>Ga0247768_1000068_pt1 | contig 40876 bp, 55 predicted proteins | sample UWRJL016104C6_FD_179944 | JGI IMG/M metagenome (GOLD analysis project Ga0247768, IMG submission 179944) | Plant litter microbial communities from Arlington Agricultural Research Station in Wisconsin, United States - UWRJ-L016-104C-6 | ecosystem: Environmental > Terrestrial > Plant litter >... | reverse complement strand
TCACGGTCCTCGTCGTTCAGCGTCTCGACGGTCCAGGTGTAGGAGTTGTTCGGGACCATCTTGGCGTTCTTGGCGAACGCCTCCTCCAGCGCGGCCGGCGTGGGGAAGACGTCCAGGAAGTCCTTCTTCGGCTTGCGGAGCAGGCGGCCGGCGAGAACCTCGTCCAGCTTGGGCCCGTCCGCCACGTAGGCCTCCATGTTGCCGGTCTTGCGGGCCTCCTCGGAGTGCTCGCGCGTCTGGTCGGTGATGTTGAGGATGCGCTTGCCCTCACGGACCAGGAGCGACTGGGTCCACCAGACGCCGGGGTACTCGCCCTTGACGTCTCCGGCCAGCGAGACGACGTCGGCCACCATGCGGTCCTTGAGACCGGCGTCCTTGGCCTTCTCCTGGCCCTTGGGGACGAACGGCTCGATCCGGTCGATGCGCACCGGGTCGATGATGACCAGGCATCCGACCAGGTTGGCCGGCTTGATGAAGGCTCCACCACCGGTGGAGCCGAGCTTAGGGACCGTGGTGGTGTTCTTTGAGCCGGTGCTTCCGAAACTGGGCATCTGCGTCTCTTTCGTAGATCGGGGATCTCGGATCGGGGATCATCGTGCTGGTCGATCATAGTGCCGGAGCAGGGGCGGTCGGACTCCGCCGTGAGGGGAGGCTCACCCGCTCTCACCCCTGCTCCGTCTCGCGTTCCCGTGACGGGGAACTCTGGCGGACGGCCGCCGGTCTCCCGGTGCCAGTCACGGCGTGCCGTCCGTCGCGATCGGGGGCGGATTCGAACCACCCAGTACCAGGCTCATCACCTGAACACCGGCCCAGCGCGTCCGCCAGGCTCCGATCACCGCCGCCAGGGCTCAAGTCCCTGACCGCTAAGCGATCTCCGCGACCGCCTAAGTGCAACTCTACACAGGGTTGACGACCCTGTCTAGCCCTGCTGGGCCAGGACCTTGATGCGCTCCAGGCCGGCCTGGGTGAGCTCCTGGGTCCACTCGTCTGCCGCCATGGCCTCGGCCCGGATGGTCCGGAGCTCGGCCTTGTCCTTGGCCTCCCGGATGCGCATCCGCCAGGTGGGCTGGGCCGGGGTGAGGGCGTCCGAGCCGTCCTCGTCGAACGGGTCCGGCTCCTCGGTGGCACTGGCCAGCTCGGCCACCTGGGCAGGGTCGCCCTCGTGCCGATCGGCGGACCACCGTTCGGCTCGGATAGCGTCCGCCTCCCGGAGGTGATTCGGGGCCAGCGCGGCGGCGAACTCCGGGCTGATGGTGTCGGCCGCGTAGTCGTAGGCCTGCTGATCGCGCTCGGCTGCCTGCTCCCCGGTCCGGACCGCCAGCGGCACGCCGAGCTTGGACGGGAGGCCGCAATCACCGCACACCCACGGGCCCTCGCCGTCCGCCGGAGCAGTCCAGCCACCGGCCCGGGCGGTGCACCGGCACCGGGCCGGCTCTGGAGTCGGCATTCCGCCGTGCCGGGGGTGAACCCCGTCCGCGTGCTCGATCGTCCCGCCATCCGGATGCGCCTGGACGCCATCGGGCAACTCCGGCCCCTCGTTCTCCCGTCGGAACGACTCCTGCTGATCAGTCACCTTGGTCAGGTGCGGGTCGTTCTCGCCCAGGCACTTCGGCGATCCCCGGCGGTGGCCCTTCCGGCCGCAGACGCCGCACCCGCGCTCACCCGGGCCGGCCAGCGGAGCCAGCCTGGTGAGCTCACCCTGGACGCCGGCCTTAGGCTCCTCGGGGACCAGCGCCGGTGTGCCAGGCTTCATTCCGAACACCAGGCCCTCGTCGTCCCCGTCCGTGTTCGGGTTCGACTCGGCCGCCACCCGGGCCACCGTGGCGGCGGCGCGCTCGGCCCTTCGCTCGGCGGCCTGCTGATCTGCTGCCACCGATTCCGGAGAGTCGAAATCAATTGTTACGGCGCGCTCGGCCGTGTCGTCGACGATCACGCCGTCCTCCACCGTCACCAGCGGACGCCACGCCCTCTTGGCCTCCTTACGGCGGCGGCGGGTGCGGTAGGCGGCGGCCAGGTCCTCCTCCAGGGCCACCGGGTCGACGTCGCCGATGTGAATCTGGCACGACGCCTGGCCCGGGAGGACGTGCACCATCAGGATCTTGTCCCGGCGGATCTTGGGCATGGGCCGCCAGTGCGTACCATCCCAGACCGCCCAGCCGGTGCCGTACAGGCCGAGTTGCTGCTGGATCTTCCAGGAGCCGTACAGGAGCGGGTCGGAGCCCGTCTTGTAGTCGGCCAGGATGAGCTCCCACTCACCGGTCTCGGGATTGAGCATCTCCACGACCAGGTCCAGCCGTCCGGCCAGGCCGCCGGCGTCGCCGTCCTTCAGGTCGGGCCGGACGACACACATCTCCTGAAGGTCCGGGCGGAGGCGGATGTTGGCGTCCTGGAACGCCGCCATCACGGCGGCCACGTCACCCTTCCACTGGGCCGGGATGACGAGGTCCTTGTCGCCCTCCACCCAGCGCTCCAGGAAACTGTGGAGGGCGGTGCCGAGGTTGGAGGCGGCCTGGCCCTTGGCGTAGTCGAACGCCTGGTCAGCGATCTTCAGCAGGCCGGCCTTGTCCTCCAGCCTGGTGGCGGCGGCCAGCGCGTAGAGGTCCTCCCGGGCGCCGAGGCCCTTCACCACCAGGCGCTTGGTCCACTTGAAGACCCCCTCCTTGTCCTCGTGGGTGTCGAGGATGGTGGAGACGCGGGTCCAGGGCACCAGCATCCCGGTGCCGGCCACGCCGGCCGGAGCGTTCGGGTTCATCGGGCCGTCGAACGGGTAACGGGGGATCTGGTAGCGGTGGTTCTTGATCGGGACGGCCTGCTTGGGTCCGTCCGTACTGGCGAAACTGGGCACGTGCGCCTCCTGCTGTGGGTGGATCTATGGACGGTTGATCAACGGTCGCGGTAAACCTTGCCCTCACCCTGGGTATCGTCGGTGACCGAGTCGTCCACCAGGTCCAGGTGCGCCTTGGCTCCGATGATGGCCCGCTGGAACTCTGCCGAGCGCACCGTGACCTTGGCCAGCTCGGTGATAGTGCGCTTGGGCTCTCCGCTCGTGACGGCCCTGGACATGTTGGCCGGTGCGTGGTCCACGCGCTGGACCTGAATCGACACTACGTAATGCATGGTGTGCTCCTCTGTCGACGGGTGTCTATCTACGTACAACCCTACACCCTGGCCGCGTACTTGCGCAGCACGATGTTCGCGTGGCCGACCGTCATCAGGTCGCCGAGCTCGCCCTGGCGCATCCCCTCGTAGGGGATACCGAGCCGCTGGGCCTTGGCCGCCATCGCCAGGCTCGGCCGGGACTTGCGCCAGGACGCGCTCCGGCTGGAGATCGACGGATCCTCGTCTCCGGCGTACCGCTCAGCCCAGGCCATCCCGGCCTCCAGGGTGAGCTCCCGCTCGGCCCAGTAAGCCCGGCCGCCGTTGGCCGGGATGCGGCCGAGCCGGAACCCGTCCTCGTTCGGCGGGTGCGCCAGGAACCAGTAGGACTCCCTGGTCGGGATGAACCAGACACCGCCGTCCGTCTGTAGCCAGGACGAATCGGAGTCCGCGAACAGGTCCACCTCCTCGGCGACCAGCTCACCCTCCAGCCAGTCCTTGACGTTCGGGTCGATGTACTCGCCCGTGAGCTCCTCGGTGCCGTCCTCGTCGGTGTAGCTGGCGATCGTCTCCCGGGGGTCGCCCTCGTGCCCGGCCAGATCCTTCAGGCTGATGAGCCGGTGTTTGGCCGAGGAGCCGACGACGTCCAGGACGATGCACTCGGTCTTGCCGCCGGCGGGGAACGGCCGCAGGCCCCGGCCCACGATCTGGATGTAGAGGCCGGAGGACTCGGTTGGCCGGGCGTTCAGGATGCCCTCACACCACGGGGCGTCCCAGCCCTCGGTGAGCACGCCGACGCTCCAGATCACCAGCGTGGTGCCGAGCCGGAACCGCTCGTAGATCGCCTTCCGGGCCTCGTCCGGGGTGGCCCCGGTGATCACCTCGGTCGGGATGCCGGCCTCGGAGAACGTCTCGGCGAACCGCTTGGCGGAGTAGACGGACGGGGCGAACGCCGCCGTGCGCTTGCCGGCCAGGTGCTCCTGGTACGCCCTCACCATCGTGTTGCCGGCGTCAGCGTCCACCATCGCGGCGCCGAGGTCCTCGTCCTGGAAATCGCCCCGGGAGCGCTTCACCTCGTCAAGCATCAGGTCCTTGACCCGGACCCGGATGCCACGCGGCTTCACCAGGTACGGGTGGCCGTTGTGGTCCTTGTTGCGCACCCCGAACCCGATGTCGTAGTCCGCGACGATCTCTTGCCAGGTGTCACCGAGCGCCCGGGAGTCGCCCCGGGTCAGGGTGGCGGTGAAGCCGGACCACGGCATCCCCCGGAACGCCCCGAGGTACGACATGGCCGTCTGCCAGGTGTCGGCCGCCGAGTGGTGGCACTCGTCCGCGATGCCGAGGCCGAACCTGTCGGCCGGGATCCGGCGGCGGAGCAACTGCCGCTCGGTCCCGATGGAGGGCACGCTGGCCACCACGATGTCGGCGTCCCACTCGTTCCGGCCCCCCTTCACCAGGCCGATGGACGCGGTGGGGTGCTGGCTGTGCAGCTTCTGCATCCACTGGTCGGCCAGCTCCTGGCGATGGGTGAGGACGATGGTCCGCTCCATCCGCTCCAGCGCCAGGGACGCCATGGTGGAGCCGATCACCGTCTTGCCCAGGCCGGTGGCCAGGACGTTGGCGGTCCGGTTGGCCACCCCGGTCCCGGTCGGGCGCCGACGGCCCAGGTGCGCCGCGCGGTTGGCCGCCACGGTGTGGTTCTGGTACGGCCGGAGGGTGAACAGGCCGGCGTCCCGGTTGACCGGGCTCACCTCGGCACGTCCGGGAGGCGAGAGATCAGGTAGCGCCAGTGGCCGGTACCGGACCGGTACCCCCATACCCGGTACCGGTGGTGGTGCATCTTGGAGGCCCGGAGAGCGAGCCGAAAGGCGGTCGGCTGGTCCATCAGTCCGTTGTCGTTCACAGCAGTGCTCCCTTCAGGCCGTCCAGTAGCTGCCAGCCGGTCCACCAGATCGGCAGACCGATCACGGCGGCCAGGGCGATCTCCCGCATCCTCTGCCGCGTGCTCATGCCCCCTCCTTGATGCCTCGGAGCAGGACCTCACCCAGCGTCATCGGATCCGGGTTGAGGGCGATTTTCCGGGACACTCGGCGGTAGACGATCTTCTCCGCACCGTGGTAGCGCTGGATGCGGACACGCCGCTCACTGAACGTGAGGGGAAAGAAGTTGCGCGGATCGACCGGGTGGCCACGCCGACCAGGCTGGCCCATCACTTCAGCACCAGGTAGAGCCAGACACCGATCAGGACGATCGGGGCCCAGGCCGCGAGCGCGGCACCGACGATGACGGCCAGCGTCTTCATCAGGCGGCCAGGGAGTAGTCGGGGGTGGCCCGGCGGCGGGGCGCGGTGCCCGAGCGGCGCATCCGGGGCAGGCCCGGCGCCCGGTGGCGCGGCCCCGTGCCGGCCTTGCGGTCGGCGCCGAGGTGGCCCAGGACGGAGAACCAGGCCAGCGCGCCGATGATGTAGAGGAACAGGTCCATGTCGTGCTCCGATCTCGATGGGTAGTGGCTGGAGCCTACCGAGCGGGCCCGACATGTGCAACCTTGTCTATCCTCGTTCCGGCCTGTACCTTGACACTGACCAGCGACATCGAGAGCAGGAGCACCCCGTGGACGAGAGCACCGAGCAGGACAAGGGCATGATCACTCGATCGGAGGCGGCCGAGCTGGCCGATGTCGACGTGCGCACGATCGACCGGTGGGCGAACGAGCACCGGATCACCCGCTACAAGATCGGCGGGATGCAGTGGGTGCGGTTCAAGCGTTCGGAGATCGAGGCGATGGTGACGCCCGTCCCGGACGACCCGTTCGCGGAATAGGGTGAGGGCGGGCCGCCGAAGCAACCCGCCCTCTAGCTCCCATCGAAAGAGCACGACGGCGGACCGCAGGCACACCAGACGCAATCGGAAGGCTACAGCACATGTCCGAGCCGTACCAGACGACCCTCGGTTTCAACGAGCACCAGGTCGCCGAGCTGGCCAAGCGGGCCATCACGCCAGAGCAGGCCCGGGCCGCCGGGGTGATCCCGGTGCTCACCGACGCCGACCGGGTGGACGGGATGGACGCCTGGTGGACGCAGGAGGCCGGCGTCATCCCGGGCCTGCTGTTCCCGATGGTGAGCCCGACGCCCGGCACGCCGGTCCAGTACCAGATCAAGCCGGACGTCCCCTGGACCGATGCGGATGGCGAGGAGCACAAGTACCTGTTCGCGACCGGGTTCGAGCCGGTGCTCCACGTGGCCCGGGCCGTACCAGGGGCACTGCACACCCTGCTGGTGGAGGGCACCCATCAGGTGATCGCCGCCGCGATCTACGCCCCGGACAACTGCGCCGTCTACGGCCTGTCGGGGTGCTGGAGCTGGAAGTCCAAGCTCAAGATCACCCGTGATCTGATCGAGATCGCCGGCCAGGACGCCGTGGTGGTGCTGGACGCCGACTCGGGCTCCAATCCCCAGGTCTACGCGGCCGGGGCCGCGCTGAAGGCCGACCTGCGGGGAGCCGGGGCGGCCACGGTGAAGTTCGCCCAACTCTCCACGTTCGGCGGCGGCAAGGACGGCTTGGACGACATCCTCGCGATGCGAGACGTCTCGATCCGGACCAACATCATCCAGCTCCTCGTCCATGACGCGCTGGACAAGCCGGCCGCCACCAAGCCGGACGCCAAGAAAGCCGAGGCCGAGGCCCGGCGCAAGGCCAAGATGGCCGCCCCGGGCGGGATGTTCTTCGACCCGGTGTCCGGCGGGCTCCTGGTCAAGACGCTGTCGGAGTTCATCCGGGCCTCCTACCCTGCCGCGCTGTCGGCCGAGGGCAAGGTGGCGATGTACGACAACGGCGTCTATGGCATCGACGGTCTGAGCTTCCTCTCGGCCATCACCCAGTTGCTCGGTGAACGGTTCGTAGCCAGCCACCACTCCAACGCCGAGAAGTTCACGATGGGTGAGCTGGCCAACGAGGGCCGGTTCCTGCCGGACCGGATGACGGCGCCGGTCCTGAACGTGCCGAACGGGATGCTGGACCTGGTGAGCGGTGAGCTCCTGCCGCACTCGCCGGACTACTTCTCGACGGCCCAGTTCGCCGTGCCGTGGGAGCCGGACGCCACGGCCCCGACCTACGAGCGGTGGCTGAAGGAGTCGATCGGGGCCGGCCAGATGGCCGACCTGGAGGAGGCGGCCAGCGCGATCCTGGACCCCAGCACGACGCCGACTAAGGCGCTGTTCCTGTTCGGGCCGTCCCGGTCCGGCAAGAGCACGTTCCTGCGGCTCCTGATGGCGCTCGCCGGCTCCCGGAACACCTCTGGGGTGACGCTGCACCAGCTGGTGGAGAACCGGTTCATGGCGGCCAACGTCTACGGCAAGTTGCTCAACGTGGCCGCCGACCTGTCGGCCAACCATGTGGAGGACCTGTCGATTTTCAAGCTCATGACCGGCGAGGACCTGATCATGGCCGACCGCAAGTACGGCGGCCAGTTCTCGTTCACCAACCGGGCCCTGTTCGCCTTCAGCGCCAACGAACTGCCCACGGTCGGCGAAGGGAGCCGGGCCTACTCCGAGCGGATCAAGCCGTTTCAGTTCGGCCGGACGTTCGCCGGTGCCGAGAAGCCCGAGATCGAGCTGGCCATGCTCCAGGAGCTGCCCGGCATCCTCGTCCGCCTGGTGGCCGCCTGGCGGGCCCGCCGTGAGCGCGGGGTGGCGCTGGTGACCGACCCCCAGGTCCGCGAGACGTTCGAGATCGCCTCGGACCGGGTGCGCCAGTTCCTCGCCGCCCGGTGCGTCGTCGGCAAGGGCTTCATGACGACGGCCGAGGTGCACACCGCGTTCAAGGAATGGGCGGCCGACGAGAGTCGTTCGGCCCTCGGCCGTAACAAGCTGGCCGCCCGTCTGGAGACCGTCCCGGGGGTGGAGCACGTCCGTAACGGGCCGAGCAAGGTTCGGGGGTGGAACATCTCGATGCTCCACAAGTCCCAGTTCGACCAGGGTCGGGAACACGAAAGTGCCACCGGGTGGCAGTTCTTGCCACCAGGGGACAAAACGGACACCCCCCAGGTCGGGGTGGGCAAAACGGACAAAACGGATGGGGTGGTGGCAACTGTGGCAGTTTTAAACCTCCCCTCACCCGTCGTGAGAAAACATGAAAGTAGTGAAGTTGATCATGGTGTGACGTTATTTCCTGGAACAGGTCAGGGAGCTGAAAAACTGCCACTCTTGCCACCGGACAAAACGGACAGTTCCAGTGCAGACCCCGATCAGTACCTGGTAGCGTCTGCACATCCGTACACATCTATGTGCGAGCTCGGCCACGAGGAGATCCTGGTGGACGGCCTCTGGTACGCCTGCCCGATCTGCCACCCCGTCACCGCCCGCACTGCCCCCATCGAGAGCGAGTGATCATGGACGACCTGGATCTACTGCTGGACCAACTGGAGAAGCGTCAAGCCGAACGTGCCGCCGCCAAGCGGGATGCTCAGATCAGAGGCAACCTCAACGCCATGCGCCGCGCCTACGGCCGGCCCGAGGCCTCCGGTCCGTCGTTGCCGCCCCAGCAGTGGTGGCTTGACGACCTGGTCGAGAGAGGACTCCGGCCGTGATCATTCGTCACACCCTCGGCGGCACCCCCGTCACCATCCACTGCCCGTTCGTCGGGGCCCTGGACCCGTTCGACTGGGACGCCAAGGAGATGCCGACCGGGCTTCACGGTCTGGACGTGGAGAGCACCGGCTTGGAGCCGGCCGGCGTCCACCATCCCGGCTGGCGGATGCGCACGGCCCAGTTCGCCCCGACCGACGACGTCGCCTGGGTGTTCCGGATGGACGACCCCGATCAGGTTGAGGTCGCCCGGGCCACCCTGGCCGATCCGGGGAACACGTTCGCCTCCCACATGCGGATCGACCCGGAGGCCGTCCAGGTCGCGCTCGGCGTGGACGTCACCGATCGGTTCATCGACACCCACGTCATGGCGATCATGGCCGCGCCGGACGCCGCCGCCGGACAGGGTTCGCTGAAGCCGGCCGCCACCCGGTTCAACATGCCGGAGCTGGAGGCCGCCGAGGAGGCGCTCACGGCTCGGTTCGACGCTCTCTACCGGGAGGCGCACCCGGAGATCGGCCGCCGGGCGATCAAGGAGAAGATGCTCAAAAAGTGGGGGTTCACCCACGTCCCGCTGGACGACCCCGATTTTCTGCTCTACGCCGGTCTGGACGCCATCGCCGCGCGGCGCCTGGTGCCCCTCCTGGCCTCCGTGAGCGAGGCTCCTGCCCACGTGCTCACCACCGAGCGCTGGCTGTCTCAGGTGGCCGCCCGGACGGTGCGCAGAGGGATGCGGGTGGACCGTGACCGTCTGGCCGAGGTGATCGCCTCCTCGGACGCCGAGGCCCGGGCCGCCACCGAGATCACGATGGACGTGTGCGGGCTCAAGCCGAGCCAGGGCGTCAAGCTCCAGGCGTGGTGGGGCGAGCACGGCGTGGACTGGACCACCTGGCCGGACGAGGCCCGGACCGAGACCGGTGGGCCGAGCCTGGCCAAGGACAACATCAAGCTTCTGCTCCGCCAGCCGTTGGACGAGGCCGGGCGTCTGGTCGCCGACGCCTACGCCCGGTATTCCAAGGTGCTGGACCGCAACCGGCGGACCAAGGAGCTCCTGCTGGTGATGGACCCGGACGGCTACGTCCACCCGGGCCTGTCCACGGTCGGCACGGTCACCAGCCGGATGGCCTGCTCGGCGCCGAACATGCAGAACTTCAGCAAGAAGGACCACGTCATGCGTGGCCTGTTCCTGCCCGAGGACGGCCACGTTCTGATGTCGTGCGACTTTGCCCAGGTGGAGCTGCGCGTGGTGGCCAGCCTGGCCGGTGAGCAGGCCATGATCGACACCATCCTCGCCGGGGGTGACCTCCACCAGCTCACCGCCGACTTACTCGGCGTGACCCGCCAGGAGGCGAAAACGATCAACTTCCTGATCGTTTACGGCGGCGGCGGCACCGTGCTGGCCAAGAACCTGGGCTACACCCGGACGGTGGCCGAGTGTCGGCAGATCATCCGTGACTACTGGGCCAAGTACCCCGCCATCGCCGCCCTGAACGAGAGCCTCAAGCACGAGAGCTCGGTCCGGCTCATCTCCGGCCGTCTGGTGCCGGCCAGCCAGGGCCGTGGCTACGCCCTGATGAACTACCTCATCCAGGGCTCCAGCCGGGAGCTCCTGGTGGCCGCCTCCCGTCGGTTCTCCGGTGGCGACCCGCTACGTGAGCGCATGTTCTGGATGTGGGTGCACGACGAGATCATCCTCCAGGTGCCTGAGGAGATCGCCCTGGAGATCGCCGCCGCCGTGAGCGAGGCGATGTCGTTCATGCTGTACGGTGTTCCTATCAAGGCGGACGCCGATATTTTGATCGACCAGGACGGAAACTCACGATGGATGAGCGGGGATCGCGCGAAAGAGATCGCGTTCTCCAGAGGTTCGCTGGCAAGCGCGTAGAGCTGGACAACGGTTGCCACCAGTGGACGTCCAGCCGGCACACAACCGGCTACGGCCTGTTCTGGCTGGACGGTCGTAACCGGCTGGCTCACCGTGTCGCCTATGTGTTGTACGTCGGTCCGATCCCGGAAGGTCTTCAGTTGGACCATCTCTGTCGGAACCGGATGTGCGTCAACCCGGAGCATCTGGAGGCGGTCACGTCTCAGGAGAACAAGCGACGTGGTGAGTCACCCGCCGCTGTGCACGCACGCAAGACGACGTGCCCACGGGGACATCCGTACGACGGTGTCAACCGAGGGCCGAAGGGTCGGCTTCAGCGATTTTGCCGAGAGTGCAAGTACGCACAGAACCGGGAGTACCAGCGGCGTAAGCGTGCTGTCGCCAAGGGCGAGTCACCGTGCTGAACGGCCGAGGACGGCTTCCGGCGTCCGCTGGGCCCCGGAAGCCACGCCAGGCCCGCACAGAGGCGTCTGAGGCCGCGCACGAGGCGTACGTGGAGCGCACGTACAAGATCACTATTCGGATGTACCGGCTCCTGCTGGAGTTCCAGCTCGGCCGGTGCTGGGGATGCCGGCGGGCCACGGGCAAGGCCCGCCGGCTCTCGGTGGATCACAATCACCGGACCGGTGAGGTGCGGATGCTCCTGTGCAACACGTGCAACAACATCGTGGGTCACTTCCGGGACGATCCGGAGGGCCTGATCCGGCTCGGCCTGGCCCTGATCGATCCACCGAGCCGGCGGGCCTGGCTCGGTGAGGGCCGGGTGCGCCCGGGTTGGGCCAGCCAGGAATCCGAGCTCCTCGATTTGCTGGAGGACTAGCCACAGGGTGTACACGGGTGTAGAGTCATGGACATGACATCGACCACGGTAATCGCGTTCGTCGGCACCGGGCAGGTACTTCACCGGGTGGACCTGGCGGCCAAGGTCACCGCGTGTGGCCGGTCCACCGAGGGCAAGGAGGTTCGGGTGGACGGCACCAGCGTCACGTGCAACGCCTGTGACGGTATCGGGGCACGGCGTCGGCGCCGTTGACATAGGATGTACACGGGTGTAGAGTCATGGACATGGATGAAGCCAAGAAGTGCACCAAGACCAAGGACCACTGCACCAACTGCGGAGCGAGGGTCAAGAGCAAGAAGGCCCTGGAGAGCGAGTGCTGCTACGCCACGGTTGCCCGGATGCCCAACCCTATGGCGGTCTGTTTTCACGACTGACCAGCGCGAACACGGCCCCGCTTCGGCGGGGCCTTTCGTGTGTGTACGCTGGGCCCCATGGACGAGGAGCTGAAGGCCATGCTGGTGGCCCTGGGCCCCGGGGGCACCCGGGAGCTGGCCGAGCGCGCGCTGGTGGTGGCTCATGCTTACCGGGACCACGCCATCCAGGCCGCCGGCACCGTGCTGGGACGCCTGGAGCTCGGCGGCACGGCCGAGGTGTGCGAGCGCCTCGGCGTCTCCAAGGCGTGGCTCGGCCACGTGATCGCCGGACGTCGGCCGACGCCGGCTGTACTCACCCCTGAGCCGCTGGTCACCCTGACTGCCACACCCGTCTGGGACCTGGCAGACTGGGACGTCTGGGCCGAGCGCAACCGCTCGCTCCTGCCGATAGTTTCCGATGAAACCGGAGTGGGTGATCCGTTTGCCGACACCCCGGCTTGAGGGCCGTAACGGCGCCATCTACCAGGCGTACATCCTCGGCACCACCCAGGAGGAGCTGGCCGAGCGTCACAGCATCAGCCAGCCGCAGGTCTCCGAGATCATCGCTCAGGTGCGCGCTTCCATCCCGGAGGAGGACCTGGCCGCCGCCCGGACCGACCACCTAGACGTCCTCCGCCGGCTCACCACCGTGGCCGCCGAGATCATGGACACGCCGGCCGCTCAGGCCTACAGCAATGGCCGGCCGATGTTCAACGAGGACGGCACCCCGATCCTGGATCACGGAGCTCGCCTGGCCGCGCTGGACCGCATCGTCAAGATCAGCGAGCGCGCGTCCAGGGTGCTCGGCCTGGACGCTCCGGTCAAGGCCGACGTTACGGTGAGTGAGCAGGCCGACCGGGTGGCCGAGGCCGCCGCCGCCGAGGCGCTGGCCCGGATGGCCGCCGATACCCAGTAGTAAGTTGTACGACCCTGTGCAGGGGTGTAGCGTTGGCTACGCAAGCAACCATCGAGAGCACGGGGAGTACAGCATGAGCAACCGCGAGAGCGCACTTCAGACCATGGCCCAGGCCGTGGACGACATCGGCGCCGCCAGCACCAACCTCCAGGCCGCCGATGACTGGCTGGAGGCCGCCGCCGAGCGCAACGCCGTGGACCTGGGTGGGGACGCCGAAATCGTCGGTCGGCTCCAGGCGGCCAAGGAGCTGGCCGAGGAAGCCATCGGTGCCGTGGCCGCCGCCGGCGTGGCGCTGGAGGCCTTCAAGGAGGCCCTGGAGGGCCTGGAGTGAGCGCGCCACGCAAGGTGGAGGAGGCCCTGACCACCGTGGTGCACATGTACCAGACGGTGGGTGCCCAGAACCAGGCCCTCCTCCAGGTGGCGGGCTGGGCCAAGGACATCCTGGCCAGCCTGAAGGAGGACGGCATCTACCAGGAGCTGGCCCAGGCGGCTGAGGTGGTGGTGGCCTCGGCCACCAAGGCATCCGACCTGTCCGGGGCCTACCGTGATCAGGTGGAGACCCTCCAGCACGCGCTGGAGGCCTTCATCCTGAAGACGAGCAAGTGATCGCCCTGATCATGCTGGCCGTAGGGTGCGCCGGTGCCGGCCTCGGCATCGTGTTCGGCTACACCAAGGGCTGGGAGGCCGGCCACTCGGACGGCGTCCGGGACGCCATGGATCCACGTACCGACCCCTACGCCAGCATGATGAAGACCGGTCAGATCAAGGGTCCAGCTACGGTGTACGTACCGGAACCGGAGCTGGACTACGACGCCGAGATGCGCAAGATCCACAAGCACTACTCCATGGATCCGTGCACCGAGGAATGCTTCGCCGCCGTGGCGGAGCTCCAGAGGAAGATGAGAGGACACTGATGGCCGACGACACGAACAGCAAGCCCGGCCGTGCGGCCGACGACACCAAGGGTGGCGTAGCTGTTGCCGTGAGCACGGCCAAGACAATCAACATCGTCAAGGGCAAGTAGCACCGGTGAGGTGGGACGCCGCCTGGTTCAAGCGGCTGGACAACGAGATCGTCGATCTGGTGTTCCAGCCTGCCCAGAGCCAGGCGGCGATCCGTCGTGCGCTCGGTGCCGACCCGGTGGCGTTCGCCCTCATCTACTTCAGCCACCACCTGAAGGACCGGGACGGCAACATCTCCTGGGCCCAGCCACACTTTGATTGGGCCACCCAGGCCCTGGCCTGGGCCGAGCCGGTCACCGGGCCGATGGAGCACCGCACGGCCGAGATCGCTCCCCGCGAGTGCGGCAAGAGCACCTGGTGGTTCCTCATCCTGCCGGTCTGGGCCGCCGCCAACGGGCACAGCAAGTTCGCCGCCGCGTTCGCCAACGCCACCAGCCAGGCCGAGAGCCACCTGTCCACGCTGAAGCGGGAGCTGGAGACCAACGCCCTGCTCCAGCACGACTATCCCAAGCTCTGCGCACCGGCCCGACGTCGTGCCGGCACCACCGTGGCAGACAGGGCCGGGATGCTGCACCAGGCCAACGGCTGGGTGTTCGCCGCGCGCGGGATCGACTCCGCCGTGCTCGGCATGAAGGTGGGCGACAAGCGGCCCGACTTGCTCATCCTGGACGACATCGAGCCGGACGAGGCCAACTACTCGGCCGACCAGGCGGAGAAGCGCCTGGGCACCGTCACGGACGCCATCTTTCCGCTGAACATCTACGCCCGGGTGGTGTTCGTCGGCACCGTCACCATGCCCGGCTCGATCATGCACCAGCTGGTGAAGGCGGCCAACGGCATCGAGACCGCTGACTGGATCAAGGACGAGAAGGTGGTGCCGCATCACCACCGGCCCCTGGTCACCCTGGACGACGGGACCGAGGTCAGCATCTGGCCGCAGAAGTGGCCGACCGCGTGGCTCCAGGCCCAGCGGCACACCCGATCGTTCGCCAAGAACTACGACAACGACCCGATGGCCCGTGAGGGCGTCTACTGGGTGAGGGAGGACTTCCGCTATGGAGAGCCCGAAGGACGGCATTGCACTCGTACGATCCTGGCTGTCGACCCAGCAGTTACCAGCCGTAAGACCAGCGATTACACCGGGCTCGCCGTGGTTGGCCTACTCCCCGAGCTACGTGCGCGTCCTGTTGCTCGCAACCCTGCTCGACTCGTGTCTCCTTCCGGTTGCGTCATCAAGCACTCCGCCGGCGTCAAGCTCACCGGCCAGCACCTGAAGGACCATGTGCTCAAGCTCCTGGCCCGGTTCCCGGAGATCAGGGTCATCGTGGTGGAGACCAACCAGGGCGGGGATCTCTGGAAAGACGTCTTCAGCGGCATCCCCAACGTGGCGGTTCGGACCGTGCACACCACCGAGCCGAAAGAGGTGCGGTTCGCCACCGAGCTGGAGCACTGGCAGCGCGGGAGGGTGTTCCACGTGGAACGGTTCGCCACCCTGGAGGAGCAGGCGGTGGGATTCCCCCGGGCTCAGTACGATGACGTGGTGGACGCCGCCGTCACCGGTGTGCGCTACTTCCTGAACAAGGGCAAGACGATCAAGGCCGCCACGGCCACCACCAGCTACGTAGGAGCGCCATGAGCGTCAAGGATCTGCTCACGGGCTGGTCGGCCCTGGAGGACGCCCTCCCGGACTACCTGGAGGCCGAGCAGTACGCCAAGGGTGAGGTGGAGGAGATCTTCGCCTCGGCCGCCGTCCGGGACAAGTTAGCCGAGACCGGCGACGGGTACCGGTTCAACCTCATCCGCACGGCCATCACCGCCCGGCTCGACCGGTGCGAGATTGACATGGTCAAGGTGCCGGACAACGAGACCGCCACCGAGCGGCTGATGGAGATCTGGGACGCCAACGAGATGGCGATCCACTACCCCGGCCTGCTCCGGGACACGTTCACGTTCGGTGACGCCTACGTCCAGATGTGGGAGATCGATCCCAAGGGTGACGTCGCCGGGCTGAAGCCGGAGCTGGTGGACTGCGGGGTGGAGATCACCTGCCACAACCCGAAGAACGCCCGGATGATGTACGACCCGACCAACCAGCGTCGGGAGCAGTACCTGATCTTCCGCTGGTGCGAGAAGCTGGCCGGCCAGCGGGAGATTTGGCGCGTCGATCTCTACTACGCCGACCGGGTGGAGCGGTGGATCAGCACCGACTCCGGAGCTCTCACCGAGGAGTCCGGCTGGGTGCCGTACGCCGACGACGAACAGGACTGGGAGCTCCCGCACGAGTTCGGTGAGATCCCCTGGTTCCACCACCGGACCGCCCTACCCTACGGCGTGCCCGTGCACAAGGAGGGCTACGGGGCCCAGAACGCCATCAACAAGGAGCTGATCACGCTCCTCACCACCACCGATTCCCAGGGGCATGCCCAGCGGTACCAGCTCCTGGAGCCGGACGCCGTGCTGGACGAGAACAACGACGATCCCCAGTGGGTGGAGGACGGCGACGCCAGCGCGGTCTCCCCGGGTGGGATGACCAAGTCCGGCGGCGTCGGCTCCGGCCAGCGCACCGGGCCCGGCACGATGCAGACCTTCACCGGGACCAAGGAGGTGGGCCAGTTCGAGGCGGCCGACCCGGCCGTCTTCCTCGACCCGGTGATGATGTTCATCCGACTCCTGGCCCAGCTCACCAACACCCCGCTCCACGATTTCGACCCCTCCGGCGACGTGCCCTCGGGCGAGAGCCTGAAGCGGGAGGAGGCGCCGTTGGTCAAGTCGGTAGAGTGGCTCCAGGTTCTGCAGTCCTCCCCGCTACGGGATCAGTGGAGGTTCGCCCTCAAGGTGGTGGGCGTCGCCGTCCCCCGGGTGGAGGTGCGCTGGGCTCCGGTCACCTCGGCCGATGGCATCGACGACTGGGCCGTGGTGACGGCCAAGCAGGCCAACGGCGTGCCGGTGGACCAGACGCTGATGGAGGCTGGCTACGTGCCGGAGCAGGTGTCCAGCTGGCTGGACGCCAACGCCGAGGCGGCCACCCTGGCCCAGCGGGTGGCCCTGCTCGGCCAGATTGGCACGGCCGTGCGCGACATCTCCAGTGGAGTGGCGCTCGGTGTGCTCTCCGAGCAGTCCGCCGGCGCCGCCGTGGAGCTGGTGCTGAACCAGGTGAACGCCTCCGGCACTGGGGCCGACCCCTCATGATCCAGCGCCTGGAGGTGATGCTGGCCTGGGTGCTCCTGGTCGGATCGCTCATCGGATGGCCGATCACTGCCCTCACGGTGGCCCGGGACGAACCGCAGTTCGTGCTCGGCCTGTCCTGGTTTGCCATCACCCTCACCGCCCTGGACTTCCTGAAGACCAGCCGAGTGCACCGGGACCAAGTCGATGACTCCTGAGCAGGAGGCCCAGGCCGCCGCCGCGCTGAAGGCGGAGGAGCTGGCCCAGCAACAGGCGTCCCAGCGGCTGGCCGCCGAGCTGGCCGCCGTGGCCGCCGTGCTGATCGCCGCCGGCCTGCGCAACGCCACGCCTGACGTGCTGCGCACGCTGATCCGCCGACTTCTCACCGAGCTCACCCCGGCGGCGGCCAGTGCCCTGGAGGTGGCCCGGTCCCGGGGCGTCACCCTGGGCCGCCAGCTGGCAGGGGAGACCGGGCTGGACCGGCCGCCGCTGGAGGATGAGGCGCTCCAGCGCGTCATCGACACCTCGGACTCCCGGGCCGGCGCCCACCTGGACAACGCCATCGTGCTCTCCACCCAGCTGCCGATGACGGACCGGGCCGACGTGATGGCCGTGCTCGGCAAGGCCCGATCCGCGCTCAACACCCAGAAAGCCGACGCCGCCTGGGTGACGCACCGGTCCATCGCCCTCGGTGTGGCCGAGGTGGCGCGCGAGCGCGGCCGGAACGTCGTCTGGGTGGCCGAGCGCGACGCCTGTCTGCACTGCCTGGCCTACCAGGGCCGGGTGACGGCGCCTGGCGTGCCGTTCCCACCGGGCCTCACCTACGCCGACAAGGCCCTGGTGCAGTTCGGCCTCCTGCTCGGACCGCCTCTGCACCCGCACTGCCGGTGCCAGCTGGAGCTCACCGATCTGGAGGCCGGGACGCTGGACGTTGGGCTCGCACGAGAGGCTGCCCGATCGGTGGCCCGGGGCCTCACCGACCACGCTTCGGAGCCGGCCCGGTTCCGAGCGGCGGACCGGCTGGTCAAGTCGGCCACCAGTCTGTTGCCCAAGTCGGTGCTGGACCAGGCCCGGCGGAACATCCGGGACGGAGTGTTCAAGGACCGTCCGGACTCCACCGGTGCCAAGGCGGAGATCGCCCGGCGGAACCAGGCCCGGGCCGACCGGGGCCCCGTGAAGCGATCCGCACCGCCAGCCCCTGCCCCGGTGCTGGACACCCGGGCGCAGCTGAAGGCGATCGCCAAGGCCAAGAACCAGACGGTGACGCCTCTGCTCGGTGGTGAGTCCAATCGGACCGACCTCGTCACCTTGCCCGATGGCCGCAAGGCCGTGCGCAAGACGATCCGACCTGGCCTGGACGAGGAGGACAACCGGTTCTTTCTGGACGGCGAGGAGCTGGTCAGCCTGTTGGGCGATGCGGTTCGTGCTCCGATCGCCACCGTCTACCGGGAGAACAGCGGCACGGCCTGGGTGGAGTTCGTCGACGGATCTACCGACGTAGAGGGCCTGATCGACGGACCGGACGGCGTCCGGATCGGCCTGGTGGACGCCATGACGGCCTACATCGACCGGCTGTCCGGCCTCCGCAACGTGGATGGCCGGCTGGTGGCGTTCGACTCCGGTGGATCCTGGCTCCAGGTGGAGCTCAACGGCGTCACCCCCGACCCGTTCCTGGGTGAGAACGGTCAGGCGCCGAGCCGGAACGTGATCGGCCCCGGCAATGTCTGGCGGAAGGTCGATCTACCGCTGGAGGAGCTGGAGGAGATCAGGGCCCGGATGCGCAAGCTCCGGCCGGCGTTCCGGGCCCGGGGTCGGGACTCCTGGCTGACCTACTCCCTGAACGTCCTGGACGCATTGATTGCGCTGAAGCGCACGTAGCATGGTCACGACGTCCCGGACGGGACGCACGAGCAGGAGGCATCCGTGAGCGAGAACGCACCCGAGAACGAGATCGAACCGGACGACCTGGAGGACGAGGCCCGGGACGAGGAGCACGACGACGCCGAGGACGACGGCCAGGAGGAGAAGCCCTACAAGCCGCCGACCAAGGGCGAATGGGACCGGCTCCAGCGGCGGATCAAGAAGCTAACCGAGGCCAAGGGCAAGGCTCCGGCCGACGTCGACAAGAAGCTCCGGGAGCAGATCTCCGGTGGCAAGGCGGACGAGGACGAGGACCCGGTCGACTCCCGGTGGCGGGACATCGCCATCACCAACGCCGCCGCCGCTCAGATCTCGGCCGCCGGCTTCACCGGTACGGCCAAGCAAGCCGCCCGGTTGGCCAACCTGATTGACCGGGCCGGGATCGAGCCGGACAGCCACGGGGCGTTCGATCTGGAGGACGAGATCGAGGAGCTCAAGGAGGAGTATCCCCAGCTGTTCACCTCGGCCGGGGATCGGCCCCGGAACCCCCGGGTGCGGACGGCGCCGTCCGGCGACAAGACGCCGGCCAAGGATCCGACCGCGACGACCACGGCCAAGATGATGCGGCAGGCGGGTTACCGCTAGGTGTATCCTGGCCCGGACTAGGAAACTCTCACCGGACGGTTGAGGGTTACCACGAAGTAGCTTTCCCCGGATGGGGTGGGCGCCAACCACTCACCCCATCCGCAAGGGAGTTGCCGCAATGGCACGCGAATCGTTCGGTACCGGCGGTACCGCCGGCTGGATCGCCGTCGAGTCGGGAGACGTCGCCATTCAGGCGCTCCTCCAGTACTCGGCCACCGAGGCCCTGGCCCGTCCGGAGCCGATGGCCACCGACACCAAGCAGATCCCCCGGTCCGGCGACTTCGCCATCGGGTCCGTGGCCAAGGGCTCCGCGTACACCGAGACCTCGGGCGTCAACGACTACGTCTCGCTCATCGCCCGCAAGGCCGGCGGTGTGCTGCGGGTGGCCGAGGAGGACCTGACCGACGCCGGCCCGGACATCCTGGCCACCAAGCGCGTCGGTGCGGCACGGAACATGGCCCTGTTCTACGACAACGGGACCATCGGCACCTCGGCGGCGGAGAACGGCACCACCGTCAACTGGACCTCGGTCTACAAGGCGCTGCGTACCACCAACTCCGCTTCGGGCGTCTACCAGTACACCGCCGACACCAACTACCAGGCGGTCTCGGCGGCCACGTTCGCCGCGCTCGGCGCCTCCGGTGCGTACGGCGCGCTGAACACGTTCGTCGGCAAGTACGAGCAGTCGAACTTCTTCGACGAGGCCCAGGGCTTCATCATCGCTCACCCCTCGTTCAAGGCCCTGTTCCGTGGCCTGGTTGACCTGAACGGCCGCCCGATCTTCAACGAGACGGCGATCATCGATGGTATCCAGCGCTCGGTGCTGTTCGACTACCCCATCACCTGGAGCCTCGGCGCCCGGGTGTCGGCCGTCAACACCTCGGCGCCGACCGGCAACCCGCTGATCGTCATCGGCAACCGGGAGATGTTCATCAAGGGCATGGCCCGGCTGTCGCCGGAGATCGCCAGCCCGAACCCCGGTTTCGCCCTCCAGCGCGCGCGTAACGGCGTCGGCTACCTGACCGACGAGGCCCTGATGAAGGCGGCCATGCGGCGCGGTTTCGTCCTCGGCACCGAGAACGCGTTCGCCATCCTGGAGCGCACCTAAGATTCGACTGGGCCCCGGGAGCCAATCTCCCGGGGCCCACCGGTTCCGGTGTCCGACTCCGAGGAGGAGAGCATGGCCAAGAACGAGAGCACCAAGCCGGAGCCCAAGGCCGACGACCAGAGCGTCACGGTCAAGGGCGTGGCCCGGTTCAAGGACGAGAACGAACTCACTGACCGCGAGATCGTCCAGCGGCGCACCCCGGACGTGGACGGCAAGCCGCTCTGGCCGGCCGATGGCCGGTTCCACCGGTCGTTCAACGTGGAGACGCCCCGGGTGTCCGGCCTGGGACTGGAGAACGACGCCACCTCGGACTGGCGGTCATCCGATCACGACGCCATGCACGAGGCCAACAAGGTCGCCGTGCTCCAGGAGGCGCTGAACCTCGGTCTGCACCCCCGGGCGGAGGCCGTGTTCGACGGTGCTGGGCCCAAGAACCAGCTCACCGGGACGGTGGCCCTCACCTACTCGGTGGAGGTGGTCCCGGCCAGCTCGGAGGAGCCGGCCGAGGCGGCCACGGCGTTCACCCCGTCCAAGGCGCTGGCCGAGCAGGGCGGATCTACCCTGCCGGACGAGGCCAAGTAGAGCCCCGGCCGGCGGGGGTTTTTGGGGTGCCTCCTACTCCGCCGGCCGGACCTACCGACGAAAGGATCGTGCGATGACCTGGGGCGTAACGATCTCCGACGTCACCAACACCACCGGCGTCACGCCCTCGGCCAGTGATCTGGCCCAGGCGGACTCCATCATCACCATCTACATCAACCGGACCCCGGACGCCTCCGGTGGCATCTCCGGCCGGGACCTCTCCTGGATCCGGGCGGCCATCCAGTGGCAGGCGGCCTGGGTGTCGTCCCAGCCGAACCTCACCGGCTCCAGCCAGTACGACTCCCTGTCCTCGGACGGCCTGTCCGTGCAGACGACGGCCGAGTGGGCCAAGGTGCTGGCGCCGATCGCCGCCCGGTCGCTGAAGAACCTGACCTGGAAAGGCACGCGCACCCAGCGGACGCCGCCGGTGCGCCAGGGCCGGGGCCTCATCCTCGATTTCGAAAACGAGGAGTCCGACCAGTACACCGAGTGGTCTGCGCCGTGAGGGCCCTGGCCACCACGCGGGTGAGCGTCTTGCGCGGCACCGGCACCAGTCTGTTCGACGACCCGACCGACGCCGGCACGGTGGTCACGGTCGGGGTGCCGATCTCCATCATCGAGACGGCCAGGTCCACCACGGACCACGCCGACGATCGGCAGAAGACGGTGCTCACCTACACCGGCCGGTGCAATCCGAACGTCGACATCCGCCAGGGTGACCGGCTCCTGGACCGGGACGGCGTCACCTACTACCAGGTGGATGCGGCCACCACGGTCTCCAATCCGATCACGGGGAACGACCGGCGCCTGGACCTCTCCCGGGTGCCCACTACCAGCTAGACTGAAACTCGTCGGCGGCCTGGAGAACGGGCTCACGTCGGCACCGGTACCTACGGCGAGAAGCCAAGGGATGTGATCCTGTGACAGTCGTTGTGCTGGACCCTGACGCATTCCTGAAGATCCAGAATCTCGCGGACCGGTGCGTGGAGAACGTGACCGACGACGTCGAGAAGGACGCCAAGCGGTACGTGCCGATCGACACTGGCGAACTGCGTGCGTCCATCCACCAGTTCCATTTCGCCGGTACCGCGAAGATCTTCGTCGGCACCGACCACTGGGCCCCCACCGAGTACGGCTCCCGCCCCCACATCATCCGGGCTCACGGCGACTACGCCCTGGCCAACCGGGAGACCGGCTTCTACGCGCGCTCCGGCGTCGTCCACCATCCTGGCACCCCGGAGCAGGCGTTCATGCGTCCTGCTCTCTACCAGCGTCGTCACATCCGAGCAGGGAGATAGCCCATGGCCATCCAGACCACCACCCAGCGTCAGACGCTGGCCGTTGCCTACGGGGCCGCCGCCCTCTGGGGCGCCGCCTACACCACCGCGCCCGGCTCCGCCGCCGGTACCGAGGTCACCGGTGGTAGCCCGGCCTACGCCCGGAAGGCCCTGAGCTGGGGCGGCTCGAACGGCGTCGTCACGGCCTCGGCCACGTTCGACATCCCGGCCGGCACCACCGTCGTCGGCGTCGGCGTGCACTCGGCGTCGGCGGCCGGCACCTACCTGGACGGTGCCTCGGTCACCTCCCAGGCGTTCGCGTCCCAGGGCACCTACGTGGTGACCTTCACCTACACCCAGACCTGAGGCACCCATGGCCAATCCCGTCATCACCTGCTCACCGTCGAACCCGACCGTTGGCCAGGCCATCACGCTCACGGTGGTGTACTCGCCCCGTGTCGTCTTCACCGCAACCGATCAGGACGGCCTGGTCGGCACTTTCCAGTTGGGCTCGGTCGGTCTGGCAGCGCCTGGCAAGACGATCACCAAGGTCTCCGACAACGGCTCAACCGCCGTCTTTACCACCACGTACTGACCCCGTGGCCGTCACCTTCACCGCCACCGACCAGGATGGGCGCACCGGCACACTGACCGTTGGCGTGCCCGGAATCCCGACCGATGCGGAGATGGCGACCTGGGGCCAGACCAGCAGCACCATCACGTCGAACACCACTTACTCCGGCTCCGGCACGGTGGTCAACGGCGTGCACTTCGACGGCGCCCGGGTGAGCTTCACCGGCACGGACATCACGCTGAACGACTGCCTGATTACCGGCGACACCTCCGGTTCCCCGCTGGTATCGGTGACGAACGCCGCCGCCCGCCGGATCACGCTGAACCGGTGCATCCTGCGGCCCAAGACGCCGGCCAATCGCAACGCCATCCAGGGGCAGAACTTCATCCTGAACGACTGCCTGATCGAGAAGACCACGGACGGCGTCTCGGTGGCCAAGTCCGGCTACACCGCGAGCGCGGCCAACTGGGCCACCGGGGTCGAACTGCACCGGGTCGTCATCCGCAGGCTGGCCCGGTGGACCGGGGCGGCGCCGGGCGACGTCCACCCCACCGACACCGTCACCCACAACGACGGGTTCGTCCAGGCCGGCGGGAGCGGCACCGTGCTGGACCGGGTGCTCATCGACGCCCGGCCCGCCCTCCAGTACGCCCACGTGGCCCTGGTCTCGGCGTCCGGGACGATCTACACCGAGGCCCAGGCCTACGCGCTCGCGGACACCGCGCCGCGCACGAGTGTGGCGATCGGCTCCCAGGCCGGCGGCTGGCCGTTCGTCGCTCCGTGGACGTCGAACGGCACCGGCAAGTGGAGCACCGGGGAGATGTCGGGCCCGGACTTCTCCTGCATGATGATCCTGTCCAGCCAGGGCCCGTCCACGATGTTCGACGTCCGGGACTGCGAGTTCCGGGGCGGCGAGAACGCCATCAACGGCGGCGGCAATCCCTGGTCCACCGGCGTGGCCGGCCTGGGCACCTGGCTCCGGAACAAGTTCGACCGGTCCCAGGCCAACCAGGGCTCCGGTCCGAACGACACGAATACCGCTCGGTTCTCCGGTAACTGGGCCGGTCACATCACCTTCCCCACCCTCGGAACCGACGCCAACACCTACGCGGATGGCGCCACCATGACGGGGGTGCAGTTCTGAGATGACCCTGTTCGCCTGGGATTTTGAGGGGCAGACCAACGGCGTTGCGCCGTCGGTCGTCAACTCGGACGATTTCGGCGATCCCGCCTGGAGCAACGTCTCAGGCACGGCCCAGCTCAGCTACTCCACGGCTCAGGCGTTCATCGGCACCGTTTCAGTGCTGGTCAACTTCTCGGCGGCGGCCTCGGCGTCCACCAGTACGATGGACAAGTCGGATACCGCATCCGCAAGCGCGGCCACCCACTTTTACATCTACCTGACCGCCTACCCCTCAGTTGATGCTCAGGGCCCTGTAGCGCACCGTGGAGCAGGGGCGGCCGGGACCAGAGTCCAGATCACCCCCACGGGCCAGCTCAAGAACTTCGTCAACCCCACCACGGGTACGGCCAGCACTGGCACGATGTCACTGAACACCTGGTACCGGGTCGAGTCGGTAATCACCGGGGCCGGAACGGCTAGCACGTCGATGGACACCAACGTCTACGTCGGCAATTCCACCTCGGCCGCCTTCAGCGTCCCGAACGTCACGGCCAGCACGGCCAACCAGATTGACCTGATTCGCTGGACCAAGTCCGGTGGGAACACGGCAATCACCTATTACCTGGATGATCTCCGGCAGAACATCGGGGCCAGCTCGGAGATAGGTCCGACGATCTCGGCGTTCTCCGGCTCGGCCAGCTTCACCGGGGCCGGAACCCTGACCAGCAATGCCACCATCGGCGCGGCCGGTAGCGCCAGCCTGTCCGGTGCTGGCACGATGAGCGCGGCCGGGGCACCCAGTGCGGCCGGGTCCGCAAGTACCTCGGGCTCTGGTTCGCTCTCCCCCTCGGGTGCCCCGGCCGTCACCGTCTCGGCCGCTCTGTCCGGCGCTGGCACGCTGGCCGCCGCAGGATCCCCGCGCGTCACCGGCTCGGCCGCGCTGGCCGGGGCCGGCACCCTCACCTCGTCCGCCGGGCTGTCCGTGGGCGGCTCGGCCGCACTCTCCGGGGCCGGCACGCTCACGGCGGCGGCCTCCGGAGCCGGGTTCGGAACGGCCACCTTCACCGGCTCCGGTACGCTCACGGCCACAGGGGTGCCGTCCGTCCCTGGCGTGGCCGCGCTTGGTGGGGTGGGCACGCTGGGTTCCGGCGGCACCCCTTCCCCGTCGGCCGCCGTCGGGCTGTCCGGTAGCGGGACGCTGGCCACCGTCGTGGTGCCGAACATCGCCGCCGCGCTCGGCCTGTCCGGCACCGGCACGCTCCAGGCCGCTGCCCAGGGCACCTCGTTCGGCACCGGCACGCTGGCCGGGGCCGGGACGCTCACGGCCGCCGCTGCCCTGTCGGTGGCCGGAGCCGCCGGGTTGTCCGGCGTCGGTGCTCTCTCGGCGTTCGGCCAGGTGGTCGGGCCGATCACGGCCAGCGCGGCCCTGTCCGGGGCCGGTACCCTGTCGGCCGTTGCCGTCCTCGTCAGCCTCACCGGATCGGTCCAGCTCGGATCGATCGGTTACCTACGCGACACCGGAGGCTCCCGCGTGGGATTCACACCGAGCAATGAGATGGTCACCGTCGCCTGGCTGAAGGCCGCCGTGCCGTACCTGGGCAACCGGGTGGCTACTGAGCTCCCGGCTGACAACTCCAGCTGGTCCGCGTCCGGCTTCACCACCGTGGCCACCACCGGCGGCACACCGAACACCGAGGTCCCGGTGAACGAGCCGGTGATGAGCATCGACTCCTGGGGCGTCGCCCTCAACTCCGGACGGCCGCCGTGGAACCTCGCGGCCCAGCCGGCCGAGGCCATCAAGGCCGCCGCCGTGGCCCACGGGCTCATCCCCAAGGTTCTTGACATGCCAGCGGGATTCAACCGGGTGCGCGTCTTCAGCGTGACGCCCCGGACCGAACCCCGGCGGATCCCTGGTGACGGCGCGGGCTACGCCCACTACCAGCAGGACCTCCACCTCCGGTGGGTGAGCGCATGATGTTCGCCCTGGAGACCACCACCGGTGACGTCTTCACCCTTGGAGGTGCGATCCTGGTCCATGACAACCCGGCGGAGCTGGAGTTCCTGTTCCCCGGGCGCAAGGCCAAGGACGTCTCGGGCACCCGGTGCCCGGTCCGGCCATGGAAAGATCACCCAGAGATGGCCGGCGTCCGCTGGCCGCTACGCCGAGAGGACTTCAGGTGAGCAAAACCCCTACTGCGTGGCCGGCCAAGGTCCGGACCACCATGCAGCCGACCGTGGAGATCGAGGTGGACGAGGCCGAGTACATCGACCTTTCCCGCCAGGGCCTCCTTGTGACCAGCGGAAAGGGCGAATGACATGCCCGTGACGACGACCAACCTGATTGCGGGCCCGGCCCTGCTCTACACCGCCGCGTTCGGCGCCGCCGAGCCGACCGATGCTCAGATCAACACCACGCCGGTGGCGTCCACTTGGACCGACGCCGGTGGCACCCAGGACGGCGTGGAGATCACCATCTCCCGCGAGTTCCTGGAGATGGACGTTGACCAGATCGTGGACATGCCCGGACGCCGTCTCACCAAGCGGGACACCCAGGTCAAGACGAACATGGCCGAGCCGACCCTGGCCAACCTGTCGGTGGTGCTGAACGGCGGCACCATCACGGCGTCGGCGGCGTTCCAGACCTACGACCCGGACGACACGGTGGCCGCCACCCAGCCGCCCTACAAGGCGCTCCTGCTGGACGGGTACGCTCCACAGACCAGCGCGGCGGCCACCATGCGGCGGCGGCTGGTCTGCCGCAAGGTCCTGTCGATCGAGGACGTAGAGACGTCCTACAAGAAGGACGACATGACCTTGTTCCCGGTCACGTTCGCCAGCCACTACGTGAGCGCGTCGATCAAGCCGTTCCGGATCATCGACCAGCTCACCTGATCCACCGCCCTGTCCGTCACTCACGAGGAGGCACCCCGTGGCACCACCCCGCAAGGCACCGGCCGATCACCTGGCCAGGACGATGTACCAGCCCGAGTACGAGGTGGCCGACCCGGAGTCGTTCGTCGAGATCAAGACCGGCTCGATCGATCATTCCGAGACCACCCTGTTCGCGATCGACGGCCACCACTACACCATCTCCACCCCGGTCCCGGCGGGCTTCACCCTCCGGGCCTTGGAGATGATGGCCAAGGAGAGCGAAGCGGCGGCCATGATGTGGCTCCTCAAGGAGCTCATCGGAAAGGCCGCGTTCGAGGCGCTGGCCAACCACCCGGATGTCACCACCGAGCACCTGAAGGCGATCCTGGACCGGCTCCAGGTGCTCACGATCGGAGCCATGGAGGACGCGGGAAAAGGCTGAGGGCCCGCCTCGGGCAAGTCGCCTGGGTGACCTACCACCTGGACGATGTAGAGGCGGACTTCCGGTCCTTCTACCGCCTCACCCCGGCCGACGTGGTCGGGATGAGCGGCCCGCACTTCCTGGCCCTGGCCTGGAGGCTCTCGGCCTACCAGGGCGTGGTGGCCGCCCGGGCCTCGGAAGGGCAGAACGACGGCACGGCCCCGGCTCGCGGTGAGCAGGGTGGTTCGGTGGAGGCGACTCCGCAAGCGATCAGGTCCGATCCGGCCCTGGCTGATGTGATCGACTACGGATAGGGAGGTGGCCCGGTGGCCGAGGCATTCAAGATCGGTGAGGGTTACGTGGAGATCACTTCCCGGGTCGATCGGGACCAGATCGCCAAGGACGCCGAGCAGGCCGGCCAGGATGCCGGGGAATCGTTCGGCGACAAGTTCGACCGGGCGGCCAACGAGAATGCCGAACGCTCCGGTGAGGAGCACACCAAGGAGTTCGGCAAGGGCACGACCAAGGAGTCCAAGAAGGCGGGCAAGTCCTCCGGTGACTCCTGGGCCGCCGAGTTCGAGAAGGCTCTGGTCGGACCGCGCAAGAAGAAGAAAAAGGGCGACGGGCCTCGGCACAATGACGAGGGCCCCAGCCTGCTGAGCCGGTTCCGCAAGCTCGGTATGCAGTCGATGAAAGCGTTCTTCAGCCCGGCCACCACGATGAAGTTCGTCAGTGGCCTGCTGGCCGTGGTGATGAGCCCGCCGGTGATCGCCACCATCGTGGCCGGTGCCGCCGCCCTGGGTGCTGTCCTCGTGTCCGGTCTGGCCGCCACCCTGCTGGCCGGCATTCCGGTGATCTTCGGCGGCGGCTTCCTGACGCTTGGCCTCAGCTACCTGACCAAGGACGACGCGGTCAAGGCCAAGCTCAAGAAGCTGGGCAAGTCCTGGTGGACGATGATGGACAAGATCACCAAGCCGTTGATCAAGCCGTGGCTCACCGTGCTCGGCATCATCGCCGACACCCTCGTGATGATGACCCCGACGTTCACGGCGATGTTCACTATCCTGGGCCGTGCCCTGGTACCGCTGGCCAATGGCTTCAAGGGATTCATGGCCAACTTGGCGCCCGGTCTGCTGGTGCTCACCGGGATGTCGACGGACGGCCTGATCAGTGTCGGGGATTATCTGCCCAAGCTGGGGACGATCCTGTCCGACTTCTTTATCAAGATCCAGCAGAACTGGCCCGCCATCAAGAAATCGTTCGGTGAGTTCTTCACCGACGTGACCAAGGTGATTGGCTGGATCGCCGGTGCCCTGTTCTGGCTGGGTGCCAACTACGAGAAGATGAAGACGATTCTGGGCTGGACGATGGTTCTGGCCAAGCCGGTCATCACCGTGGTCAAGGCGATCTACGACGCGTTCGTCTGGCTCTACGACGTCCTGGTGGGGCACTCCATTGTCCCGGACCTGATCAACGCCATCATCGGCTGGTTCGCCCGGCTCCCCGGCCGGTTGATCGGCTACGTAGCTAGCATGGTGCCGAGGGTGATCGCCTGGTTTGGACGGATGGCCAGCCAGGCGATCAGTTGGGCCAGCCGGACGGTGAGTGGTGTGGCGTCCTGGTTGTCCCGGCTCCCCGGCCGCGCGGCTGGAGCGGTGAGCAGGCTCTGGGGTGCGATGGCCGGGGCGTTCAGCTCGGCCGCCTCCGGGGCCCGGGCCCGGATCGTCGCCCTGGTGAACGGTGCCATCTCGGTGCTCTCCACCCTTCCCGGCCGAGCCCGGACCCAGGCCGGCCGGGTCAAGTCGGCCATCGTCGGGATGTTCAGCGGTGCCGGGAGCTGGCTCTACAACGCCGGCACCCGGATCATCTCCGGCCTGATCTCCGGTATTCGTGGGATGATCGGCTCTCTCCGCAACCAGCTCTCCGGGATCACCAACATGATCCCGGACTGGAAAGGCCCGGCCCAGCGCGACGCCGTCCTGCTGAAGCCCGCCGGTGAGTCCGTGATGGACGGCTTCATGGCCGGCGTGGAGTCGCGCATTGGTGGGCTGAAGAACCAGCTTGGCTCGATCACGGCCGGGATGCCGGGCATGGTGACCGGTAGCCAGGCCTCCACCTACAGCACGGCGAACGCCGGCGGCGGGCTCACCATCGGCACGCTGAACATCATTCTGAAGGGCACCCTGTCCGAGACGGATCCGGTGGCCCGCCGGGCTATGGTGGTGCAGCTCCAGACCATGCTGGATGAGGTCACCAGGTCCCGATCGAGGAGCAGGTAATGCCGGTAGCGGATTGGGGCACGGTCACCGTCGGCCGCATCACCCTGCGGGAGACGTTCGAGGCGACGCTAAACCTCAACACGGCGACCAACAAGCGCACGCTCGGCCTGCGGGGCGAGGAGTCGTCGCCTCCGCTCACGCTGGCCCAGGTAATCCAGCGTCAGGAAGACATCCTGGGCCTGCTGGACCGATTCGTCCCGATCTCGTTCACCTACAAGAGCGACCAGGACGGCTTCTACAACATCACCGACGTCAACACCGAGCTGACCAACTGGACGAACGAGATCACCAAGTTCACCTGGACCATCCAGGCGGAGTTCTACGGCCCGGAGGGCTCGGTCGACATCGACTCTCGGCTGACGCAGATCAACCGGCTCAACGCGTTCGGGCTGGCCGGTGAGAAGTGGCACGCTCCCGCTGGTGGCGCCTACGGCTACTACACCGGTACTAGCCAGCCGTCCGGTTCGATCGCCCGGGCCAGCGCGGACGGCACGGCCATCACGGTCTACCGGGGTCTGCCCACCGGTGTGAGCCCGCGCTGGGGAAGCTCCCCGGCGGTCTATCAGAACGGCCGGGCCCGGGTGCTGATCGGCGGGGTGGAGCGGGCGGCCACCCGGGTCATCGTCTCGGCCTCGGCCGCCAACTGGTCGGTGGAGAATGCCCTCGTCAGGGTCCAGCCCGGCACGTCGGCCACCCTCCAGGTGTCGGCCTGGGACGGCGCGGTCTGGGACCGGATCGACTGGAACGCCTCGGTGACGGCCAGCGCGTCCGGGCCGATCACCTCCTGGGACTCCGTGGCCATCATCCGCAACGACTATGAGCTGGTGACGCTCCGGCTCCTGAAGGGCAACGCCCCGGGCCGGACCACCCTGGACATCTCGCTCCGGCGCGGCGCCCGGGCGGCCGAGCTCTACCTGGCCACCGACATCGGTACCACCAAGTCGTTCTACCGGGCCACGGCCGAGGCCGGGACGGCACCGGCCAGTGCCAGCTACCAGGCGGCCACGGCCAACGACGCCGCCGGTAACCGGTACGTGATCGGCACGGCGGCCAGCTCGGTCACCTACCAGGCGGCCCAGGGCGGGATCACCAAGAGCGCGGTGGCCGCACTGGACGCCTTCATCGGGGCCCAGGTGAACGGGGCCAGCGCGGCGGCCGGTGACCTGGCCACGGTGATCAGAGATCACTACATGGCGACCAACTCCGAGACCAGCACGGGGGTACGTCGCTAATGGCCATTACCGAAACGACGATGGCGATCGGCTCCTGGTCACTTCGGCTCAGAGCGAACACGCCGAAAGAGGTCATGAACGCGCTGAAGCCGTTCGGTCACATCGCCGTGATGCCGGGGCGGCTGGACGTCAAGGCGGCCGGTGACGGCCTGCTCACCGCAGCACGGTACGTCGGCATCTTTCGGTCCCTGTTCTCCCAGCCGGAAGACTACGAGATCAAGGGTGCCGGGATGGCGGCCTGGCTCGGTGACGAGGACAACAAGGCCTATATCTTTCCCCCGACCACCACCGGCGTGCTCACCCTGTCGTTCGCCAACATGGTGGCCCAGACGGTACCGCCGGCCGGGCCCGGCCGGTCGTTCACCATCGGCAACGTCTACCCGCCGTCACCGGACATCGCCGCCACCACGTTCAACCGCCGGCTGAAGACGCCCCGGGAGCTCCTCGACTACGTCTGCACCACCTACGGCACCGACGTGACGCCGCTGGAGTGGAGGGTGAACGGGGACGCCTCGGTGGACGTTGGCCAGATCGCCAGCCTCTACCCCAGCACGACGGCGCCCAACGCCCTGCTGGTCCGCAAGGACGGCGGCAAGGAGATCGGCCTGTCCACGGTGGAGGGGTCGATGTCCTTGGACATCGACGCCACCGACTACACCACCAACCTCATCCTGGCGGCCGAGGGCACCGGTGGCGCCACGATGTACTCCAGCGCCAGCGCGGCCACCCCGTACAAGGATCTGCTGGGTAACGCCGTCGTGCTCACCAGGTTGGTGTCAGAGTCCGACGCCAACGCACTGATCGCTCGCACTCGGGCCGAGGTGGGTCTGAGCAAGTACAAGAACCTGCGGTACGCCAGCCAGCTCTCCACCGATGAGTACGACGTCACCGGCACGTTCACCGTGGGTGACACCATCTACGTGCACGACGTGGACGCCGGTTTCGTCGATCCGGCCAACCAGGTGATGTACCACGGGGTACCGCTGAACCCGTACAAGCTCCGGGTCACCGAGATCACCTGGCCGGTACCGGCGTGGTGGACGGTGGCCTACCGGGACCCGGACGGCGTCTGGTTCGACCTGTCGGACTACTACGCCCCGGAGTCCGGCTCCAGCTCCATCACCATCGGGGAGTTCCTGGAGTCGGTGGGCGGCTCCTACGCTGAACCGCTCGGCTCCCGGCCGAACGGGGACACCTCGGTCCCGGCCGCCCCGGTGTTTGGCACCATCACGACATCGGCCTACCAGTCCGATACCGCCAAGACCGGCGACACCCGGGCTCAGATCAACGCCACCTGGGCCCTGCCGCTGAACACGGACGGCACCACCATCGTGGACGGCGGCTACTACCGGCTGCGCTACCGGGCCAAGTTCGCCTCTGGCTCGGACTGGACCGAGACGGTAACCACCTGGGGCACCAACCAGACGGTGCTCACCGAGCTCACCCCGGGCACCACCTACAGTCTGCAGATCAGGGCGGAGGACGTGGCCACCCCGGCCAACGTCTCGGCCTGGTCCTCCAGCACCGACGTGGTGACGGCGTTCGACGGCGTGGCGCCGTCCCAGCCGGCGGCCCCGGCGGTGGCCGGGTCCCGGATCGCCGTCCAGATCACCCACACCCTGGGCAAGTCCTCCGGCGGCACCTACAACCTGGAGACCGACCTGGACCACCTGGAGGTGCACAACGGGGCGTCGTCCACCTTCACCCCATCCGCCTCCACCCTGCTGGGCAACCTCACGGCCAACATCGGTCTGATGCTGGCGGCGATCCCGGCGGTCGGCACGCTGAACGTGGAGAGCACGGCGGCCACCTGGTTCAAGATCATCGCCGTGGACCGGTCCGGCAACAAGAGCACGGCCAGCCCGGCCGCGAGCGCCACCGCCCTGCTGATCGACGACGCGCACATCAGCACCCTGACGGTGTCCAAGGTGACGGCCGGGACGATCGGCGCCACCTGGATCAACGCCGGCACCATCACCACGGCATCGGCCGGGGCCCGGGTGGAGCTGGTCGGGGCCGGGCTGAACGCCTACAACTCCAGCGGCGTCAAGACGGTGGAGGTGAAGGGCTCGGACGGCTCGGCCACCATCACCGGCGTGTTCAAGACGGGATTCTCCGGCGGCGGCACGGCCTACCTCCAGATGACGGACTCTGGTGACCGGACCACCATTGACCTAGTCAACTCCACGGCCAGTGCCAACCTGTCGGCGTTCATCAACTCCCCGCAGGACGCCGGTAACTCGTCGATGATCGGCATGGCCACCGGATTCTTCACCTACTCCGGAGTAACTGCTCGGCACCGATTCTTCATGTCCAATTCGTCGGGCATCTTCCTTGATACCCCGCGTCAAGGCGGAGCAGGATTGGCGGTCGGTGGGAACCTTTTCCTTGGACCGACATCCGGGTTTATCGGCGTGAAGAATGTCAACGGTGTCGACAACGGCGGAACGGTTTACATCGACGACATTGCCGCGAAAATGGCGACAGCCAATACCGGGACAGTCGCCTCCGAGCTGGCCTTGTTCGACAACGGCGGAGTCTGGCTCACCGGCCGGATGTCCAAGGACAACCCCATCGGCGGAGATGCCGCCATCTACTCTGGCTCCTGGAATGTCAATGCCTCCGGGACGGCAGTAGTCACCTACGCCAGCACCATGGGCACTACGCTCTGGCCACAATTGACCTTGACCGAGAACTCCACCACGGCTCGCGATTACCATATGAAGACGGCAACCACCACGGGCTTCAGTTTCTGGGGCCCTAACCTGTCTTGCGAATACACCTACCTCCACCAGAGGCTGATATGAGCCACCTCAAGCACACCACCATTCTCAGTGCCGAAGAATTGGACGACGCGCATATCGTCATCATTTCCTCGGTCGGTACGGAAGGGCTCACCTACCCTCACAAGATGCCGAAACTGGCGCTCGGTATCCGGGCGGCCGAGTACGGCCTGGATCCGGAGGATCCGTTCGCCCTGGACCTGGTGATGCGTGAGCACCTCTACCCCTGGACCGACCACCCCAGCTACGAGGTGAACGGCGTGCACCCGTTGTTCTACCTGCCATCGGTGACGGACGCCGTGGAGTTCATGCGCGAGCGGATCGAGGAGGTCCGGGTGGACCGGCTGGCGCCGCCGGAGGAGACCGGTAACCGGATGCTGGCCGGGGCCGTGGCCAACAAGGTGGCGTCCAAGGGCTTGGTCCGGACGCGTGACCACCTCCTGAAGGCCACCGACAAGCGGCTGATCAACCCCGTTCAGGACCACCGGGACGCTCTACGGGAGCGCCTGAAGAACGAGCGTCAGGTGGGCCCGGCCGAACGGTTCCTCCGGCACCTGAAGCGGACGGTACCGCGCCCGCCCACTACACTGAGTAAGTGACAACTGCCCAGGTTCTCGGCGTCGCCGGCACGGCGTGGCTCACCGTGCTCGGTCTCGTCGTCGGGACGATCCGGGCCATCGTGTCCGGAGCGCTGGTTCCAAGATCACAGGTAGACGCGCTCACCCGGAGCTGGGAGGCTCGGTTGAACGAGTCGCACACGCGTGAACGGGACTGGATGGCCTCCAGCCAGGCGAAAGACAGCATCCTGGATGAATATGCCGAGCAGTTCGGGCAACTCCTGATCTCTGCTCGGACCACCGAGGCCCTGATCCGCGCGCTACCTAGTGGACGGGACACATGACGATGGTGACCGAGCCGACCAGTGGGCAGGACGCCCGGGCGGACCGCAAGGCGGCCGAGGAGCGGCTGGCCCAGGCGGTGGCGTCCAGACCTGAGGTCCGGCGCATCACCGAATCGATGGAGCGGATGCTTCAGGAGAACCACTTCTCGGTCCGGTTGGCCCGGGCCCTCGGACTGGAGGACGATCGGAGATGATCGACTTACTCACCGGCTGGCTGATCGGCACCGGATGGCTGGCCGCCCTGATCTTCCTCGTCCGGTTCCTCGTCACCACCTGGTTCATCCGGACTGCCGGTGTGCTCACCGTGGCGTTTCTCGGCTCGGCGTTCGGCATCCTGAGCCTGGCCCTGGCCACCACCGTGTTCGGCCCGGAGTTCCCCGGCCGGCCCGGCATCCGGCTCGGCGTCTATGTCTTCATCAACGTCTTGCTGTGGTCCAGCGTGGCCCTGCTGGTGCGCGACCAGCGGCGCGGCCGGGCCAGGAGTACCGTGGACGCCGAGGAGGCATCATGACCCGTTTCACTGACATCGCTCACTGGCGCCCACTCGGCCCCGGCAATCCGCCGAGCCGGATGGACCGCCACGACATCATCTGTCTGCACACCATGGTCGGGTACCTGAAGTCGACCGACGACATGTTCGACGACCAGGGGTATACCGGCGTCGAATCCCACTTCGGCGTCGGCGGCATCTGGGGCTCGGACAAGGCGGCCGGCCTGGACGGCATCATCTACCAGTGGGTGGATACCGAGTACCGCGCGGATGCGAACCTGGCCGGCAACCACCGGCTGATCTCGATCGAGACCGCCGATAACGCGCCCCAGCGCGCGGCCGACATCCAGGCTTGGACGCCGAACCAGGTCCGGGCGATCATCCGCCTGGTGGCCGCGCTGTGCCGCCGGTACGACATCCCGGCCGAACTGGTGCCGGACTCCAAGTCTGGCCGCCGGGGGATCGCCTACCACCGGCAGGGCATCGACCCCTGGCGCGTGGCCGGCGGCGAGGTCTGGTCGAACAGCAGGGGCAAGGAGTGCCCGGGGGACCGGCGCATTGCCCAGATCCGCAACGAGATCATTCCGGGTGTGCGCGCCGCGCTCGCCCCCAAGCCCGAGGAGTTCGTGATGGCGAGCAAGGACGAGGTCAAGGCCGCTCTGCGTGAGGTGCTCAAGGAGGAGGCCGTCGTCAATCGGCTGGCCGAGGACCTGTTCACGGCCGACGTGGTCGAGGCTCCGGACGCCGAACCGGACAAGAAGAAGAACCCGACCTGGCAGATCCGGTCCTACCTGAACCGCTTGGTGAACAACACCGAGAAGGCTTCACCTACCGCCTAGGAGGCACCTGTGCTCAACCTCATCCGCCGCGAGCCGACCCTGATCTTGTCGGCCGTCTCCGGCCTGCTGGCCATCGTGGTCTCGTTCGGATTCGATGCCCTGTCGGCCGAGCAGGCCGGGCTGATCGTCGCCGTTCTGTCCGCCGTGATCGGGCTGGTGAACGCGGTCGCCGTCCGTCCGGTGCCGCCGGCGGCCTTCACCGGGTTCATCGCGGCCGGTGCCGCCCTACTGACGTCCTACGGGCTGAACTTCACCCAGGAGCAGGTGGGCTCGGTCCAGGTGGCCGTGGTCGCCCTGCTGGCCCTGGTGACCCGGATGAGCGTCACCCCCGTGTCCGACCCACGCCCGGCCTCGGACGTCGTAGGGTAGAGCCCTCGTCCCACACGAGGCCGGTTCGACAGCAGAGGCCCCGACCGGATTCCGGTCGGGGCCTCGGTCGTTCAGTGGATCGGGGCAGGTTAGTCCGGGTAAACCGGGTCCTCCAAGCTCGCCATTGACAGGTTTCCGGTGAACGCCTGGCCGTTCGCCTGGAGCAGGCCGACGCCGCCCGGCCGGTCCTCGGCCACCGGCGTCGGCCGGGGCTGGGAGAGCTGGTTGAACTGCTCCCGCAGGACGGCGTTCTCGGCGGTGAGCTCCTCCAGCCGGGGGCCCATGGCCTCCACCCCGGCCTGAAGCTCGGCGTTCTCCATCAGGAGCTGGCGGACCAGGTTGCCGTACTTGGTGTGCACCTGGTTCATCACGTCTGCCAGGTTGATCTGGATCTGCTGTTCAGCCATCAGGTGGTCTCCTTGGTCGCGAGCGCACGGTAGCGCTCCAGGATGTCGGTCTGCCGGACGATGGGACCTTGCGGGAAGAACGTGTAGTGCGAGACGAGGGCGTCACCCACGATGGAGTTCGGCTGGCCGATGGCGGCCGGCTGGGCCACCGTGTGCCAGTGCTCCTCCTCGTAGGGGACGAGGACGCCCGGCTCCGGCAGGTCGGCGTACATCGAGCCGAGGCTGGCGAACACCGACACCGAGAACTGCATGTTCAGCGGGAGCTGGTAGTCCTGGTAGAGGAACAGGTCCTCGGCCGCCCCGGCCTCCACCTTGGCCAGGAGGAGCCGGTGCAGCGCCACGGCGAACCGGCCGTCTGCCCAGCCGACCGCGTCCATGCAGTACGGGCCGCCGACCTGAGGCCAGGTGTAGGCCTCGGTCTTGATGGAGGATGAACCGCCAGCTGAGTAGTCGATCGGACCCCGGTAGACCATCTCGGTACCGGCCGCCGGGATGACGCCGGCCTGCTGGGCATACCAGGAGATGATGGAGTTGTTCCACATCACCGGGAAGCTGGCCACCCCGCCGGGGGCTTCCAGCCGGTGCACGGCCAGCCGCTCCAGGGCGTCCGGGTGCAGGTAGACGATGTCGTCGTCGATCCGCAGGAACACCGTGTCACGATCGGTCATCTGCTCGTAGAAGTAGCCGGTGTTCCGCTGCTTCGGGTGGCGGCGGGCCTGGTGCGGCTTCCGCTCCTTGAGCTTGATCCAGTCGAACGACCTGGCCAGCTGGTAGGCGTAGGCCAGGTCATCGGCCTGGTCAGGGTCGGTATTGAGGCAGAGCCACCACTCGTCGATGAGCCCCCGCCCGTACTCGCGTCCCAGGTACTGGGCCAGGATCGAGACGGTCTCTCGTCGGCCGTATGGTGTCCAGGCGATGGCGCGCTTGCCCTTGATCATTTTCTGTCCTCTGTCGATGGGTGCGGATCTTCGTACACACTACCGCCCCGATGAACATGCCGATGGCTAGCGGTCCGGGCACGCCGAGCAGGGTGAGCACCCAGACGGTGAGCACGAACCCCCAGAACCAGTAGGCGGCCCGGGCCGACCGCTGGGCCCACCGGATGATCACCGGCCGTACGTTCTCTCGATCATGCCGCAGGTCGCCCCAGGCACGCCGTTCCGCCAGCAGTCGACGTCCTGCATGATGATCAGTTTCGTCTTGTCCAGGTGGACGGGCGGTTTGGGCACGGTGGTGGGCCCGGCGGCCGGCGGCCGGCGGCGGTGCTCCGGCGCGCCCTGGATGTCCGGGAACGCCAGCGACAGGGCCAGGAGCGCGAGCGCGCCGAGGCCCAGGAGCAGGAGACCGCACCCGACCCGGAAGATCAGATCTCGCTTCATCAGAACAGCACCTGCTCCCACTGGCCGCCGATGGACTGGAGGATGTTCCGGCTGGCCCGGGCCCGGCCGGCCTCACCCAGCCGACGTCGGAGAGCTGGATCGTCCACCAACAACTTCAGGAACCGTGACCACGTCCACGGTGCGGACTCCACCACCTTGAAGCCGTTCGAGAACTGCTCGATCCACTCCCGATAGGGGGCGATGTCAGAGGCGATGAGCGGAATCCCCATCATCCCGGCCTCCAGCGCCTTGGTGGGGAACTTGGCCTCGGTGAAGCTGTTCGCCCGGTACGGCGCCACCCAGATGTCGAACTGCCGGACGGCCTGGTGGTAGAGCTCGGTCGGAGCCAGCCACTCGAACGCCACAATGCGGTCACCGAACGGGAGGAGCTTCTGGAGGGCGGGGTGCGCCCGGGGGATGCCGACCAGGTGCAGCTCGGCGGTCGGGGCGTAGGCCATGATCTTCACCAGGGCCGGGATCACCAGGTCCAGGTCGTGGGCGGTGGCCGACGTCCCGGCCCAGCCGATCACCAGCGGCCTGTTATCGGCCTCGTAATCGCGCGGCACCGACAGGTGACCGGCGTGGAGGCCGTTCTCGATGGTCCGGGTGCCAGACCGGCGTGTTGTCTGCCAGACGGCCTCACCGATCCGGTCCGAGGCCACCGTGACCTCATCGGCCAGGCGGCACGCCTCCCGGAGGTTGGCCTGGACGTCGGGCTGCGACCAGTACCCGTAGGCCCCGGCGTTGCGCTCCTCCACCCCGAAGTAGTCGTCATCAAGGTCCAGGACGATCCGCTTGCCCTGCTCCTTGAACTGACGCCAGGACTCCAGGGCCTCCGGCCGGGCGATCCGGGAGCCGACGATGACGGACGCCTTGGCCACCACGCTGGCGGGGAGTACCTCGGCCACCCAGGTCTGGTGCCCCCGCCAGCCGAGGGCCGCGGCCGGTTGGTCCGCCCGGTACCAGGAGGAGCCGTCCGTGGACGCCGTCCAGAATGCGGCGTAGCTCATCGGCTCATCACGTACCCCAGGAAGATGCCGAACAGGAAACAGATCAGGACGTCAATCATCAGACGCCCTCGGCCGAGCCGGTCTTCCGGCTGAAGATGTCGATGGTCGGCTCCCGCCGGGCGACCTGGGCCGTGAGGTACCCCGGGAGCCAGTGGGCGGCGTACCAGTCGATGGTGGCCTCCAGGCCCGGGCCGAGGTGGACCAGGTCGGCGGGGTTCATCCCGACCATGTCCAGGGTGTTGACGTCGGCCACCACCGGCGTGCCGGGCGTCTCGCCCGGGCGCATCGGCAGGTAGGTGATGTCCACGGCGTCGTGCGGCAACCCGGCGGACGCCTTCTTGTTCGCCACGATGGCCCGGACCATCTCGGCCACGGCACCCACGGTGACGGGGTAGGCCGAGCCGACCTCGACCGCCCGGTCGAACACGATGCCCTCGGCGGCGGACTCCAGCGCGCGGACCAGGGCATCGGCGCCGTCCCGGACGTAGACCATGTCCGAGACCTGCGAGCCGTCCCCGTACACCTCGATCGGGTTGCCGGTGAGGGCCCGGCAGATGAAAGACGGGGTGATCTTGCGGACCTTGGCCGGGCCGAACGGCGGAGCCACCGACTGGCCCGGACCGTAGGCGTTCACCAGGCGAACGACGTTGAACTTGCCGCCGCGCTCGGCGTTGAACATCCGGACGAACCGCTCCACCGTCGTCTTGGAGATCGAGTAGGTGTTCTCCATCCAGTGGTTGCCCACCCCGATGTAGACGCCCGGGATGCCGTACTGGGTGCACGCCTCCAGGAAGTTCAGGCCGCCGACGATGTTCGTCTCGGCCGCCGGCCGGGGATTCTGGATGGTCTCCTGGGTGCCCAGGCACGCGGCCAAGTGGATGATGCCGTCCACGTGCGCGGCCAGCTCGGTCATGGCCGTGGCGTCACGGACGTCGCCCATCACGGTGCTGATCTTGATGGCGTTTTCACGCGAGACCAGCGGGATGCGGCCCCTGGTGTCGAACACCACGACGTCGTGGCCGCGCTCCAGCGCAACCTCAGCAACGTACTTGCCGATGAAACCGGCTCCCCCAGTTACACCAATCTTCATGATCTCTGCACTGCCTCTCCGTAGCGGGCCGTTGCCCTGCCCCAGTTGTCCCCGGAGTCATGCTTTCCGTGGCACTTGCGGCAAAGCTCCAGCCAATCGATGGGATCTCTGCGGTATTCGTGGCTCTTGTTCGCCCACTGAGTAGGCGCGTTATCCAGGCAGTGCTCGCAGCGTCCAGTTTTGATCTTCACCGAGGCCACCCAACGGTGCAACTGCCGGTATCCGACGTCGTCACCGAGCCAAGACGGGTGCCTTTCCCCGGTCAGAACCTCCCGGTGCTGGAACTGTCCCGGGTTCTCGGCGGTGCAGTTGTACGACAGGCCGGTAGGTCGCACGCGGTAGCGGTACTTGCACACCTTGGAGCAGTACTTGGTTCGACCGACCCTGCTGGGCGGCACTGAGACCGACGTGCCACACGGGCAGACGATCTTCATGCTATGCCCCTCGATGGGTGGATTCTGCGAACGGTGCAACTGGGGACGATACAGGCCCACCAGCGGCCCCGGTGAACGAAGTAGTGGCTGTGGCCGCGCACCTCGGCGGCGTCGATCAGGTCTTCCAGGTCGTCCACGATGGGCTCCTCGGACGAGGGAGGCCCGGCCCCGGTTGAGTCGGGGCCGGGCCGTTCAGTGGCGGATCAGTCCGCGTACGGGTCCTCGTCCTCGGTCTCGGGCAGTTCCCGACCCGAGGTGTAGTAGGACAGGACCAACTCACGGTCCTCGTCGTTCAGCGTCTCGACGGTCCAGGTGTAGGAGTTGTTCGGGACCATCTTGGCGTTCTTGGCGAACGCCTCCTCCAGCGCGGCCGGCGTGGGGAAGACGTCCAGGAAGTCCTTCT
>Ga0247768_1000066_pt1 | contig 41200 bp, 35 predicted proteins | sample UWRJL016104C6_FD_179944 | JGI IMG/M metagenome (GOLD analysis project Ga0247768, IMG submission 179944) | Plant litter microbial communities from Arlington Agricultural Research Station in Wisconsin, United States - UWRJ-L016-104C-6 | ecosystem: Environmental > Terrestrial > Plant litter >... | reverse complement strand
CCCGAGCCCCGCGGCGACCGCCACCACGAGGTCCTGGTCGCGCAGCACCTTCGCGGTCACGAGCGCCGAGAGCGCGACGACCGAGCCCAGCGACAGGTCGATCTCCCCCGCGCTCAGCACGAGCACGACCGCGACCGCCATCACCGTGACCGGCGCCGTCTGGCGGACGATGTTGAGGAGGTTGTCCGAGCTCGTGAAGCCGTCGCTGTGCAGCGCGACGGCGAAGACCGCGAACAGCAGCACGAGCGCGACCAGGGCCGGCCGGGCGCGCGCGTCCACCAGGCTCAGCGCCCCAGCGCCTCGGTCACGCTCGCCGGCGGCTCGCGGTGCAGCGACGCGTGGTAGCCCGCGGCGAGGTTGGAGCGCGTGATCGTCATCGCGGGCACGACCACGAACGGCGGCGCCTCCTTGTCGAGGAGGCCGTAGGCCACCGACTTGGCCAGCGCGTCGCCGATCTCGAACGCGCGGTCGGCGACGAGCGCGAACGTGTTCCCGCCGTTGGCGAGGTCGAGCGCCATCGGCTCGGAGATGTCGAGCGTGACGAGGTTCGTCCTCGTGTTGCCCGCGGCGCGCAGCGCGGCGAGGACGCCCTCGCCCGGCGGCTGGGCGAAGGTGACGTAGATCCCGTCGAGGTCCGGGTGCCGGGCGATCACCGCGGCGGCCTGCTCCTGGGCGCGGTCCGGGTCGACGATGCCCACCTTCTGCACGATGTCGATCCCCGGGTAGGTCTCCGTGATCGTCTTGAGGAACGCCTGGTCGCGCTGGTAGGTGACGTAGGACTCGTCGTCGCGGTAGAAGTAGGCGATCTTCCCGTGGGCGCCGACGACCGCGGCCAGCGCGTCGGCGGCGCGACGCCCCATCTCGAAGAGGTCGTCGGTCACGAGGTTCACGTAGTCCTCGCCCTGCTTGAGGCCCTCGGGCACCACCGACAGCAGGACGAGCTTCGTGCCGTGCCGCGCCACGGCCTTGAACGCGGGCGCGAGGATCTCCTGGTCGACGGGCAGCGCGACCATCGCCGACGGGCGCCGCGCGAGCGCCGTCTCGACGTTGGCCTTCTGCTTGGCCGCGTCGAAGTCCGCCTCGCTCTCGGAGACGATCTCCACGCCGAGCCGGTCGAACATCGCGCGGGCGCCCGCGGTGACCGCGCGGATGAAGTCGGAGTTCTCGTGCCAGACCAGCGCGACCGTGTAGTGCGCGGCGCGCATCCGGGCGATGTCGGCCGGCGCGAGCTCGAGCGCGCTCGTCGGCGTGGCGGTCTCGCCGTGCGGCCCGCGCGTCGAGTCCAGGGGCTTGGAGTCGATGATCGGCGGCTCCCGGTGGTCCACGCGCGAGGCGTCGCCGCAGGCGCTGACCAACGTCGCCATCGAGAGCGTGCTGACGACGAGGATGACGACGACGCCCTTGCGGGTCCTGGCCACGGCGACGATTATGCCGATGAATGGATGCAATCGGACGTCTTGCCGAGGAGCAGGCAGCGCTGAGGCGGGTCGCGACGCTCGTCGCGCAGGGCGCGTCCCAGTCCGAGCTCTTCGCCGTCGTCGCCGCGCAGGTCGCCGCCGTCCTGCTCGTCCCCTACGTCCGCATCCTGCGCTTCGAGCCCGACGGGACGGCCACCGAGCGCGCGCACTACGCCGTCGCCGGCGCCGTCTTCGAGGTCGGGACGCGGTGGACGCTCGACGGCACGAGCGCGGTGACGATGGTCCTCGAGACCGGCCGGCCCGCGCGCATCGACGACTACGAGGGCCTCACCGGCCAGGTCGCCGACGCGATGCGCGCGGTCGGCATCACGTCCACCGTCGGGATCCCGATCGTCGTCGCCGGGCGGCTGTGGGGCGCGATGGTCGTCTCCTCCGACGGCCCCGCGCCGCTGCCCGCCGACACCGAGTCGCACCTGACGGACTTCACCGAGCTGGTCGCCACCGCGATCGCCAACAGCGAGGCCCGCGCCGAGCTCGACCGGCTCGCCTCCGAGCAGGCCGCGCTGCGGCGCGTGGCGACGCTCGTCGTGGAGGAGCGAACACCCGAGGAGATGTTCGCGCAGGTGCTCGAGGAGGTCGGCACGCTGCTCGACGACGCCGACGCGGCGATGATGCGCTTCGAGCGCGACGACACCGCGACCGTCCTCGGCGTGCGCAGCAAGGCCGCCCCGCCCGACGGCCTGCGGGTCGGGGTCCGGATCCCGCTCGGCGGCGAGAGCGTCGCCTCGGAGATCCACCGCAGCGGCCGCCCGGCGCGGATCGACGACTACGCGACCGCCTCCGGCGAGATGGCCCGCCGCGTCAACCGGCACCTGATCCGCTCGGCCGTCGGCGTGCCGATCGTCGTGCACGGCCGGCTGTGGGGCTCGCTGATCGTGGCCGCGCGCGACCCCGGGCCGATGCCGCCCGGGACCGAGGCGCGCCTGGCGGAGTTCACCGAGCTGCTGGGGACCGCGATCGCCAACGCCGACGCGCGCGCCGAGATCGCCCGCCTCGCCGACGAGCAGGCCGCGCTGCGGCGGGTCGCGACGCTCGTGGCCGAGGGCGCGACGCCGGCCGACGTCTTCGCGGCGGCCGCCGCCGAGGTCGCGCTGCTGCTCGACGCCGAGCTGGTCGCGCTCGGCCGCTTCGAGGGCGACGCCATCACCTTCGTCGCCGTCCACGGCGAGGCCGGCGCGCTGCTGCCCGTCGACGTGCCGATCCCGCTCGAGGGCGAGAACGTCGCGGGGATCGTGCGGGCGACCGGCGCCTCGGCGCGCATCGACGACTTCGCGGACGCCACCGGGCCGATCGCCGACCTGGTCCACCGCGCGCAGCTGACCGCGTCGGTCGGGGCGCCGGTGATCGTCGGCGGCGCGGTCTGGGGCGTGATCATCACGTCGTGGACGCGCGGCGGGCCGCCCGCGCCGGACACCGAGGCGCGGCTGACGCAGTTCGCCGAGCTGCTCGACACGGCGATCGCCAACGCCGACAGCCGCGCGCAGCTCGCGGCCTCGCGCGTCCGGCTGCTCTCGGCCGAGGACGCGGCGCGCCGGCGGGTCGTGCGCGACCTCCACGACGGCGCGCAGCAGCGCCTCGTCTCCACCATCGTCACGCTCCGGCTCGTCCGCCAGGCGCTGGCCGAGGACGACGCCGCGGTCTCCGTCGAGGAGCTGGTCGGCCAGGCGCTCGAGAACGCCGAGCGCGGCAACGCCGAGCTGCGCGAGCTCGCCCACGGGATCCTGCCCGCGGTGCTCACGCGCGGCGGCCTGCGCGACGGCGTCGGGACGCTGGTCGAGCGCCTCGCGCTCCCCGTCACCACCGACCTGCCGGAGACGCGCTTCGCGCCGGAGCTCGAGGCCAGCGCCTACTTCGTGATCGCCGAGGCGCTGACCAACGTCGTCAAGCACTCGCAGGCGAGCTCCGCCGTGGTGCGCGCCGAGCTCGACGACGGGCGGCTCAAGGTCGAGATCCGCGACGACGGCGTCGGCGGCGCCGATCCGGCGGGCAACGGCCTGGTGGGGATCGGCGACCGCGTCGCGGTCCTCGGCGGCTCGCTGCGCATCGAGAGCCCGCGCAGCGGCGGGACGGTCGTCACGGCGGCGATCCCCGTCGCCCGCTGATCGCGCGCCGCACCGCAAGAAACGCGCGCGCGCCACGTTGGCGTCCACATGAGAGTGAGAGCCGCGCTCGCCGCGCGCCTGGCCGCCGCCATCGGGACCGTCGCCGTCGCGCTCCTCGCGAGCGCCGCGGGCGCCCAGGCCAACCCGCCGACGCGCTACTCGCTCGTCCACGGCTGCTACGCGGTCTCGGCCGGCGGCCACGCGGTGCCGGGCGCCGCGCGCGTCCGGATGCAGGCGACCGCGCTGGGGCGCTACCTGCTCTACACGCCCGAGCGGCGCTTCGTGGCCGCGCGCCCCGGCGGCGCGGTCGGCCTCGACACGTCCCCGAGCCCCGCGGCGGACTGGCGCGTGGACGGCAGCGGCGGCGGGCGCTTCACGCTCACCTCCACCGGCGGCGGCGCGGTCCTGCGCGACGTCGCCTTCCGCACCGCCACCGGCTGCGCGGACTACCCCGAGGCCGAGCTGGACGCGACCGGCACGCCGTCGGGCGGCGCGACGAGCTACGGCAAGGTCGGCGGCCTGCTCGAGGGCCACATGCACTGGATGACCTACCAGTTCCTCGGCGGCCGCTTCCACTGCGGCAAGCCGTGGGACGCGTACGGCATCCCCTACGCCCTGCCGAACTGCTCCTCGATCGAGGGCCCGCAGGGGCTCGCGGCGCCGATCCAGAACTTCCTCAACTACGACAACCCGGCCCAGCCGCACGACACCACCGGCTGGCCGACGCTCGCGTCGTGGAAGCCCACCAACCTGACCTACGAGGGCACGTACTGGAAGTGGATCCAGCGCGCGTGGATGGCCGGCCTGCGGATGATGGTCATGAGCCCGAACGAGAACCGGATCCTCTGCCTGCTGCAGACCAACCGCGAGACCAACTGCGACGAGATGGACACGGTCCGCCGCAGCCTCCAGTCGATCCACGAGCTGCAGGACTACGTCGACGCGCAGTCCGGCGGCCCCGGCAAGGGCTTCTTCCAGATCGTCACCGACCCCGAGCAGGCGCGCCGCGTCATCAACGAGGGGCGGATGGCGGTCCTGCTGGAGGTCGAGGTCTCCGAGCCGTTCGACTGCGCGGGCACCGACGGCCGCTCGACGTGCGACCAGGCGCAGGTCGACGCCGGGCTCGACGAGCTCCACCGCCTCGGCGTCCGCTCGATGCTGTTGTTGAACAAGTTCGACAACCCGCTGACCGGCGTGCGCTTCGACAGCGGCCCGATCGGCCTGCTGATCAACGGCGCCAACCTCGCGAGCTCCGGGTCGTTCTGGAGCGCGACCACGTGCACGGGCGCGCTGCACGACAACGACATCTACTCGCCGGCACCGGAGGCCACCGGCCCCGTCGGGCAGCTGCTCGGCGCGGCCGGGCTGCCGAGCGGCACGGCGCCCGTCTACCCGCCGGCGCCGAACTGCAACACGCGCGGGCTCACGTCGCTGGGCGAGCACGTCGTCGAGCGGATGATGGACCTGCACATGATCGTCAACCCCGACCACATGAGCCAGGCCGGCGTCGACCGCACGCTGAGCCTGCTCGAGGCGCGGGGCTACTCCGGCGTGATCTCGCCGCACGGCTGGATGGACCCCGGCAACTGGCCGCGGATCTGGAAGCTCGGCGGCATGGCGTTCCCCGGCCACTCGGCGGCCGACGCCTACGTGAAGGAGTGGCAGGAGTACCGGCCGAAGTCGACGCCGTACCAGTTCGGCTGGGGCTACGGCGCGGATCTCGGCGGCCTCTCCGAGCAGCCCGGGGCCGACGCCTCCGGCGGGATCACCTACCCCTTCAAGAGCCTCGACGGCAAGGTGACCCTCCAGCGCCAGACGACCGGCACGCGGACGTTCGACTACAACAAGGACGGCGTCGCCCAGTACGGCCTCTACGCCGACTGGTTCGCGGACCTGCGCCGCGTCGGCGGCGACGCGCTGGTCAAGGACCTGTGGAACGGCTCCGAGGCCTACCTGGAGATGTGGGAGCGCGCCGAGGGCATCCAGACGCCGGGCTGCGCGTCGCCGTCGGGCGCCGTGAGCGGCAGCGGCGTCGGCGCGCTGAAGCTCGGGCAGACCGCCGACCGGCTGCTCGAGGACGCGGGCCAGCCCCAGCAGCGCGACCGCGCGTGGAGCTACTGCGTCTCCGGCGCGGGCAACGAGGGCCGCGCCGACGTCGCCGAGCTCACCCAGGCCGGCAGCGTCGAGCTGGCGGGCAGCACCGCGACCGGCCGCAGCGCGGGCGGCGTCGCGGTCGGCGCGCCCGCGAGCGCCCTCCCCTCCGGCGCGACCGCCGCGGGCACCGGCGTCCAGGTCGTGACCAGCGGCGCGACGACGTGGGCCTACGCGATCCGCGACGGCGCCGTCGCCGCAGTGGCCACCGCCGCGCCCGCGCTCGCCCACGACCACGCCGCCCTCACCGCGGCCATGGGCCGCCTCGTCGCCGCGAGGGCCACCCAGGTCACGGCGCCGTTCGAGGCGAGCGCGACCCAGTCCGCCCAGCAGGCCGCGGGCGAGCAGCCGACCGGCCAGCCGCTCGCCGTCCAGCAGGCGACCACGGCCACGGGCCAGCCGCTGACCGGCACGCCGCTGGTCGGCGCCGCGGAGTCGACGGTCACCGCCGCGCTGGCGGCGCTGTGCCACCTGCAGGTCTCGGCGCCGAGCTGAGCGCGGGCGCTCAGGCGGGCGCGTCCCAGCCGTGGAAGGGGGCGCGGTCGCCGGCGTCCCACGCCGCGCGCAGGCCGGGCGCGGCGAGGTCCCAGTCCGGGCGGACCTCCTCCGAGGCGGCGCGCAGGTCGCGCCAGAGGTCGGCGATCGACGGGCGGCCCCAGAACCAGTAGCCGTTGTAGACGGCGTGGACGACCAGCCCCGGCTTGAGCACCAGCGTGTGCGGGATCATCGGGTCGTTCTCGGGGTCCGTGTACTCCTGGATGTCGAGGTCTCGCTGCACGATCCGCCCGGGGTCGGAGAGGAACGGCCACTGCGCGCCCACCGAGGCGCGGAACTCCTGGAGCGTGTGGTGCGGGTCGGTCGCGATGGTCACGACCTGCGTGTAGGCGACCGCGAACTTCGGCCAGGCCGCGGCCAGCTCGAGATGTTGCTGGTGCTCCTTGGGGCAGTAGTGGCCGCGCGCGAGCGTCAGGACGAGCGGGTCGTCGCCCTGCAGCTCGCTGAGCCGGCGCGGGACGTCGGTGTGGTCGGGCAGCTCGTAGTCCGGGAACGTGGCGCCGGGGACGATGTCGGAGCGCATGGTCAGGTCCTCCTCGGGGTCGGTTCGGGCAGCGCGCAGCCGTGGGTCTGCGGGTGCGGCGCGATCGGTGGCGTGGTCGCCGCGCGGGCGTCGGAGACGAGGACGGCGGTGACGGCGGCGCCCGCCACGCACAGGCCGGCGAGGATCCGCATCGCGGGCTGGTAGCCGTCGGCGAGCGCGCCCGCCAGGCTGCCGCCGCCCGCGCCGATCAGCGCGGGCACGACGGCGATCGCGATCACGCCGCCGATCCGCGAGGCGGCGTCGTTGACGGCGGAGGCCTCGCCGAGGTCGGCGTCGCCGACGGCCGCCAGGACCGCCGCGGTCAGCGGCGTCACGGCCAGGCCGATGCCCAGGCCCCACAGCAGCACGCCGGGGAGGATCGCGCTCGCGTAGCCCGCGCCGCGGCCGGCCGCGGCGAGCCAGACGAGCGCGGCCGCGACCGCGAGCATCCCGGCCACCATCAGCCACCGCGGGCCGAGCGCCGCCACGAGCCGGCCGCTCAGCGGCGCGATCAGCACGAACACGACGGACTCCGGGATCAGCGCCCCGCCCGCCTGCGCCGCCGAGTACCCCAGCTCGAGCTGGCACTGCAGGACCAGGAGGTAGCCCGCGGCGCTGAGCGCGCCGTAGAAGAGGACGGTCGTGATGTTGATGGCGTCGAACTGCCGCGAGCGGAAGAGCGCGAGCCGGAGCATCGGCGCGGGCAGGCGGCGCTCGACCGCGGGCAGGCTCGCGAGGCAGACGGCGCCCGCGGCGACGCTCGCCACCACGCCCGCGCTGAGCCAGCCCGACCCCGACCCGGCGTTCAGCCCGTAGATCAGCGCGCCGAGCCCGACGACGGCGAGCAGCGCGCCGGCGACGTCGAGCGACAGCGCGCGCCGCTCCGCGGCGGGCTCCGGCACGCGGCGGAGCACCGCGAGGCCCGCGAGGATCAGCGGCAGGTTGAGGAGGAAGACGGCGCGCCACGAGACGTGGTCGACGAGCCACCCGCCCGCGTAGGGCCCGACGGTCGTCCCGATCGTCGCGAGGCCGGCCCAGATCCCGATCCCGCGCGCGCGGTCGTCGACCTGCAGCGTGCCGTTGAGCAGCGCGAGGCTGCTCGGGACGACCAGCGCCGCGCCCGCGCCCTGCACCACGCGCGCCGCGATCAGCGTGCCCGCCGACGGCGCCAGCGAGCAGAGGACCGACGCGACGAGCATCACGCCGAGGCCCGCCGCCAGCGTCCGGCGGCGGCCGAAGCGGTCGGCCAGCGCGCCGGAGAGCAGCAGCAGCGCGGCGACGGTCACGAGGTAGCCGGTGAGCGTCCACTGGATCGCGCCGACGCTCGCGCCGAGGTCGCGGCCGATCGCGGGCACCGCGACGTTGACGACGCTCGCGTCGAGGAACCCGACCATCGACGCGAGCACCGTCGTCGCGATCAGCGCCGCCCCGGCGCGGCTGCCGAGCGCGACGAGGGCCGCTCCGTCCTGCGCCGGCGGGTCGAGCACCTGGGACATGGGCGCAGCCTCGCGCCGGGCCGCCGCGCTCGCGCCCGTGGGGACCCGGGTCGGGGGCCCTGGTCCAGGCGGCGGCGCGGGACGCGCCCGGGTACCGTCCGGGCCGTGCCGGACGCCGCCATCGCCCCCGTGCCGTCCTTCGCCGCCGGCGACGGCTTCGCCACCTACCGCGGGCCCGCGATCGACGTCGCCGAGCACCGGCACGCGGCGTTCCAGGTGGCGATCGCGGCGGGCGACGGCGCGGTCGCGATCGTCGACGCGGCGGGGACGCGCCGGGAAGGCGCGGCGCTGCTGGTCGCGCCGATGGCGCGCCACCGGATGCTCGCGGGCGTGGAGCTCTCGACGTTCTTCATCGATCCGCACTCCTCCTACGCCGACGCGCTGCGGGCGCGCGGCGCGGGCGCGGGCGGCGCTGGCGGCGCCGGCGGCGCCGGCGTGACCGCGGCGCCGGAGCTGCGCTGCCTCACCGCCGCCGACCTCCGCCCCGGCCGCCCGTCGCCCGCGCTCGACCCGCGCCTCGTGGCGGCGATGGAGGCGATCACCGCGGGCGGGGTCACGATGGCCGACGTCGCCGCCCGCGTGCGCCTCTCGCCCCAGCGCCTGCGCGCCCTCGCGCGCGACGAGCTCGGCCTGCCGCTGCTGCGCTGGCGCGCGTGGGTGCGGCTGCGCGCGGCGGCCGAGGCGCTGCGCGACGGCGCCGCGATCGCCGACGCGGCCCTCACCGCGGGCTTCGCCGACCAGGCGCACCTCACGCGCTGGATGCGCGAGATGATGGGGTTGACCCCGACGGTCGCCCTCGCGGCGCTGCGCGGTCAGGCGGGAACGGACCCCGACGCGCCCGCCGCGCCGCGCCGCGCCACGTAGACCGAGATCGAGCCCGTGACCGTGCGCACGACCTCGGCCTCCCGCACGTCCGCGAACCCCGCCGCCGCGATCAGCCCCGGCAGCGCGCCGTCCGCGTTGGGCCGCGTGTGCTCCACGCCGTCGGCGAGCTGCACGGCCCGGAACGCCAGGCGCATCGCGCGCGTCCGCTGCCACCCGTAGTCGGCGATCACCAGCCGCCCGCCGGGCGCGAGCGCCGCGTGCGCCGAGGCGAGCACGGCGCGCTTCATCGCCATCGGGCACTGGTGCAGCACGAGGCTCGAGACGACGACGTCCGCCGACCCGGCGCCGACGACGTCCTCCAGCGCGTCGCCCATCCCGACCCGCCAGTCGACGGCCGCCCCCGCGGCCGCCGCCTTGCGCCGCGCCACGGCGAGGACGTCGGGATCGGGATCGACGCCGACGATCCGCGCCCCCGGCTCGACGTGCGCGAGCCGCAGCGCGAGCGAGCCCGTCCCGCACCCGACGTCCACGATCGCCGCGCCCGGCCGCGGCGCCACGTGGGCGAGGACGAGCGCCCGCCACAGCCGCTCGCGCGTGAGCGCGGCGACGGCGTCGTAGAACCGCACCGGCGCGAGCCGGCCCAGGGCGGGGGTGAACGCGCGCTCGGTCATGGCGACAGCCTCCCCCACGCCGCGCCGCCCGTCTTGAACGAACCGCTCGTCCGGCGGGACGGGCGACGGCCTCCGGACCTCGGCGCCGGAAAAGCTCGGCCACCGGGCCGCGACAGCCGAAGAACGTTGCACATGTCCACCAAGCTCTTCCTGCCGCCGGGGTTCACGGTGCGCGACCTCCGGGACGCCGATCGCGCGATCGACGCGGTCCTGGGGCTCCTGCCGGCCATCGGCGTGGTCGTGATCGACCCGGACCAGCGCGTCCGCCGCGCCGACGGCGCGATGTTCGCGCGCCACGGGATCGCTGCCGCGGACGCCGTGGGCCGGCTGATCTCGGACGTCCTGCCGCCGCAGGCCTGGGCGACGCTCGAGGACCAGTGGACCGCGGCGCTGGACGGCGTGAGCGGCGGGCTCGACTGGGCGACCCTGGACGGGACGGCCGACTACCTCCTGCACTTCTCACCGCTCCTCACCCCGCGCGGGGCGGTGCTCGGCGCGGTCATGATCGCCCAGGACATCAGCGACCAGTGGCAGGCCAACCGCCGCCTCGAGCGGCGCGCCGAGCAGCAGGCCGCGATCGCGGCGCTGGGCTCGGCGGCGCTGCACGGGATGGCCGCCGACGAGCTCCTCCAGGAGGCCGCGCACCTCGTCGAGGTCGTGCTCCGCGCGGACGTCGGCGCGATCCTGCCCTACACGGCCACCGGCGGCCTCGAGGTCCGCGGTGTCTCGGGCGTCTCGGCGGTCCCGCCGCCGAGCGGCCTCCCGTCCGCCGACCCCAACGACATCCAGGAGTTCATGCGCTTCGCCGACCAGCCGCTGCTGATCGACGACCTCCGCACCGGCCTCCTCCGCGCGCCGGTCCTCGAGGCGCAGGGGATGGTCAGCATGGTCGTCGCGCCGATCGGCCCGATCCACGAGCGCTACGGCCTGCTCGGCGCGATCAGCCGCAGGACCGGCGCGTTCACGACCGACGACCTCGCGTTCCTCGAGGCGATGGCCAACGTCCTGGCCGACGTGATCGGGCGGGAGCGCTCCGCCGCCGAGGCGCTGCACCGCGAGGCCCAGCTCAACGAGGCCCAGCGGCTGGCCCGGGTCGGCAGCTGGGAGATCGACCTGCGGACCGGCGCCTACACGGTCTCCGACCAGCTCCGCGACATGCTCGGCCTGGTGAGCTCCGTGACCGACGCCGAGACGCTCCTGGCGACCGTCCACGCCGACGACCGCGCCACGCTGCGCGCACTGATGCACGCGGCGTTCGCCGACGCGCACGTGACCCCGACCGAGTTCCGCGTCGTCGCGCCCGACGGGGCCGTGCGCACCCTCCAGGGCAGCGGCGGCAGCGAGCGCGACGGCGCGGGACGGCCGCTCGTGGTCCGCGGCACCGTGCAGGACGTGACCGAGGAGCGCGCGGCCCGGCAGGCGCTGGAGCGCTCCGAGGAGCGCTTCCGGACCGGCTTCGACACCTCGCCGATCGGCATGACGCTGATCGCGCCCGGCACGGGCCGGTTCCTGCGCGTCAACCCCGCCTACTGCCGCTTCGTCGACCGCACGGCCGAGGAGCTCCTCGCGGCCTCCTACTTCGACGTGGTCCACCCCGACGACATGGACCTGCCCGGGCGCACCGCGTTCGGGGACGGAGAGGCCGACGTGCTCGTGACCGAGGCGCGGTACCTGCGCCCGGACGGGAGCGTCGTCTGGGGCTCGATCCACGCCTCGCGCGTCCGCGGGCCCGACGGCACCGCCGACGTCCTCTTCTCCCAGATCGAGGACATCACGGCCCGGCACGCCGAGCAGGAGGCGACGCGGCGCGAGCTCGACCAGGTCGCGTGGGTGCGCGAGATCCAGGCGGCGCTGGCCGAGGACCGCTTCGTGCTGCACGCCCAGCCGATCGTGGACCTCCGGACCGGTGCGGTCGTCCAGCACGAGCTGCTGCTGCGCATGCGCAGCGCGACCGGGGAGCTGATCGCGCCCGGGGAGTTCCTGCCCGCCGCGGAGCGCTACGGCGCGATCCGCGAGATCGACCGCTGGGTGGTCGCGCGCGGCGCCGAGCTGGCCGCGGGCGGGATGCACGTGGAGATCAACCTCTCCGGCGTCTCGATGGGCGACCCGACGCTCATCGCGGAGATCGACCGCGAGCTGCTGCGCACCGGCGCCGACCCCTCGCGCCTCGTCTTCGAGATCACCGAGACCGCCATCATCGACGACGTCGAGACCGCCCGGCGCCTCGCCGAGAGCCTGCGCGAGCGCGGCTGCCGCTTCGCCCTCGACGACTTCGGCACGGGCTTCGCGGGCATCAGCTCGCTCAAGACGCTCCCGCTCGACTACCTCAAGATCGACCGCGAGTTCGTCTGCGACCTCTCGATCAGCGAGACCGACCGGCAGGTCATCGGCGCGTCCATCCACCTCGCGCGCGCCTTCGGGCTGAAGACGATCGCGGAGGGCGTCGAGGACCAGGCGACGCTCGACCTGCTCCGCACGCTCGGCGTGGACTTCGCCCAGGGGTACTTCCTGGGGCGGCCCGCGGCGATCGAGGGCTGAGGGCGGAGCGCCCGCTCACGCGCGGTCGAGCGCCACCGCGACGCACAGCAGCGCGGAGCAGAGGAGGTGCAGCTGCGCGGTCTGCGGCACGAGCGCCACGAGGGACGGGCTGTGGCCGTCCGGCGCCGCGGCGGCCTGGCGCACGCGCGCGACCGCGAGCGGGAGCAGCACGAGCGGCAGCAGGATCCACGCGCCGTAGAGCCCGAGGGCCAGCAGGGCGACCGGCACGAGCAGCGCGGCGACGACGTCGGCCACGTAGAGCCGGCGGGCGCCGGCGAAGCCGAGGCGCACCGCGAGCGTGCGGATGCCCGCGTCGCGGTCGCCGTCGATGTCGGAGAGGTTGTTGGCCGACAGCACCGCCGCGATGAGCAGCCCGGGCGCGAAGCCCAGCCAGAACGCCTGCGCGTGGAAGCCGTCGCCGGTCAGCGCCGTGTAGGCGCCCTGGGTCAGCAGCGGGCCCATCAGCAGGACGATCACCGGGTCGCCGAGCCCGTCGTACTTGTACGGCCGCGGGCCGCCCGTGTAGAGCCAGCCGCCGAGCAGGCCGATCACGCCGATGACCAGCAGCGGCCAGCCCTGGAGGACGGAGAGGAACACACCGATCAGGAAGGTGGCGCCGAACAGCGCGCCGTACAGCCACCGGCCCTGCGCGGTCGTCATCAACCCGCCGGTGAACACGCCGGAGTTGTTGACCTTGTCCGGCGGGTCGAGGCCGCGGGCGCCGTCCTCGACGTCGTTGCACGCGTTGGTCGCGGCGTGCAGCAGCGCGAGCGCGACGAGCGCGACCGGGAGCAGCCACCACCGGACGTCGTCCTCGCCGATCGCGACCAGCGCGCCGGCCAGCGCGGGGACGATCGAGGTCAGCGTGTACTCGGGGCGCGTCGCCCGCAGCCACAGGGCGGGGCGGAAGCGCGGGGTGGCGCCGGCGGCGCTCATCGGGTCCTGCCTTCGGGGTGGGTGGACAGGTCGCCGCGCTCCAGGCCGGCGAGGGTCGAGGTGCCCGCGAACGCCACGCGCCCGCGGCGGCGCACGACGACCTCGAGCGTCCCGGCGAGATGCTGGTGGGCCCCGGGCACGGTGCGGCGCGCGGCGGGGAGCGGGACGGGGAGCGCGCGGGCGGTGTCGGCCGCCCCCGCGTGGGCGCGCACTGCGACCGACCAGCGCGGACCGCGGCCCGCGAGGCGCCACGCGCCCGGGACGACGTCGGCGCGGACCGGCGTGGCCAGCGGCTGGCCGAGGCGGACGACGTCGGCGCCGACGCGCACCACGAGCGCGGTCGCCGTCAGCGCGGGCACGCCGGGCGCGACGGCGACCTCGCCGCCGGCGAACGCGACGCACACGTCCCGGCGGGCGAAGCCCTGGGCCTGCCCCCACCACCAGCGCCGCGGGAACCCGCCGCGGCCCCAGTTCTTCTCGGCGTACACGTCCCACCCGGCGAGGTCGAGCGTCTCGCCGCCGAGCACGGCGGTCCCGGTGACGCGGCCGCCGAGCACGTGCGGGTGCCAGTACTGGCTCAGCGCCGGGACGGCGTGGGCGGGGCCGAGCCCGCCGAAGGCCCGGCGCGGCCAGCCGACGGGGTCGTGGATCGCGACGTCGAGGCGGGCGCCCGGGCCGAGGTCGACCCGCAGCCCCGCCGGCCCGGCGCCGAGCGCGTCGCCCGCGCCGACGCCGAGGCCGTCCGGGTCGGCGCTCGCCTCCGGGACGATCGCCTCGGCCAGGACGTCGCCCGGATGGCCGGCGAGCGCGACGTTGGCCCACGTCCCGTCCGCGGCGCGGTTGATCCCGCACAACGCGATGATCACGCGACCGCCCGCGCGGTCGGTCAGCCGCCAGAAGTAGCCCTCCATCGCGACGCCGTGCGCGCGCCGCGGATCGCCGAAGGGCGGATCGGCCCCGGTCGCGCGGTAGGCGCGCAGCGCGGCTGAGGGGAAGGTGGCGATGGGGCATCCTCGCGCATGCGGGGCGGCCCGGTGCGCCAGCTCCGGGCGCCGCGCGCCTCACGCCGTCCGCAGCGCCACCGCCGGCGGCAGCCGCGACGCGCGGACCGCGGGCAGGAGCCCCGCCACCGCGCCGATCAGGATCGCCGCCGCGATCCCGCCCGACCAGGCCTCGACGGGGATCACGACGGCCCAGCCCTTCGCGCTCGCGTACACGGCGGTCGCCGCGATCCCGGCCACGACGCCGACGGCGCCGCCGAGGACGGCGAGCAGGATCGACTCGCCGAGGAACTGCGCCCGGATCTGGCCCTTCGTCGCGCCGAGCGCGCGGCGCAGGCCGATCTCCGAGCGGCGCTCCAGCACCGAGATGATCATGATGTTCGCGACGCCGACGGCGCCGACGACCAGCGCCACGACGCCGAGCCCGAGGAAGAGGCTGTCGAAGGCGCCGGCCGCGGCGGCGCGGGCGGTCAGCACGTCGGAGGGCTGGCTCACCGCGACCTCGTCGGGCGCCTCGGGGTTGGCGGTCGGCGCGAGCAGCGCCTGCACGGCGGCCTCGTGACCGGTGGCCGCGCGCACGTAGATCGCGCTCGGCGGCCCCGCCCCCCACGCGGCGCCGGCGCGGCTCGCGTAGCCGAGGTACCGGCGGGCGGCCGGGTAGCCGACCAGCGCGCTCACGTCGACCTCGGGCGCCAGCGGCGAGGGCTCCAGGATCCCCGCGACGTCGAACCACTGCCCGCCGAGCCAGATCCGCTGGCCCGCGAGGACGCGGTCGACGCCCAGCCGCGCGGCGGCGACCGCCCCGAGCACGGCGACCGGCTCGCGCGCGGTGCCCGCGGTGAGCCAGCTGCCGCGCGCCACGCCCGTGGCGAGCACGGCGGGCAGGTCCAGGCCGGCGGCCCGCACCTGCAGGCCGCCGCTGTTGGCCGCCGGGATCAGCGGGCTGCGGTAGACGCGCGCGTCCTTCAGCAGCCCGGTGTGCGCCACCTGCCGGACGTCGCCGAGGAGCGTGATCCGCCCCGGCGCCGCGACGGGCAGCCGCGCCGCCTCCCCCGTGACGTCCTGCCCGGCCTCGACGGTGAGCAGGTTCGTGCCGAGCCGGTCGATCTCGGCGAGCAGCCCGGCCTGCGAGGAGGACGAGAGCCCGAGGATCGCCACGATCGCGGCCGTGCCGATCGCGATCCCCAGCGCCGAGAGCGCGGCGCGCGCCGGCCGGGCGCGCAGCCCGACGCTCGCGACGCGCAGCGCGTCACCCGGCGGCATCGGCGACCACCCGCCCGTCGAGCATCCGGATCCGCCGCGGGAGCTGCGCGGCCAGCGCGCCGTCGTGCGTGATCATCGCGATGGTCGCGCCGCCGGCGTTGAGCTCGCGCAGGAGCGCCATGATCGACGCGCCCGTGGCGCTGTCGAGGTTCCCCGTCGGCTCGTCGGCGAGGACGATCGCGGGCCGCCCGACGAGCGCGCGGGCGATCGCCACGCGCTGGCGCTCGCCGCCGGAGAGCGTGGTCGGCCTGAAGCCCGCGCGGTGCGCGAGGCCGACGCGCGCGAGCGCCGCGTCGGCGCGGGCGCGGCGCTCGGCGGCCGGGACGCCCGCGTAGAGCAGCCCGTCGGCGACGTTCTCGCGCACGGTCGCGTGCTCGGCCAGGAAGAACCGCTGGAAGACGAAGCCGATCCGGCGGGCGCGCAGGCGCGAGAGCGCGCGGTCCTCCAGCCCCGCCGCGTCGACGCCGTCGATCCGGAGCACGCCCGCGGTCGGCCGCTCGAGCGTCCCCATGACGTGCAGCAGCGTGGACTTGCCCGAGCCCGACGGCCCGACGATCGCCACGAGCTCGCCGCGCGCGACGGAGAGCGACACGCCCCGCAGCGCGGTGACGCCGGCCGCGCCCGCCCGCCCGCCGTAGACCTTGGTCACGCCGTCGAGCTCCAGGACCGCGTCGCTCACGGCGACGGCACCGCGACGCGGTCGCCCGCGCGCAGCGCGCCCTCGACCTGGACGCGGCCGCCGGCGGTGTCGAAGAGGCCGACCCGGACCGCGACGAGCTCGCGCCGTCCGCCGGCGCGGACCGCCTCGACCGCGAAGCCGCCGCCCGCGCGGCCGACCAGCGCGGTGACCGGGACGCTCAGCGCGCGCGCCACGCCCGCGATCGCGATCTCCACGCCGACCGGCGCCCGGTCGAGCCCGCGCGCCGCGCGCGGGTCGTCGAGGCCGATGGAGGTCGGGATCGTCGCGTCCGCCGCGCCGCCGCCCCCGCCGCCCTGCGCGGCCGGGGCCTCGGCGATCCGCCCGAAGCCGTCGACCCGGCCGCGCGCCGTCCGGTTGCCCGGCAGCGTGACCAGCGCGCGGTCGCCGCGCGCGACCTGCGCCTGGTCGGCCGGCGCGAGGTCCACCTGCACGTGGAGCGTCCTGGAGGTGGCGCTCAGCGCGGGCGCGCCCGGCCGGGCGGCGCCGCCGAGCTGCGCGGCGAGCTTCGCGATCCGCACCGCCTCGGGCAGGACGACCACGTCGCCGCGGGCGAGCGCGCCGGTCGCGCGCGCGCCGCGGCGGCGCTGGAGCGCCTCGAGCGCCTCCTCGGTCTTCGCGGTGAAGGCGTCGCCCGCGCCGCGCACGCGCAGGGCGCGGTTGAGCTGCCGGACGTCACGGCCGCGGGCGCCCGCGCGCAGCGCGCGGTAGGCCGGGACCGTCCCGCACAGCAGCAGCACCGGACGGTCGTCCACGCGGTAGAGGACGTGGCCGCAGCCGACCTCGTCGCCGACCGCGGGCAGCGCGGTGTACGTGCCGCCGGCGTTGTTGATGGCCGTGAACGGCGAGCCGTCCGGCCGCGCCCGGTAGGTCAGGGTCCCGTCCTGGGAGACCGCGGCCGCCAGCCGGCCCTCCCGGACCGTCGCGGTGGCCGCCGCGGGCGTCGCCGCGGCCGCCGTCGCGCGCCCGCCGCCGGAGAGCGCGACCGCCCCGCCGGCCGCGGCCGCGGCGACCAGCACGGCGGCCCCGCCGAGCGCCCAGCCCCGCCGCCTCACCGCTGGCCGCCTGCCGCCAGGCCCAGCACGCCCTTGCACTTCGCGATCGCGGCGTTGAGGATCGCCATGCCGCCCGGCCTGTTGGACGACGGGATCTTGTACGTGTTGATCGCGGGCTCGCCGTTGACCGGGTCGGGGAAGTCCTTGACGCCGTGCTCGCGGATGCACGCGGCGAACCGGAGGCTCGCCGACTGCTCCTTGGGCGTGCGCTTCGAGCTCAGGGAGCCGGGCGGCTGCAGGCGCTTGCAGGCGGTGGTGGCCCGCCGCCACACCGCCGGGGTCACGCTGACCCCGTAGTCGAAGTCGTTGCTCGCGTTCGGGTCCGGGAAGTCGCTGACGCCGTGCGCGCGGACGCACTCGGCGAACTTCACCGCCTGGTCGCGGGCGGTGAGCGTGGTGCCCGCGCCGGCGCCGCTCGTGGTCGCGGACGGGGCGCTCGACGCGCCGCAGCCCGCGCCGGGCAGGGCGAGGGCGAGGAGGGCGGCGAGGGCGGCGGGCGGCCGCAGGCGGTGCTGGTTCACGGGTGCATCCTCGGGTCGTGGGTCGGGTCGGCGTAGGTGGGCGGGCAGCCGCGGCCGGCCGCCGCGGGGCGCAGCTCGAAGTGCCAGGACTCGTTGCCGTAGACGCGGCACAGCCCGTAGGCGGCGCCGCGGGCGGCGAGCCAGGACGCGGCGTCGCGGCCGAGGTCGACCGCGTCGCCCGAGACGTGCGCCGAGGTCTTCGGGGTGGCGACCCAGCGCTCCGCCTCCGCCGCTGAGCCGTGCTGCGCGATCGCGTCGCGCAGCAGCTGCGCCTGGTAGGCGGGCGAGCGCCAGCCGCTGTCGAGGACGAACGTGACACCGTCGGCCTGCGCGTCGGTGGCCGCGCGGCGCAGGGCGGCGAGCAGCGCGGGGTCCAGCCGGGCCACGCCCGGGACCCCGTCGTCGAAGACCGTCGCGCCGTCGGGGACGGCGCCGTCGGCCTCGCCGAGCGCGCGCGGGGGCGCGCCGCGGGGCGCGCCGTGCCGGAGGGCGACGGACGTCGCGGGCGTCGAGGGCGCGGGCCACCGGTCCGCGAGCGCCGCGGCGAGCGCCGCGACGGCGAGCAGCAGCAGCAGGGCGGCGCGGAGCCTGCGCATCCGGATCGGGCCGGGCGTCGTGCGCGCCGGGTGGCTGGAGGAGGTCACGACGGCCAGTGAACGCCGCGCGGCGTTGCCTGGCCGTATGCGGTTTTCGATACGCCCGCGACACGCGCGGGCTCGTAGCATCGGCCCATGCGCGTGCTGCTCGTCGAGGACGAGCCCTACCTGGCGGAGGCCATCCGCGACGGCCTGCGACTGGAAGCGATCGCCGCCGACCTCGCGGGCGACGGCGACGCCGCGCTGACGCTGCTCGCCGTCAACACCTATGACATCGCGGTCCTCGACCGCGACGTCCCCGGGCCGACCGGCGACGAGATCGCCCGGCGCATCGTCGCCTCCGGCAGCGGCATGCCGATCCTCATGCTGACCGCGGCCGACCGGCTCGACGACAAGACCACCGGGTTCGGGCTCGGCGCCGACGACTACCTCACGAAGCCCTTCGAGCTCCAGGAGCTGGTGCTCCGGCTGCGGGCCCTCGACCGCCGCCGCGCGCACAGCCGGCCGCCGGTGCGGGAGATCGCGGGCCTGCGCGTGGACCCGTTCCGCCGCGAGGTCCACCGCGACGGCCGCTACGTGGCGCTGACGCGGAAGCAGTTCGCCGTGCTCGACGTCCTCGTCGCCGCCGAGGGCGGGGTCGTCAGCGCCGAGGAGCTCCTGGAGCGGGCGTGGGACGAGCACGCGGACCCGTTCACCAATGCGGTGCGCATCACGGTCTCGGGCCTGCGCAAGCGGCTCGGCGAGCCGTGGATCATCGCCACCGTGCCCGGCGCCGGGTACCGGATCAGCACGGGAGGCGACGATGGGTAGGGCGCCCGGGATGAGCGTGCGCCTCAAGCTCACGCTCAGCTACGCCGGGTTCCTGATGGTCGCGGGCGCGCTGCTGCTCGGGGCCGTGTGGCTGTTCCTGCTGCGCTACGTGCCGGATCGCGCGTTCCTCATCAACCCCGACGTCCGGCCGCACAGCGTCTTCCCGATCCGCTCCAACCTCCTGCACGTCTTCGCCCCGCGCGCGGCCGCGGTGCTCGCGTTCCTGCTGGTCTTCGGCCTCGTGGGCGGATGGGTCCTCGCGGGCCGGATGCTCGCGCCGCTGTCGCGGATCGGCGACGCCACGCGCGCGGCCACGACCGGCTCGCTCTCCCACCGCATCCGGCTGGAGGGCCGCAACGACGAGTTCCGCGAGCTCGCCGACGCGTTCGACGCGATGCTCGCGCGGCTCGAGGCGCAGGTCGCCGAGCAGCAGCGCTTCGCCGCCAACGCCTCCCACGAGCTGCGCACGCCGCTGGCGATCACGCAGACGCTGCTCGAGGTCGCGCGCGGCGCTCCGGACCGCGACGACGGCGAGCTCCTCGACCGCCTCCACGAGGTCAACGCCCGGGCGATCGACCTCACCGAGGCGCTGCTCCTGCTCAGCCGCGCCGACCAGCGGTCCTTCGCGCCGGAGGCGGTCGACCTGTCGCTCGTCGCCGAGCAGGCCACCGAGACGCTCCTGCCGTTCGCCGAGCGGCGCGGCACCACCGTCGAGACCTCCGGCGAGCCGGCGCCCGCCCTCGGCTCCCCCGCGCTGCTGCTGCAGCTGACGACCAACCTGGTGCACAACGCGATCGTCCACAACCTGCCCGAGCACGGCGCAGTGTGGGTCACGACCCGCGCGCGGCCCGGCGGCGTGGCGCTCACCGTCGAGAACACCGGCGAGCGCGTCAGCCCCGAGCTGGCCGCGACCCTCGCCGAGCCCTTCCGCCGCGGCACCGAGCGCCTCCACGCCGACCACGCCGGCGTCGGCCTCGGCCTGGCGATCGTCCAGCGCATCGCCCAGGCCCACGACGGCCGCCTGACGCTCGCGCCGCGGGCGGGCGGCGGGCTGCGGGTGACGGTGGACCTGCCGGTGGCGTGAGGCGCCCGCGCCGCGCGCGCCGCCGTGACCCCGGGCCGACGGCCAGGGTGTCGACCCGGGGGTCCGCCGGGCGCGATGGGCGCCCTCGTCGCGCGATGGTGCTCGCCGTCACCCATCCACGGAGGCCCACCATGAGCAGCACCGAGACCCAGGGCGGCGCGTCGCCCGCCGGCGCCGACGCCGTCCCCATCGAGCTGAAGCTGGAGGTCGTCGTCATCCCCGTCGCGGACGTCGACCGCGCGAAGGCGTTCTACGAGCGCCTCGGCTGGCGGCTCGACGCCGACTTCACCGCCGACAACGGCTTCCGCATCGTCCAGCTCACGCCCCACCGCTCGGGCTGCTCGATCCAGTTCGGCACGAAGGTCACCTCCGCCCCGCCCGGCTCGGCGACCGACATGTACCTCGTCGTGCCGGACCTCCAGGCGGCGCGCGAGGCGCTCGTCGCGCGTGGCGTCGAGGTCTCGCCGATCTTCCACGAGGGCACGCTCGGCGACCGCTTCACCCCGGCCGCGCGGCAGCCCGGCCCGGCGCCCGACGGCGGGACCTACAGCTCGTTCGCCTCGTTCAGCGACCCGGACGGGAACACGTGGCTGCTGCAGGAGATCACCACGCGGCTGCCGGGCCGGGTCGACCCGGAATGACCGGCGCGCCGGCGCTCGCCGGGCAGACCGTCGTCGTGCTCGGCGGGACCGCGGGCATGGGCCTGGAGACGGCGCGGGCGGCGCGCCGCCTCGGCGCCGAGGTCGTCGTCACCGCGCGCGACGCCGACCGGCTGCGCGCCGTCGGCGACGAGCTCGGGGCCGGGACCGCGGCCTTCGACGTCACCGACCTCGCGCGCGTCGCGCGGTTCTTCGCGGAGCTGCCGGGGCCGGTCGACCACGTCCTCGTCACCGGTCCCGGGCCGTACTACGCGACGCTCGCGGACTTCGACTTCGACGCCGCCGCCCGCGACCTGCGGTCGCACGTGCTGCTGCCGCTGCAGGTCGCGCGCAGCGCCACCGACCGGGTCCGCCCCGGCGGCACGCTGCTGTTCATCGGCGGCACCGGCGGGCGGCGCGTCGCGCCCGGCCTCGCGCTGATCGGCGCGATGACCGCGGCGATGCCCGCGCTCGTCAAGAACCTCGCGCTCGAGATCGCGCCCGTCCGCGTGAACCTCATCGCCGCCGGGTTCGTCGACACGCCGCTCTCGGCGCAGATCCTCGGCGACCAGCTCGACGCCCGCCGCGAGCAGCTGCGCGACACCCTCCCGATCCGGCGCGTCGTCGGCCCGGCCGACGTCGCCGCGCTGGCGGTGCACCTGATGGCGAACACCGCCGTCACGGGCGCGACGTTCGACATCGACGGCGGCCAGCAGCTCGTGGAGCAGTGAGCGATGGGGGCCGGCTACGGACGCGCCGCCGCGCGCGGCGTCGCGGCGAGCGCGATCGGCACGCTCGCGATGGACCTCTTCCTCTACCGCCGCTACCGGCGCGAGGGCGGCGCGAGCGGCTTCGGCCCGTGGGAGTCCTCCGCGGGGTTGGCGAGCTGGGACGACGCGCCCGCGCCCGCGAAGGTCGGCCGCCGGATGGTCGAGGCGGCCACGCGCCGCGAGCTCTCGCCGCGCTGGGCGCGAACGGTCAACAACCTCACGCATTGGGGCTACGGCGCGTCGGCGGGCGCGCCGTTCGGCCTCGCCGCCCGCGGCCGCGGCGCGGCGCCGCTGCGCTCCGGGCTCCCGTTCGGCGCCGGCGTGTGGGCCTCCGGCTACGTCATCCTGCCCGCGCTCGGCGTCTACCGCCCGATCTGGGAGTACGACCTCGCGACGCTCGGCAAGGACCTCGGCGCGCACCTCGTCTTCGGCGTGAGCACGGCGGTGGCCTTCCGGGCGCTGCCCTGACCGCCGCGCGGCGGCGGGCAGCTCGTGGAGCGGTGGGCGATCAGGTCGCGGGCGGATCCTGCGCCAACAGGCGGTGGGCCAGCTCGACGCGGGCCTGGGCCTGCCCGTCGGTGAGGCGGCCGCCGGCCTGGAGGGTCGCGAGGCCGTGCAGCATCGACCAGGCGACCTCCGCCCGCGTGCCGTCGGCGTCCGGGAGCACGTCGGCCAGGCCCATGAAGGCGGCCCGCAGCTCCTCCGGGTTGCCGTCGACCGCGAAGGCCAGCCCCGAGGGCAGGGAGAACATCGCCTCGTAGACCGCCGGGCGGCCGGCGGCGAAGTCGAGGTACGCGCGCATCCGCGCCATCGGCGTGGCGTCGGCCGCCTCGAGCGCGACCGCGAGGTCGCCGAAGCCGGCGAGGGCGACCGCGTCGAGGATCGCCTGGCGGCCGGCGAAGGCCGAGTAGAGCACCGGCTGCGTGACCCCGAGCGCGGCGGCCAGCCGGCGCATGGTGACGGCGGGCCAGCCCTCGGCCTCGGCGAGCGCCCGGGCGGCCTCGACGACCTCGCGGCGCCGCCGCTCGAGATCAGGGGATGGCCGGGGTGACACGGCTGTTATCTAGCATCGTTATATAACCTTGCTCCACATCGATCCCGGAAGGAACCACCGCCATGTCCCTCGCCGCCCTCGTGCTCGTGCTCGCGGCCTGCGTCGCCATCATCGTCCTCGGCGGCCGCTTCGTGCTGTCCCCTCGACGCGCCACCCTCGACTACGGGGTCGCCTCCGATGACCTCCGCGCGCTGACGGAGATCAAGGGCGTGCGCGACATCGTCTCGGGCGTGGTCCTGCTGGCCGTCTGGGCCTCGGCCGGCCGGAACGCCCTCGGCTGGGCCGTCCTCGCCGCCGCGCTCACGCCGTTGAGCGACGCCGTCATCGTACGCGGCCACGGCGGGAAGCTCGCGACCGCGCTGGGCGTCCACGGCCTCACCGCGGTCGCGCTCGTCGCCGCCGGCCTCGTCCTGGTGCTCGCGTGAGCCGCCGCGACGCGGCCGATCCCACGGCGCCGCTCCCGCCCGACGACCTGACCCGCGCGCTGGTCCGATCCCGGACCGACGACGCCGCGCTGCCCCACATCGGGATCGCCGGCGACACCTACACCATCCTGCTGTCCGGCCGGGACACCGACGGGCGGTTCACGCTCATCGACATGCACGTCCCTCCAGGTGGCGGCCCGGCGCCCCACCGCCACGACTTCGAGGAGACCTTCACGATCCTGGACGGCCGGATCGAGGTCACCTTCCGCGATCAGACGCTGAGCGCCGAAGCCGGGGAGACCATCAACGTGCCCGCCAACGCCCCGCACGCGTTCCGCAACGTGAGCGACCGCCCGGCGCGGCTGCTGTGCCTCGCCGCCCCAGCCGGCCTCGAGGAGCTCTTCGCCGCCATCGGCGTGCCCGTGGCGCACCGCACCCAGGCGCCGCCACGGCTGGACGCGGCCGGGCAGGCGGCGTTCATCGCCAAGGCGAAGGCGGCCGGGCCGCGCTACCGCACCCAGCTGCTGCCGCCGCCGCCGGACCGGCCGTGAGCCGCGCTCGCCGGGGCGCGCGCGCGGCGGGCGGCCGCGGCGACGACGTCGGCCGTCGCGGTCTTCAGCGGCAGCCGGATCGCGTGGGTCGACACCGCGAGGGTCAGGCGGCCTTCGGAAGCCTGGCCTCCACGAGCCAGGCACGGAGGGTGGGCGGTCCGGAGCGCCGCAGAGCATGTGATCGCCGTGCGGCGCCTCCTCGGGTTTCGCCGGGTCCGCATGCGTTCCGTGGTCGCGGTCGCGCGTCGACGAGCGATGTCCGGTCGAGGGGCCTCGACACGGGCGGAGGGCGGGCGGGCGGCCGGCCCACGACGCTCGACACGTACAGGGAACTCGAGTTCGGCCGTCCCCGATCGGTCTCGGCGTCGAGGACGACCCGAAGCTCGTCGTGTCGCGACGCGGCGGTCTCCGGGGCGAGAGCCGCCATCTCGACTCCGGCGGCCAAGGCCAGGACGAAGTCGTGCTCGCGCGCCAGCGACCAAGACCTCCAACTCGATCACCGCGACGGTCGGCTTGCGCCGAAGCCGTCTTGCGCCCGCACCTGCGGTGGGTGAGAGGTGCTCGGCGGCAACCGCATACTCGAAGGCACCTTGGCCACTCAGGGTGCGAGACAGGTCGCTGGTCCGCGCTCGTGCCGCGGCGTCGCGTCCGCCCGGATCGGGGCTCCAGTAGATCTCTCCACGGTCACCTGCGATCTCGATGTCGAGCGCGAGCGGGGGCCACACCGTGCACACGCCATGCGTCCGGCCGCACAGCCTGGCGATGTGGGCAGTCGCAGTCGCTAACCATCGCGCCGTAAGCTGACGGCCATGAGACCGGGGCGCGATCCGGCGACCGAGCTGACGGACTCCGACCATGGCGCGGCCGCGGCCGACGCCTTCGCCTACCAGGCGACGTTCGCCGCCTGCCTGGCGGTCCAGATGGTGGCCGGAACGGGGCTCGTCGCCGACGCCGAGGCGGTGATGTGCGAGCAACGCGACGACGTCCTGATCGAGTGCGCCAACGGGGAGCGGATCGGGATCGAGGTCAAGGCCTGGTCGGGCCGGCTCAGCACCGACGAGACCCTCCGCGTCGTGCGTCGCTTCGCGCGGTCCGAAGCCGCCTATCCCCACCGCTACCGCCAGTTCCATCTGCAGACCATCGTGGGCTTCACCAGCATCGGCGACGAGCTCCGCGTCGCCGCCGGCCACGTGCGCGCCGGCGCGCGTGCCGACGACGCCGTCGCCTGCGTCGCGCGGGCCATCGATCGGATCGATCCCGACGGGGAGCTGGGACCTGACGTCGTGAGGTCGATGCTCGCCAAACTGCGGATGGAGACGGGCCTCGCCAAGCGGGAGGACGTGACGCGCCGCCTGCGGGAGGCGACGCGCGAGCTCACCGGATGGGACGAGCGGCATGTCGTCGCGGCCGCTGGGGCAGTCGAGCAGCTGGCGGCCGCTGCAGGGCGCGTTCACCCGGCGAGCGCGGATCCGGAGCGCGTCGCGTTCGCCGACGACCCCGAGGCCCAACGCCGCAAGACGACCCTGGAGCTCCGGCGCCTGGACCAGCGGCGCGTGCGCGAGGCGATCGCCGGCGTCGCGCCGCCGCGTGGACTCGGTTTCCGGGTGGCGGCCACGACGTTGGCGGCGGCCCTGCTGCTCGGGGTCGGGTTGGCCGCGTACGCCGTCGGACGGCCGAGCCCGCCGGCCGTTGAGCGTCTCACCGCCGGACCGCTGGCCCTGACCGTCCCGCGACCGTGGCACCAGGCGCACGCGTCGGTGGCGACGGTCCGCGGACTGCACCTGACGGAGCGCGCCGTCGCACTGCGTCCGGGCGTTGTCCTCGTCGCGGGGCGAATCGATGACGCGCGCCACTCGCTCGATCCCGCTCCGGCGTCGCTGCGCTCGACCTGGTCGTCGAGCGCGCCGCCGATGGCGACCGCGGCGGGCGACGCCTTGGCCTACCGCGCCAGCCTCGCCGACGGGCGCCAGCAGCTCCTGCTGCTCTACCCCGCGGCCGATGGGTGGTTCGCCGCGCTGTGCCAGTCGTCGGATCCGTCCTCGATGGCCTCTTGCGAAGGCGTGGTCGCCGATGCGAGCCTGCCCGCGTGGCTGCGCCGTACGGTGCGCCCCACGCCTGCGATCGCCCGCGCGGTCGACGCGACGCTCGCGCCGCTTACGACCATGCGCTCGCTGGCTCAGCACGACTTCGCATCCGGCACGGTGCGCCAGCGTCACGCAGCGGCCAGGAGCCTCGCGGCGACGACCCGCGCGGTACGGGGCAACCTCGGCGCGATCCACGCCGGTCCGTATCTGGATGTCGCCCTAGCCCCGGCGCAGGCCGCGCTGCGTCGCGAGGCTCGCGCCCTCGATCGGCTCGCCGCGGCCGCCGAACACCGGCGGCACGCGTCCTACGATCGCGCGGCGAAGGAGGTCACGGCGAGCGAGCAGTCGCTCTCTGACGCCCTCAAGAGGGTGGGGTTCCGGCTGTTCGAGGCGGACTGAGCCCTCGCTCACGGGGGCGTGGTCTGCAGCAACTCGCCGCCATCGTCGGCCTTCTCGGCGTTCGTGGTCGCTGACGAGCGCGGGGCCGGCTGCTGGGTGCTCGTGGTGGTGCCGCTGGGCGCCGGCACAGGCTGCGTGGTTGCGTGGTGAGACGCGGAGCTGGTGTTGGAGGGTGCGCTCGTGGTCGGCTTGCGTCCGGCCGAGGGCGCGGGCAACGGAGCCACGACGTCGAGCCTGCCGATCGCCTCCAGAGCCACTCTCGGCCGCTCACCGGCTGCGAGATGCAGCCCACCGGCGCTGCCGTCGCCCACGTCCGCGGCGCGGCCCAGCAGCAGGCCGGTGGTACTCGCCGCGACCAGCGCCAGCGTCGCCGCGGCCGTCCACGCCAGCCGCACGTGCGGGGTACTGCGTCGTATGCGCCATCGATATCCGATGCTCACCGCCGCGGAGCCTACCGGTGCCCGCGAGGCCGCGACGGGGCAGGAGAATCCCCCACTGCGTCCTTTCGCACCGCTTAGGGTCGCGCCGGATGCTCGCTCACGGTCGCCCCGGGCTCTCGTCACGCTGGCTCCTCACGGTGGCGCTCGTCGTGCTGGCGTGGGCCTGCGTCGATGCTCCGAGCTCTCTCGCGACCCAGCCCGATCTCGACCTCAGCGTCGACCAGAACATCCGCCTCGGCACGACGGAGCGCTACGCCGTCCCGGCGGGCGACGTGAACGGCGACGGTCATCCGGACGTCTTGATGCCGGAAGAGGGCTCTGATTACAAGGGGCGTGCCGGCGCCGGCATGGCCTATGTGCTCTACGGGTCGGCCTCGCTTGGCACGATGAGCGTCGGAGAGGCGGTGGCGGCCGGCAAGGGCTTCTCGGTCGGTGGCGGCCAGCCCGACGATCACCTCGCGACCGACGCGCAGCCGGCCGGCGACGTCAACGGCGACCAGTACGACGACATCATCCTCGTGAGCCACGCCCCCGGGGCAACGGGCCCGTCGAACGCCGTGATCGTCTACGGGCGGCCGACCTCCGGTGACATCGACCTCCGCTCACCGCCGGCCGGACGAACCACCACGCTCACCGGGATCAGCGACTTCGAGTTCGCGCGCGGCACGGGCGACGTCAACGGCGATGGGCACGACGACGTCCTCGTGAGCAGCATCTTCGATCCGATGCCGCACGGATCGCTGGCCGGACTGGCGTTCGTGGTGTTCGGCTCGTCCTCGCCTCCGACCTCGATCGACATCAGCAGCATGGGCGCCGGTACGGGCTTCCGGATCGACGGCGGGGCCTCGGCCGACCTGGCGTCGTTCATCGGCGGCGCAGGGGACGGACGCGGAGGCGACGTCAACAACGATGGGTTCGACGACATCTTGATCGGCGCGACCAACACGGACCCTCATGACCGTTCAGGGGCGGGCACGGCGTACGTGCTCCTCGGCGGCCACGCGCTCGGCGACGTCGATCTCGGCAGCCTGCCGCCTGGGCGTGGCTACCGGATCGACGGCGATCAGGCGCAAGACAACCTGGGCGGGTGGCTGCGCTTCGCCGACGCCAACGGCGACGGTTTCGATGACGTCATCGTCTCCGCGCTCACCGACGGCGGGTCGGGCGCCGTCTACGTCGTCTACGGGGCCGCGACGCCGGCCGACGTCGACCTCCACAGCCTGGGCATCCGCGGTGGCTTCCGCGTCGACAACGCACACCTCGGCGAGTCCGGCGGCGATCTCAACGGCGACGGACGCGACGACATCCTCATCGGCACGGACAGCGGGGTCCTGGCGCTCTACGCTCCACCCGCCACCTTCAGCGTCGACCCGGCGAGCGTCAGCTCGAGCGCCGGGTTCTGGATCCGCGGAGCGAGCATGGGCCTCGCGATCGGCGACGTCACGCTGGACGGCCATCCCGACCTCCTGCTCAACGGCACCGGCGCGGTCGTCGTCACCGGCGACGGCGACGGCGACGGCCGCCGCGACGACGTCGACAACTGCCGGTCGGTGACCAACCCCAGCCAGACCGACACCGATCACGACGGCATCGGCGACGACTGCGACCCCGACGTCGACGGCGACGGGGCTGACGACGCCTCCGACGACTGCCCTGGCCTCTACAACCCCGGGCAGACCGACAGCGATCACGACGGGATCGGCGACGCCTGCGACAGCGACATCGACGGCGACGGAGTCGCCAACAGCGCGGACAACTGCGTCAGCACGTCCAACCCCACCCAGAACGACGTCGATCACGACGGTGCCGGCGACTCCTGCGACCCGGACATCGACGCCGACGGCTTGACCAACGTGGCGGACGACTGCCCGTCGATCGTCAACCCCGACCAGCTCGACCAGGACCGTGACGGCATCGGCGACGTCTGCGATCCAGATGCCGACGGTGACGGTTCGCCCAACGCCACCGACGGCTGCCCGTCGGTCGTCAACCCCGACCAGCTCGACCACGACCGTGACGGCATCGGCGACGTCTGCGATCCAGACATCGACGGCGACGGCACAGCCAACGCGGCAGACAACTGCCCGGTGCCGAACCCAGACCAGGCCGACCGCGACCACGACGGAGCTGGCGACGCCTGCGATGTCGATCTCGATGGGGACGGCGCACCCAACAGCACGGACGACTGCCCGTCGGCGTCCAACGCCGGGCAGGCCGACCAGGACCACGACGGCACGGGTGACGCCTGCGACTCTGACTTCCCCGACGCGTCGGCGCCGGTCGGGCAGATCCGCGGACCGGAGGCGGTCGCCGTGAACGACCCGCTGGACCTGACCGTCGACGCGCTCGACCGCGGCTCGGGATGGGACGCGTCGGCGACGACGTGGGATGTCGACGGTCAAGCGCCGCAGCGCGGAGCCAAGGCGCACTTCGTGTTCCGCCACACCGGACCGGTGACGATCACGGTGCAGCTTGCCGACCACGCCGGCAACGTCGCGCGCAAGACGACCAGGGTCTCGGTGTGGGACGCGTCATGGACGCCGTCGCCCGAGAAGGCGGCGCCGCATCGCCTGAAGTTCGAGCCGATCGTGCTGGAGGGCGCGCCGGCTGGCGCCTTGGTCCAACTGCGGTGCGTCGGACCGAACTGCCCGTGCCGATCGTCGACGACGCGGATTCGCAAGGGCGACGAGGGCGTCGAGATCGGCACGAGCTTGCGCAACCGGCTCTTCGACTTCGGCTCCGCCGTCACGATGCGCGTCACCTACCCCAACGGGACGGGCGGCAAGGAATGGACCTGGCACGTCACCGACGCGTTCCCGACGTTGACGGTCGCCGCCGGGACGCGACTGCTGGCTCCGGGCGCCCAGTGGACGCCGGGCACGCCGCAGACGAAGCCGTTCTCGCTTTCGGCCGGGACGGTCGCCAAGCCGGGGCAACGCGTCCTGCACAGCATCGGGCCGTTCAAGGTGAGCGGCGCGCCCCGGGGGTCGCGCGTCACGATCACCTGCTTGAGCGCGTGCCGCACCAACGGCCACGTGCTGCGGATCCTGGAGCCGCACACGCTCGTCGCCAAGGGCATGGGAAGGTCGTGGCTGGTGCACAGCACCGCGCCGACGCGCGTGGTGACGCTCGAGGTGACGGTGGTAGCGCCGGGCATGACCGGCCGAACCATCCGCTTCCGAGTGTCGACCGCCGGCGTCCGGTCGGTGAAGAGCTGTTGAGCTACGCGCTGCCGTGCAGCGCGGCGTTCAGCCGCCCCACGACCGCCCGAGCGCGGCAGCACCTCGGCGGCGCCCGTCGTGGAGTTGCGGCGGAACAGGAGGCCGAGCCGGCCCTACGCCTCGACGCGCTCGTGGTGGCGACCGTCGCGGTGGCGGAGGCCGACGTCCTCACCGGAGATTTTGCAGATCCTCGCGGCGTACGCGAACGTCCGAGCTCTCTCGGCGCTGTGACGGAGTCGACACCGCGCTGCGGCTGGAGAAGCTCCGAAGATCCGGGCACGATGCGCGGTACCAGCAGCTCGAGCCTCGTCGCCGAGCCGGCCGCCGGGCAGGACCGTTGGCATCGTCCTCGCCTCGCTGGACGACAGCTCCGCCAACGGCGCCGCTGTTTCTCGACGGCGGTCAGGTCCAGGTCGGACCGCGGCGGCGTCAGGCATCGCCCGACGTCGTGGTTCGTCGCGCGCGGCGCAGCCGGGCGCCGTGCGACCGCCCCAGACCCGGCCGAGCGGACGCCCGATTTCCTCGAGCGCCGCAGCTCACGCCATCGTCGCCGCCTGGCCGCCGGCGGCGTCGACCGCCAGGCTGGCTTCGTCGATGCGGGTGAAGCGCCCGTCCGCGTCCCGCTGGGCGAAGACGTACACCTCCTGGACGGCGCGGCCCCCGTCCCGCCGGATCAGCTCGATGCGGTGGCGCTCCGCGTAGCGGTCGCCGTCGGCGAGCTCGTCCAGGACGGTGACGATGACGTGGTCGGCGGTCTCGCGCGCCGCGGCGATGCCGGCGAGGAACCCGTCACGGTCGATCCAGCCGGCGCCGTTGACGCGCTGGCGAAAGTCCGCCGAGAAGTGGCGGCCGAACGCCTCCTCGACCGGGATCCGCGGGTCGAAGAGGTCGTCGACGGCGTGCTTGAGGCCGGTCATCGGACCGTGAGGACGATCTTGCCCTGCAGGTGCCCGCGGGCGGCGCGCTCGTGGGCCTGCCGCGCGTCGGCGAGCGGGTAGGTGCTGTCGACGGCGACGCGCAGCGTGCCCGCCTCGACCAGGCGGCCCAGCTCCTCGAGCTGCGGGCCGCTGGAGCGCACCTGGGTGGACGAGGTCGTGATGCCGAGCCGCGCCACCTCCTCCGGGTCGTACTCGGCCATGTACACCGGGAACAGCGCGCCACCGCGCTTGAGCACGCGCAGCAACCGGTGGCTCTGCGGACCGCCCACCGTGTCGAGGACGAGGTCGACGTCGCGCGCGACCTCCTCGGGATGGTCCTTGGTGTAGTCGATGAACTCGTCGGCGCCGAGCTCGCGCAGGAAGTCCTCGTGCGGGCCGGAGGCGACCGCGATCACGCGCGCCCCCTGCCACTTGGCCAGTTGCAGGGCGAGGTGCCCCACCCCGCCCGCGGCGCCGTTGACGAGCACCGTCGTGCCGGGGCCGATGGGGACCGGTCGGTGCTGAGCCTCCTGGAAGGGCGAGGGATGGTCGTGCCCCAGCTCGATCAGGAACTGCCACGCGGTCAGGCCGGCCATCGCGACGCCGGCGGCCTCGGCGTGGCCGATGCCCGCGGGCTTGCGGGCGAGGTCGGTGGCCGGCGCGGTGACGTACTCGGCGTAGGCGCCGCTCTGGAACGTCGCCGGGAAGCGCAGCAGCCCGAAGACCTCGTCGCCCGGCGAGAAGCCCTCGACGTCCGCGCCGACCGAGGCGACGACGCCTGAGACGTCGGTCCCGAGGACCATCGGGAGCTCCATCGGCGGGATCATGTCGCGCGGCACGCCGGGGAAGCCCTCGCGGGCGTACCAGTCGGGCGGGTTCACGGCCACGGCCGCGACGCGGACGAGCACCTCACCGGTCCCGGGCGTCGGGACCGGCGCGTCGTCGTGCCGCAGCACCTCCGGACCGCCGAATTCGTGGATCCGAATCGCCTTCATCGTCATCTCGGACATCTGCTCGCCTTTCGTCGTGGGTCGGTAGGCTCTTACCGGAGCAGTGCTCCACCACTGTAGCGGAGCAGTGCTCCGTTTGCTGATCCGACCATGCGCGCCGACGCCAAGAAGAACTACGACCACCTCCTCGACGTCGCCCGCGTCGTCGTGGCGGAGCAGGGCGCCGACGCCTCGCTCCGCGACATCGCCCGACGCGCCGGGGTCGGCCTGGGCACGCTGTACCGCCACTTCCCCACCCGGGAGGCGCTGCTCGAGGCGTTGCTGCGCACGAGCTTCGACGAGCTGACCGCGCACGCGGCCGAGCTCGGGACCTCGAGCGCCCCCCAGGACGCGCTCCTCACCTGGCTCCGCGACTGCGTCGCCTTCTCGCAGACCTACCACGGCGTGACCACGATGATGATGGCCGCCATCGAGGAGCCGGAGTCCGCGCTGCACGAGTCCTGCGTCAGCATGAAGGCGGCCGGCACGCAGCTGCTCACCCGGGCGCAGGAGGCCGGCGTCGCCCGGCCCGACCTCGACGGCATCGAGCTCTTCGCCTTCATCGCCGCGCTCGCGTGGCTCGGCGACCAGCCCGCCACCGCCGCTCGCGCCGAGCACCTCTTCGACGTCATCGCCGGCGCGATCCTCGCGGGCGCCGACGTCACGCCCTGATCGCGGCGCCCTCCAGCGTCCGGGCGTAGGCCCGGTCGAGGACCTGGAGGGTGTGCAGGACCGGGAGGTCGTGGCCCTGGGCGCGCAGGTGCGTCTGCACCTGCGTCATGCAGCCGATGTTGCCGGTGGCGATCATCCGCGCGCCGGTGGCGAGCAGGTTGGTGGCCTTGCGGACGCCCAGCGCCGCCGCCGTCTCCGGCTTCTCCACGTTGTAGGTGCCGGCCGAGCCGCAGCACAGCTCCCAGCCCTCGGGCTCGACGAGCTCGACGCCGTCGATCGCCGCCAGCAGGTCGCGCGGCGGGCGCCGGACGCCCTGGGCGTGCGCGAGATGGCAGGCGTCGTGGTAGGCGAGCGGCAGGGGCGCGTCGAGGGCCGGCGGCGCGTCGCGCAGGCCGAGCTGGGCCAGGAAGACCGAGACGTCGACCACGCGGTCGCCGAAGGCGCGGGCCGCCTCCTCCTCCGGCGTGCCGGCGAAGAGCAACCCGTACTCCTTCATGCCCGAGCCGCAGCCGGCGGCGTTGGTGATCACCGCGTCGACGTCGTCGGGGAAGGCCTTCAGGTTGCGCCGGGCGAGCGCGCGCGCCTGCTCGGCGGCGCCCGTGTGCATGGGCAGCGCCCCACAGCAGCCCTGCCGGGGCGGGATCACGACCTCGACGCCGTTGCGCGCCAGCACGCGCAGCGTCGCGCCGTTGATGTCCGGGGCCAGGACCTGCTGGGCGCAGCCGGCCAGCAGCGCGACGCGCGCGCGGCGCTCGCCCTCGGCCGGGTGCACCGCGGGCAGCGACTCGCGCGCGGGCAGGCGATCGGGCAGCAACCCCAGCATCGCCCCCATGCCCTCCGGCAGCAGTCGCGCGACCGGCCGGGCGAGGCGGCCGGCGCGCGCCGCCGCGCGGAACCGGCGCGGATAGGGCAGCGTGCGCAGGACCATCGCCCGCTGCAGGCGGTCCATCGGCGCGCGGCGCCGGCGCGTCTCGGCGTAGGCCCGGAAGGGGGTGATCAGCTCGCCGTAGGGCACGCCCGAGGGGCAGGCGGTCTCGCACGCCTGGCAGCCCAGGCAGTTGTCGACGTAGGGCAGCGCGAGCTCGACCTCCAGCTTGCCCTCCAGGACCTCCTTCATCAGGAAGATCCGGCCGCGCGGGGAGTCCATCTCCTCCCCCATCTCGACGTAGGTCGGGCAGGTCGGCAGGCAGAACCCGCAGTGCACGCACGAGCTGATGGCCTTGCCCATCGCCTCGCCCTGCGGGCCGAGCGCGTCGACGTCGATGGCGTGCTGCACGGTCAGACCTCCAGGAAGCGGTGATGAGGATCGAGCGCGGAGCGGACGCGGTCGCCGAACGCGTTGCGCGTCGGCGTGCCGACGACGGGCTCGCCGTCGGCGCCGCCGCCGCGCAGGATCAGGCCGGTCGCCGCCGCGCCGCGCAGCAGGCGGTCCAGGTCGGAGCGCGGGTGCGCCGCGGGCCAGGCGATCCACGCGACGTTCGCGGCCAGGGAGATGCGCGTCTGGCCGCCGGCGGCCGCCACCGCCCCCTCCAGCGCGACGCAGGTGCGCGCGGTCACGGGGACGCGGACGACGGTCGCCTCCGGCGCCGCCCACCGCAGCTCGCGCGCGTCGTCCCAGATGGCGAGCTCGGCGTCTCCCTCCTCGAGGGCGACCGGTGAGGCCCCGAGCGCAGCGGCGAGCCGGCGGGTCCGGCGCACCAGCGCCTCGGGCTCGCCGCCGAGGCGGACGAGCAGGCGGCCGCCCGGGAGGACCTCGACGGCGTCCAGCTCGCGTGGCCCGGCCGCGGACGCGCACGCCGCCCGCACCGCCTCGGCGGTCGAGGCGAAGGCGAGCTCGAGCGTGATCGACGCGCGCGGCCGTGGCAGCACCTTGAACGACAGCTGCGTCATCACCCCCAGCCGCCCGAGCGAGCCCACCATCAACTTGGGCAGGTCGAAGCCGGCGGCGTTCTTGACCACCTTGCCGCCGCCGCCGACCGGCGTGCCGGTGCCGTCCACGAACCGGACGCCGATCACGAAGTCGCGGACCGTCCCGTGGCGCAGCGCGTTGGGCCCCGACGCCCCGGCGGCCACGACGCCGCCGAGCGTCGCGCCGGTGGCGGCCAGCGGCGGGTCGAACGGCAGCTGCTGGCCACTGGCGGCCAGCAGGTCGACCACCTCGGCGACCGGCGTGGCCGCGCGCGCGGTGAGCGTCAGCTCCGCCGGGTCGTACTCGAGGACCCCGCGCAGCGCGGCGACGTCGAGGACGTCGACGTCGTCCCGCGCGCAGTCCGAGAGCGAGGGCTTGGAGCCGCCGGCGACGGGCAGGAGCCGTCGCCCGGGCGCGCAGGCCGCGACGGCCTGCGCCAGCTCGCGGTCGTCGGCGATCTCAACCCTCATGGGGCGACCGCGACCGCGGGCTCGAGGACCTTGCCGCGGTTGGCCAGCTCGGCCGGGTCGACCGCATCCCGGATGCGGCGCATCAGCGCGAGGTCGTCCTCGGCGAACATCAAGGACATGTACTTGCGCTTCTCGACCCCGACGCCGTGCTCACCGGTGATCGAGCCGCCGAGCGCGACGCACAGGCGCAGGATGTCGCCGGCCAGGGCCTCGGCACGGTCGACGGCACCCGGCTCGCGCCCGTCGAAGAGGATGAGCGGGTGGAGGTTGCCGTCGCCGGCGTGGAAGACGTTGGCCACGCGGATGCCGCTCTCGGCGCTGAGCCGGTCGATCTCGGCCAGTGCCTCGCCGAGGCGCGTGCGCGGGACGACGCCGTCCTGGACGAGGTAGTCGGGCGACAGCCAGCCGACCGCCGAGAACGCGCTCTTGCGTCCCTTCCAGATCAGCGCGCGCTCGCCGAGGTCCTCGGTCGTGCGGATCGCGCCGGCGCCCGAGGCGCCGAGCAGCTCGTCCAGGCGCCGGGCGTCGGCGTCGACGACCTCGCGCTCGCCCTCCAGCTCGACGATCAGCAGCGCGGCGCCCGCCGGGTAGCCGGGCTTGACCGACGCCTCGGCCGCCTCCATCGCCAGCGCGTCCATGATCTCCATCGCCACCGGCAGCAGGCCGTCGGCGACGATCTGCGCGACCGCGTCGCCTGCCGCCTCGAGGCTGTCGTACACCGCCAGCGAGGTGCGCACCGCCTCGGGCACCGGGACGAGCCGCAGCGTCGCCCGGATCGCGATGCCGAACAGGCCTTCGGACCCGCAGAACATCCCGGTCCAGTCGGGACCGACGTGCTCGGTCGAGGCGCCGCCGAGCTCGACGACCTCGCCGTCGGGCAGCACGACGGTCAGGCCGAGCACGTGGTTGCTGGTCATGCCGTGCTTGAGGCAGTGCGCACCGCCCGAGTTGAACGCCAGGTTGCCGCCGATGCTGCAGACCGACTGGCTCGACGGGTCCGGCGCGTAGGCGAGGCCGTGGCGTGCCGCGGCACGGGAGACGTCGAGGTTGATGACGCCCGGCTCGACGACCGCCGTCCGCGTCTGCGGGTCGACCTCGAGCACCTTGTCGAGGCGGTTGAGCGCGATGACCACCCCGCCCTCGACGGGCAGCGACCCGCCCGACAGCGACGTCCCGCTGCCCCGCGCGACGAACGGGAGCCCGAGCCGGTGGCACACCTTGACGGCGGCCACGACCTCGTCGGCCGACTCGACGACCACCACGGCGGCAGCGCGTTGGTAGAAGGCGGTCAGCCCGTCGGAGCCGAAGGCCGCGAGCTGGGCGTCGCCGCCCATGACCCGCGCTTCCAGCCCCACCGCCGCGAGCTCGTCATGGACGTCCATGTCGTTGCATCTATGTCACATACAGCTGTTGCATGTCAAGTTCGTACGATATGAATGCAAGATGGCTGCTGCTGACCGGGCATACGCGTATGCGAAGGAACGGATCCTCGACGGGCGCTTCGGCGGCGGCGAGATCATCAGCGAGGGCGAGATCGCCATCGGCGCCGGCATGAGCCGCACCCCGGTGCGCGAGGCGTTCCTGCGGCTCGCGAACGAGGGCCTGCTGCGGCTCTATCCCAAGCGCGGCGCGCTCGTCGTCCCGGTGTCCGTCGTCGAGGTCGAGAGCGTGCTCGAGACCCGGTTGCTGGTCGAGCGCCACGCGATCGAGAAGGTGGTGCTCACCGGCATCGCCCTCACGGAGGTGCTCGACGCGTCGCTCGACGCGCAGGAGCGCCTCCTCGCCTCCGGCGAGACGACGGCCTTCGTCGAGGCCGACCGCGAGTTCCACCGGGTCTTCGTCGCCGCCGCCGGCAACCCGATCCTGCTCGAGCTCCACGACTCCCTGCGCGACCGGCAGCGCCGCATGGGCGTCGCGGCGATCGCCCGCGACGCGGCGCGCATGAGGTCGATCGTCGCCGAGCACCATGAGCTGGCCGCCGCCGTGAACGCGCGCAAGCCCACCGACGCGCTCGCCATCATCGACCGTCACCTCGAAGGCACCCTACGACTGCTGCTCCCGGGAGGGAACGCACGATGACCGACACCACGCACAACACCACCGACCCGCGCGTGATCGCGGGGATGGCCGCGCAGGCGCAGGCGCGGGCCGAGCTGCTGGACGGCGGCGCACGCCCGATCGGCTGGAAGGCCGGGCTGGGCGTGGCCGCCGCGATGGCGAAGGTCGGGACGACCGCGCCGGTCACGGGCTTCCTCACGAGCGCGACGCTCCTCGACGCCGGCGATCGCGCGGCCATCGACGGCTGGTCGGCGCCCACGTTCGAGCCCGAGCTGGCCGTCCGGGTCGGCCGTGACGTGGCCGGCGACGCGACCGCCGAGGCGGTGCGCGCGGCCATCGACGCCGTCGCGCCCGCGATCGAGCTGGTCGACCTGGGCACGCCCGACGACCTCGAGGCGGTCCTCGCCGGCGACATCTTCCACCGCGCCTTCGCGATCGGCGCGTGGACGACGGTCCCGCTCCCGGACGCGCGCCTGCGCGTGAGCGTCGGCGACGAGGTCCGCGCCGACGACGTCGACCCCTCCGCGGTGCTCGGCGACCTCGTCGAGGTCGTTCGCGCGATCGCCGCCCAGGCCGCGCTGTCGGCCGGCGGGCTGCGCGCCGGTGAGCTGGTCATCACCGGCTCGGCGATCCCGGCCGTCGCCCTCACCGGTCCCGCCACGCTGTCGGTCGCGCTCGTGGGGACCGACAACGTGGTGTCGCTCGATGTGGGCTAACGCGCGACGCCGCGGGCGCGGTCGTAGAGCTCGTGCAGGCGGACGAGCTTGACGCGCGGGCGGCCGTGGGGCGCGCCGAGGCTTCGCTCGTGCTCGTCGATCGCCTGCCAGCCCTCCCAGCCGACGACGTCGTCGTTGCGGCCGACCAGCCACGCGCCGATCTCCTCCGCGTCGGTGATCGCCGGCGTGTGGACGCGGCCGGCCGCGAGGTCCTCGGCGATCCGAGCGACGGTGTCGGCCGCGTCCTTCTTGTTGGTGCCGATGACGCCCGAGGGCCCGCGCTTGATCCACCCGACGACGTACTCGCCCACGTGGTGGCGGTCGGCCTCGTCGACGACCCGACCGCCGACGTTGCGGATCAGCCCGCGGCGCGCGTCGAAGGGCAGCTCGTCCACCGGGCGGCCGCGGTAGCCGATCGAGCGCAGGACCAGCCCGCACTCGATGAGCTCCTCCTCGCCGGTGGCCACCGCGCGCAGCCGGCCGTCGCCGGCGTCCTGGATCTCGTTGCGCACCACGCGCACCCCGGTGACCGGGCCGTCCGCGCCCTCGCCGACGATCTCCACCGGTGAGCGGAGGAAGCGCAGCACGACCCGGTGTGAGCCCGTGCGCGGTCCGTCAGCCGCGTAGCCGCGCAGCAGCTCGACGTTGCGCCTGGCCGTCGCGTCGGCCGCCTCCTCGAGCCAGCGGGCGCTGGCCTCGTCGAGGTCGAGCTCCGACGCGTCGACGACCACGCCCGCGCGCTGCAGCTCGCCGAGCTCGCGCAGCTCGGGGTTGGTGAACGCCGCCTGCGCCGGCCCGCGGCGTCCCAGCAGCACGACCTCCTCGACCGCCGACTCGGTGAGCGCCGCGATCGCGTGATCGGCCGTGTCGGTCACCGCCAGCTCGTCGGGATGCAGCACGAGCATCCGCGCGACGTCGATCGCCACGTTGCCGTTGCCGACCACGACGGCCCGCCGCGCGTGCAGCACGAACTCCTCGTCGACAGCGCCGGGGTGGCCGTTGTACCAGGCGACGAACCGTGTCGCCCCGTAGGAGCCGGGGCGATCCTCGCCCGGGATGCCGAGCTTGTTGTCGTCGGCCGTGCCGATCGCGTAGACGACCACGTCGTAGCGCTCCAGCAGGTCCTGACGCGAGAGGTCGACGCCCAGCTCCAGGCCCCCGAAGAAGCGGAACCCCTCGCGCCCCGCCGTCTTCTCGAAGACGCGCGTGACGGCCTTGATCTTGGGGTGGTCGGGCGCCACGCCCGAGCGCACCAGGCCGAACGGCGTGGGCAGCGCGTCGATCAGGTCGACGGCGAAGCCCGCGCTCAGCAGCTGCTCGACGGTGTAGAAGCCGGACGGGCCCGCGCCGACCACGACCGCGCGGCGCGTCGGCGGGTACGTCTCGACGCCCTCCGTCAGGTAGGCGGGGCGGTCGCCCGGCCGTCGCGACGCCTGCTCGATGGTGCACCCGGTCCGGTCGCCGAGCGAGAGGTACGCGAACGCGGTCTCCCCCACGCGCCCGCTCTGCAGCACCTGATGCCCGGCGGCCACCAGCCCCTCGAGCGCCGCGCCGTAGTCCTCGTTCGTGGTCTTGAGATGGTGGAAGTGCGGACGTCCGCCGTGGGCGGCCAGCGACCGGGCGTAGTCGCTGCGATCGTCGAGCGGCTCGATGAGCTCGAGCTCGATGGGCCCCCAGGTCGCGACGGCGGCGCGGAACGCGTAGGGCTCGTCGCGGCCGTCGACCTCGGGGTCCTCGGGCGCGAGGTTCAGCAGCGTCCACGGACCCACGCCGTACTCGGCGTGCCAGGTCCGGACCGCTTCGTCGACGCTCGGCACGACGAAGCAGATCTGCTGTGGGACGGACGGAGTGACCTCTCGGAACATAGATGCAACATAATCACATGCTTGGGTCTATGACTCATCGCCGATGCGAACCAACAACGAGGAGAAGACGATGGCCGGCACCACGACCGATCTCGAGCGGCAGCTCGCCGAGTTGCTCGAGCAGGAGCGCTTCGAGCCGCCGGAGTCGTTCGTCGCTGATGCGTTGATCACCGACCTCTCGGTGCACGAGGCGGCGGCGAAGGATCCGGTGGGCTGGTGGAACGAGCAGGCGAAGGCGCTGCACTGGTTCACCGCGCCGGAGCGCGCGCTCGACGACGCGAACCCGCCGTTCTACCAGTGGTTTGCGGGTGGGACGACCAACGCCTCTTACAACTGCCTGGATCGTCATGTGGAGGCGGGTTTGGGCGAGCGTGTCGCGTTCAAGTGGCGTGGCGAGGAGGGTGAGGAGCGCGAGATCACCTACGCGTGGCTGTTGGAGCAGACGCAGCGGGCGGCGAACGCGCTGAAGGACCATGGCGTCGAGCAGGGTGATGTGGTCGGGATCTTCTTGCCGATGATCCCGGAGGTGGTGGTGGCGATGTTGGCGTGTGCGCGGATCGGTGCGCCGCACAACGTCGTCTTCGGCGGCTTCAGCGCGGAGTCGGTGAAGGAGCGGATGGAGTTCTCGGAGGCGAAGGCGCTGATCACGGTCGACGGCGCGCGGCGCAAGGGCAAGACGGCGGCGGTCAAGGCGTCCTGTGACGAGGTCGGGATGCCGGTGGCGACGACGTTCGTGGTCCGCCACACGGGGATCGACTGCCCGATGGGCGACGGGGACGTGTTCTGGGACGAGGCGCTGGCCGCGGCTGACGCCGAGTGTCCGGCCGCTGAGCTGGATGCCGAGCATCCGTTGTTCATCCTGTACTCGAGCGGTTCGACCGCGAAGCCGAAGGGCATCCAGCACACCACGGGCGGCTACCTCACGCACGTGGCGTGGACGCACAAGCACGTCTTCGACCTCAAGCCCGAGCGCGACGTGTACTGGTGCAGCGCCGACGTGGGATGGATCACGGGGCATTCCTACATCGTCTACGGGCCGCTGCTGAACGCGGCGACGTCGGTGATGTACGAGGGCGCGCCCGACTACCCGCACAAGGGCATCTGGTGGGAGCTGGCCGAGAAGACCGCGACGACGATCTTCTACACGGCGCCGACGGCGATCCGGGCGTGCATCAAGTGGGGCGTCGAGCACGTCGAGAAGGCCGACCTGAGCAAGCTCCGGTTGCTCGGCAGCGTGGGTGAGCCGATCAACCCGAAGGCGTGGCTCTGGTACTGGAAGGTCGTCGGCGGCGGCAACTGCCCGATCGTCGACACGTGGTGGCAGACCGAGACCGGCGGGATCATGATCACCACCCTCCCCGGGGCACAGGCGATGAAGCCCGGGATCGCCGGCACGCCGCTACCGGGCGTCTTCGCCGCCGTCCTCGACGAGGAAGGCAATGAGGTCGAGCGCGGCACGCAGGGGTTGTTGTCCCTGTCGAAGCCATGGCCCGGCATGCTCCGCACGCTCTACGGCGACGACGACCGCTACGTCTCCACGTATTGGGGAAAGTGGCCCGCCCACCCCGAGACCTACCTGGTCGGCGACGCCTCCAAGCAGGACGACGAGAACTACATCTCGGTGATCGGCCGCGTCGACGACGTGCTCAACGTCAGCGGCCACCGGATGTCGACCGCGGAGATCGAGTCGGCGATCGTCTCGCACCCGAAGGTCGCCGAG
>Ga0247768_1000065_pt1 | contig 42419 bp, 41 predicted proteins | sample UWRJL016104C6_FD_179944 | JGI IMG/M metagenome (GOLD analysis project Ga0247768, IMG submission 179944) | Plant litter microbial communities from Arlington Agricultural Research Station in Wisconsin, United States - UWRJ-L016-104C-6 | ecosystem: Environmental > Terrestrial > Plant litter >... | reverse complement strand
CGCAGCGCGTCGACCGCGTCGGCGGCGACCTCCAGCCGGTAGCCCGCGGCCCCGGAGACGAGCTCGCGACCCGGGGCCAGGGCGCGCCGCAGCCGCGAGACGAGCGCCTGCAGCGCGTGGCCCGCGTCGCCGGGCGGCGTGTCGTCCCAGACCGCGTCGATCAGCGCCGCGGGCGAGACGTCGCGCCCGGCGTCGAGCGCGAGCCGGGCGAGCAGCGCCCGGACGCGGGCGCCCGGAACCGCGACGGCCTCGCCGTCGCGGCGGACCTCCAGCGCTCCGAGGATCGAGACCTCCACACCTGCACCCTTTCACGGGCGCCGGGCCGAGCCGGTCCCACCGCTACCATCGAGCCCCTCACATGGCTTCCAACGACAGCGTGCGATCGGTCAAGATCGGCTCCGAAGAGTCCACCGGCTGGTCCTCGGACCGCCCCATCCGCGCCGGCGCAGGCCGCCCGCCCCGGCCCCAGGGCCGCGCCATGGTGCGCGCCGCCAGCGACCAGCTGAGCTTCCCGAGCGGCAGCCTCGTCGTCTTCACCGGCGCCGACCCCGTCGCCGTCCACCGCCTCGTCGGCCGCCTGCTGCCGCGCCCGACGGTGATCCCCTACGACCAGCTCGCCCGCGCCGTGGCCGAGAAGGTCGGGCCCGACGACGTCGCCGCGGTGACCATGCGCCTCGTCTCCAAGGCCGCCAAGGAGCGCCTCGCCGAGGGCCAGCCCGTCGTCATCGAGACGGCCGAGCTGAGCAGCGCGCTGCGCACCGAGCTCGCGAAGCTCGCCGCGGGCCCGGGCATGGGCTCGCACCTCGTCGTCCTCGACTCCGGCCGCAAGTCCGTCGCCGACGACGAGCGCTTCGAGACCCTCCGCGCGCTCGCCACCGCCGCCCGCTCCGGCGACATCGGCTCCGAGGGCTTCTCGACCGTCGTCGTCCTCGGCCGCAGCGACGTCGACAAGGTCACCGAGGTCGAGTTCACGCAGCGCAAGCGCTGATCGGTGAGCGGTTCTCCCGCCCTGCCGACTGGCACTAGCTGACCTTTACTTCGCCGAACACGCGGCCGTACTCTGCGCGCCGTGAACCGCGCTGCCGCCCTCTCCGCCATCGTCGCCATGTCGCTCATGACGGCCTGTGGCTCGGACTCCAACGACAAGCAGGCCTCCACCCAGGACGCCTCCGCCACGGCGACGGAGAGCCAGCCCGTCGTGACGGTCAGCGACGCGAAGCCGACGCACGCCGAGGCGCTCGCCCAGTGCCACGAGGCGCTCGACCCGCTCGTCGACGGGCTCGACGACGTGGAGAAGGTCGCGAAGGTCGGCGGCCAACGGGCCGCGTACGTCAAGACGCTCGAGAAGACGCGCTTCACGTTCCGCCACCTCGACATCCCGGGCGCCCCGAAGCCCACCAACTGCCTGCCGATCATCACCGAGCCGGCGGTCCTCTCGCTCCAGGCCTACATCCACGCGGGCCAGACCTGGCGGGCGTGCGACAAGCGCAAGAGCTGCGGCGACGCGGCGGTCGCGGCCAAGCTGCGCAAGCTCTGGAAGACCGCGAGCGACCAGGGCGCCGCCGCGCACAAGGCCTTCGACAAGGTCGTCGTCAGCTAGGAGGACGGCGCCGCGGCGGCCGCGGGCGGCCGCACCGCGCGCGCCGCTGCCTTGACCTCGCGCGTCAGGGTGTCCACGTCGTAGACGCCCTGGTGGCGGCGGCCGTTGATGAAGAACGTGGGCGTGCCGGAGACGCCGGAGGCGTCCGCGGTCTGGACGTCCTCGGCGACGCGGCGCGCGTAATGGCGGCGGCTGACGTCCTCGCCGAAGCGCGTGAGGTCGAGGTCGAGCGAGGCGGCGTGGCGGTAGATGTCGCTGAACGACAGCTCGCCCTCGTCGCCGAGCAGCAGGTCGTGCATCTCCCAGAAGCGGCCCTGGACCGCCGCCGCCTCGGCCGCCTCGGCCGCGACCTGCGCCGCCGGGTGCACGTCGGTCAGCGGCAGGTGGCGCCAGACGTAGCGCAGCTCGTCGCCGAAGTGCTCGCGCAGGTGCGTGATCAGCGGCGCGGCGGCGGCGCAGTACGGGCACTGGAAGTCGCCGTACTCGACGAGCGTCACCGGGGCCTCGACGGGCCCGCGGATGTGGTCGCGCTCCGGGTCGACGTCGTCGGCGAGGTCGATGATCTGGTCGGCCGTCGCGCCGAGCTGCCGCGCCCGCGTCTCGGCGGGCAGCCGCGCCATCACCTGGAAGGCGAGCCACGCGATCCCCGGGGAGATGACCGCGGCGGCGAGCACGCCGATCTTCGCCTGGTCGAGGAGCCCGCCGTCGAACGCGAGCGAGGCCACCAACAACGAGACCGTGAAGCCGATCCCGGCCGAGGCCGCCGTCCCGACGAGCGCGGGCCACGTCACCGTGAGCTTCCCGCCGCCGGCCCAGCGGCGCGTGCCGAGCCAGGCGGCGCCGAGGATCCCGAGCGGCTTGCCGAGCACGTAGGCCGCCACGATCCCGAGCGTGATCGGCGAGGAGACCGCGTCCGAGAGCAGCCCCGAGCTGAAGTGGATCCCCGCGTTGGCGAGCGCGAAGAGCGGCACGACGACCTTGCTCGTCCACGGCAGCAACCGGTACTGCAGGCGCTCGTTGAGCGAGATCGCCGAGGTCAGGCTCGCGCGGGCGCTGTAGGCGAGCTCCGGCGTCGGCTGCTCGCGGAACGAGCGCGTGAGCTCGGTCGAGCGCTCGAGGTCCTCGCGCGAAGGCGGGTACGCGCTCGTGACCAGGCCGACGACGAGGCCGGAGATCACCGGGTCGATCCCGGACTCCAGCAGCGCCACCCACATCCCGACGCCGACCGCGGCGGCCAGCGGCGTGCGCCACGACCCGGGCGCCCAGCGCAGCGTGAAGAGCGCGGCGAAGAACGCGAGCGCGACGACGAGCGCCGTGACGTCGATGCGATCGGTGTAGACGATCGCGATGACCAGCAGCGCCACGAGGTCGTCGATGACGACGACCGTCAGCAGGAACACGCGCAGCCGGATCGCGCGCCCGCGGGTGACCAGCGCGAGCGCGCCGAGCGCCAGCGCCGTGTCGGTGGAGATCGCCGCGCCCCAGCCGCCCGCGCCGTCGCCGCCCGCGTTCATCATCAGGTAGATCCCCGCGGCGGCGGCCATCCCGCCGATCCCGGCCATCACCGGGATCGCCAGCCGCTGGCGCTCGCGCAGCTCGCCGAGGTCGAGCTCGCGCTTGGCCTCGAGCCCGACGACGAGGAAGAACAGCGTCATCAGCCCCTGGTTGACCCACTCGCGCAGCTCGAGCGCGATCCCGTGGTGGCCGAGCTCGATCGCGAGCCGCGTCTCCCAGACCGAGGTGTAGGAGTCGCTCCACGGCGAGTTCGACCACAGCAGCGCCAGGACCGCCGCGCCCACCAGCGCGATCGCGCCGCCCATCTCGGCGTGCAGGAAGCCGCGGATCGGCGCGGCGAGGTTGCGCGCCCACGCCGTCCGCCCTCCGCTCAGCTCGCTCACGACCGGCCCGCTCACAGACCCGGACACTACGCGGCGGGCGGGCGTTCGCCTAACGGCGTGCGACTAGTCGCCGGGGAGCGTCGCGGACGCGCGGCAGGTCACGCCGCCGGGCCCCGAGGCCCGGAGGCTGACGCGGTCGGCGCCCGCGAGGTCGCGCAGGCGGCGCTCGAGCGAGAAGGCGCCGGAGGAGCGGCCCGCGCGGACGGCGCCGCGCCAGACGACGCGGCCCTCCTGCGACAGCGTGACGCGCCAGGAGGAGGAGCGGCGCGCGTGCTCGACCTCGGCCTCCGCCTCGATCCCGCCGTCGCGCGCCTTGAGCTTCAGCGTCGAGCGGGCGCCGCCGCCGCAGGTGCCCGCGGCGCGGACCTCGTCGTCCCCACCGCCGCCGCCGTGCTTCGCGCTCGCCGCGCCCGGGAGGGCGAGGGCGGCGAGCAGGACGACGGGGATGGCGGTGCGGCGTGCGGCGGCGGTCATGGGTCGACCGTCAGCGTGGCGCCCGCGCGCCGCGCCCGCAATGGGACTTCCGTCGCAGTCGCGCCGCGCGCGCCCGCCGCTCACCCGCCGCCCCGCCGCTCCGTGAACCCGCTGCGCTGCGCCCACAGCGCGGCCTGCGTGCGGTCGGTCACGCCGAGCGCGCGGAAGATCGAGGTCAGGTGCGTCTTGACCGTCTTCTCGCTGATCTCCAGCCGCCGGGCGATGAGCTTGTTCGGCAGCCCCTCGACGAGCAGCGCCAGCACCTCGCCCTCGCGCGGGGAGAGCTGCGCGCCCGGGTCCGGCTGCGCCTGGGCGGTGAGGATCGTCCGCGCCGCGCGCGGGTCGATCGGCGACTCGCCGCGCGCCGCCGCCCGGATCCCCTCGGCGACCTCGCCGGCCGCGACGTCCTTGAGCAGGTAGCCGCACGCGCCCGCCTCGATCGCGCCGAGGATCCGCGGCCGGTCCGAGAACGACGTCAGCACGAGCACCGCGGTGCGCGGGTGGTCGGCGAGCACGCGGCGCGTCGCCTCGATCCCATCCAGCCGCGGCATGTCCAGGTCCATCAGCACGACGTCGGGGGCGAGCTCCGCGGCGAGGTCGACGGCCTCCACCCCGTCGGCCGCCGTGCCGACCAGCTCGATGTCCTCGAACGACGCGATCAGCCGCCCCAGCCCGTCGCGGATCACCCCGTGGTCGTCGGCCAGCAGGACCCGGATCACGGCAGCGGCACCTCCAGCTCGACGGTCGTCCCCGCGCCCGGCGCGGAGCGCACGGCGAGCGTTCCGCCGGCTTCCGCGACCAGGTCCTCCAACAAGGTCAGCCCCAGGTGGCCCTCGCCGGCGCGCGCCGCCCGGCGCCCCGCGTCGAAGCCTCGCCCGTCGTCGACCACCGTCAGCCGCACGACCCCGCCGGCCCGCGCCACCGCGACCCGCACCGCCGAGGCCTCGGCGTGCGCCGCGACGTTGCGCAGCGCCTCGCGCGCGACGCGGTAGACCAGCGGATCGGCCGCCGTCCCCGCCGCGGCGCCGTCGTCGACCTCCAAGGACACCACCATCCCGGAGGCGGCCAGCGGGCTCAGCAGGTCGTCCAACACCGCCTCCAGCCCCGCGCTCTCCAGGCTCGGCGGATGGATCTCCACCAGCAGCGTCCGCAGCGACCGCACGCCCTGGCGCAGCCGCGCGGTCGACTCGCGCAGCGCGGTCGCCTCCGTCTCGTCGCCGCGCCGCGCCGCGTCCTCGGCCAGCGGCGCGAGCCCGAAGGCCACGCCCGCGACGTCCTGCACCACGCCGTCGTGCAGGTCGGAGGCGATCCGCCGGCGCTCGTGGTCGGAGGCCTCGATCGCGCGCTCCAGGAGCCGCTCGCGCTCGCGATGGCCGCGCTGCAGCCGCCGCGCCAGCGACCACGACAGCGGCACCTGGAAGAGCAACAGCACCAACAACCCGCCGAGCAGCGGCGGCGCGAGCGCGCGCAGCAGCCGGTGCCCGCTCGCGCTCAGGGCGTCGAAGCGCTGGTAGGTCTCGAAGAGCACCGGCGTCCCGTCCGGCGTGCGGATGACCGTGTGCGCCTCGAGCAGCCGTCCCTCCTGGCGCTCGTAGCGGTTCTCGGGCTTGGAGAGGTCGCTCAGCTCGGCGTCGGCCCCGCCCTCGGTGAAGAGCTCCCGCTCCTCGCGCCCGAGCCCGAAGCGCCTGCCGATGATCGCGGGCTCGTCGGAGTAGAGGACCCGCCCGTCGCGCGACCAGAGCTTCACGCGCACCACCGACGGGCTGAGGATCCGCGCCGCGACCGCGTCGTCGAGCTGCGCCAGCGCGGCCGGGTCCTCGCGCAGCACGCCGTCGGTCAGCCCCGCGGACTCGACCACCGCGCCCTGCAGCTCGACGCGCCCGCGCGTGTCCCGCTCGGCCTCGCGGATCGTCACCGAGCGCAGCGCGAAGAAGCCGCCGACGACCACGACCGCGATCGCCGCGAGCGAGCCGAGCATGAAGCGGGCCACCGCGGAGGAGGCGCGCGGCGGTGCGTCGGGCACCTTCATCGCGCCACATGGTGGCGTGCCGCGGCGCGCGGCGGCGCCCACTGCGACCTATGTCCTACGACGGCGACGGCACCCCACCGGTCGCGTCGGTGCTCACGCCGGTGCCGCCGGCGGGCGGCGTGACGACGTCGCCGATCGCCTCGCCGCAGCCCGCGTGGACCTCGTTGGCGATCATCCGGCTGCGGTACTCGAAGCCGTCGGCGTCGGGATGCAGGCCGTCCGGGAGCTGCACGGCGCGGCGCGCGACCGCGCCGTCCCAGTCGACGAGGTGCAGCCGCGAGACGCGCGCCGCCTCCTGCTGCAACGCGCCGTTGAGCGCCACGTACGGGCCCTTGCGCGCCGGGCGGTAGATGTTCGACCAGACCACGCAGGCCTTCGACCCGATCGCCGCGAGCGCGCGGTCGATGCGGTTCGTGAAGCGCGTCGGGTCCGGCCCGTCGTTGGTCCCCAGGCTGACGATCACGATGCTCGGATCGACGGTCTGCAGCGCGGAGCGCAGCGCGACGAGGCCCTGCGGCGTCGTGCGGCCGGACTTCGCGTCCCAGGCGACGCGGGCGCCGAGCAGCGTCGGCAGGTAGGGCCGCAGCCCGACGGCGAGCGAGTCCCCGACCACCAGCACCGGGGCGGAGGCGTCGGCCGCGGTCACGCGGGCCTCGGCGGAGACGGGGAGCAGCGCGGCGGCGGCCAGGACGGCGAGCAGCGCCGTCGGCAGGAGTCGGCGGAGGAAGGGCATCGAAGGCGGTATCGGCAGGAAGGGGTTCGCTCAGGAGAGGTCTTGCACCGCGCGCTGCAGGTACGGACCCAACGTGGCGGAGAACACCGTGGTCAGGTGGTCGATGTCCTTGAAGGCCAGCGCGCCACCGACGACGGGATAGCACGAGCGCCGGTCGCAGAGCGCGCTGGTGAGGTCGATCGTCCGGACCGCGCGCCCCGCGGGCCGGGTCGCGGCCACCATCGCGGGGTCCCGCTCCAGCGCCAGCGCGCGCGGCACCGCGCAGGCGCGGGCCGCGCCGCGGCCCGCGTCCATCGCCCGCTGCACGCAGTCGAGCGTGGCGCTGCGCATCTTCGGCGTGTCGCGCAGGACGACGACCTGCGTGACGGACGCGGGCAGCGCCGCCCACGCGCGCTGGTAGCCGCTGACCTGCGCCCCGAACGCGGCGGCGCCGCGGTGGCCGACGACCTCGCCGCCGGTGTGCCCCGCGACGAACACGCGGTGGATCTCCGGATGGCGCGCGAACCACCGCTCGGTGTCGCGGTTCCACTGCACGCACGCGGTCCGCGCGGGCTCGGGCAGCGCGGCCGTCGCGCGCGAGAACGGGCAGCCGGTGTGCGTCACCGACAGCCCGTGCCAGCCGCGGGCGCGCGCGACGCTGTCGAACGCCGCGCGCCAGTGCGAGGCGTGGCTGTCGCCGACGACCGCGACCGTCTCGCTCGCGCCCGCCGCCGGGCGGCCGAACGCGCAGGCCCGCACGCGGCCGTAGGACTCGACCACCTGGCACGGCGCGTTGTCGGAGCGCGAGGCCTCGACCGGCGTCGGCACGACCTTGCCCGCGAGCGCCGGGTTGGCGCACGGCGTCCCGCCCGGCGGCGGCCGCGCCGCCGCGCCGAAGCAGCGCGGGTGCGAGGCGACGACCTCCGCGGTGCTCTTCGCGTCCTGCCCGACCTCGTGGCGCAGCTGCAGGCCGCCGGCCGCCGGGACGAGCAGCACCAGCGCGGTCGCCACGCCCGCCAGCGCGAGCGTCCGGGCCGGATGGCGCGCGAGCCCGGGGGCGCGCCGCACCGGGTCCTCGATCAGGCGCTTGGAGAGCAGCGCGAGCGCCACCGTCGCCTCGAGCACGACGGCCTCGAAGACGCCGCCGGGCAGGTGCACCGCGTACGGGATCAGCACCAGCAGCGGCCAGTGCCAGAGGTAGAGCGCGTAGGAGAGGTCGCCCGCGCGCTGGACCGGCGCGAGGCGGTAGAGCCGCGTCGGGGCGAGCCGGACGACCGGCGCGCCCGCGCGGATGACGGCCAGCGCGCCGAGGACCGGCAGCAGCGCGGCGGTCCCGGGGAACGCCGTCCCCGGGCCGAAGGCGAACGCGGCGACGAGGATCGCGGCGAGGCCGGCCCACGAGAGCCCGGCGCGCAGGCGCGGCCCGAGGTGCGGCAGCGCGGGCGCGAGCGCGAGCAGGCCGCCGAGCCCGAACTCCCACGCGCGCGTCGGCGTGACGAAGTACGCGGTCGCCGGATCCTGGGCCGTGTGCACGATCGACCACGCCAGGCTCGCCGCGGTCAGCAGGCCCATCGCGACGGCGAGCGCGCCCAGCCGGACCCGCGGCGCCCGCCCGCGCGTGAGCAGCAGCGCGCCGCCGAGCAGCAGCGGCCAGACGAGGTAGAACTGCTCCTCGACCGACAGCGACCAGTAGTGCTGGACGGGCGAGACGCCGTCGGCGCGCGCGAAGTAGTCGACCGCCTGGTGCGCGAGCCGCCAGTTCTCGACGTAGCCCGCGCTCGTCGCGATCTCGGTCAGGAACGGGCCCCAGCGGTGCGAGGGGACGAGGAGCAGCGTCGCGACCGCGGTCGCCAGCAGCGCGGCCAGCGCCGCGGGCAGGATCCGCCGCGCGCGCCGCGCCCAGAAGGCGGCCAGCGCGATCCGGCCGCGCTCGGCGATCTCCTCGACCAGCAGCGAGGTGATGAGGAAGCCCGAGACCGCGAAGAAGACGTCGACGCCGACGTAGCCGCCGGGCACGAGCTCCGGCCAGAGGTGCGAGGCGATGACCAGCGTGACCGCGAGCGCCCGGAGCGCCTGGATCTCGGGCCGCCAGCGCGTGCGCGAGCGGGCACGCGGCGCGGGCGCGGGCCACTTCTCGACCGGCGTCTCGGTCGTGCTGTCCAGGGTCTGCGTCGTCAACGGGTGCCTCGGTGGGCTACCCAGTCAAGCAGGCGCTACACGGCCACGGCGGGCGCGGCGGCGCTCTCGCGCACGCGGGCGAGGAGCTCGAGCCCCGCGGCGTCCAGGTACGCGAGGTCCACCCCGATCGCCTGGACCCGCTCGCGCCACGCGTCGTGGTCGAGCAGCGAGAGCCAGGTCGCGAGCGACTCCTCGACCGCCTCGCCGCGCTCCCCGTGCGCCATCGTCACCGTGTGCGCGTCGAGCAGCGCCAGCATGGCGGCCGCCGCCGCGGGCGCGCCGCCCATCGCCGCGCGATCGTGGTCGCGCAGCGACGTCAGGTAGCGGCCGATCTCCGCCGGCTCGCGCAGGACCCAGGTCATGCGCCGGCAGGCTAGAGCGGCGGGCGGACGGCGACGCCCTGGGGATCCAGGGCGTACACCTCGACCGGCTGCGAGACGCCGGGGACCGTGATCGCGCCGAGCGCCACCGGCGCGAGGTGCTCGGGGACCGACGGCGCGGCGCCGCCGGTGACCAGCAGCTGGCCCGGCACCGCCTTCGAGCACAGCCGCGCCGCCACGTTGACCGCGGCGCCGATGTAGTCGTCGCCCTCGAACATGATGACCTTGCCCTCGCAGATCCCGCCGCGCAGCGCGAGCCGCCCGTCGGTCTGCAGCACGTCGCGGACGACCGCCGCGCAGCCGATGACCGCGGTCGCGTCGACGCCGGAGAGCATCGCGCCGTCGCCCAGCCACTTCGTCACGCGCACGCCGCTGTTCTCCGCCTCGGCCCGCAGCACCGCGCGCAGGTGCCCGAGGACCGCGACGGCCTCCTGGTCGCCGTGCTCGTCGGTGAACGGCGTGAAGCCGCACAGGTCGAGGAAGCAGAAGGTGCGGCGGACGCGCATGCCGGCCAGAGCCTAGGCCTTCGCCTTCTTCGCCGCGCGCATGGCGACCTTGTTGGGCAGGTCGGTGATCGTGCCGTCCGCGATCTCCGCCGCCAGCATGATGGTCTCGCTCAGCGTCGGGTGGGCGTGGATCGTCAGGCCGAGGTCGGCGACGTCGGCTCCCATCTCCAGGGCGAAGCCGGGCTCGGCGATCAGGTCGCCGGCCGACGGGCCGACGATGCCGGCGCCGAGCACGCGCCCCGTCTCCGGATCGCGCAGGAGCTTCGTGACGCCGTCGGCGCCGTCGATCGCCAGCGCGCGGCCGGAGGCCGACCACGGGAAGACGGACTTCTCGAAGGCGACGTCCCGCTCGGCCGCCTCGGTCTCGGTCAGCCCGACCCACGCGACCTCGGGGTCGGTGTAGGCGACCGACGGGATCCCGCGCGGCTCGAAGACTGCGTCATGGCCCGCGATGACCTCCGCCGCGACGTGGCCGTCGGCCGTCGCCTTGTGGGCGAGCATCGGCCCGCCGGCGACGTCGCCGATCGCGTAGATGTGCTGGATGTTGGTCCGGCGCCGGTCGTCGACCGGCACGAAGCCGCGCTCGTCGACGTGGACGCCCGCGGCCTCCAGGCCGAGCGACGCGCCGTTCGGGATCCGCCCGACGGCGACGAGCACGCGGTCGAAGGTGGCGTCCTCGACGTCGCCGGAGAACGTGGCGTGCAGCCCGTCCTCGGCGGCCTCGATGGACTCCACCCTGGTCCCGAGGTGGATCGCGGCGTAGCGCCCGCCGATCCGCTTGGCCAGCGGCTTGACGAGGTCGCGGTCGGCGCCGGGGATCAGCCCGTCGGCGAGCTCGACGACGGTCACCCGCGAGCCGAGCGCGTCGTAGACGGTGGCCATCTCCAGGCCGATGATGCCGCCGCCGACGACGAGCAGCCGCTCGGGGACGTCGGCGAGCTCCAGCGCGCCGGTGGAGTCCATCACGCGCGGGTCGTCGTGCGGGACGCCGGGGAGCCGCACCGAGCGCGAGCCGGCCGCGACGATCACGTGGTCGAAGGAGATCGTGGTGGTCTCGCCCTCGGGCGTGAGCACCGAGAGGAGGTTCGGCCCGGTGAAGCGCGCCTCGCCCTGGACGACCTGGACCTTGCGGCCCTTCGCCATCTGCTGCAGGCCGCCGGTGAGCTTGCTCACGACCGAGCCCTTCCACTCGCGCAGCGCGTCGAGGTCGATCTCGGGCTTGTCGAAGGAGACGCCGTGCGCGCCCGCCGTCTCGGCCTCCGCGATCACCTTCGCGACGTGCAGCAGCGCCTTGGACGGGATGCAGCCGACGTTGAGGCAGACCCCGCCGAGGATCGCGTGGCGCTCGACCATCACGACCTCGAGCCCGAGGTCGGCGGCGCGGAACGCCGCGGCGTAGCCGCCGGGCCCCGAGCCGAGCACGAGGACGGGGGCGTGGAGGTCGGCGTCGGAGGGGACCGTCCCCTTCGCCGGGGCGGCCGGGGACTCCACCTCCACCTCCGGGGGGACCGTCCCCTCCGAGGGGTCGGCCGCGACGGCGGACTCCACCTCCAGCACGACCAGCGCGCTGCCCTCCGAGACCGCGTCGCCGACGGCCACCTTGATGTCCTTGACGGTCCCGGCCTCCGGGGCGGGGATCTCCATCGAGGACTTGTCGGACTCCAGGACGACGAGCGGGTCCTCGGCGGCGACGGCGTCGCCGACCGCGACGAGGATCTCGGCGACGGGAACGTCGGTGAAGTCCCCGATGTCGGGGACGAGGACGTCGAGCGTGCTCACAGCAGGACCCTCCGCAGGTCGGCGAGGACGCCGGACAGGTGCGCGACGAAGCGCGCGGCCGCGGCGCCGTCGATCACCCGGTGGTCGTAGGACAAGGACAACGGCAGCATCAGGCGCGGGACGAACTCCTTGCCGTCCCAGACCGGCTTCGTCGCGCTGCGCACGACGCCGAGGATCGCGACCTCGGGGGCGTTCACGATCGGCGTGAACGACGTCCCGCCGATGCCGCCGAGCGAGGAGATCGTGAACGTCGCGCCCGCCATCTCGGCCGGCCCGAGCTTGCCCGCGCGGGCCTTGGACGACAACTCGGTCAGCTCGCTCGCGACCTGCAGCAGCCCCTTCTGGTCCACGTCCTTGACGACGGGGACGACGAGGCCGTTGGGCGTGTCGGCGGCGAAGCCCAAGTGGTAGTACTTCTTGCGGATCAGCGCCTCGATCCCGTCGCCCTCGAGCGACGAGTTCATGTCCGGGAACGCCTTCAGCGAGGCGACGACCGCCTTGAGCAGCAGGGCGACCATCGTGACCTTGACGTCCGACTGCTCGCCGTTGAGCTGCTTGCGGAACGCCTCGAGGTCGGTGACGTCGGCCTCGTCGTTGTGCGTGACGTGCGGGATCCGGACCCAGTTGCGCGACAGGTTGGCCGCGGAGATCCGGCGGATCTTCGAGAGCTCGACGCGCTCGACCTCGCCGTACTTCGCGAAGTCGACCTTCGGCCACGGCAGCAGGCCGAGGTCGCCGCCGCCGGACGGCGCGCCGCCGCCCGCCGCCGGGCCCGCGCCCGCGCCCTTCGCCGCGGGCGCGCCGCCGTTCGCCGCCGCCTGCACGTCCTCCGGGACGATCCGCCCCTTGCGCCCGCTGCCCTCGACGCCGCTCAGCGCGACGCCCAGCTCGCGCGCCAGCCGGCGCACCGACGGGCTCGCGTAGACCGGCTCCTCGTCGCCGCCGCGCGGCTCGGGCGCCTTCGGCGCGGGCGGCTCCGCCGCGTCGGGCCGCGCGCTCGCCTCGGCGGCGACCGCGTTGCGCACCGCGCTCGGCTCGCCGGCCTTGGCGTCGGCCGCGGCCTCCGCGCTCGGCGAGAGCGAGACGACCGGCGTCCCCTCCGAGGCGACGTCGCCGACCTTCAGCAGCACCTCGGCGACCACGCCGCCGAACGGCGCGGGCACGTCCATCGTCGCCTTGTCGGTCTCCAGCGTGACGAGCGGGTCGTTCTCGGCGACCTCGTCGCCCTGGGCGACGAGCACCTCGACGACCGCGACGTCGGTGAAGTCGCCGATGTCGGGCACCGTCACCTGCTTCAGATCCGCCATGGGGCCTCCGTCTCGGGGTCGATGCCGTACTTCTCGATCGCGGCCTGCGCGTCCTCGTCGCGGCCCAGCGCGTGGAGCGCGGCGACGGCGACGTGGTGGCGGTCGACCTCGAAGAACCGGCGCAGGGCCTTGCGGTAGTCGCTGCGGCCGAAGCCGTCGGTCCCGAGCACGGTGAAGGGCGCCTCCACCCACGGGCGGATGGCGTCCGGGAGCGAGCGGATGTAGTCGGTCGCCGCGACGACCGGGCCCGCGCGCCCGGCGAGCGACTCCTCCACGAACGAGCGCCGCGGCTCCTCCGCGCCCGGATGCAGCCGGTTGTGCCGCTCGGCCTCCATCCCGTCGCGGCGCAGCTCCGTGTAGGAGGTGACCGACCAGACGTCGGACTCGACGCCGAAGTCCTCGCGCAGCAGCTCGGCGCCCGCGAGCACCTCGCGCAGGATCGTGCCGGAGCCGAGCAGCTGGACCTTCGCGTCGTCGGACTCCGCGACCGGGTGCATGCCGCGCAGGATCCCCGCCTCCGCCCCCTCGGGCATCGCCGGCATCGCGTAGTTCTCGTTCATGACCGTCAGGTAGTAGAAGACGTCCTCGTGCTCGGCGAGCATCCGCCGCAACCCGTCCTGGACGATCACCGCGAGCTCGTAGGCGTACGCGGGGTCGTAGGCCACGCAGTTGGGGATCAGCCCCGCCTGGATGTGCGAGTGCCCGTCCTCGTGCTGGAGCCCCTCGCCGTTGAGCGTCGTGCGCCCCGCGGTGCCGCCGATCAGGAACCCGCGCGCGCGCGAGTCGCCCGCGGCCCACGCGAGGTCGCCGACGCGCTGGAAGCCGAACATCGAGTAGTAGATGTAGAACGGCAGCATCGAGACGCCGTGGTTGGCGTAGGAGGTCGCCGCGGCGATCCACGAGGAGAACGCACCGGGCTCGTTGATCCCCTCCTGGAGGATCTGGCCGGACTTGTCCTCGCGGTAGCTCATCAGCTGGTCGGCGTCCTGCGGCGTGTAGAGCTGCCCGACCTGGCTGAAGATGCCGAGCTGGCGGAACATCCCCTCCATGCCGAAGGTGCGCGACTCGTCGGGGACGATCGGCACGACGTGCGGGCCGAGCTGCTTGTCGCGGACCAAGGTGGACAAGATCCGGACGAAGGCCATCGTGGTGGAGATCTCGCGCTCGCCGGTGCCGTCGAGCTGCGCCTTGAAGGCGGACAGCTCGGGGACCGGCAGCGGCGGCGCCTCGGTGCGCCGCTGCGGCAGCGAGCCGCCGAGCTCCGCGCGCCGCTCCTTCATGTAGGCCATCTCGGGCGCGTCGTCGGCGGGCTTGTGGAAGCTGACGTCGCGGACCTCGTCGTCCGAGAGGTCCAGCCCGAAGCGGTCGCGGAAGGCGAACAGCGCCTTCTCGTTCATCTTCTTGGCCTGGTGGGTGATGTTCTGGCCCTCGCCCGACTCGCCCATCCCGTAGCCCTTGATCGTCTTGGCGAGGATCACGGTCGGCTGGCCGGTGTGCGCGACCGCCTGGGCGTAGGCGTTGTAGACCTTCTGCGGGTCGTGGCCGCCGCGGTTGAGCGAGAAGATCTCGGCGTCGCTCCAGTCCTCGACCATCTTCGCGAGCTCGGGGTCGGCGCCGAAGAAGTGCTCGCGCACGTAGGCGCCGTCGCGCGACTTGAACACCTGGTACTCGCCGTCGACCGCCTCCTCCATGCGCTTGACGAGGCGGCCCTCGGTGTCGGCGGCGAGCAGCGGATCCCAGCGCCGGCCCCAGATCGTCTTGATGACGTTCCAGCCCGCGCCGCGGAAGTTCGTCTCCAGCTCCTGGATGATCTTGCCGTTGCCGCGCACCGGGCCGTCGAGGCGCTGGAGGTTGCAGTTGACGACGAAGACGAGGTTGTCGAGGTGCTCGCGGCCGGCCAGCGAGATCGCGCCCATCGACTCGGGCTCGTCCATCTCGCCGTCGCCCATGAAGGCCCACACCTTGCGCCCGGCGGTGTCGCTGATCCCGCGGCCGCTCAGGTACTTCATGAACCGCGCCTGGTAGATCGCCATCAGCGGACCCAGGCCCATCGACACGGTGGGGAACTGCCAGAAGCCCGGCATCAGCCAGGGGTGCGGGTAGGACGAGAGGCCGGGCGCGGTCGGATCGGTCTCGGTCCGGAAGCGCTGCATCTCGTCCTCGGTGAGGCGGCCCTCGAGGAACGCGCGCGCGTAGATGCCCGGCGAGGAGTGGCCCTGGATGAACACCAGGTCGCCGCCGTGACGCTCGGAGGGCGCGTGCCAGAAGTGGTTGAAGCCGATCTCGTAGAGCGTCGCGGCGGACTGGAAGCTCGCGATGTGGCCGCCGAGCTCCGAGGACTCCTTGTTGGCCTGGAGCACCGTGGCGATCGCGTTCCAGCGCACGAGCGAGCGGACCTTGTGCTCGAGGTCGTGGTCGCCGGGCACCGGCACCTCGGCCTCCGCCGGGATCGTGTTGATGTAGGGGGTGCTCAGGTCGCCGGCCGGGTGCAGGCCGCGCAGGCGCGCGTCGGCGAAGACCTCTTCGAGGAGCTGCCGCGCGCGGTCGGGGCCGTCGTTGCGGATGACCGCCTCGAGGGCGTCGACCCACTCGGCGGTCTCGGTCGGATCGATGTCGGGGTGGATCGCCATCTAGTCCTCCTGGAAGTACTCGGGGTGAGCCGCGCGGATGGCGGGCAGGCTGGACAGGACCATCCGCAGGTGGGAGCGCAGCTCGCGCTCGGCGGCCACGGGGTCGTGGCCGGCGACGGCGCCGACGACCGCGCGGTGCTCGGCGAGCATCTGCCCGCGGTAGCCCGCCTCCGGCAGGCTGAGCAGCCGGACGCGGTCGAGCTGTCCGCGCGTCCGCTCGCTGAGGCGCCACGCGACCTCGCGGCCGGAGAGGTCGCAGAGCCGGCGGTGCAGGTCGTCGTCGAGGCGGGCGAAGGCCGCGGCGTCGTCGTCGGCGACCGCGCGCTCCTGCGCCTCGAGGTTCGCGTGCAGGTCGCGCAGCTGGTCGGGCGCGGCGTCGCGCGCGGCGATGCGGATCGCGCCGACCTCCAGCGCCTCGCGCACGAAGTGCGCGTCGGCGATGGCCTCCTCGTCGATGTAGGTGACGAAGGTGCCGAGCTGCGGGACGATCGCGACGAGCCGCTCGTCGCGCAGGCGGGCGAGCGCGTCGCGCACGGGCGTGCGGCTGACGCCGATCAGCTCGGCGAGCTGGTTCTCCGACAGGCGCCGCCCGGGCTCCAGCTCCGCGCCGACGATCGCCTTGCGCAGGGCGACGTACGCCTGGTCGCGCGCAGACGTCCCGAGCGAGCGCTCACGGAAGGTGGATCGCATGTCGCGTACTAGTATACAAGTACGCAAGCGGCACGCAACGCGCGTTGCAGCGGCCTTTCCTTCGACAACGCCCGGTACTACGGGTGCCAGATGTCGAGGAGCGCCGCGCCTAGAGCACTGCCGGCCGCGCCCTCGACGATCCGCCATAGCGACGCGGCCACTTCTCGCCGCTCCTCCGACGCCGAGCCCTCGCCGGACTCCTCGGCGTGCAGCGCCTCAACGGTCCGCACTGCATCCTCGCGCGCTTCCGCCGAGAGGTCCAAAGCGGCGAGCGCGCCTGCCGCCGCGTCGATGAACTTGATCATCGCCTCCTGGTCGGCGACCAGATCCTGCCCTCGGGCCATCGGTCCGTTGACCTGGTAGGCGGCGTTGCCGTCGCCTTGCTGGATGATCGTGAAGCGCGCCTTGTCACCCATGGCTCACCGCACCTGGACGGCGACGTTGTTGTCGCCGGTCTGCTGGACCAAGTCGCCATGGATCACGTACTGCTCGACCGTCTTCGGCGGGTTGTTGATCGCCGCCCGGATGGCGGCTGCCAGTTGGTGCAGCGGCGCCGGGTCGCGGGTCTCGATCATCTCGACGCCGAACGCGGTCTCGAGCGTGAGCCGGTAGCCAATTGCCCGGCTCTTGAGCATGTCGACGATCACCCCGACGGTGCCGATCAGAACCAGGAGCGCAATCAGGCGGATCCCGATCGGGTTCTTGGCCGCCGCGAACAGCACGCTTCCGAGGAGCCACCACTTCTTCGACCAGATCGCGGCGAGCCGGCCGCCCACGAAGCCGATTGGGAAGCGGTCGACCCGCGTGCTGACGAGATGACCGATGTTGTACATCTGGTTGCCGACCGTCACTGTGTAGCCGTCGATCGAAACATCAACGACATGCTCATCCTCAGGGGCCAAAGATCCTCTGCGCGGTCGACTCCCGAGAGCATAACTCGAACACAGGCGTGTCTCGCCTCGGCCATGGCGACCACGGGGGTCACCCAGCCGCAGTTGGCTCCGCGAGGCGGTCACGCGCCCCCTCGGCCACCGCCGGCGGCCCGTGCGGGACGAAGTCCCGCTGGCGGATCAGCAGCAGCGCCGCAACGCCACAGGCGCCCGCGAGCAGCGCGGCGATCAGCAGCAGCTCGTCGATCCCGGCGGCGTAGCGCGCGGCGTACGTGGCCGCCGTCGCGCCGTGCATCCTGGTGGCGAAGATCGAGCCGAGCGCCGCGATCGACGTCGCGATGCCGACCTGGCGGAAGGTGGTGTTGATCCCCGAGGCCATGCCCGCGTTGCGCGGCTCGACGACGCCGATCGCCGTCGAGGCCAGCGGCGCGTTGACGAGGCCGCTGCCCAGGCCCGCGACGACGAAGCCGGGGATCAGGTGCGTCCAGGACGACGACCCGTCGAGCCCGCGCATCAGCAGCAGCCCCGCGGAGACCAGCAGCAGCCCCGGGCCGATCAGCCAGCGCACGGGCATGTGCGCCGAGAGCCGCCCCGCCGGGATCGCGGTGAAGAGCGTCGCGCCGGTGATGACCACCAGGCGCAGGCCGCTCTGCAGCGCGTCGTAGTGCAGCACGTCCTGGAGGTAGAGGATCAAGTACACGAACATCGCGTAGAGCGAGCCGTTCATCCCGAACGCCGCGATCGAACCGCCGACGAACGTCGGCTTGCGGAAGAGCGAGAGGTCGAACATCGGCTGGGCCTGGAGCTTCTCGACGACCGGGAACGCGGCGAGCAGCAGCGCCGCCAGCGCGAACGCCACGACGACGACCGTGTCGCCCCAGCCGCGCTCGCTCGACTCGATCAGCCCGAAGACGAGGCTGACGAGCCCGGCCGTGAAGACGAGGAAGCCCGCGACGTCGACGCGCCGCGCGTGCGGTGGGCGCGACTCCTGGACCTGCGTGAGCGTGATGCTCAGCGCGACGATCCCGACGGGCAGGTTGACGAGGAAGATCCAGCGCCAGCTGAGCCCGCTCGTGAGCAGGCCGCCGAGCACCGGGCCGAGCGCGGTGCTCACGCCGGCGACGGCGCCCCAGACGCCGAAGGCGGTCCCGCGCGCCTTGCCGTGGAAGGTCTGGGCGAGCAGCGCGAGCGAGCTCGCGAAGACGATCGCGCCGCCGATGCCCTGCGCCGCGCGCGAGAGGATCAGCATCAGCGGCGACTGCGCGACGCCGCAGAGCAGCGAGCCGACGGTGAAGACCGTCAGCCCGATCGCGAAGAGGCGGCGCCGGCCGAAGAGGTCGGCGAGCGAGCCCATCGGCAGCAGCAGCGCGGCGAGCGAGAGCGCGTACGCGTCGATCGTCCACTGCACGTCGGAGAAGCCGGCGTGGAGCGAGCGCTGCACGTCGGGGAGGGCGACGATCACGATCGTGACGTCGAGCAGCAGCATGAACGTGCCGAGGCAGACGGCGACGAGCGTCCAGCGCTGCGTGGAGGGGGAGATCGGGGCCATGGGCGGCAGCGTAACACAAGGTCTTGTTTCTGCAAGCTCTTGCCCTTCCAAGGACTTGCCCTGCGATAGGCTCCGCGGCGTGGCCGACGATCCCGTCGACGAGCGCTGGGCGCACACCCTCGGGCACCTGCTCTGGGAGGTCTCGGCGCGCACGCTCCAGCTCAGCGAGGCGTCGCTGGCCCGTGTGCCGGGCGACGTCGCCCTCACCCCCGCGTCGGTCGGGCTCCTGGACCAGGTCGCCAGCCGGCCCGGGACCACGATCGCCGAGATCGCCCGCCGCACGCCCAAGTCCTCGCAGGCCGTCAGCCAGGTCGTCGCCCGCCTGGAGAAGCACGGCTTCGTCGAGCGGCGGCTGGCCGGCGGCCGCGCCATCGGCCTGCACATCACCGACGCCGGCGCCGCGGCGCGGACCGCGGGCACCGCCGCTGAGGACGCCGTGGAGGCGCAGCTCGAGCAGGCCCTGGGCCGCGAGCGCTACGAGGCGCTGCGCCGCCTCCTCGACGAGGCGCGCACGGCGCTCGCGGAGGCCGACACGCCGGGCGGCGTTTGATCCCGATGCCGCGTGCCGGTAGAACGGGGCCGGTGAAGGCCACCGAGAACGGCGTCCGCGAGCCGCCCCGCACCGCCCGCGGCGCCCGGACGCGCGCCGCGCTGGTCACCGCGGCGCGCACGGTCTTCGAGCGCGACGGCTACCTGAACGCCCGGCTCACCGACATCACCGCCGAGGCCAACTGCTCGACCGGCTCGTTCTACACGTACTTCACGAACAAGGAGGAGGTCTTCGCCGCGGTCCTCGAGGAGGCCCAGGAGGAGATGCTCCACCCCCACGTCCGCGAGGTCGTCGGCGACGAGGATCCGGTCGCGATCATCGAGGCGAGCAACCGCGCCTACCTCGAGGCCTACGAGCGCAACGCCAAGTTGATGCGGTTGCTCGAGCAGGTCGCGAACATCGACGACAACTTCCGCGAGCTGCGCCGCCGCCGCGGCGCCCTCTTCGTCGAGCGCAACGCCCGCTCGATCCGCGACCTCCAGGCCCGCGGCCTCGCCGACCCCGAGCTCGACCCGACGATCGCGGCCCGCGCCCTCTCCGGCATGGTCGGCCGCCTCGCCCACTCCGTCTACATCATCGGCGACCACGTCGACCGCGAGCAGCTCGTGTGGACGCTGACGCGGCTGTGGGCGAACGCGCTGCGGCTGGAGGTCGCGCCCGCGAAGCGGCGCTAGCCGCCCGACCGCGCGGCGAAGAACTTCTCCGGGTTGCGCAGCATCATGTCGTCGACCTGGTCCTGCGTGACGCCGTCGGCCAGCAGGCCTGGGACGAGGTCGGTCTGGACGAAGTCGTGGCGCCACTCGGGCAGCACGGCGAGCACGAGCTCCTCGGGGAACCAGTCGGTCGTGCAGTGGCGGTCCTGGGAGAGGACGATCTGGCCCGCGTAGCCGCGCTTGCACAGCTCGACGAGCGTGGCCTGCTGGTCCTCCAGCGGCTCGTCGACCTTCAGCCCGCAGCGGTCGAAGCCGAGGTAGGAGCCCGCGTCGAGCATCTCCACCAGGTAGTCGACGTCGGAGGTCTCGTTGGAGTGGCCGATCAGCACGCGCGTGAGGTCGACGCCCTCCTCGCGCAGGATCCGCTGCTGGTCGAGGCCGCGCTTCGACTTCGCGTGCGTGTGGGTCATGATCGGGACGTCGGTGCGCAGGTGCGCGCGGCCGACCGCGCGGATCAGGCGCTCGATGTCCGGCGTCACGCCCGGCTCGTCGGTGCAGCACTTCACGACGCCCGCCCTGATGTCCGTGCCCTCGATGCCCTCCTCGATGTCGCGCACGAAGAGGTCGACCAGGAAGCGGTCGTCCGGGTCGTTGTTGAACATCTTGCCCGCGCCGTTGTACTTCATGGGGAACGGGAGGTCGGTGTAGGTGTAGTAGCCGGTCACGACGATCACCTGCAGGCCGGTGCCCTCGGCGGCGCGGGCCACGGGGCCGATCTGGCGGCCGAGGCCGGGCGCGGTCATGTCGACGATCGTGTCGATCCCCGACGCCTTGATCGCGAGCAGCTTCGCGTGGGCGTCCGCGACGGCCGCCTCCTCGTCGAAGCCCATGAACCCCGGCCACGCCTCCTGGAGATCCGGGGTGCGGACGAAGACGTGCTCGTGCATCAGCGTGCGACCGAGCTGGGACGAGTCGATCTCGCCGCCGATGATGGGGATCGTGGACATGCGGGCGAACGTAGCCGAACTTGAATGCAGGCTCAACTGCCTGTACCAATGGCCCATGTCCAACGCCGCCCAGGCCGCCTGGGATCACGCGACCGCCGACCCCGATCGCGTCGCGCTCCGCGGCGCCGGGGAGCCCTGGAGCTACGCCACGCTGCGCGAGCGCGCGGCCGCCGTCGCGGGCGCGCTGCGCGCCGCCGGCATCGCCCCGGGCGACCGCGTCCTGCTCGTCGCGCCGTCGGTCCCGGAGTTCGCGGGCGCCTACTACGGCATCCACGCCGCGGGCGCCGTCGCGGTCACCGCCAACACGATGTCGACGCGGCCGGAGCTCGAGTACGCGGGCGGCGACGCCGGCGTCGAGCTCGTCCTCGGCTGGCACGCGGTCACGCCCGCGCCGCAGGACGCGGCCGCCGCGCTCGGCGTCCCGTACTGGCCGCTGACCGAGGGCCTCGCGGAGCTGCCGGACGGCGCGCCCCTCGACGCCCCGCATCCGACCGAGGACGAGGACAACGCGGTCATCCTCTACACCTCGGGCACGACCGGCCGCCCGAAGGGCGCGCAGCTCACGCACGGCAACCTGATCGCCTGCGCCTCGGTCTTCAACGAGGTCCTGGACTTCACGCCGGAGGACCGCTTCGGCACCGCGCTGCCGCTCTTCCACGTCTTCGGCCAGGCCGTCGTGATGGGCACGACGCTCCACGCGGGCGCGACGCTCTCGCTGCTCGAGCGCTTCGACCCCGTCGCGCTGCTCGACCTCCTGCGCCGCGACGGCCTCACCGTCATGGCCGGCGTCCCGACGATGTGGAACGCGCTGCTGCACGCGCCGGTCGGCGAGGACGACGCCAGCGACTTCGCGAGCCTGCGCCTCGCGGCCTCCGGCGGCGCCGCGATGCCCGCCGAGGTGATGCGCGCCTTCGAGGAGCGCTTCGGCTGCGTGATCCTCGAGGGCTACGGGCTCAGCGAGACGACGGGCGCCGCGACGTTCAACGGCCTCGGCCGCGAGCGCAAGCCCTCGTGCGTCGGGATCGCGCTGCCCGGCTGCGCCGTGGAGATCCGCGCCGACGACGGCACGGAGGTCCCCACCGGCGAGGTCGGCGAGGTCCACATCAGGGGCCCGGTCGTCATGAGCGGCTACTGGAACCGGCCCGAGGCGACCGCCGAGGTGCTGAGCGACGACGGCTGGCTGAAGACCGGCGACCTCGGGACCGAGGACGCCGACGGCGACATCCGGATCGTCGACCGCAAGAAGGACCTCATCATCCGCGGCGGCTACAACGTCTACCCGAGCGAGGTCGAGGAGGTGCTCTACGAGCATCCCGACATCGTCGAGGTCGCGGTCATCGGCGTCCCCGACGAGCACTTCGGCGAGGAGGTCGCGGCGGTCATCGCGCTGCGCGCGGGCGCCGCGCTCGACCCCGAGGCGCTGCGCGCCTGGGCCAAGGAGCGGCTCTCGGCCTACAAGGTGCCGCGGCTCTTCCAGACGATGGAGACGCTGCCCAAGGGCCCGACCGGCAAGATCCTCAAGCGCGCGATCGACGCCGAGGGCGTGCGCGGCGCGTCGGCGAGCGCGACCGCGCGGTGAACGTCGACGGGAAGGTCGCGGTCGTCACCGGCGCCGCGGGTGGCATCGGCGCGGCGCTCGCGCAGCGGCTCGCGGCGGCGGGCGCGCACGTGGTCACGACCGACCTCGACGGCGCGCGCGTCCACGTCGCCGCCGACGCCGCGCGCACCGAGGACATCGAGAAGGTCCTCGCCGTCGCCCGCGAGCGCTTCGGCCCCGTCGACCTCTACTGCGCGAACGCCGGGATCTTCGGCGCGCAGGGCCTCGCCGACAGCGACGAGGACTGGGCGCGCGCGATCGACGTCAACGTCCTCGCCCACGTGCGCGCCGCGCGCCTCCTGGTCCCGGAGTGGCTGGAGCGCGGCGGCGGCCACTTCGCCTCGACGGCCTCGGCCGCGGGCCTGCTCACGCAGATCGGCGCCGCGCCGTACTCGGTGACCAAGCACGCGGCGGTCGCCTTCAGCGAGTGGCTGTCGATCACCTACGGCGAGCGCGGGATCGGCGTCACCTGCCTCTGCCCGATGGGCGTCAACACCAACATGCTCAACCAGGGGCTCGACGCGGTCGACGCCGAGACGGCGCTCGGCGCGCGCGTCGTCGCGCACGCGGGCGCGATCCTCGAGCCCGGCGACGTCGCCGACCGCGTGGTCGAGGCGATCGCGGCCGGGACGTTCCTGGTCCTCCCCCACGCCGAGGTCCAGGGGTTCGTCGAGGGCAAGGCCCGCGACCACGAGCGCTGGCTGCGCGGGATGCGGCGGCTGCAGGGCGCCGTCTCGGCCTGATCCCTAGACTTGAATCCGCATTCAACTTCCGACGCCGCCCCTGGAGCCTCCCCATGAACTTCGAGCTGACCGACCGCTGCAAGGACTACCAGGAGCGCGTGCAGGCGTTCATGGACGAGCGCGTCTACCCCGCGGAAGAGGTCTACGAGCGGCAGATGCGGGAGTCCGGCAACCCGAACTTCCACCCGCCGGTCCTCGAGGAGCTCAAGGCCGACGCGCACGACCGCGGGCTGTGGAACCTCTTCCACCCGCACGAGGAGTGGGGCCCCGGCCTCACGAACGCCGAGTACGCGCCGCTGGCCGAGATCATGGGCCGCTCCGCGCACCTCGCGCCCGAGGCCATGAACTGCAGCGCGCCCGACACGGGCAACATGGAGGTCTTCACGCTCTTCGGCACCGACGAGCACAAGGAGAAGTACCTCCGGCCGCTGCTCGACGGTGAGATCCGCTCCGCGTTCGCGATGACCGAGCCCGACGTGGCCTCGAGCGACGCCACCAACATCGAGACGCGCATCGAGCGCGACGGCGACGAGTACGTCATCAACGGCCGCAAGTGGTGGACGTCGAACGCGCTGCACGCGAACTGCAAGGTCATGATCGTCATGGGCAAGACGAACCCGGACGGCCCGAAGCACCAGCAGCAGTCGATGCTCGTCGTGCCGATCGACGCGCCCGGCGTCACGATCGTCCGGGGCCTGCCGGTCTTCGGCTACTACGACCGCGAGGGCCACGCCGAGGTCCTCTTCGAGGACGTCCGCGTCCCGCTCGACGCGCTGCTCTCCGGCGAGGGCGAGGGCTTCGCGATCTCCCAGGCGCGCCTCGGCCCGGGCCGCATCCACCACTGCATGCGCTCGATCGGCATGGCCGAGCGCGCGCTCGAGCTGATGTGCCAGCGGGCGCAGGCGCGCACGACGTTCGGCAAGGCGGTCGCCGAGAACGCCAACATCCAGGACTGGATCGCCGAGTCGCGGATCGAGCTCGAGATGATCCGCCTGCTGACGATGAAGACCGCGTGGCTGATGGACACGGTCGGCAACCGGCACGCGCGGGTGGAGATCGCCGCGATCAAGGTCGCCGCGCCGAACATCGCGCTGAAGATCATCGACCGCGCGATCCAGGTCCACGGCGGCGGCGGCGTCTCCAACGACTTCCCGCTCGCCTCGATGTACGCCCACCAGCGCACGCTGCGCCTGGCCGACGGCCCGGACGAGGTCCACAAGCGCACGATCGCCCAGCGCGAGCTGCGCCGCTGGGCGCCGGTCGCGACCCCGGCCTAGAGCCCCGCGATCCGGCAGCCCTGCGCGCCGCCGGTGAAGCCGCGGAGCATCGCGTCGGCGTTGGCCGCCTCCATCGCGAGGTAGGTCGCGCCGCGCGAGCCCGCGGGGCCGAGCGTGTCGCCGTAGAGCGTGGAGCCGGCGGTCGCGCCGGTCTCGCGCGCGATCGCCTTGGCGAGCTTGGGGTTGATGGAGGACTCGGGGAAGATCGCCTTGACGCGCTCGCGCTCGATCAGCGCCGTGAGCTTCGCGAGGTCGCCCGCCGACGGCTGCGCCTGCGTCGTCTGCGAGGGGATCACGGCGCCGACGACGTCGATCCCGTAGCGGTGGGCGAAGTAGTTGAAGGCGTCGTGGTCGGTGACGAGCTTGCGCTGCGGGGCGGGGACGGCGGCGAAGCAGCGGGCGATCCCGGCGTCGAGCGTGCCCAGCTCGGCGAGGTAGCGCTCGGCGCCCGCGTCGATCCGCGCGGTCGCCTCGGGGTCGGCCTTCGCCAGCGCGTCGCGGATCTTGCGCGTGGCGTACTCGACGTTGCGCGGGTCGTGCCACCAGTGCGGGTCGAAGCGCGAGGCCTCCGGACCCGTGTCCTCGCCGGGCAGCGCGACGGGGCGGCCCGCGCCCGCGTCGAGCACCGCCGGGTGGCCGCCGGCGTTGGCGATCACGTCGCCCATCCACGCGTCGAGGTGGTCGCCGCTCGTGACGACGAGCTTCGCGCCCGCGGTCGCCTCGATGTCCTTGGGCCGGGGCTCGTAGTCGTGCGGGTCGGTGTTGGGCTTGAGGATCTGGTGGACGTCGACGGCGTCGCCGCCGATGGCGCGGACGACGTCGCCGAGCTGGGTCGTCGTGACGACGACGTCGACGGCGCCGGGCCGGGCGGAGGACGACGACGAGCCGCCACAGCCCGCGGCGAGGAGCGCGACGGCGGCGACGAGCGCGGCGAGGAGGAGGAGACGAGGGCGCATAAGATGAGACTCATTCCTATCACATGACGCCGCCTACCATCCCGGACCGTGTCCCCCGCCCCGCGCCGCCACTACGCGTGGACCGTCCTGCTGCTGTGCTTCTTCGCGATCCTCTGCGCGCAGGGCGTCCGGTTGAGCTTCGGCGCGTTCGTGCGCCCGTGGCAGGACGCGTTCGACGTCTCGCGCGGGACGATCACGCTCATCGGGTCGCTGTCGTTCCTGGTCTACGGCGGCTCGCAGCCGTTCGTCGGGCGGACGGTCGACCGCTTCGGGATCCGGCGGACGCTCGTGGTCAGCGCGCTGCTCGTCGCCGCCGGGCTGGCGCTGAGCGCCGCGGCGCAGTCGCCGGCGCAGCTCGCGTTCACCTACGGGTTGGTCGCCTCGCTGGGCTTCGGCGGCGCCTCGGGCGTCGCCGCGTCGGTCGCGGTGACCTACTGGTTCACGCAGCGGCGCGGGCTCGCGTTCGCGCTGGTGGAGGCGGGCTTCGGCGCCGGGCAGCTGGTGTTGGTGCCCTTGGCGCTGCTGGCGATCTCGTCGCTCGGCTGGCGCGAGACGCTCGTCGGCGGCGCGCTGCTGCTCAGCGTCGTCGTCGCGCCGACGCTCGCGCGCTGGCTGCGCGACCGGCCGGAGGACCTCGGCCTGGAGCCGATCGGCGGCCCGCATCCGCCCGAGGCCGCGGCGCCGGCGCCGGTGCCGGGCGCCACGGGCGCCGCGGGCCGCGCGACCCCGCCCGCCGACGGCTTCCGCGGCCTGCTGCGCTCGCGCGCGTTCTGGGTCCTGGCCGCGCCGTTCTTCGTCTGCGGCCTCACGACCACGGGCTTCGTCGACACGCACCTGATCCCGCTCGCGCAGGACCGCGGGATCCCCAGCGCGACGACGGGCCTGGCCGTCGCGCTGCTCGCCGCGGCCAACGTCACGGGGATCCTCGCGTCCGGCCCGCTGGCCGACCGCGTCGACAACCGCCTGCTGCTCGCGGGCCTCTACGGCACGCGCGGGCTGTCGTTCGTCGCGCTGTACTTCCTCGCGGGCGGCCCGGCGCTGCTGGCCTTCGCGTTGTTGTTCGGGTTGGTCGACTTCTCGACCGTCGCCCCGACGCAGTGGCTCGCCGCGCGCTACGTCGAGCCGCGCACCGTCGGCCTGGCCTTCGGCTGCCTCAACGCGATCCACCAGCTCGGCTCCGCGATCGGCGCCTGGCTGCCGGGCGTCGCCTTCGACGCGTCCGGCTCCTACGACGAGGTGATGATCGCCGCGGCGGCGGTGCTCGGCGTCGCGTCGCTCACGTGCCTGGCGCTGCCGCGTCCCGCTCGACCAGCTTCTTCGCCTGGCGCTCCGGGGAGATCTCCACGACGTCCCACACCAGACCTGCCCGCCGCAGGCCTCTGATCACCAGCGAGGAGACGTCGAGCTCCCACCAGTGGAGGCCGTGGTGGGCCGAGGTCGGGAAGGCATGGTGGTTGTGATGCCAGGACTCGCCGAGGGAGAAGATCGACAGCCACGCGAGGTTGCGCGACTCGTCGTCGACGTCGAAGCGCCGGCGCCCGAAGAAGTGGCAGAGCGAGTTGATGGAGTAGGTCACGTGATGCAGGACGAGCATCCGGACCAGGCCGCCCCACAGCAGGCCGGTGAGCGCGGTGTCGATCGAGCCGCCGATCAGCCAGCCGAGGCCGAACGGGAACGCGAGGCCGGCGAGGACCCAGAGCAGGAACGTCCGGTCGACGTAGGCGATGAAGGGGTCCTTGAGCAGGTCCGGCGTGTAGCGCTGGCGGTTGGCGCGCTGGGTGTGGATGAAGAGCCAGCCGACGTGGGCGTGGAGGAGGCCGCGCAGCGGGCCGTCGTGGCCGTGCGGGCTGTGCGGATCGCCCTCCTTGTCGGAGAAGGCGTGGTGCTTGCGGTGGTCGGCGACCCAGGAGATGATCGGGCCCTCGATCGCGGCCGAGCCGAAGATCGCGAGCGCGCCGCGGACCCACGGCTTCGCCTTGAAGCTGCGGTGCGTGAAGTGGCGGTGGAAGCCGACGGTCACGCCGACGGCGCAGAGGCCGTAGGTGATGGCGAAGACGGCGATGTCGGACCAGTGCAGCAGGCTGTTCCAGAGCTGCCAGGCGACGACGCCGAGGCCGATGAACGGCAGGACGGTGATGAGCCCGGTCAGGAAGCGGTCGAGCTTCTCGTTCTCGGTCGGCTGCGTGTCCTCGGCCGTGGGGCCGATCGAGGACGCGCCGGCGGCCGGTGGCTCGGAGGACGTGGACGGACGCGGAGGCGCGGCGGTCGGGGTCATGTCAGCACTCTCCCGCGCGCGGGCGCCCGAGTCCCTATGGCGTCCGGGCGACCGGCTCGGGGGTTAACCCCCGGCCTCAGACGCTCATGCCGCCGTCGAGCGGCACCGTGGCGCCCGTGAGGAAGGCGCTCTCGTCGCTCGCGAGGAAGAGGACGGCGCTCGCGACCTCCTCGGGCGCGGCGTGGCGGCCCAGCGGGATCATGGCCTCGAAGATCGCCGCGGCGCCGGCCGCGGGCTCCCCGGTGGCGACCGTCTCGATGCGATGCTGGAACGCGTTGTCGACGGGTCCGGGGTGGAGCGTGTTGACGCGGATCCCGCGCGCGGCGACCTCCTTGGCCGCCGTGCGCATGAGGCCCACGAGCGCGTGCTTGGAGGTCGCGTAGGCGACGATCCCGGGGTCGGCGGTGAGGCCGACGACGCTCGAGTTGATGATGAGGCTGCCGCCGTCGCGCATCGCGGCGAGCGCGTGCTTGGCCACCAGGAACGGGCCCTTGACGTTGACGGCGAGGACGCGGTCGAAGACGTCGTCCGGGTAGTCCACGATGTCGGCGACGGCGCCGAAGATCCCGGCGTTGGCGAACGCGATGTCCAGCCCGCCGAAGCGCTCCACCGCCACCCGCACCGCGCGCGCGACCTGCGCGCCGTCGGTGACGTCGGCGGGCGCGGCGAGGGCGTGGGCCGCGCCGCCGAGCTCGGCGGCGAGCGCGTCGAGGGCCGGCGCGTCGAGGTCGGAGAGCACGACGCGCGCGCCCTCCGCCACGAACCGGCGCGCGGTCGCGGCGCCGATGCTGCCCGCCGCGCCGGTGATGATCGCGGTCTTGTCCTCGAGTCGTCCCATGCGCGCTCCAAATTGCCTGACGTTTATCGTGGGCAACGCTATATGACCCCGCGCATCGCCATCGTCGGGGCCGGAGGGGGCGTCGGCTCCTCGGCCGCCTTCAACCTCCTGCTCCGGCCCGAGGCCTACGACATCGACCTGGTCGACGGGCGCAGCGGCATGGCGTCCTCGCACGAGATGGACCTCCAGCAGGTGGTCGCGGCGGGCGCGTCGGGGTCGGTGGCGATCGTGGAGCTCGGCGCGATCGCCGATGCCGACGTCGTGGTGGTGAGCGCCGCGGCGCCGCTGACCGTCAACCGCACGCGGCAGGTCTACCTCCAGGACAACGCGGTGATCCTGCGCGGCGTCGTCGCGGCGCTCGGCGACGTGGGGTCGTGGCCGGGGATCGTGGTGCTCGTGACCAACCCGGTCGACGCGCTGGCGACGTGGCTCGCGCGCCGCTGGCCGTTCGCCGCGGGCCGGCTGCTCGGCTACAGCGCCAACGACAGCCTGCGGCTGCGCACCGCGGTGGGCGCGATCCGCGGCGTCGCCTCGGGCGCGGTCGACGCGTGGGTGCTCGGCGAGCACGGCGACCACTGCGTCCCGCTGCTCGGGCGGATCCGCGTCGACGGGGCGCCGGTGGAGCTGACGGCCGACGAGCGGCGCGCCGCGTCGGAGTTCGTGCGCAGCTGGTACGTCCGGCACGTCGCGCTCGACTCCGGGCGGTCCTCGACGTGGACGACGGGCTACGGCGTGGCACGGATGATCGCGACGCTGACCGGCGGCGCGGAGCCGGGGCCGTGGCCCGCGTCGGTGCGGCTCGACGGGGAGTACGGGCTGCGCGACGTCGCGCTCGGCGTGCCCGCGCAGCTGGGGCCCGGCGGCGCGCTGGAGATCGAGGAGTGGGCGCTCGAGGGCGACGAGCTCACCGCGATGCGCGCGGCGGCGGAGGTCGTGCGCGCCGCGGCCGACGCGATCGACCTGTAGGACTACGCCGTGCCGTGCAGGACGTCGGTGAGGTAGACGATGTGCGCGCGCATCGCCTTCTCGGCCGCGCCGCGCTGGCGGCGGCGCACGGCGCGGAGGATCGCGCGGTGCTGGTCGAGGATCGCGTCGGGGTCGACGGCGGCCGAGATGTGCACGATCAGCGACGGCTGCAGGACCTCGAGGATCCAGCCCGTGAGCCCGCGGAGCAGGACGTTGCCCGCGGCCTCGGCGAGGATCTGGTGGAACTCGGTGTCGGCCGCGTTGAAGGGCTCGGTGCCGGGCTCGTGGGCGACGGCCGCGTCGACGGCGGCCTCGAGGCGCGCGACGACGTCGTCGGTCGCGTTGGCGGCGGCGCGGCCCGCCAGCGGGACCTCGAGCGAGAGCCGGGCGTCGAGCAGCTCGTCCATCGAGATCGTGTCGGCGGCGAGCATCAGCGCGATCGACTCGCTGAGGTTGTGGCTCATCCCCTCGCGCGGGGTGCGGGCGACGAAGATGCCGCCGGTGCGGCCGCGGCCGACGCGGATCAGCTGCGAGGCGGAGAGCAGCCGCAGCGCCTCGCGCAGCGTCGGGCGGCTGACGCCGAACTCGTCGGCCAGCTCCTGCTCGGTCCCGAGCCGGTCGCCGGGCTGCAGGTGCTGCTCCTCCAGGTAGCGCCGGATCTGCCAGGCGATCTGCTCGCTGGCGCCGGGCGAGGGAGGGTGGAAATGGCCTCCGGGGCGTGGGGTGGCGGTGGCCATCTCCGGCCAGTCTAAGACCTTCGCGGCGAGGCGGGAAGTCCTGCCCTTAAAACTCCAAACGATTTGCAGTAAGGTGCCGCTCCGTGGACGTCACGCGCGCAGAGCAGACCTCGGGCCGCGGTGGCGCGGAGCCGCTCGCGGCGACGGTGCGCGACGCGACGTTCGACGTCCTGCGGCGCCTCGGGCTAACCACGATGTTCTCGAACCCGGGCTCGACCGAGGTGCCGTTCCTCGCGGGGCTGCCGGAGGACCTCGAGTTCGTCCTGGGGTTGCACGAGGGCGCGGTCGTCGGGATGGCCGCGGGCTACGCGCTCGGGCGCGGCGCGCCCGCGCTGGTGCTGCTGCACTCGACGCCCGGGCTCGGCAACGCGGTCGCGGCGCTCGCGACCGCGCGCCAGAACCGGGCGCCGCTCGTGATCCTCGTCGGCCAGCAGGATCGCCGCCACCTCGCGCAGGACCCGTTCCTGGCCGGGCGGCTCGCCGGGCTGGCGGGCGACTACCCGGTGTGGGTCTGCGAGCCCGCGCGCGCCCAGGACGTGCCGGGGGCGATCGTGCGGGCGCACCACGAGGCGGCGAGCGCGCGCGGGCCCGCGATCGTGATCGTGCCGATGGACGACTGGGCGGCGCCCGCGCCGGAGCCGTGGGAGGTCCTCGGGCCGCGGCGGCTGCTGCGCTCGGCGGCGGCCGACCCGGCGGTCGTCGAGGAGCTGGCGGCGCTGGTCGACGGCGCGCGGGCCCCGGCGATCGTGGCGGGCGCGGGCAGCGACGGCGTCGCGGGCTGGGCGGCGCTCACGACGCTGGCCGAGCGCCTCGGGTGTCCCGTCTGGCAGGAGCCGTTCGGCGGCGCCGCGGGCTTCCCGCAGGACCATCCGCGCTTCGCGGGCCATCTCCCCGCGCGCCGCGCGCGCCTGCGCGAGGTCCTCGCGCCGTTCGACGTGGTGCTCGTCGTCGGCACCGGCGCGCTGCGGCAGTACCCCTACGACGCGGGTCCGCTGGTGGAGGACGGCACGCGGCTCGTCGTCGTCACCCGGGATCCCGCCGAGGCGCATCGGAGCCCGGCGGCGCTGGCGGTGCTCGGCGACCCGGCCGCCGTGTGCGCCGCGCTGGCGGCGGCGGTGGAGCCGCGCGCGGCGGCGGCGAGCGCCGCGCCCGCCCGCGTCCTGCCGCCCGCGCCCGACCCTCCGGCGCCCGGCGCGCCGCTGCGCGCCGCGCACGTCCTCGCCGCGCTCGCCGAGCGCCTGCCGCGCGACGCGGTCCTCGTCGAAGAGACGCCGTCGAGCCGGCCGGAGCTCCACGCGCGCGTCCCGATCGTGGAGCCGCTCGGCTTCGTCAGCGCGATGGGCCTGCTCGGCTTCGCGCTGCCCGCGGCGATCGGCGTCCGGATGGCGCGGCCGGACCGCGGCGTGATCGCGGTCGTCGGCGACGGCGCCTCGCTCTACCAGATCCTCTCGCTGTGGTCGGCGGGGACCTACGGCGCGGGCGTCGTCTTCCTGGTGCTCTCGAACGGCGGCTACGCGATCATGGACCGCCTCGCCGAGCGCTCCGGCGCGCCCGGCCCGTGGCCCGCGCTCGACGCCATCGACCTCTGCGCGCTCGCCCGCGCCCAGTCGATCGACGCCATCAGGATCACCGAGCACGCCGACCTGCTCGAGGCCTTCGACGACCTCATCCCCACGCTCGCCCAGCGCGACGCGCCGCTGCTCGTCGAGGTCGTCGTCGAGCAAGACCTCCACTTCGACCCCTAGGCCGCGCGACGCCACCGCACGACGGCGTCGACCCGCTCGCGCGGCATCTCCCGCAGCTCGCTGGTGAGCAGCTCCCAGCGGTCGTCGGGCAGCGCGAGCTCCGCGACGGTCTCCTCCGCCGACGGCAGGTCGACGTGGTGGTGGGTCGCCGACGGCGCGTGCCCGATCACGAGGAACGTCCCGCCCGGCGCGACCAGCGCCGCCGCCCGCCGCAGGATCGGCCCGCGCGGCAGCTCGACCGGCGAGTGCAGGAACGCCGAGGTGACGAGGTCGAACGGCCCCTCCGGCAGCGAGGCCGACAGGTCGTGCCGCTCCCACGCGATGGTCCCGCCCACGCCCGCGTCGACCGCGTGCTCCTCCGCGATCTCCAGCGCCCGCGCCGAGATGTCCGCGCCGACCACCGCCCACCCCCGCCGCGCCAGCCAGATCGCATCCCCACCCTCGCCACACCCGAGGTCGAGCGCCCGGCCCGGCGCCAGCCCCTCCACCTCCACGACCAGCGACCCATTCGCCGCCCCACTCCATCGCCGCTCGTACCCGCCGTAGAACGTCTCCCAGAACGCTTGGCTGCTCATGTCCTGCACGGTGCAGGGCGCGGGGTCAGACGGCAAGACCTCTTGCTGAACCGGCAAACGTCCGCAGCCCTGGATCGCCCAGCGGATGCGTCGAGGCGTCGAAGAAGTACAGCTCCTCGCTGCGCAGGCGCGCGCGGATCTCCGCCTGCCGCTCCCGGACCTCGACGCGCTCGCCCGGCAGCATCGAGACGGCGACCGCCCGCGTCGGGTGCACGTTGATGGCGTCGGCGAGGTGCGCGTCCTGCTCGCTCAGGCTGTGGCCGAAGACGACGAGCGGCTCGTGGCACTCGCGCAGGTGCTGGAGGACGTAGGACAAGTAGTCGTTCTGCTCGATCGCGGCGAGCTTGTCCTGCGATGAGCCCTCGGTGATCAGCAGCGGTCGCGCCTCCGGTTCGCCCGGGACCTGCTGGGCGAACTGCTCGAGCAGCGACCGGTTGTCGCGCCGCAGCTTGCGCGTCGTGCCGTCGGCCTCGACGACCAGGTGCAGCGCGCCGTGTGCGAAGAACACCGGGGTCACGCCCTCGTCGATCTCCGCCCAGCCCGCGTCGAACTCGTTGCGGCCGTTGGCCCAGAAGCAGTCGCAGAACCCCGCGAACCGATCGACGCCCATCGCCCAGTACCCGATGAGGTCGTAGCTCGTGGTGAAGACCCATTCGAACGCCCGGAGGCTCTCGTTGATCGTCCGGAAGGTCGACTCCGGGATCTCGATCTGCTCGACGTGCGAGGCGCGCACGGCGGCGCCGAGCGCCGTGCGGATGCTGTCGTAGCGCGCCTCGAACGGCGTCGCGTCGACGCCCAGCGCGCCCGCGGCCCGGATCGACGCGCGCAGGTCGGCGAGAACGCGCTCGAAGTTCGTGGTGCCGCCGAGCGCCGCGAAGAGCTCCTTGTCGGCCGGCGCGAGCCCGCCGTGCGGGCCGCCGGCCGCGGCGCGGTCGAAGAGCGACCCGTACGCGAACTCCGGCCAGACGTTGATGCTCAGCCCGTTGCCGAGCAGCAGCACCTCCCACTCGCGCTCGTCGACCACCTCGTCCCAGGACGCGAGCGCTCCGTCGATGTGATGTCCGCTCGTCAACTCGGCCGGCCCCCGCAGGAGACGATACCGGCGACGGATCCTGAGTGGACGACTATCCGGTGGCGCTCGCCACCGCCCCCGTGTTCATCGCCTCCAGGATCGCGTGCGTCGAGCGCTGCTCGCCGGTCAGCTCGACCTTCGCCGAGCCCTGGTGGATCACGACGACGCGGTCGCAGAGGGTCGCGAGCTCGTCGATGTCGGTGGAGCACATCAGCACCGGGACGCCCGCGGCGGCGGTGGACCTGATGAGCGCGTGCATCTCGGCCTTCGCTCCGACGTCGACGCCGCGGGTCGGGTCGTCGAGCAGGATCACCGACGGCGAGGCGTCGAGCCACTTGGCGAAGACGACCTTCTGCTGGTTGCCGCCGGAGAGGCTGCCCGCGTCCTGGTCGACGGAGGTGGTCCGGACCCGCAGCCGGTCGACCTGGACGCGCGCGTGCGCCCGCAGGTCGGCGGTGCGGATGACCGGGCCCGCCGCGGCGAGGCCGACCGCGCGGATCTGCGCGATGTTCTCCCAGATCGGCTTGTCCAACATCAACCCGAGCCGCCTGCGGTCGCCGCTCACCAGCGCGACGCCCGCGCGGATCGCCTTGCGCAGCCCGTGCGGGACGCGCCTGCCGCTCGGCAGCGTGACGGTCCCGCCGTCGGGCCGCGCCAGGCCGCTCACCAGCTCCAGCACCGCGTGGTGCCCGGCGCCCGCGACGCCCGCCAGGCCGACGATCTCGCCCGCCCCGACCGTCAGCGACAGCGGCTGCAGCCGCCCGTCGAGCGCGGCGCCGTCCAGCACGAGGTCGCCGGTCAGCGGCCCACCGCCGCCCTCGCCCTCGGCCAGCGCCTCGCCGACCTGCGCGGCGAGGCCCTGGTCGGGCCCCTCGGCCGCCCGCGCCGCCGCGACCTCCTGGCGCTCGCCGAGCATCGCCTCCACGATCGCCGGCACGGTCAGCTCGCCCATCGGCGTCGCGCTCATCACGACCTCGCCGTCGCGCAGCACCGTGACCTCGTCGCACAGCGCCATGACGTCCTCGAGGATGTGCGAGACGAACAGGACCCCAACCTGCCGATCGCGCAGCACGCGCAGGATGTCGAGCAGGATCTCCGTGCTGCCCTGCCCGAGCGCCGAGGTCGGCTCGTCGAGGATCAGCACCCGCGGCTCGGTCAGCAGCGCCTTGGCGATCTCGATCAGCTGCCGCTGCGCGAGCGAGAGCTCGTCGACCAGCTGCCGCGGCGAGACGTCGAGCCCCAGCTCCGCGAGCACCGGCCGCGCCCGCTCCGCCATCGCCGCCTTGTCCACGAACGGCCCGCGCCGCGGCTCGCGCATCGGGTACAGGTTGGCCAGCACGTCGAGGCCCGGGAAGACGTTCAGCTCCTGCGAGACGACCGCCACCCCGTGGCGCACCGCCTCCGCCGTGGAGGCGAACCGCACCTCCGCGCCGTCCAGCCTCAGCGTCCCCGCGTCGGGCGCGACCGCGCCCGCGATCGCCTTCACCAGCGTCGACTTGCCCGCGCCGTTCTCCCCCAGCAGCGCGTGCACCGAGCCGGCGCGGACCGTGAGGTCCGCGCCGGCCAGCGCGACGACGCCGCCGTAGGCCTTGCGAACGCCGCGCGCCTCGAGCATGGGTCAGGAGCCCGCCGACAGGTAGGACGACGGGTCGGCCAGCTGCTTGTCGGCCACCGGCTTGAAGAACGCCTCGCGCGCCGCCGCCGACTTCTGCCGGGCCAGGATGTCGTCGATGTTCGAGCTGTCGACCGTCAGCTCGCCGGTGTTCCAGACGCCCTCGGGCAGCGCCTTGCCGTCCTGCTTGGCGGCGGCCAGCAGCGCGATCGCGATGTAGGCCTTCAGGAAGTGCTCGGGCGAGATGAGCGCCTGGACGTAGCCCTCCTTGACGCCCTCGAGCGCGACCGGGTCGAGGTCGCACGCGCCGACGACCAGCTTCTTGCCCGACTTCTTCTGGATCCGCGTCAGCGACACGGCGGCCTGGCTGCCCGGGCCGACGTAGGCGACGGCATCGGGATGCGCCTTGACCTGCGCGCTCCACGTGTTGAAGTTGTCGGTCGGCGACTGCTTGGCGTCGAAGACCACCATCTTGAGGTTCGGGCGCTCCTTGGCCATGACCGACTTGAAGCCCTGGTTGCGCTGCTCGAGCACCGGCAGGCCCGGCGTGTCGGTGCCGATCAGCACCTCGCCCGACGCGTCGGCCGGGATCTTCTTCAACACGGCCTTCGCGAGGTCCTCGCCGATGCCGACGTTGCTGTTGCCGATCAGGAGCTTGGCCGCGCCCTCGGCGCCCTTGGCCGGCGGCACGTCCACCGCGACGAGCGGGACCTTCTGCTGGCTCGCGGTCAGCAGCGGGCGCAGGAACAGGTCGGGCGTCAGCGTCATCATCGCCACGCCGTCCTTGGAGGCGCGCGTCGCGGCCTGGAAGAGCTGGACCTCCTTGGGCCCGTCCACGTTGGCCGGCGCCGACTCCTTGAGGTCGACCCCCGGCCGGTCGGCCGCCGCGGCCTTCGCGCCGAGCGCCATCTCCTGGCCGAAGTTCGTCTCCGTCGTCGGGTAGACGAACGCGAGGCTGGCCTTCTTCGCGCCGCCGCCGCCGCTCGCCGCCGTCGAGGAGCCGCCGCTCCCCGAGTCCGACTTGTCGTCGCTGGACCCGCAGCCCGCGGCGGCGACCACGCCGGCCGCGAGGACGACGGACAGCGTCGCCCGCCACGCGCGCCGGGCGGCGCCTCGATGTGACACCGACACCACGTACATGCTCCTGCTCCCAGTCCTCAGATGGTCAGAGTGCTTCATGCGTCAAGGGCCTGCCGGCGGAGCTGCCGCCGGCCGCGGATGAGGCTGTCGAGCGCCACCGCGGTCAAGATCACTGCGCCGGTCGCGAAGTTCGACCAGTTCACGGGCACGTCGAAGTACGCCAGCCCGCTGTTCACCGCGCTCAGCAGGATCGCGCCGAGCACCGCGCCCACGACGGTCGCGGAGCCGCCGCGCAGCGGGGTCCCGCCGATCACCGCCGCGGCGATCGCCTGCAGCTCGAAGCCCGAGCCGATGTTCGGGTCGCCCGAGATGAAGAACGCGAGCCCGAGCGTCCCGGCGAGCCCCGAGAGCACGCCGACCAGGACGAGCGTCTGCACCCGCGTCCGGGCGATCGAGATGCCGGAGAACGTCGCCGCCTCCGGGTTGGAGCCGATCGCCCGCACGCGGTAGCCGTAGGGCGTGAGCCGCAGGATCGCCGTGAGGACGATCACCACGAGGATCAGCACCCACACCGAGACGGGCAGGCCGAGCTTGTCGCCGCCCAGGAACGTGAAGAACGAGTTGCCCGCCGGCAGGCCCGTGACCTGCTGGCCGTCGCTCAGCGCCTGCGCGAGGCCGCGGAAGATCGACAGCGTCGCGAGGGTCGCGACGATCGCCGGGATCGCGATGAACTGGACCGCCGTCGCGTTGACGAGGCCCATCCCGCCGGCCAGGATCACGCCCGCCAGCCCGGCGAGCCACGGGTTCCAGCCGTGCTGCATGAGCAGCGCCGAGCAGACGATCGAGAGCCCGAAGATCGAGCCGACCGAGAGGTCGATCTCGCGCATCGAGATCAGGAACGCCATGCCCGCGGCGATGATCCCGACGTAGACCGAGTTCTGGACGACCTCCTTCAGCTGGCTCCACGTCAGGAAGTCGGGGTGCATGATCCCGATGAAGACGATCAGCGCGATCGTCGCCACCAGGACACTGTTGGACTCCACCGCCAGGGCCCGCCGGCCGAGGTCGCGCAGCGACGCCCCGCGGTCGTCCTGACCGCCGGCGCTCGCCGCCTGCCTCCCTCGCGCACCGCTGTGACCCGCGGCGTTCTCCTCCATCTCTACCCATCTCCCCTCGGTGCCGGACGATGTCCGTGCGTGACCGTTTCGAACGTAGCCGAGACAGCCGGTAACTGTCAAATGTTTAGGATGCTTCCATGCCTGAAGCCCCACGCAACGAGTTCTGGCGCGACCTGAAGCCGATCGCCAAGGTCTTCCAGCCCGACGCGCCGCCGGAGGTCTACCTCCACGACGCCCCGACCGAGGACGACCGCTACTACGTCCCGTTCAGCGCGACCGTCTCCTCGCGGCCGCTCTGGATCTCGCCCACCACGAACCGCTGGTGCGACGTCCTCATGGCCAAGGAGGCCGGGCTCGTCAACCGCCACTACCACCCGCACGAGGTCTTCGCCTACACCATCTCCGGCAAGTGGGGGTACTTGGAGCACGAGTGGACCGCGACCGCCGGCGACTTCGTCTACGAGTCGCCGGGCGAGGGCCACACGCTCGTCGCCTACGAGTCCGACGAGCCGATGCGCGCGATCTTCATCGTCACCGGCCCGCTGATCTGGCTCGACGAGGACGGCGCGTCCGAGGACTTCTTCGACGTCCATCACTACATCGCGATGTGCCGGGAGCATTACGAGGCCGTCGGGTTGGGCGCCTCCGCCGTGGAAGCGCTGTTCCGCTGAGGGGACTCCCGCAGCGCCTGCGTGACGTGGCCGAGGTGGCGGCGCATCGCCGCCTCGGCCGCGTCGGCGTCCCCGGCGGCGACCGCGTCGACGATCGCGGTGTGCTCCGCGAACGAGCGCTCCGAGCGGCCGGGGACCAAGATGGTGCGGTACTGGAAGCGCACGAGCTGGCCGCGCAGGCCGGCGACGAGGCGGTCGACCGTCGCGTGGCCCGCGATCGCCAGCAGGCGGGCGTGGAGGACCGCGTTGCGGTCCGAGACGCCGAGCAGGTCCCCGGCGTCGAGGCGCGCGCGCATGTCGACGAGGATCGCCCGCAGCCCCGCGACGTCCTCCGGCGTGGCGCGCGCCGCCGCGTGGCGGGCCGCCAGCCCCTCGAGGACCATGCGGGCCTCGAGGATCTCCGCCGCCTCCTGCTCGCCGACGAGGCGGACGCGGGCGCCGCGGTTGCGCTCGTGCTCGACGAGCCCCTCCTGCTGGAGCCGGACGAGCGCGGTGCGCACGGCCCCGCGGCTGACGCCGAGGCGCGCCGTGAGGTCGGCCTCGACCAGCCGCTCGGCGGGCTGGAGCGCGCCGGAGAGGATCTCGTCGCGGAGCGCGGTGTACGCGTCGGTCCTCGTCATCCCGGCGCAAGCCTAGGCGGTCCCGGCTGAAATGTCGACAAGATTGTTGACAATCCTTGCCGCCAAGTCGTACGGTCACGCAGCTTCGATGCCCGAGGACCCGATCACGACCCCCACCGGCCACGGCCGGGCGCTCGTCCGCGGCGCTTACGACCTGCACGTCCACGTCGGCCCCGACGTCGTCGGGCGGATCGTCGACGACGTCACGCTCGCGCGGCGCTGCGCGGTCCACGGCCTCGCGGGCTTCGGCCTGAAGTCCCACTACACCGCGACCGCCGAGCGCGCCCGCACCGTCAACGCCACCGCGCCGGAGGGCGTGCGCGCGATCGGGGCGATCGCGCTCAACGCCGCCGTCGGCGGGCTCAACCCGCTCGCCGTCGAGATCGCGGCGCGGGAGGGCGCGCGGATCGTCTGGCTGCCGACGGTCGACGCGGTCAACGAGCGCGGCGCCCGCGAGCGCGCCTACGCCCCCGGCGTCCACGTCCCGATGTGGGTCGCGATCCAGCAGGAGCTGCGCGAGGCCGGGATGGAGACGCCGCCGGTGCCGGTGCTGAACGGCGGCGGGACGCCCACGGCCGCGCTGCTGAGCGTCCTCGAGGTGGTGGCCAAGCACCAGCTGATCCTCGCCACCGGCCACCTCGACCGCGACGAGATCTTCGCCGTCGTCCGGGCCGCGCGCGCCGCGGGCGTGCGCGACGTCGTCGTCACCCATCCGGAGTTCCCGAGCCAGGACCTCTCGATCCCCGACCAGGTCGCGCTCGCCGGCGAGGGCGCGATCCTCGAGCGCTGCTTCACCACGCCGTTCACCGGCAAGTGCACGTGGGCGCACGTCGCCGCCGGGATCCGCGCGACCGACCCCACCAACAACCTGCTCTCGACCGACCTCGGCCAGCCGAAGAACCCGCCCGTCGAGGACGGCCTCGCGCTCTTCGCCGACCGCCTGCTCGAGCACGGCATCACCGACGAGGAGATCCAGACGATGACCGTCCACCAGAGCCGCCGCCTCGCCGACGGGGGCGCGCGGTGAGCCGCCGCGTCCTGGTCGTCGGCGCGCACTCCGCCGACTTCGTCTGGCGCGCGGGCGGCGCGATCGCCATGGCCACGCGCGCCGGCGGCACCGCCCGCGTCATCGCCCTGTCCTACGGCGAGCGGGGCGAGTCCGGCGAGCTGTGGAAGGTCCCGGGCCAGACGATCGAGCACGTCAAGGAGGTCCGCCACGCCGAGGCCGCGAAGGCGGCCGCCGCGCTCGGCGCCGAGCTCCGGGCCCTGGACTTCGGCGACTACCCGCTCGAGCTGGACGCCGCGCGGCTGCGCACGGTCGTGGACGAGATCCGCGACTTCGCCCCCGACGTCCTCATCACCCACACCGACACCGACCCGTTCAACCCCGACCACCCCGTCGCCCACGCGGTCGTGCAGCGGGCGCGGTCGCTGGCCGCGGGCGCCGGCGTCGCGAGCGCGTTCCCGCAGGTCGCGCCACCGCAGCTCTTCCTCTTCGAGCCCCACCAGCCCGAGCTCTGCAACTTCACGCCGACCACCTTCGTGGACATCACGCCGGTCTTCGAGGCCAAGCGCGAGGCGATGGCGGCGATGGAGGCCCAGCAGTACCTCCAGACCTACTACGCCCAGCGCGCCGAGCAGCGGGGCAACCACGCGCGGCGCGCGTCCGGGAACGGCGCCGTCCGCCACGCCGAGGCCTTCCAGCGCGTCCTGCCGCAGGTGGTGGAGGAGCTGTGAGCGACGGCGACTTCGCCGAGCTGGCGCGCCTCGGCTCGGCCACGGTCTACGAGGCGTCCGGCCGGGAGGGCCTCGTCGACGCGGACTTCGTCCAGGTCGTCCCGGGCTCCCACGCGTGCGGCCCCGCCCGCCCGGTCCTCTGCGGGCAGGACGACAACCTGATGGTCCACGCCGCGATGGCCGCCGCGCGCCCCGGCGACGTCCTCGTCCTCACCATGCCGGAGCCGCGCCCCGTCGCGCTCGTCGGCGACCTGCTCGCCACGCAGGCCAAGGTCCACGGCGTCGCCGCGCTGCTGATCGACGCCGCGGTCCGCGACGTCGAAGAGCTCGCCGAGCTGGGGCTGCCGATCTGGGCGCGCTGGGTCCGGATCCGCGGCGCGGGCAAGACGGCGCCCGGGACGATCGACGACCCCGTGTCGGTCGGCGGCGCGCGGATCGCGGCCGGCGACGCGGTCGTCCTCGACGCCGACGGCGCCGCGGTCGTGCCGGCCGCGCGGATCGCCGCGGTGGTCGCGGCCTCGCGCGCGCGGGAGGAGAAGGAGCGCGTCAAGCGCGCGAAGCTCCAGGCCGGGGCGTTGTCCTACGACTTGGACGCGCTGCGCGAGCGCGTGGAGGGTCCGGCGTGAGCGCGCGCCACGACCTCGCGCACATCCACCACGTCGAGGTGCTCACGCCGGCGCCGCAGGCGAGCCTCGACTTCTTCGTCGACATCCTCGGGATGGAGGTCGAGCACCGTGAGGGCCAGTCGGCCTACCTGCGCAGCTGGGGCGAGTACCAGCGGTACTCGCTCAAGCTGACCGAGGCGGCGACCTCCGGCCTCGGCCACCTGGCGCTCCGGGCCGACAGCCCGGCGGCCCTCGACCGCCGCGTCGCCGCCGTCGAGGCCGCCGGCCTCGGCCGCGGCTGGCACGAGGGCGACCACGGCCATGGCAAGGCCTATGCCTTCACCGACCCCGACGGCCACGCGATGGAGCTGCTGTGGGACGCCGAGCGCTACGTCGCGCCGCCGCACCTCGCGCCCGCGCTGCGCAACGTCCCGATGCGCAACACCGCGCGCGGCGCGGCGGTCAAGCGCCTCGACCACGTCAACCTCCTCGCGCGCGACGTCGCCGCCTGCCGCGCGTTCGCCACCGACGTCCTCGGCTTCCGCCACTACGAGGGCATCCGGCTGGACGACGGCACCGAGACCGGCGCCTGGCTCAGCCTCTCGATCGCCGCTCACGAGCTGATCTACGTCCACGACGCGCGCGAGGCGCGGGGCCGCCTGCACCACGTCGCCTTCTGGGTCGACACGCGCGAGGAGTGCCTGCGCGCCGCCGACCTGTTCCTCGACTACGGCGTCCACATCGAGGCCGCGCCCTCCAAGCACGCGGTCGCGGGCGGCTTCTTCCTCTACGGCTTCGAGCCCGGCGGCAACCGCATGGAGGTGACCACCGGCGGCCACCTCCTCTACGACCCCGAGCAGGAGCCGCTGATGTGGACCGAGGCCGAACGCGCCAAGGGCCAGGCCTGGGGCGCCAAGACCGTCGAGAGCTTCCACGTCTACGGCACGCCGCCCGCGGTCGAGGCCGACCGCGCCTACGCGCTGGCGGCGGGCGTCGCCGCCCCGCCGCCCGCGAGCGCGGCCGCGCCAAGCGGCTGAGCCAGGTGGACGCACCGGGATCAAGTGCCTCCAGATCCTGTCGACCTATGAGACGTGACGCCGAGCGCGGAACGAGCAGCGCACGTCCTGCGGGCCCGCCGAACGGCGGCCGTCGCCCGCGCCGTGCTGGCCGCGTTCGGCATCTTCGTCCTGCTCGGCTGGCCGGATCTCGCCGCCCACCGCTGGGCCGCGCTCGCGGGCTTTGCCATCATCCTGGCGACCGCCGCGATCCAGCTGGTCGCGCCGCGCCTGAACCGCCTGCAGATCGAGGAGTCGGTCGCCGGCCTGGCCGGCATCCTGATCATCGGCCTCGGCGACCAGCGCGT
>Ga0247768_1000064_pt1 | contig 43651 bp, 37 predicted proteins | sample UWRJL016104C6_FD_179944 | JGI IMG/M metagenome (GOLD analysis project Ga0247768, IMG submission 179944) | Plant litter microbial communities from Arlington Agricultural Research Station in Wisconsin, United States - UWRJ-L016-104C-6 | ecosystem: Environmental > Terrestrial > Plant litter >... | reverse complement strand
GCACATGACCATCCAGACCGCCGTGCTGATCGAGACCCTCGTCGCCCTCGGCGCCGAGGTCCGCTGGGCCTCGTGCAACATCTTCTCCACCCAGGACCACGCGGCCGCCGCGGTCGTCGTCGGTCCCGAGGGCACCCCGGACAACCCGCAGGGCGTCCCGGTCTTCGCCTGGAAGGGCGAGACCCTCGAGGAGTACTGGGAGTGCACGCAGCAGATCCTCGCGTGGCCCGGTGACGAGCACCCGAACATGATCCTCGACGACGGTGGCGACGCCACCATGCTTCTCCACCTCGGCGTCCAGGCCGAGAAGACCGGCACCGCGCCCGACCCCGCCACCGCTCACAGCACCGAGCAGCGGATCGTGTTCGAGGTCCTCAACGCCCAGCTCGAGAAGAGCACCGACCACTGGACCCCGATCGCCAACGCGGTCAAGGGTGTCACCGAGGAGACCACCACCGGCGTGCACCGTCTCTACGAGATGATGCGCGAGGGCACGCTGCTCTTCCCGGCGATCAACGTCAACGACTCGGTCACCAAGTCGAAGTTCGACAACCTCTACGGCTGCCGCCACTCGCTGGTCGACGGCATCAACCGCGCGACCGACGTCATGCTCGCCGGCAAGACCGCCGTCGTCTGCGGCTTCGGCGACGTCGGCAAGGGCTCGGCCGAGTCGCTGCGCGCCCAGGGCGCCCGCGTCATCGTCACCGAGATCGACCCGATCTGCGCCCTCCAGGCGTCGATGCAGGGCTACCAGGTCGCCCGCCTGGAGGACGTCATCTCCGAGGCCGACGTGTTCATCACGACGACCGGCAACAAGGACATCATCCTGGTCGACGACATGGCCAAGATGAAGCACCAGGCCATCGTCGGCAACATCGGCCACTTCGACAACGAGATCGACGTCGCCGGGCTCGAGAAGGCCGCCACGCGGATCAACATCAAGCCGCAGGTCGACGAGTGGAAGTTCCCCGACGGCCACACCATCATCCTGCTCTCCGAGGGCCGGCTGCTGAACCTGGGCAACGCGACGGGCCACCCGTCCTTCGTGATGTCCAACTCGTTCACGAACCAGACGATCGCCCAGATCGAGCTGTTCACCAAGAACGACGACTACGAGAAGCAGGTCTACGTCCTGCCGAAGCACCTCGACGAGAAGGTCGCGCGCCTGCACCTGGACGCGGTCAACGTCAAGCTCACCGAGCTGCGTCCCGACCAGGCGTCCTACATCGGCGTCCCGGTCGAGGGTCCGTACAAGCCGGACCACTACCGGTACTAAGAGGCACTGATCAGCGACATCGCTGATCCGGCGCTCGCGGAGGCGGGCAGGACGCGGATCGCCTGGGCGGATGCCCAGATGCCCGTCCTGCGCTCCATCCGCGAGCGCTTCGGCGCCCAGCGGCCGCTGGAGGGCCTCACCGTCGCGGCGTGCCTGCACGTCACGGCGGAGACGGCCAACCTGGTGAGCACGCTGGTCGCCGGCGGCGCGCAGGTCGCCCTGTGCGCCGCCAACCCGCTGGCCACGCAGGACGAGGTCGCCGCGACGCTGGCCGAGCAGGACGGCGTCGCGGTCTTCGCCCGCCACGGGGAGGACCTCGACACCTACGCGGGCCACGTCGCCGACGTCCTGGACCGCGCGCCGCGCATCACGATCGACGACGGCGCCGACCTCCTGGTGACCCTCCACGCCGCGCGCCCCGACTTGTTGGAGGGGTTGCTCGGCGGGACCGAGGAGACGACCTCCGGCCTCGTGCGCCTGCGCGCCATGCAGGCCGACGGGCGCCTCGCCGTCCCGGTCCTCGCGGTCAACGAGGCGCGCGCCGAGCGCGTCTTCAACGACCACTACGGCACCGCGCAGTCGACGCTCGACGGCATCCTGCGCGCGACCAACCTGCTGCTCGCGGGCCGCACCGTCGTCGTCCTCGGCTACGGGCCGACCGGCCGCGGGATCGCGCTGCGCGCGCGCGGCGCGGGCGCGCAGGTCGTCGTCTGCGAGATCGACCCGATCGCCGGGCTCGACGCGCGGATGGAGGGCTTCGAGGTGATGCCCTCGCTGGAGGCGGCGCGCCGCGGCGACATCTTCATCACGGTCACCGGCGCGCCCGCCGTCCTCGGCGCCGGGCACTTCGCGCGGATGAAGGACGGCGCCGTCCTCGCCAACGCCGGGCACTTCGACGTCGAGATCGACCTCGCCGCGCTGCGCGAGCTCGGCGGCCCGGGGACGACCGTGCGCCCGCTCGTCTCCCAGCACGTGCTGGAGGACGGCCGCCACCTCAACCTCCTGGCCTCGGGCCGCGTCGTCAACCTGGCCGCGGGCGAGGGCCATCCCGCCTCCGTGATGGACCTCTCGTTCGCGCTGCAGGCGCTCTCGGTCGAGCACCTCGCGGCCGCCGACGGGACGCTGCCCGACGGCGTCCAGCCGGTCCCGGACGACATCGACCGCGAGGTCGCGCGCCTCAAGCTCGCCTCGCTCGGCGTCGAGCTCGACCGCCTGACGGCCGAGCAGCGCCGGTACCGGCGGTCGTGGGAGTAGGCGCGGCCTGGACCTCCGGCGAGGGCGGGCGCGTGCGCCCGTAGTACCGTCGCGGTCCACGCGACCTGGAGCCTCGCCCTGTCCCGCCCGTCCCGCGCGGCCCTCCTGGCCGCGCTGAGCACCATCGCCCTCTTCACCGCCACCGCGCACGCGGCGGCGCCCGTGGTCGTGCTCGACGCGCCCTCGACCGCGGTGACCGGGCAGCCCGTGGCGTTCGACGGCGACGCCACGACCGACCCCGACGGCGACCTCATGAGCTTCGCCTGGACGATCGACGGCCAGCTCCTCGACGTGGAGAGCTCGTGGCTCTCGGTCGCCTTCGCGCATCCCGGGACGCACGTGGTCGCGCTGACGGCGACCGACCCCGGCGGCGCGTCCGGGAGCGCGTCGCAGGCGATCACGGTGACCGGCGCCGACCGCCTGCCGTCGTCGCTCAAGCCGCTCGGCACGTCGCTCGTGCCCGGCGTGACGACGACGCCCGAGATCCTCGTGAGCGCGCCGCGGATCCGGCTCCAGAAGCACCGCCTGCGCGTCGTCCTGCGCTGCCGCGGCGCCGCGCGCTGCACCGGGACGCTGCGGATCGTGGCGCTCAAGGGCCGCCACCACGCGCCGTTCCTGCTCACGCAGCGGCGGTTCGACATCGCCTCGGGCCGCCCGCGCGTGGTCCACGCGCACCTCGGCCCGCGGGGGCGCGCCCGCCTCGGCCACCGGACGCTCGTGCGCGCGACGGCGTTCCGCGGCAGGGTCCGGACGGCCGCGATCTGGGGCACGATGGCCTACCGGGTGGCCGTCGCGCGGTAGGTTCCGCGGCGTGGAGAGCTTGGACGCAGCGATCGGGAAGATGCGCGCCGAGGGCCTCGGCGACGCCGCGGTGGAGAGCTTCGCGCGCCAGTACGAGCGGCTGCGCGACGGCGAGACCGGCACGCTCGCCGAGTCGGAGATCGATCCGGTCGCCGACCTGCCCGACGCCGAGGACCTCACGGAGAGCGCGAGCGCGGAGCTGCTCGACCAGGCCGTGGTGATCAAGCTCAACGGCGGCCTCGGCACGTCGATGGGGATGACCAGGGCCAAGTCCCTGCTCGAGGTCAAGGACGGCCGCAGCTTCCTTGACCTGATCGCCGAGCAGATCCTCGACCTGCGCGAGCGCAGCGGCGCGCGCCTGCCGTTGATCCTCATGAACTCCTTCGCGACGCAGGCCGACTCGCTCGCCGCGCTCGAGCGCTACGACGACCTCTCGGCCGGGCTGCCGGTCGACTTCGTCCAGAACAAGGTCCCGAAGCTGCGCGCCGAGGACCTCGCGCCGGCCGAGTGGCCCGACGACCCGGCGCTCGAGTGGGCGCCGCCGGGCCACGGCGACCTCTACACCGCCCTCGTGACCTCGGGCATGTTGGAGGCCCTGCTCGACGGCGGCTACCGCTACGCCTTCGTCTCGAACTCCGACAACCTCGGCGCGGTGCTGGATCCGCGGATCCTCGCGTGGCTCGCCGAGCGCGGCGCCCCGTTCCTGATGGAGGTCGCCGACCGCACCTCCTCGGACCGCAAGGGCGGCCACCTCGCGCGCCGGAAGTCCGACGGCGGCCTGGTCCTGCGCGAGATCGCCCAGACGCCGGAGGAGGACGTCGACGCCTTCCAGGACACCGCGCGCCACAGGTACTTCAACACCAACACGCTCTGGGTCGACCTCCACGCGCTGCGCGACGTGCTCGCGGGCAGCGGCGTGATCGACCTGCCGATGATCGTCAACCGCAAGACGGTCGACCCGGGCGACAAGGCCTCGACGCCGGTCATCCAGCTCGAGACCGCGATGGGCGCGGCGATCGGCGTCTTCGACGGCGCGGCCGCGCTGCGCGTCCCGCGCTCGCGCTTCGTGCCGGTCAAGACCACCAACGACCTGCTCTCGCTGCGCTCCGACGCCTACGTGATCGGCGCGGGCCGCGCCGTCCACCTCGCGCCCGAGCGCGACGGCGTCCCGCCCTTCGTCGACCTCGACCCCGACCACTACAAGCTGGTCGCCGACTTCGACGCGCGGTTCCCGGCGGGCGCGCCGTCGCTGGTCGGCTGCGCGGCGCTGCGCGTCGTGGGCGACGTGCGCTTCGGCGCGGACGTCGTCGTGCGCGGCGAGGTGACGGTGCAGGACGTCGAGGCCGTGCCCGACGGCGCGGTCCTCGAGGGCTAGCTAGGCGCTCGGCGCGGCCTTCGCGGCGGCCGCGGCCTCCGCGGCGTCGGCCGCGCGGTCCTCGCGCTGCTGCTGGCGCTCGGACTCGTTGAGCGCGCGGACGAAGAGGTAGGCGAGCGCGATCCCCATCACGATCGACTGCTCGATGGCCATGATCGCGCCGGCCAGCGCCTGGTCGTCGGAGGGATGCAGGCCCCAGACCTGCGGGCGGTGCTCGTAGAAGCTGTAGATCGAGCTCGGCGCGAAGGTCAGGAAGATCCCGAGCAGGCCGACGAAGACCTTGGTCGAGGCCATGTAGGCGACGGGCGCGAGGCCGCTCAGGTGGCGGCCGCGCACGGGGGAGAGCAGGTGCCACCAGTAGAGGACGCCGGCGCTGAGGAAGCACGTGTGCTCGAGCACGTGGATCCCCGAGTGCGACAGCGCCGCGTCGTACAGGGCGGGGATGTGCCACAGCCACATGAACCCGACGTAGAGCCCGATCGCGAAGACCGGGTGCGCGACCGGCCCGAGCGCGCGCTCGAGGTCGAGGACCTGGCGCGCGATCGGCCGCAGCAGCACCTTGCTCAGCCCCGCGATCAGCAGGATCGGGACGAAGTCCAGCAGCAGCACGTGCTGGATCATGTGCATGAAGAAGACCTGGTCGGCCAGCGTGTCGACCGGCGAGATCAGCGCGATCGCCAGGCAGAGGATCCCGCCGAGCCACGCGAGCAGCTTCGAGACCTCGGCGCCCCGCGTGCTCCCGCTCGCCCGCACCTGCCGCCAGCGCCGCACGTAGCCGACCGTGAGCACGAGCGCGATGACGATCGGCCCGGGGGCGAGGGAGAACGACGTGTTGGCTGCCGCGGCGAGCACTTCCGCGATTGTGCCACCGCAGAGACGTCGCGATCGCGTGGAGATCCGTCACACGACTCGTGGCAGGCTCGGGCGCATGCTCGACGACCTCCTCTCCGCCCTCGTCCCCGCGGTCTGCGTGGCCTGCCGCCGCGCCGGGGAGGTGGCGCGTGGCGACCCGCTGTGCGGGCCGTGCCGCCAGGCGCTCCCGTGGCTCGGCGCGCGGCGCTGCCCGCGCTGCGGGCTGCCCGGGCCGTGCCCGCCGCGCGGCTGCCCGGCGCGGGCGCAGGCGTTCTCGGGCGCGTGGGCGCCGGTCGCCTACGACGGCTCTGTGCCCGCGCTCGTACGCGCGTTCAAGGACCGCGGCGCCCTCGGGCTCGCGCGTCTGATGGCCGCGCAGATCGCGGCGACCGCCCCGCCGGGGCTGTGGGACGCGGCCGTGCCGACGGCGCTCGTGCCCGTCCCGGCCGATCCGCTGCGCCGCCGGCGCCGCGGCGTCGACCACGCCGCGCGGCTGGCGGCCGAGCTCGCGCCGCGCTGCGGCCTGCCGGTGGCGCCCGTGCTCGCGCGGCGCGTGCGCGCCGGGCCGCGGCAGGCCGGGCTGAGCCGCGACCGGCGTCTGCGTCCCGACAGCCTCGCGGTCGTCCTGCGGACCGCGCGCGGCGGGCGGCCGGCGGTCCCGGACGCCGCGATCCTGGTCGACGACGTCCACACCACGGGCGCGACGCTGCACGCGTGCGCCCTGGCGTTGCGGGAATCCGGTGCCTCGGAGGTCCGGGCCGTCACGTACGCGCGCACGCTGCGCCGCTGACGGGTGGCACGGCCGGGTTTCCCGGAAATGTCGTCGAGTGCCATTGCCGGAGGCGGATCCTGGGAATACCTTGTCACCACCTAGTGATCCCAGCCCCAGGAGGGCCGCATGCAGATCGAGGTCAAGGGCCGCCACATGACCATCTCGGACGACATCCGAGAGCACGTGGAGAAGCGCTTCGCCAAGGTGGGCAAGCAGGTGTCCGAGCTCGCGACGTTGGAAGTCGAGCTCATCGAGGAGCAGAACCCCTCGAACCCGGACGCGTACCGGGCCGAGGTGACGCTCCGCGTGAAGGGCACGACCCTGCGCGCCTGCGACGCGTCGCGCGACATGGTCCACTCGATCAACCTCTGCGCCGACGAGCTGGCGATCCAGGTCAAGCGCCACCGCGACAAGCGGCGCAAGCGAAGGGAGTCGCGCGCGGCCGCGCTCCATCCGCCGGGCATGGCGCCCGACGTGGGCGCGGGCGGGATCTCCGCCGCGCTCTAGTTCTCCGGCCACCGCCGGAGGACCGCGCCACGCTCCCGGCCGCGGCGCTTGCCGCCGCGGCACGGGAAAGGCGCCCCGACCGCGCCGCCTCCGCCGACTACACTGAGGCGCATGGGTCTGCTTGACCGCGCGCTGAACATGGGAGAGTCGAAGCAGTTCCGCCAGCACGAGAAGCGTGTGGCGAGAATTGGCGACTTCGAGCCCGAGCTGGAGCTCGAGACCGACGAGGAGCTCAAGGAGCGGATGGACGCGCTGCGCCAGCACGTCCGCGCCCAGAGCACCGACGACAAGGTCGCCTCCGCCCTCGACGAGGTGCTGCCGGAGTGCTTCGCGATCACCCGCGAGGTCGGCCGCCGCAAGATGAACATGCGGCACTTCGACGTGCAGCTGATCGGCGGCATGGTGCTGCACGGCGGCAACATCGCCGAGATGCGCACCGGCGAGGGCAAGACGCTCACGGGCACGCTCGCCGTCGTCCTGAACTCGCTCGCCGGCAAGGGCGTCCACGTCGTCACGGTCAACGACTACCTCGCCAAGCGCGACGCCGAGTGGATGATGCCGCTCTACGAGGCCTGCGGCGTGACCGTCGGGATCCTCCAGAACGACATGGACCCCGACGACAAGGTCGAGGCCTACGCGTGCGACGTCACGTACGGCACGAACTCCGAGTTCGGCTTCGACTACCTGCGCGACAACATGGCGCAGTCGATCGAGGAGAAGGTCCAGCACGGCGGGCGCATCGGCGCCGACGGCCGCCCGACCGCGTCGCACTTCTACGCGATCGTCGACGAGGTCGACAACATCCTCATCGACGAGGCGCGCACCCCGCTGATCATCTCCGGAGCCCCCGAGGCCGCCGCCGACTACTACGTGCGCTTCGCGAAGCTCGCGAAGGTCATGGTGTCGGGCAAGACGCCCGAGGGCATGGACCCGCGGGCGCGCAAGGACTTCGTCGCCGACTTCGACTTCGAGTTCGACGAGAAGCACAAGACGATCGCGGTCACCGAGCAGGGCGTCGAGAAGGCCGAGAAGTTCCTCGGCATCGACCACCTCTACCGCGCCGAGAACGGCCCGCTGGTCAACCACCTCCACCAGGCGCTGAAGGCCGAGTCGCTCTACAAGCGCGACGTCGACTACGCGGTCGTCGACGACGAGGTCAAGATCATCGACGAGTTCACGGGGCGCATCCTCGACGGCCGTCGCTGGTCGGAGGGGCTGCACCAGGCCGTCGAGGCCAAGGAGGGCGTCGCCGTCCAGGAGGAGAACCAGACCCTGGCGACGATCACCTACCAGAACTTCTTCCGCATGTACTCCAAGCTGGCCGGGATGACGGGCACCGCCCTCACCGAGGCGACGGAGTTCATGAAGATCTACAAGCTGCCGGTCGTCCAGATCCCGACGAACCAGCCGATGGTCCGCAAGGACCGCAACGACCAGGTCTACAAGACCCGCGAGGGCAAGTGGACCGCGCTGCTCAACGCGATCACCGAGCGCCACGCGGCCGGCCAGCCGATCCTCGTCGGCACGATCTCCGTCGAGGTCTCCGAGATGCTCTCGCGGCGCCTCGACAAGCTCGGGATCCCGCACTCGGTCCTCAACGCCAAGCCCGAGCACGCCGCCCGCGAGGGCGAGGTCGTCGCCGAGGCCGGCCGTCCCGGCGCGGTCACCATCGCCACCAACATGGCGGGCCGCGGCGTCGACATCAAGCTCGGCGGCAACGCCGAGCACCAGACCCAGCTCGAGCTGCGCAACCTCGGGCTCACGCCCGGCGACCCGGACTACGACGAGCACTTCGCCGAGGTCTTCCCGAAGATCGAGGCCGTCGTCGCGGCCGACCACGAGAAGGTCCTCGAGGCCGGCGGCCTGTTCATCTGCGGCACCGAGCGCCACGAGTCGCGCCGCATCGACAACCAGCTCCGCGGCCGCGCGGGCCGCCAGGGCGACCCCGGCGAGTCGCGCTTCTTCCTCTCCGCCGAGGACGACCTCGTGCGCCTCTTCGCCGGCGACCGGATCTACAAGATCCTCGACAAGCTCGGCACCGTCGACGAGGACGGCAACGAGGAGCCGATCGAGGCCGGCATGCTCTCGAAGCAGATCGAGAAGGCGCAGAAGAAGGTCGAGGAGCAGAACTTCCTCATCCGCAAGCGCGTCCTCGAGTACGACGACGTCATGAACGAGCAGCGCCGCGTCGTCTACCAGTACCGCGACGAGGTGCTGGAGGGCCGCGACATGGGCCCGGTGGCGCGCGAGAACCTCTCCGACGTCATCCGCCGCGTCGTCGACGAGTACACGGTCTCCGAGTTCATCGAGGACTGGGACCTCGACGGCCTCTTCGTCGCGCTCGCCGACATCTTCCCGGTGGGCTTCGCGCCCGACAGCCTCGACCGCGTCAACGAGCGCGAGGAGCTCGTCGAGCTGCTCGTCGAGGACGCGCAGCGGCTCTACACCGCCCGCGAGGAGGAGCTCGGCGAGGAGCTCATGCGCGCGCTGGAGCGCTACCTGCTGCTCCAGGTCATCGACAACAAGTGGCGCGAGCACCTCTACGACATGGACTACCTGCGCGAGGGCATCCACCTCCGCGGGTTCGCGCAGATCGATCCGCTCGTCGCCTACAAGAACGAGGCGTACGAGCTCTTCACCGACCTGATGAACTCGATCTGGGCCGACTTCTCCCGGATGATCTTCCACGTCGAGGTGGAGGTCGAGGGCGCCGACGGCCCGGCCATCCCGCAGGCCGGTCCGAGCAACCCGGTCGCGATCCAGTACACCGGCGGCGTCGGCACCCAGCAGCCCAGCGCGCTGACCGCCGCGGCCGCCGCCGGCACCGCGGGCGCCGCCGCCGTCGAGTACGCCGAGGGCGAGGGCGTCGAGGAGATGCCGGTCGTCCAGCAGCGCCGCGTCGACGAGCACGAGACGATCGGCCGCAACGACCCGTGCTGGTGCGGGAGCGGCAAGAAGTACAAGAAGTGCCACGGGGCGTAGTGGCGTCGCCGTCCGACACAGCCCTTCCCATCCCGCAGCGGCTCGCGGCGATCCGCGCGAGCTACGACATGCTGCGCTCCAGCACCGATCCGGACGCCCTCGCGGCGTCGGCCGCCGCGCTGGAGCAGCAGATGCAGGTCCCCGGCTTCTGGGACGACTCCGCCACCGCGGCGAAGGTCAACACCGAGCACGCGCGGACGACGCGCAAGTTGAAGGCCTTCCAGGAGCTCGCGGCCGACGTCGAGGACCTCGACGGGCTGGTCGAGCTCGCCGACGAGGACGAGGAGCTGGCCGGGGAGCTCCAGGACCAGCTCGCCTCGCTGGAGCGCCGGCTCGGCGCGCTCGAGGAGGAGCGGCTGTTCTCGGGCCCCTACGACGCGGGCGACGCGCTCGTCACCGTCAACGCGGGCGCGGGCGGCACCGACGCCCAGGACTGGGCCGAGATGGTGCTGCGGATGATGATGCGCTGGGCCGAGTCGCGCGGCTTCAAGGTCGAGCTGCTGGAGGCGAGCGCGGGGGAGGAGGCGGGCATCAAGTCCGCCACGTTCCGCGCCGCCGGGGAGAACGCCTACGGGCTCTTCAACGCCGAGCAGGGCGTCCACCGGCTCGTGCGGATCTCGCCCTTCGACGCGCAGTCGCGCCGCCAGACCGCGTTCGCCGGCGTCGAGGTCGCGCCGGTCATCGAGGACACCGGCGACGTCGAGATCGACTCCGACGACCTCCAGATCGACACCTACCGCGCCTCGGGCGCGGGCGGCCAGCACGTCAACAAGACCGACTCCGCGGTGCGGATCACGCACCGCCCGTCCGGCATCGTCGTGCAGTGCCAGAACGAGCGCTCGCAGTCCGCCAACAAGGACACCGCGATGAAGATGCTCCGCGCGAAGCTGCTGGAGCGCTACGAGCGCGAGCGCCAGGAGGAGATCGCCAAGGAGCGCGGCGAGACGCTCGACGTGAACTTCGGCTCGCAGATCCGCTCCTACGTGCTCCACCCGTACACGATGGTCAAGGACCACCGGACCGATCGCGAGATGGGCGACGCCCAGCGCGTGCTCGACGGCGACCTCGACGGCTTCGTGCGCGAGTACCTGCTCAAGGCCGCGAGCTAGCGTCGCGCCGCGGCGCCGCGGCCCCGGGCAGCTAGTCTCGCTCGGGTGAGCGAGGCGTCGACCCCGAAGTCCGGCCCGTCGGAGCAGCCGACGGCGCCCTACCTGGACGCCGTGGTCGCCTACGGCTTCCGCGGCCCCGGCCGCTTCCACGTCCCGGGCCACAAGGGCGGCCCGGGCGCCGACCCGGGCCTGCGCTACGCGCTCGGCGACCGCGCGCTCGGGATCGACATCCCGCAGGACATCCACGGCGTCGACATCGGCCCGACGCCGACGCCGTACGAGCGCGCCGAGGCGCTCGCCGCCGAGGCCTACGGCGCCGCGCGCACGTGGTTCCTCACGAACGGCGCGACGCAGGGCAACCACGCGCTCTGCCTGGCGCTCGCGCCGCTCGGCGCGCACGTCGTCGCGCAGCGCAACTCGCACGCGTCGATCGTCGACGGGCTCGTGCTGAGCGGCGGGCTGCCGTCCTTCGTCGCGCCCGCCTACGACTCCGAGCTCGGGATGGCGCACGGCGTGACGCCGGAGGCGCTCGAGGCCGCGCTGGCCGCGGACCCGGAGGCGCGCGTCGCGTTCCTCGTCTCGCCGACCTACTACGGGATGGCCGCCGACGTCGCGGCGCTCGCGCGGGTGGCGCACGCGCGCGACGTCGCGCTCGTCGTCGACCAGTCGTGGGGCCCGCACTTCGGCTTCCACCCCGACCTGCCCGAGAGCGCGCTGAAGCTCGGCGCCGACGCGGTGCTCACGAGCACGCACAAGATCGTGGGGTCGCTGACGCAGAGCGCGATGCTGCACATCGCCCAGGGAGACGGCCACCACCCGCCCAGGATCGACCCGGCGGCGGTCGGCCGCGCGATCCGGCTGGTGCGCTCGACGAGCCCCTCGTCGTTGTTGATGGCCTCGCTCGACGGCGCGCGCCGCCAGCTCGCCGTGCACGGCGAGGCGCTGCTGCACGAGACGATCGCCGCCGCGCGGGCGACGCGCGAGAAGCTCGCGACCACGCCCGGGATCGCCACGATCGACGCGGGCTTCGTGGGGCGCGACGGCGTCGCGGCCTACGACCCGCTGCGGCTCGTCCTCGACACGCGCGCGACCGGCCGCACCGGCTACGAGGTCGCCGACGCGCTGCGCAACGCCTACGACGTCCAGGTCGAGCTGGCGACGGTCGCGACGATCGTCTGCGTGCTCGGCGTCGGCCAGCCCGCCGAGGCGCTCGTGCGCTTCGCGGGCGACGTGGACGAGATCGTCAAGCGGATCCAGAAGCCCGGCGAGCCCGTGCAGGCGCTCGTGCGCGGGCCGGGGGCCTTGTCGAACGAGATGGTCGTCGCGCCGCGCGACGCCTTCCTCGGCGTGAGCGAGGTGGTGGCCCTGGAGGACGCCGTCGGCCGCATCTCCTGCGAGTCGATCGCGGGCTACCCGCCGGGCATCCCGGCGCTGCTGCCCGGCGAGCGCATCACGGCCGACACCGCGAGCTACCTCCGCGAGCTCGTCGCGTCCGGCGCGCGCCTGCACGGCGCGGCGGACCCGACGATCGCGACGATCCACGTCCTCGCGGGGCGCTGAGGCGCCTAGAACCGCAGCAGCGCCGCGACCCCGCCCTTCGCCGCGACCCGCGGGTCGTCGGCGGCGAGGTACCGCACCCGCGCGTCCTGCCCCAGCGCGGAGCCGACGAGCGTCTCGACGACGTTGTCCTCCATGTCGGTCATGGTGCCGTCGGCGGGGCACTGGCCGCCGGCGCTCACGCCCATCCAGCCGCACTGCGGGCAGCGGGTGCCCTTGGCGGTGAAGCCCTCCTGCAGCACCAGCGTGTCGAGGCGGCGCTCGTGCGCGGCGAGCAGGACGTCGCCGAGGCCGGCGACCGCGCGGCCGCCCTTGCCGAGGCCCTCGTCGATCTTCGCGAGCAGCTCCTCGTCGCGGCGGGCGACGAGCTCGTCCAGCACCGGGCGGGCGGCGGTGAGGACCGCGTCGGCGCCCGAGCCCTTGACGTCCACGTCGAAGTGGCCCTTCACGCAGCGCGCGACGTCGGCGTGCAGGAAGGACTCGAAGTGGCTGGTCGTCTCCTTCGTGCCGCCGAGCAGGATGCCCGCGACGCGCACGTCGCGCAGCCGCCGGGCCAGCTCGGTCGCGACGCCGCGGAGGTGGTTGTCGACCTCGTGCTCGACGCTGCGCTCGTAGCGGCGCTCCGAGCGGCCGTCCTGGTCCTGGCGGTCGGAGTCGACGCGCGCGAGCGCGTCGTCCTCGTGGCGCCACAGCTCGACCAGCCCGTCGACAGTCCCGGCCAGCAGGCGGGCGTGCTTGCGGTCGACGAGCACGAACCACCACAGCTCGCCGGTGCCGATCCGGGCCAGCGGCTCGACGCACGGCGTGTCGCCGATCTCGACCTTGTGCTCGACCGGCCGCGGCAGCTTGAGGATCTCGAAGAGCCCGGCGGGTTGGCAGGCGAAGATCGCGAGCGCTCGGGCCTCCTTGGTGTCGACGCCCCCGCGCAGGGCGCCGTCGACGCGCTCGAGGTCCTGCTGGAGCGCGGATCGCTCGTCCGGCGTCAGGTCGTCGACCTCGCGGATCGTCCGCGCCGCGGCGTCGAGGACCGAGCTGATCTCGGTCGCCCGGGCCCGCGGCGTCGCGAACTCGCGCGGATCGAGGTTGATGAAGACGCTCAGGACCTTCCCCTGCGCGCTCCGCGTCTCGGCCAGCTCGCGCAGCCGGTCGGTGGTGATATCGGTCGCCATGGCTGGCGCCTACCCTCTCACACCGCCTTGAAGCCTCCGGGGGCACGCGGGAACCCTCGAACCCTCGAGGGGGTCAGACCCTCTCGAGGGTGGTCGAGGGTTGCGCGCGCGACCGTGCCTCGACTAGGCGGCGATGGTCTCCGGTGCGGCGGCGGCGGTGACCTCCAGCGCCACGCCGCCGTCCGCACCGGCCGTGGCGCGCACCTGCGCGCCGTCGGTCAGGGTCCCGGCCAGGATGGCCCGGGTCAGCTCCCGCTCCAGCGTGCGGCGCACGTGGCGCTGCAGCGGACGGGCGCCGAAGTCCTCGTCGAAGCCCTCGGTCGCGAGGCGGGCGACGAGCGCGTCGTCGACCTCCAGCCCGATCCGGCGCTCCGCCGAGAGCCGCTCCCCGACGCGGTCGACGATCTGGCGCGCGATCTTCTGCACCTCGGGCTCGCCGAGGGAGTCGAAGGTCACGATGTCGTCGATCCGGTTCAGGAACTCGGGCAGGAACGCCGACTTGGCGGCCTGCAGCATCCGGTCGTCGGACGCGTCCGGCGCCGCGGCGGTGAAGCCGAGCGAGCGCTTGGCGCGACCGGCGCCGAGGTTCGAGGTCATGACGACGACCGCGTTCGTGAAGTCCACCGTGCGGCCCTCGCCGTCGGTCAGGCGACCGTCGTCGAGCAGCTGCAGCAGGACGTTCCACACCTCGGGGTGCGCCTTCTCGATCTCGTCGAGCAGGACCACGCTGTACGGACGGCGCCGGACCGGCTCGGTGAGCTGGCCGCCGTCGCCGTAGCCGACGTAGCCGGGCGGCGAGCCGATCAGCCGCGCGACCGTGTGCGGCTCGCGGTACTCGGACATGTCGATCCGGACGAGCGCGTCCTCGGTGGCGAACAGCCGCTCCGAGAGCGCCTTGACCAGCTCGGTCTTGCCGACGCCGGTCGGGCCGAGGAACAGGAACGAGCCCAGCGGCCGGTCCGGCTCCGACAGGCCCACGCGGGCGCGGCGGATCGTGTCGGCGACCTTCTGGACCGCCTCGTCCTGGCCGACGACGCGCAGGTGCAGGTCGTCCTCCAGGTCCACGAGCCGCTGGAGCTCGCCGGCGACCAGCTCGCCCACCGGGATCCCGGTCCGCGCGGCGACGACGGCGGCGACCGCGGTCTCCTCGACCACGACCGTCTCGGTCGGGACCGGACCGTCCTCGCGCGCCGCGGCGTCGGCCTGGCGGCCGAGCTGCGTCTTGATCTCGGCCGCGCGCTCGTAGTCCTCGGCCTCGACCGCGGCGCTCAGCTGCTCGCGCAGCTGCGCCTCGTCGACGGGACGCGGGGTGTTGAGGCGCAGCTTCGCCGCGGCCTGGTCGATCAGGTCGATCGCCTTGTCGGGCAGGTGCTGCTCGGTCAGGTAGCGGTCGCTCAGCCGCGCGGCGGCGCTGAGCGCGTCGTCGGTGATCCGGGCGCCGTGGTGCTCCTCGTAGGCGGAGCGCAGGCCGTGCAGGATCGCGACGGTCTCCTCGACGCTCGGGGCGTCGACGGTGACCGGCGAGAACCGGCGCGCCAGCGCGGCGTCGCGCTCGATGCGCTTGTACTCGCTGAGCGTCGTCGCCCCGACCATGCGCAGCTCGCCGCGGGCGAGCAGCGGCTTGAGCAGGTTCGCGGCGTCCATCGCGCCCTCGGCGCCGCCGGCGCCGAGCACGGTGTGGAGCTCGTCCACGAACAGCACGATCCTGCCCTCGGAGCCCGTGACCTCGGCGAGCACGGCCTTCAGCCGCTGCTCGAACTGGCCGCGGAACTGGCTGCCCGCGACGAGGCTGCCGAGGTCGAGCGAGACGACGCGCGTGTCGCGCAGCGACTCGGGGACGTCGCCCTGCGTGATCCGCAGCGCCAGGCCCTCGACGATCGCGGTCTTGCCGACGCCGGCCTCGCCGATCAGCACGGCGTTGTTCTTGCGGCGGCGGGCGAGGATCTCGACCGTCTGGGCGATCTCCTCCTCGCGGCCGATGACGGGATCGATGTGGCCCTCGCCCGCGTCGCGGGTGAGGTCGCGGCCGAACTCGTCGAGCGCGGGCGTCTTGGAGGCGTTGGCCTGCTCGGGCTGCCGGGTGCGGATGGCCTGGCGGTCGCGGCCGCCGCCGAAGGTCGGCTGGCCCATGGGGGTGCCGCCGCCGGTGCTCGCGGCGGGGCCGAAGCCGGCCTGGCCGAAGCCCTCCATGAGGTCGCGGGCGCAGCTCTCGCAGAGGACGGCGCCCTGGCGGCCGCTCTCGGTCTGGACGACCATGTGGTGCGTGCCCGGGCGCTCGGCGCAGATGGAGCAGGGCACGATGTGGGTGAAGGGCTGTTCTGGCATGTTTCCTGAAGTCTGGAGTTAGGAGAAACCTGAGTCGAAGTGACTCAAGTCTAGCGTGCCGTGAGAGACTGCCCTCCGTGCTCCTGGAGACCTACCGCCGCACGGGCGCGGACCCGCCCTTCGGCGACCCGCGCCGGCCGCACGGCGTCGCGATGGAGGGCTGGTTCTGGCGCATCACCGCCGCCGAGCGCGGCGTGGTGCTCGTCGTCCTCGCCGGCATCAACCGCGACCGCGCCGGGCGGGCGTGGGGGACGGTCGGGCTCGCGGCCCATCCCGGCGGCTTCTCACGGGCGATCGCGGTCGACGACGCGGCGGCCGTCGACGGCGCGGGCGCGATGCGCATCGGGAGCGCGCTGCGCGCGGACGCGCGCTCGGTCGCCGTCGACCTGGGCGCCGACGCGCGTCTGGAGATCGCCCTCGAGGCGCCGGGCCGCTGGCCGCGGCGGGCCTTCGGCGGGCTCGGGATGGCGCAGGCGATCCCGGGGCTCAGCCAGTACTGGCATCCGTGGCTGCTGCGCGCGCGGGTCCGCGGGAGCGCGACGGTGCAGGGGCGCGAGATCGCCCTCGACGGCGCGGTCGCCTACGCGGAAAAGAACTGGTCCAACGGCGGCTTCCCGGAGACGTGGTGGTGGGGGCAGGCGCACGGCTTCGGCGACGACGGCGACGCGTGCGTCGCGTTCGCGGGCGGCCGGGCCGGGATCGGCGCGCTGCGGACGACGGCGACCGCGCTGGTCGTGAGCGCGGGCGGCGAGCTCGTCCGGCTCGTGCGCCCGCTGCAGCCGCTGCGCGTCGGCGTGGACGAGCGCGGCTGGCGCTTCTCGGGCCGGACGCCGGGCGGCGTCTCGGTCGAGGTCGAGGGCCACGCCAACGGGACGCCGCCGCACCTGCTGCCGGTCCCGGACCCCGCGGCGCGGCGCCACCGCGAGGGCGCGGCGGCGCAGCACCTGGCGGGCGAGCTCCACGTCGCGCTGCGCCGCCGCGGCCGGACGCTCTTCCGCGGGACCTCCGCGCTCGCGGGGCTCGAGCGCGGGTCGACCTAGACCCGCGTGCCGCCCGAGGCCTCGATGCGCTGGCCGGTGATCCAGTGGCCGCTGCGCAGGACGAGGCCGGCGATCGCGGGCCCGATGTCCTCCGGCTGCCCGACGCGGCCGAGCGCCGTCTGCGCGCCGATCTGCTCCTGCATCTCCGGGCTGTCGCGGACCATGCCGCCGCTGAAGTCGGTCGCGACCGCGCCCGGCGCCAGCGTGTTGACCGCGATCTGGCGGTCGCCGAGCTCCAGCGCCATGTAGCGCGTGAGCACGTCGACCGCGCCCTTGGCCGCGGCGTAGGCGCTCGAGCCGGGGAACGTGAAGCGCGTGAGGCCGGTCCCGACGTTGACGATCGAGCCGCCGTCGGCGATCACGCCGAGCAGCGCCTGCGTGAGGAAGTACACGCCCTTGACGTGGACGGAGAAGATGTCGTCGAACTCCTGCTCGGTCGTCTCGGCGAGCGCGGCGTGCAGCGAGGTGCCGCCGTTGTTGACGAGGATGTCGAACGTGTCGCGGTCCCAGGTCTCGCGGAGCGCGGCGCGCGCCGCCTCGGCGAAGGCGCCGAGCCCGGCGGTCGCGGTGACGTCGAGCTGGAGCGCGACGGCCGTGCCGCCGGCGTCCGCGATCTCCGCGACGACGGCGTGCGCCTCGTCCGCGTTGGAGCGGTAGGTCAGCAGGACGCCGGCGCCCTCGGCGGCCAGCGCGAGCGCGGTCGCGCGGCCGATGCCGCGGTTGCCGCCGGTGACGAGCGCGATCTTGGTGGGGGTGGTGTCGGGGGTCATGGACCACACGTTCCCGCTCCACGGCCGGCCGGCAAAGAGGAGCGTGCATCCACTGATCGGCGATCCCTGGCTGCCGGCGCGCCACGCGTCGCATACTGAGGGGATGGACCGCCCGCAGCTCGCCGACTTCCTGCGCCGCCGCCGCGAGGCGCTGCAGCCCGAGGACGTCGGCCTCGCCCGCGGCGCCCGGCGCCGCACGAGCGGCCTGCGCCGCGAGGAGGTCGCGCTCCTGGCGAGCATGTCCACCGACTACTACAGCCGCCTCGAGCAGCAGCGCGGCCCGCAGCCGTCGGAGTCGATGCTCGCCGCGATCGCCCGCGCGCTGCGCCTGACGCAGGACGAGCGCGACCACCTCTTCCGCCTCGCGGGCCACACCGCGCCCGCGCGGAGCTTCCGCTCCGACCACGTCAGCCCGGCGCTGCTGCGGGTCCTCGACCGCCTCGACACGCCCGCCCAGGTCGTCACCGACCTCGCCGAGACGCTCGCGCAGAACCCGCAGGCCGTCGCGCTCGTCGGCGACCAGTCGCGCTTCACCGGGCTGGAGCGGTCGATGTTCTACCGCTGGTTCACCGACCCGGCCGGGACGCGCGCGATCCACCCCCCGGAGGAGCACGACCGCCTGACGCGCACCTACGTCGGCAGCCTGCGGATCGCGATGGCGCGCCATCCCGACGACGAGCGCGGCCGCGCGGTCGTGGAGATGCTGCTCGCCACCAGCCCGGAGTTCGCGGCGCGCTGGGAGGAGCACGACGTCTCGGCGCGCCCGTCCGACCAGCGCAAGGTCTTCCTGCACCCGCAGGTCGGCCGGATCGCGCTGCAGTGCCAGACGCTCGTGTCCGAGAGCGAGGCGCAGGCGCTGCTCGTCTACACCGCGACGCCGGGGTCCGAGGACGCCGAGAAGCTGCGGCTGCTGGACGTCGTCGGCGCGCAGCAGTTCGCCGCGCCGCCGGCCGACGGCGTCTGGGACGACGCGCCGCTGAGCGGCTAGGCGGCGGTCGTGAGCCGGGCGCGCAGCGCGTCGAGCGCCGCGTCGTCCAGCCCGCTGTCGCGCAGCCACGCGGCGGGCGAGCCGTGGCGCTCGTCGAGCAGCTCGAGGATCCGCGCCATCGACTCGGGGTGCGGGGCGTGGCGGGCGGCGGCGTGGCCCTTGACGTCCTCGGCGTAGGTCGGCGTCGTGGCGAGGCGGGCGACGATCGCGTCGATGCGCTCGGCGGTCACCGCGTAGTCGGCGACGATCGCCTCGCGGTGCGCGCCCGCGACGTCGAGCGCGAGCGCGACGACCAGGCCGGTGCGGTCCTTGCCCGCGGCGCAGTGCACGAGCGCGGCGCCGCCCTGCGGCGGGTCGGCGATCGTGCGGAGCGCGGCGACGATCGAGTCCGGCCGCTGCTCCAAGTACCCCATGTAGGTCTGGACGGTCGCCGTCTCGTCGGGCAGCTCGGCGCCGCCGTGGCCCATCTGCCACGGGACGATCGTGTCGGCCTGGATGACGTCGGTGTTCGCCCCGGCCTCGGGGTAGAGCGAGTGGTGGGCGACGGCGACGCGGTCGTCCCGGACCAGCGGCCCCGGACCCTCGAGCCGGACCTCGACGCCGGTGCGCAGGTCGATGACCGCGCGGACGCCGTGGTCCTCGACGAGGTGCGCGACGTCGGCGGGGGAGAGGTCCTGCAGGTTGTCGGAGCGCAGCAGCCGCCCGGTGGCGACGGCGCCGCCGCCGGTGAGCGGGATCCCGCCGACGTCGCGGGCGTTGACGGCGCCCTCCAGGTCGATCCAGCGGGGAGCGGCGGCGGTCGGGGTCACCGCTCCAACGTAGCGAGCCGCGCTCAGCCGTCCGCCTCCGCCGCGCGCACGGCGCGGGCGAGGGCCTCGCCGCCGATCAGCCGCTCCCACGGCCCGACGACCGCCCACAGCGCGCGCAGGCGCAGGCCGGCGCCGCGGTCGACGGGCTCCACGCGCGCCTCGGAGAGCAGCGCGGCGCCGCCGTCGGGCAGGGCCTCGACCCAGTGGGCGAAGAGCACCTGCACGGTGCCCGGCTCGGCCCAGGCGGCAAAGGCGTCCGCGTCCGCGACGCGCGGGTAGTCGCGCCGCAGCGTCCAGATCCGCCCGACGAGGCCGGAGACCGACCAGTGCTCGCCCTCGGCCAGGACCGTGAACGGCGCGGCCGCGAAGAGCCCGCGGAAGGTCTCGCCGGGCGGGAGGCCCGGGAGCCGCCAGCGCACCAGGCGGCCGAGCGGTCCCGTGCTGTCCACGCGCAGCGCGCCCGCGGCCGCCCACAGCGCGTCCGGGCCGGCGCTCGCGGCGCGCCGGTGGCGCGTGCGGATCGCGGCGTCCGGCAGCCAGGCGTCGAGGTCGAAGGGCGGGTCGTCGTGGGGCACCTGCCGCCTATCCTCCCCGACCCATGTCCTTGGATCACCGCTTCGTCGCCGATGTCGTCGCCCGCGCGCTCGCCGAGGACGTCGGCGCGGGCGACGCGACCACCCGCGCGACCGTCCCCGACGGCGCGCGCGCCGTCGCCACGATCACCCAGAAGGCGCCGGGCGTCGTCTTCGGGCTGGAGGTCGCCGAGGCGGCGTTCCGCGCCGCGGACCCCGCGCTGGCGCTCGAGCGCCTCGGTCCCGAGGGCGTCTGGCAGGAGCCGGGCACGCCGGTCCTGCGGGTGACCGGCTCGGCCGCCGGGATCCTCACCGCCGAGCGCACCGCGCTGAACTTCCTGCAGCGCCTGAGCGGCGTCGCGACGCTCACCGCGCGCTACGTGCGCGCCATCGAGGGGACCGGCGCCCGCGTCCTCGACACGCGCAAGACGACGCCGACGCTGCGCCCGCTCGAGAAGGCGGCCGTCGTGGCCGGCGGCGGGACGAGCCACCGCTTCGGCCTCTTCGACATGGTGCTGATCAAGGAGAACCACGTCGCCGCGGCCGGCGGCGTCGGCCCCGCGGTGCGCGCCGCGCAGGCGGCGTTCCCCGACCTCCCGCTCGAGGTCGAGGCCCAGACCGCGGAGGAGGTCCGCGAGGCGCTGGAGGCGCGGGCGCCGCGGATCCTGCTCGACAACATGACGCCGGAGCAGATGCGCGCGATCGTCGCGGAGGTCGCGGGCCGCGCCGAGCTGGAGGCCAGCGGGAACATCGACCTGGACACGATCCGGGCGGCGGCGGAGACCGGGGTAGACTTCGTGTCGGTCGGAGCGCTCACGCACTCCGCACCAGCCCTCGACCTCTCCCTCATCCTGGAGCGTCTGCCATGAACCTCCCCATGGCCCCGAGCCCCACTGTCCCGCAGGCCCTGACGGCCGACGAGATCAGCGCGCTGACCTCCGAAGTGCGCGCGCTGGCCGCCGAGCGCAACGCCGTCATCCTCGCCCACAACTACCAGGTGCCCGAGGTGCAGGACGCCGCCGACTACGTCGGCGACAGCCTCGGCCTGAGCCGCCGCGCGGCCGACGTCGAGGCCGACGTCATCGCCTTCTGCGGCGTGCACTTCATGGCCGAGACGGCCTCGATCCTCTCGCCGCACAAGCAGGTCCTGATCCCCGACCTCGACGCGGGCTGCTCCCTCGCCGACTCGATCACGCCCGCGCAGCTGAGCGCGTGGCAGGCCAAGCACCCCGGCGCCGTGACCGTCATGTACGTGAACACGACGGCCGAGATCAAGGCGCTGACCGACTACTGCGTGACCTCCTCGAACGCCGTCAAGGTCGTCGAGCACATCCTGGCCGAGCACGGGCCGGACACGCCGATCCTCTTCGGGCCGGACATGTGGCTCGGCGCCTACGTCGAGAAGGAGGTCGGCCGCTCCCTGCACGTCTGGGACGGCGAGTGCCACGTCCACGCGGGCATCCGCCCGAGCGACATCACGACGATGCGCGCCGACCATCCGGACGCCGACTTCCTGATCCACCCGGAGTGCGGGTGCTCGACGCAGGTCATGGAGTACGTGGCCGCGGGCGACATCGCCACCGAGGGCGTGCACATGCTCTCGACCGGCGGGATGCTCGACTACGCCAAGGAGCACGCGGGCCACGGCGGCACCGCGATCATGGCCACCGAGACTGGCATGCTCCACCAGCTCCGCATGGCCGCGCCCGACGTCGACTTCGTCGCCGCCAACGAGCGCGCGTCCTGCAAGTACATGAAGATGATCACGCTCCCGAAGCTCCGCGACTGCCTGCGCGACCTGAGCGGCGAGGTCAAGGTCGACCCCGTCCTCGCCGAGCGGGCGCGGCTGCCGATCGAGCGGATGGTCGCGATCGGCTAGGACCTACGAGGCGGCGGGCGCGGCCTCGCGCTGCGCCCAGCCGTGCTCGAGGAACTGCAGGAGCGTCTCGGCGGGCTGGGCCCCGGAGGCGCCGTACTTGCGGTCGATGACGAAGCAGGGGACCGCGGAGATCCCGGCGGCGTGCGCGTCGCGCTCGTCGTCGCGGACCGCCTCGGCGAAGCGGTCGCCGGCGAGGACCTCGCGGACCGCGTCTGCGTCGAGGCCGACCTCGACCGCGAGCGCCTCGAGCGTCGCGTGGTCGCTGATCAGCGCGCCCTCGCTGAAGTAGGCGCGGAAGAGCCGCTCCTTCATCGCGTCCTGCAGGCCGTGCTCGGCGGCGAGGTGGACGAGGCGGTGGCCGTCGAACGTGTTGCCGGAGCGCAGCTCGGAGAAGCGCATCTCGAGGCCGTCGGCCGCGGCGGTCGCCGTCAGCTGCGCGTCCATCTGCGCGACCTCCTCGAGCGTGCGGCCGTACTTCTTCGCGATCAGGTCGGCGTGCGTGCCCTCGCGCTCGGCGGGCGCGTCGGGGTCGAGCTCGAACGAGCGCCACGTCACCGTGACGTCGTCGCGATGCTCGAACCCGGCGAGCGCGGCGCCGAAGCGCGCGCGGCCCACGTAGCACCATGGGCAGGCGATGTCGGACCAGATCTCGACGTGCATGGCGTCGAGGCTAGCGCCGCCGGCCGCCGCGCCTACGGCGTGGCGTCGACCAGCGCGACGGCGTCGAACAGGCTGCTGCCGTCGTCGGCGGCCGAGAGCGAGGCCTCGTGGACCCACGAGCCGGCCGTCAGGACCTCGTCGATGCACGGGTCGGTGGCGTCGTAGGCGGAGGTGAGGCCGCTGTCGTCGCCGGCCTCGTCGTCGTCCGCGTCGCCCGTGCCGTCGTCCGCGCCCGGGTCGTCGTCGGCCGCGGCGGCGGAGGCGGTCGCCCCGCTCGCGTCGTCGTCGGCGGAGGAGTCGTCGCCGGTGTCGTCGCCCGGGTCGTCGGCGCCGTCCGCGCTCGGGTCGTCGTCGGAGGACGGGTCGTCGCTCGTGTCGTCGGCGGAGGAGTCGCTCGAGGTCGTGTCGTCGTAGCCGAGCTCGTAGGCGGAGACGCCGTTGCACTCGACGCTCGTGTCGCCGTCGACCGTGCCGGTGACGACCTTGCCGGTGGACGCGAGCCGCAGCTTCAGCGTGCCGTCGGTGGCGAAGGAGACGACCTGGCCGGCGTGCTCGGCGCCGTCCTCGATGCCGTCGCCGTCGCTGTCGGCGTCGCCCGGGTCGTTGGCCGTGCTCTGCTCGGCGAGGTTGCCGAGGCCGTCCTTGTCGGCGTCCTCGCGACCGTCGGCCTTGCCGTCGTGGTCGGTGTCCTTGACCGACGGGTCGGTGCCCGCGCGCTGCTCGGTCGCGTTGTCGAGCTTGTCGCCGTCGCGGTCCTCCGAGCCGTCCTTGGTGCCGTCCTTGTCGGTGTCGGCGCGGTTGGGGCTCGTGTGGGCGCGGTACTCGGTGAAGTTGGTCAGCCCGTCGCGATCGGGGTCGGCGGTCGGGGACTTCACGTGGTAGCGCTTCTGGAAGACGCCGGGGAGCTTGTGCGAGGAGGAGGACCGCTTCGCGGAGGCGGACGCGGGGAGCGCCAACGCGGTCAGGGCGACGACGCACACCGCCAACCGGCGGGAGGGGGCGTGAGCGGGGAGCATGGTCCGTGTTTCGGGGCGATGCGCGCCCCGGTTGACGAACCCCCGGGAATCTGGCCATCCGTCGAACGGCGGCCTCCTCAGTTCTGGGGAGCGGGCCCCATCAGCTCGATGCCGTGCTCGGCGACCTGCCGCACGACCGGGAGCGTCTCGCGCCGGCGCGCGAACTCGCCGGGGGTGTAGCAGTGCACGTCGGCGACGGCGCCCATCTCGTCGGCGTCCCAGAGGTTCGCGGCCTGGTAGACGCGCTCCAGCCACGGCACGCCGTCGAAGTACTCGGAGATCAGGATCGCGACGTACTCGGCGCCGCGCTCGCGCTGCGGCGGCGCGCCCTGGACGTCGAGGACCCGCGCGCCACCCAGGATCACGCGCTCCAGGGGCCAGCGTCCGTCGACCCGCTGGACGTACCGTCCCAGCTCGCGCTCGTTCAGCATCTCGGCCACCGCCACGAGGGGTGACTGTGGCAGAACGAGCGGCCCAGTGCCACCCGTTCTGCCGCTGCGGCTGCGCCTCGTCTCAGAACTCGTCCTCGTCGTGCGGCCCCACGCACGCGACGGCCGCGGCCTCGGGATCGACCTTGCGCGCGACCGCCGCGACGTCGTCGAAGGTGACGGCGTCGAGCGCCGCGATCGCGCGGTCCGGGTCGATGTCCTCGCCGAAGACGATCGCCTGCGAGGCGGCGAAGCGCGCGACCGCGTTCGTGTTCTCGAAGGCCAGGACGCGGCGGCCCGCGGCGTAGGCCCGCGCGCGCTCGACCTCCTCCTCGGTCGGCCCGTCGCGGTGCAGCTCGGCGACGATCTCGCGCATGCGCGCGTAGGCCTCGGCGGTCTTCGAGGACTCGAGCCCGGCGCCGAGCTGGAGGATCGCCGCGTCGGCCAGCGCGTGGTCGACGGAGTAGACCGAGTAGCAGAGCCCGCGCTGCTCGCGGATCTCGTCGAACAGGCGCGAGCCCATCGAGCCGCCGAGCAGCGTCGAGTAGATCGTCAGCGCCGCGCGCTGCGCCGGGTCGGTCGCGTCGACGTCCGGCGCGTACATCAGGCGCAGGTGCGACTGGTTGGAGTCGCGGCGCTCGACGAGCTTGTCGAGGTGCAGCTGCGGCGTCGGCTCGAACGGCGCGGGCGCGGCGAGCGTCGGGAAGCGCTCGAAGAGCGAGCCGACCTCGCCGTTGGCGGGCACGTGGTCGATGTTGCCGACGACGAACGCGCCGCCGCGCGAGCCCGCCCAGCGGCGCTCGCGGAACGCCACGATGGCCTCGCGGCTGAACGTGCGCAGGTGGTCCTCGGGGCCGAGGACGGTGCGGCCGAGCGGGTGGTCGCCGAACGCGGCCTTGTCGATCAGCTCCTCGGCGACGGCCGAGGGCTGGTCCTTGTAGCGCTGGATCTCCTGGATGACGACGCCGCGCTCGCGGTCGAGCTCCTCGGCGTCGAGCAGCGGGCGGCCGACGAAGTCGGTGAGCAGGTCGATGGCCTCGACCGCCGCCTCGGCGCGGACGGTGATGTGGAAGGCGACGAGGTCGTGCGAGGTGTAGGCGTTGAGCGTGCCGCCCATGCGCTCGGCCGTCTCGTTGACCTTCTTGTAGTGGTCGAACTTCTCCCCGCCCTTGAAGACGAGGTGCTCGAGGAAGTGCGCCATGCCGTTCTCCTCGGGGCGCTCCGTGCGGGCGCCCGCGTCGAAGGCGACGAGGATCGTGACCGCGCGCGTTCCGGGCAGGGCGACGCGGTGCAGCGGCAGGCCGTTGGCGAGGGTCTCGCTGGTGATGGTGGGCACCCCACGCAATCTAGCTTGCACGTGACCGTGCATCGGGAGGGATCGCGGTTCCCGGGGCTAACGTCAGTCAGACCATGGCGATCGTCGAACGCCACAAGGCGGAGCTGGAGCGCAAGGCGGGGCCCGAGGACCGGGCGCCGTCCGTCATCGAGTTCCGCGGCGTGACCAAGTCCTACGGGCCCACCAACGGTGGGCTCGACACCGCGTCCTTCTCGATCCAGCGAGGCGAGTTCGTCTTCCTGGTCGGCTCGACCGGCTCCGGCAAGTCGACGCTCATGAAGCTGCTGATCAAGGAGATCGAGCCCACCGCGGGCACGATCCGCGTCGCGGGCCGCGACCTCTCGGAGATCACGCGCAAGAAGGTCCCGCACTACCGCCGCAACATCGGGATCGTCTTCCAGGACTTCAAGCTGCTGCCCGACCGCACGGTGTACGACAACGTCGCCTACGCGCTCCAGGTCACGGGCCAGGGCCGCAAGGAGATCCGGGCGAAGGTCCCGGACATCCTGCGCCTCACCGGCCTCGCGACCAAGTTGCACTCCTACCCCGACCAGCTCAGCGGCGGCGAGCAGCAGCGCGTCGCCGTGGCGCGCGCGTTCGTCAACCACCCGCCGCTGCTGCTGGCCGACGAGCCGACCGGCAACCTCGACCCCGAGACGTCCGTCGGGATCATGCAGCTGCTCTACCGGATCAACCGCACCGGCACGACGGTGCTCGTCGCCACGCACGACCAGACGATGGTCGACCGCATGCGCCGCCGCGTGCTCGAGCTGCACCAGGGCCGCCTCGTCCGCGACGAGGACAACGCGGGCTACGACGCGCGCACCGACCTCAACACCGCCGAGTTCGGCGCGCTCCTGCGCGAGCCCTCCCCGGAGCCGCGCCGCCGCGCCCGCACGGAGCGCGAGCAGGACAGCGGCGATTTCGACGACATCTTCCCCGACGACGAGTAGTCCACCATCATGAAGCCCGCCTTCTTCGTCAAGGAGGCGTTCCGCTCGATCTCGCGGAACGCGATCCCGTCCTTCGCCGCCATGGCCTCGGTGCTCGTCACCGTGCTCGTGCTCGGCGTCTTCATCCCGGTCGTCCAGGCGACGACCGGCGCGGCCAACGAGGTGCGCGGCCGCGTGCTCGTCGACGTGTACCTCAAGAAGGACGCGACGAAGACCGACGTCGCCCGCGTGCAGGCGCTGCTCGGCCGCACCGACCACGTCGGCAAGGTCCAGTACGTCTCCAAGGCCCAGGCCTACGCGTCGGAGAAGAAGCGCAACCCGGAGGCCTACGAGCTCCTGGGCACCAACCCGCTGCCCGACACGTTCCGCGTCACGCCCGACAAGCCCGACGACGTCGCCGCGCTGCGCAACGCGCTGACGACGCAGGCGGCGAGCGGCGGCCGGATCCCGGTCGACGGCGCGATCGACCAGGTCAAGAACCGCAAGGACGAGACCAACAAGATCCTGACGGCCACGCGCGTCGTGAAGCTCGCGATGGGCGGCCTCGCCGTCCTGCTGATCATCGCCTCGATCCTGCTGATCTCCAACACGATCCGCCTGAGCCTCTTCTCGCGCCGGCGCGAGGTCGAGGTCATGAAGCTCGTGGGCGCGACCGACTCCTTCATCCGCTGGCCGTTCGTGATCGAGGGCGTCGTCCTCGGCGCGCTCGGCGGCGTGCTCGCGGTGCTGCTGCTCGGGATCGGCAAGGTCGCGTTCCTGGACCCGCTGGCCTCGGACTTCGCGCTGATCGCCGCGCCGCAGACGATCGGCTTCGCGCTGCTGGCGATCGTCCTGCTGGTCGCCAGCGTCGGCGTGAGCGCGGTCGGCTCGAGCCTGTCGCTGCGCAAGTTCCTGCGCGTCTGAGGGCCCGCGCGGCATAGGCTGCCGGGATGGACCTCGCAGACCGGTACGCGACCGTCAACGGGGTGCGCCTGCACTACGTCGAGGCGGGCGCGGGCCCGCTCGTCGTGCTGCTGCACGGCTTCCCCGAGTTCTGGTGGTCCTGGCGCAGGCAGATCCCCGCGCTGGCCGCCGCGGGCTTCCGCGTCGTGGCGGTCGACCTGCGCGGCTACGCGGAGTCCGAGAAGCCGCCGCGCTGGCAGGACTACCGCCTCGAGCTGCTCGCGGGCGACGTCGCCGCGCTGATCGCGGCGCTCGGCGAGGAGCGCGCGCACGTCGTCGGCCACGACTGGGGCGCGGCGGTCGCGTGGGCGGTCGCGACGCTGCACCCGGAGCGCGTCGACCGGCTCGCGGCGCTCAACGTCCCGCACCCCGAGCGGATGCTGCACTTCCTGCGCACCTCGCCGGGGCAGATGCGGCGCAGCTGGTACATGTTCTTCTTCCAGATCCCGTGGCTGCCCGAGCGGCTGCTGCGCCGCGGCGGGCGCAGGGCGCTCGAGCGGATCTACGGCGACGCGCGGCCGGGCGCCTTCACCGCGGAGGACCTCTCGCGCTACGAGGCCGCGCTGATGGGGCCCGGCGGGCTGAAGGGCCCGATCGACTACTACCGCGCGGCGCTGCGCCAGTCGCCGCGGCGCGCGAAGGAGCAGTTCACGCCCATCCCCGCGCCGACGCTCGTGATCTGGGGCCAGAGGGACCGCCACCTGCTCGAGGCGATGGCCGACCCGGACCCGCGCCTCGTGCCCGACGTGCGCGTCGAGCGGCTGCCCGACGCGAGCCACTGGGTCCAGCACGACGAGCCCGAGCGCGTCAACGCGCTGCTGGTCGCGCACCTGCAGGGCGCCGCGGCCTAGCCTGTCCGACACATGATCCGCCGCGCCCTCGCCGCCCTGGTCCTCTGCCTGATCCTGCTCTTCGCCGGGATCTACCTCGGCGGCCACCCCAGCGGCCTGCCCGACGTCCTGCGCGACCCGCTGGTCGGCGACCAGGACACGCGCGTCGTCAACGAGGCGATCGACACCGTCAACGACACGTACTATCGCAAGATCCCCAAGAAGGACCTGGCCAACAAGGCGATCGCCGGGATCGTCAGCTCGCTCGACGACCGGTTCTCCAACTACTTCGACCCCAAGTCCTACGCCAAGTTCCAGATGCAGCAGAGCGGCGAGTTCGCGGGGATCGGCGTGCAGGTCACGCGCGTGGCCGACGGCCTGCGGATCGTGGAGGTCTACGACGGCTCGCCGGCCAAGGAGGCCAAGCTCGCGGCGGGCGACGTCGTCGTCGCGGTCAACGGCCAGCCGCTGAAGGGCAAGTCGAGCGACGCGTCGGTCGCGCTGATCCAGGGCCGGATCGGGACCGGCGTGAAGCTGACGGTCAGCCACGGCGGCACGCGGCGGACCGTGACGCTGCAGCGCTCGACGATCTCGGTCCCCGCGGTCACCTCCTCGGAGAAGACGGTGAAGGGGAAGAAGCTCGGCGTCGTCCGCCTCGACCAGTTCTCCTCCGGCGCGCACGGCGAGGTCACCGCCGCGCTGCGCAAGGAGCTCAAGGACGGGGCGAAGGGCATCGTCTTCGACCTGCGCGGCAACCCGGGCGGGCTCGTGACCGAGGCGCAGCTCGTCGCGAGCGCGTTCCTCTCCGACGGCAAGATCGTCACGACCAAGGGCCGCGCGGTGCCGTCGCGGACGCTGAGCGCGGTCGGCGACCCGATCGCGCCGAAGACGCCGCTCGTCGTCCTGGTCGACCGCAACAGCGCGAGCGCGGCGGAGATCGTCGCGGGCGCGCTGCAGGACCGCAAGCGCGCGAAGCTCGTAGGCACGCGGACGTTCGGCAAGGGCGTCTTCCAGGAGGTGCTCGAGCTCTCCAACGGCGGCGCGCTCGACATCACCGCGGGCCAGTACTTCCTGCCGTCGGGGCGCAACCTCGGCGGCGCGGGCGTCAAGACGGGCAGCGGCCTGACGCCGGACGTCGCCGCGAGCGACGACCCCAAGACGCCGAAGGTCGACGAGGGGCTCGACAAGGCGCTCGACGTGCTGGCGGCCGAGACGCGATGAGCCCGCGGGGCGGGCCGCGCCAGGGGCGGCGCCCGCCGCGCGGCGGCGGCGGGCCGCGACCGCCGCTGCCGGTCGAGACGGGCGAGCGGTTCACGGTCGGCGTGCTGGCCAAGCGCGGGCGGCTCCTGGTCGCCGAGCCGTTCTTCGAGACGCGCGGCGGGATCGGGCGGCGCGAGGGGATCGCGGTGGACCCGGGCAAGGGCGCGAAGGCCGGGCAGCTCGTGCTCGTGCGCAGCGGGGGACGGTCGAAGGGGCACGCCAAGATCGCGCGGCTCCTCGGGCGCCCGGACGTCGCGCGCGACGTGATCGAGGCGCTGATGCACGACCGCGGCCTGCGGCGCGCGTTCCCGGCGGGCGTGGAGCGGGCGGCGAAGGAGGCGGTGGAGCGGGTCGCGGTCGACGACCCCGGCGCGGCGGGCCGCCGCGACCTCCGCGACCTCGCGACGTTCACGATCGACCCGGCGACCGCGAAGGACTTCGACGACGCGATCAGCGCGGAGGCGCGCGGCGAGGGCGCGTGGCGCATCTGGGTCCACATCGCCGACGTCGGCGCCTACGTCCGGCCGGGCTCGCCGGTCGACCGCGAGGCGTACCGCCGCGGGACCTCGGTCTACGTGCCGGGCGCGGTCGAGCCGATGCTGCCCGAGGTCCTGTCCAACGGCGCCTGCTCGCTGGTCCCGGGCGAGGATCGCCTCGCGGTCACGGTCGAGCTGGACGTCGCCGGCGACGACGTGACGCGTAGCGCCTTCTACCGCTCCACGATCCGCAGCGACGAGCGCCTCGACTACGACCGCGTCGACCGGATCTTCGCGGGCGAGGAGGAGGCCGCCGCGGCGGTCGCCGCGCCGCTGGCCGCCGCGCGCGCCGCCTCCGCCGCGCTGCGCGCACGCCGCGACCGCGCGGGCGCGCTGGCCGTCGAGTCGAGCGAGCCGGAGTTCGCCTTCAGCCGCGGCGGCCACGTCGAGTCCTCGGTCGGCTCGGTGCAGACCGAGTCCCACGAGCTCATCGAGCACCTGATGATCGCCGCCAACGAGGCGGTCGCGCGGCTGCTCTCCGAGCGCGAGATCCCGGCGCTCTACCGGATCCACGAGCGCCCGGAGCCGAGCGCGGCCGAGCGGCTGCTCGAGCAGCTCGAGTCGCTCGGCGTGCCGACGCCGCCCGCGCCGGAGCACATCCCGCCCGATCAGGCCGCCGGGATCATCGCCGCCGCCTCGCACCTCGTCGCCGAGGAGGTCGCGCGGCGCGGCGGCAGGGGCCGCCTCGGCCTGACGTCTCTCGTCCTGCGGTCCTTGAAGCAGGCCAAGTACTCGCCGGAGAACAAGGGCCACGCGGGCCTGCACTCGACCGCCTACGCGCACTTCACCTCGCCGATCCGCCGCTACCCGGACCTCGTCGTCCACCGCGCGCTGCTGAGCGCGCTCGGCGCGGGGGAGGAGGCGCCGCGGGCGAGCCGGCTGGAGGAGGCCGCCGAGTGGACCTCCGGCCGCGAGCGCGACGCGATGCAGATCGAGCGCGCGGCCGACGACGTCGCGCGCGCCTTCCTGCTCGAGCGCGAGCTGTTCGAGGGCCGCCTGCCCGCCGCGTTCGACGGCGAGGTGGTGGGGTTGGTCGGCGCGGGCGCGTTCGTCGCCTTCGGCGACGGCTTCGAGGGCTTCCTCCCGGCGCGCAAGCTGCGCGGCGGCTGGACCGAGCTCAACGAGGTCGGGACGATCCTCATCGGCGAGGAGTCCGGCGAGACGCTGCGCATCGGCGACGCCGTCCGCGTGGTCATCCGCCGGATCGAGACGCCGCGCGGGCGCGTCGAGCTGGACGTGGCGCCGCCGGCCGGCGCCTAGCGTCACGACACTAGACTCGACGCAAGCATGGCCAAGGGCAAGAAGCGCAAGGTGGCACCGGGCGACATCGCGAGCAACCGCACCGCGTCGCACAAGTACGAGTTCCTCGACAAGTACGAGGCGGGCCTCGTGCTGCAGGGGACCGAGGTCAAGGCCCTGCGCGAGTCCGGCGCCCAGCTCAAGGACGGCTTCGCCTCGATCCGCGACGGCGAGATCTGGCTCTACAACGTGCACATCCCGCCCTACGGGCCGGCGTCGCGCGACAACCACGAGCCCGAGCGCCCGCGCAAGCTGCTGCTCAACCGCCGCGAGATCGAGCAGATCTCCGGCCGCACGATCGAGCGCGGCCTCACGCTCGTCCCGACGCGCCTGTACTTCAAGGAGTCGCGCGCGAAGGTCGAGATCGCCCTGGCCAAGGGCAAGGACCGCTTCGACAAGCGCGAGTCGCTGAAGCGCAAGGACCAGGAGCGCGACGTCCAGCGCGCCCTGCGCGACGCCGGCCGCTAGCGGCGCTAAAGCGTGCGGTGCAGGTGGGTCGCCGAGACGGCCCCCGCCAGCGCGACGATCAGCAGCAGGTAGGTCGCGCCGATCATGATCCGCTGGCGGCGCTCGATCGAGTAGTACTGGCGGATCGCCGGGTCGGCCGAGCGGAACTGCTTGAAGCGGTGGTAGGTCTGGTAGACCGACACCACGGCGATCAGGATGATGATGGGGTTCGGGATCGTCAGCACGAGCACGACCATCCCGAAGACGCCGACGAGCCAGACCCACGGGCTGAGCGCCGCCGCCGCGCGTCCGCCGTCGAGCGGGCTGATCGGCAGCAGGTTGAACAGGTTGAGGAAGAACCCCGTGTAGGCGAGCGCCTGCCAGAACTCCTCGCCGGTGGCGGCGTAGACGAGCAGGCACACGAGCGCGCCGACCGAGCCCAGGATCGGGCCCGCGAGGCCGGTGCGCGCCTCGGCCGCGGCGTCGCCGCCGAGCGACTTCGCCCAGATCAGCGCGCCGAGGAACGGGATGAAGACCGGCGCGCTGACGTCCTTGACGCCCTCGCGCTTGAGCTGGATCACGTGGCCGTACTCGTGGACGAGCAGCAGCAGGACGAACCCGACGCCGAACTTCCAGCCCCAGATCGAGGCGTAGGCGACGATCGAGACCGCCATCGAGCCTGCGGTGACCAGGAACTTCACCTTGGTCAGGGCGATCAGGACGAGCTTGATCTTCCCGAAGAACGCGACGATCGCGACGCCCACACCGCCGAGGCGGCTGAGCAGCCCGCGGCGCTGGGCCTGGGCCTGGCCCAGGCCCTCCGGCGAGACGGGGGCGTTCGTGCCGCCGCTCAGCGGCGGCTCGGATGCGGGTGCGCTGGGCGGGATCCAGCGGTCGTCGGTCACGCCCCTGAGTGTAGGTCGCGGCTCACCCGCGCTTCGCCAGGACCTCCTCGGCGGCGGCCTCGGCCAGCTCGAGCTGGTTCTTGACGAGGTCGAGCCCGGCGCGCCAGAAGCCGGGGTCGGCCAGGTCGAGGCCGGCGATCGCCGCCAGCTCCTCCGGCGACTTCGAGCCGCCGGCGCTCAGCAGCTCGAGGTACTTGGGCACGAACGACTCGCCCTCGGCGAGGTACTTGCCGTAGACGCTCAGCGCGAGCAGCTGGCCGTAGGCGTAGGCGTACACGTAGCCCGGGGTCCCGATGAAGTGGGGGACGTAGGACCACCACGTCTTGTAGCCGTCGGTGACCTCGACCGCGTCGCCGAGCAGCTCCTCCTGGGACTGGACCCAGAGCGTGTTGATGTGGTCGACGCTCAGCTCGCCCTCGGTGCGGCGCGCGGTGTGCACGAGGTCCTCGAAGCGGTTCATCGCGACCTGGCGGAAGACCGTGGCGATCGAGCCCTCGATGTTCTCGGCGAGCAGCGCGAGGCGCGACTCGGGCGTCTCGGCGGCGTCGAGCAGGCGGGCGAAGACGAGCGTCTCGCCGAAGACCGACGCGGTCTCGGCCAGCGTCAGCGGCGTGTGCTGCTCGAAGACGCCGCGGCCCTGCGCGAGGTAGGCGTGCAGGCCATGGCCCAGCTCGTGGGCGAGCGTCAGCACGTCACGGCGCTGAGCGGTGTAGTTCAGCATCACATAGGGGTGGACGCTCGGCACCGTGTAGGCGCAGAACGCGCCGCCGCGCTTGGCGGGGCGGACGGGGGCGTCGATCCACTCCTCGTCGAAGAAGCGGCGGGCGCCGTCGGCGAGCACGTCGGAGAAGTCGCTGAACGAGTCCAACACGATGGACTTGGCCTCGTCCCACCCGTAGGCCTTCTCCTCCTCGACGCCGACCGAGGCCATGCGGTCGTAGTCGGCGAGGCGCTCGACGCCGAGCAGCCGCGCCTTGAGGCGGTACCAGCGGCGCGGGATCTCGTACGCCTCGCGGACGGCCTCGACGAGCGCGGCGACCGACTCGTCGCTGGCCTCGTTGGAGAGGTTGCGCGAGGAGATCCACGTGGGGAACGTGCGCAGGCGGTCGTCGGTGGCCTTGTCGGCCATCAGCGTGTTGAAGATGTAGCCGCGAATGCGGAGCGTGGGCTCCAGCGCCTTGCTGACCTGCTCGGCGACGTGGGCGCGCAGCGCGCGGTCGGGCGACATCAGGCGCGAGAGGGCGACGTCCAGCGCGACGGGCTCGTCCTCGCCGTCGAGGTCGACCTTGATCGCGCTCGTGACCTCGGAGAACAGGCGCGACCAGGCGTCGCTGCCGGTGACGGACTTCTCCGACATGATCTTCTCCTCGGACTCGGTGAGGAGGTAGGGCCGGTAGCGGCGGGCGGTGCGCAGGTGGTGGCGCGCGCGGTCGAGGCCGTCGGCCTTCAGCAGCTCCTCGGCCTGCGCGTCGGGCAGCTCGGCCCACTCGAGGTCGAAGAAGAGCAGCTGCGTCTCGATCGCCGTGCCGCGCTCCTGGACGCGCTGGAGCAGCACGCCGTTGGCGGGGTCGGCGGTGTCGACGGCGAAGCGCAGCATCGCGTAGGAGCCGGCGCGGCCGACGAGCTCGGACAGGTCGCCCAGCTCCTGGACGGCGGCGGCCAGGCCGGGGCCGTCGAGCTCGGCGACCTTCCCGGCGTGGGCGGCGGCGAAGGCGGTGGCGCGCTGGTCGGCCTCGGCGAGGAGGCGGTCGGCGCCGGCTTCGCCTTCGCCGTCGACGAGCGGCTCGAGGTCCCAGGCGACGCTCTCGGGTGCGGTCGTGGTCATGGGCACCACGATATTGCGCGGACGATGCGGGGCGTGCGTCGTTCGGGGGTTGACTTCCGGGAGGCCACGGGCGTAGCGTCATCCTCAAGACGCGGGACCGGATCCGTGCAAGAGCGAGGCCGCGAGGTGGAAGGCCGCGCCACCAGCCGTTCACCGCCGCCCTCTCGGGGGCGCGAGAGCGAGCAGGTCCTCGAAGGCGGGCCGGTCCTGCGTCTCCTTCTTCCTGCCGTGACCTCGCGCGAGACCGATCGCCTGCTGCTGCGCCGTTGGCGCCCGGGCGATCGCGAGCCCTTCGCCGCGATCAACGCCGATCCCGAGGTGATGCGGTTCATCGGGACCGGCGCGGTGCTGGGGCGCGGGCTGAGCGACGACCTGGTCGCGCGGTTCGAGCGCGAGTGGGAGGAGCGCGGGTTCGGGCTGTGGGCGGTGAGCGTGCGGGACGACCCGGAGGAGCGGCTGCTCGGCTTCTGCGGGCTGACCGTGCCGATGTTCCTGCCGTCCGTGCTGCCCGCGGTCGAGGTGGGGTGGAGGTTGGCGCGTGAGGCGTGGGGGCGCGGCTACGCGACCGAGGCGGCGCGGGCCGCCGTGGCGTTCGGGTTCGCCGAGGGCGTCGCGGAGGAGATCCTGGCGATCGTCGACCCCGGGAACGAGCGCTCCCTGAGGGTCTGCGCGAAGCTCGGCATGACCGCCCGGCCGGACCGCACGCACCCCGCGACGCGCAGGCGCGTGCGCGTCCTCGGCGTGCGGGTACACTCGTAGACGACACATCCACCCGGGGACGACAGGCTTCGACGTGGTCGGTTCCGTGCGGATGGTCGCGAGCCGAGGTCCCGGAGGCCTCGTAAAACACCGGGAAAACCATATGTGCGGACTCTCACGAGTACGCCCTCGCTGCCTAGTCTTCGACTAAGCAGGTGAGGTTTCGGCCCTGGCCTGCTGGCCGCCAGGTGTCCGGAATCAACCAAGCCAGCTTCACCCGGGGCGATCCGCCACCGTCAATCCGGGGACATCTTCAGGAGGCTGGTCTCCCACAACCCCGTCGGCAAGGCGAGTGGGAGACGAGATCAGAGTGCCGACTACGCTCGTAGAAGCCGTTCGTACGCGATTGCGGACGTGGGTTCAATTCCCACCGTCTCCACTGGAGAGTTTCAAAAGCTCCGAAAAAGCCCCGGAAACGGGGCTTTTTCGCGTTCTGGACGATGCCGTTCGGAGTCGAAATCGGCCCTTGAAAACGGCGTCCAAGCGGCAGATCGCCGGCCTGCGCGAGTGCGCCGACGCGCTTCCAGAAGGCAGGTCGCGGTCGTAGCCAGCCGAAGCTACTCGACAACGCCGTCGACGTCGGGGCGGACATCTCGACTGCTGGGTCGACGAGATCGGCGCCGGCGCCGATCCGCTGGCAGGCAGCGCGCGCGGGAGTGCATCGCAGAGCTCGCCGATGGCGTGCCCGTCGCCGAGCGGCTGGTCGCGTTCACCTGCGCGCAGCTGATGCCGCTCGTCGTGCCCGACTTCGAGACGTTGGCGGCTGAACCCGACTTCGAGCAGAAGCTCTCGCGCTACGTGCCGATGAACGTGCGTACCCGCGATTGCTGGCACATCACGGGGCCTCGGAGGAGGAGCCGCCTTCGACGTGTCCGACGTGTTGCGCAAGTACGTCAAGGCGGTGCGCGCGGGGACCGGCCCAGCAGCTGGTCGAGTTGCCGCCGGAGCAGTGACGTAGCGGCTCGCCGCTGAGCAACGCGCGGACTGCCGCGCGCCGCTTGGCGACATCCTTGCGGGGTTCCTCGAGGAGGTCGGCCCGCTGCTCGACGAGCTACCGGGCGGTGCCGCCCGCGGCTAGTTGTCGTCGGTCGCCTTGCCGCCGCGGCGGGTGCGCAGCAGGTCCAGCGCGCTCCAGCTGTGCCACACGCGCGTAGGGGCGTCGGCGGCCTCCGCGGCCGCGCGGCGATCCTCCTCGGTTCCGCCGCGCCAGTGCGGCTGAACGACGGTCTGGTGATCGGCGAGCGGCATGCCGATCTTCGCGGCGTAGGCCTCGGCCTCCGATGAACGGTTCTGGCCCTCGGGCAGGCGCTTGGCGAACGCGCCCACCGGATAGAGCCGGCGCAACGTCGGCTCGCCGGTCGCCTCTCGTGCGCCGCGTTCGGCACGGCGCAGCGCGACACGTCGCGGGAGGTAGCGAACGACCTCGGTGGAGCGCCCCTTGCGGGCCTTGCCCTTCGCCTTGCGGACGACCTCGGCTTCGTACTGCTGCTCACGCACGTCGGCGACGACCAGGTCGCGCCACGCGGAGAGCATCATCAGCTCCAGCGACGAGGCACCCTCTCCCATCGCCTGCCGCATGACCGCCGGCGCGAACGTCAACGCGGTTGGTCCCGCGTCCTGGGGTAAACGAACCGGCGATGGCGTAGCGGTCCGGGTTGGGACGGTGCAGCTCACCACGAAGCTCCCCCGGCGATGCTCGACCAGGCCGATCAGCCCGAGGTTGGCGCCGTCGTCGGCTCGCTCCTCGGGCGCGATGATGATCCGATCGATGTTCATCTCGTCGACTTCGATGATCGCGATGTGGTCGAGGGCGAAGTGCCGACCGGTCTTGATCTCGTCGGCGAGGTGTTCGACGAGCTCGCGGTCATCGGGAAGGTCGAGATCGTCAATCGCTCGGCGTGAGCGGTCGGTCAAGCTCAGCCAGCGGTCAGCTCGCATTGGGAGCTGGCGCTGAAGTGCGGCGCCGGCGGCGAGCGTCGGCTGGTTGGCGGCCATACGGCACAGCAGGCGGACGCACTCCATCTCGTCGGCAGGGAACGCGGGAGCGTGCGACCCCGACAGCGCGACGCCCTTGCGGGAGACGCACTCGGCCACCCACCACAGCCGCTGGAGCTCCATGAAGGCCGGAGCGAGCAGCATCGCCGAGAGCATGTCGTCGTAGGTCTGGCCGATACCGAGCATGGCGACCTGGCCCATGGACATGTCGTAGCCCAGCCCCCAGCGCGGGGAGGCTCGCCCGAACATCTGCACGGCACTGAGCGCGGCGTTGATGAGCTCGTTCAGCCGTGGCGCCGGCGACTCGTCGGCCTCGACCGCCACGTCCTCCCAGATGCCGCCGAGTTGCGCGCCCACCACGTCGGGCAGCGGGTTGCCCGTCTGGTCCACGGCGTCCAGGTCGGGCAGGTACTCGTTCTGCTCGTCTGCGAGCGCGTCGAGCAACCCCACGAACCCTTCTGCCATGCCCTCGTCCTCGAGGTGGCCGGGGGCATCCTTGAGGCTGGACGCCACGCGAGCCCAGACCCAGGCGAACACCTGCACCGGTGCGTCCTGCTGAGCCAGCCAGTCGTCGAACGGTTCGATCATCGGCACGTCGTCGGGCAGCTCGACGCGCAGGTACCGCAAGAGCGCCGAAGGGCCTCGCCGGCGGTCCTCGTCGGCTCTCGGCGGACTCAGGCGCAGCGGGCCCTTCGAGCCACGCGTGTCGAGCCACGGTTGCGTCGCGTAGGCGCCGGCGTCGGCGATGAGCGCGTCGGTGTAGCCGAGAGGCTCCTCGACGAACGTCGTCTCGCCAGCCTCCCACTTGGCCGTCATCGAGACCTGCGCGGCGGCGTCGCGGACCATGAACATCGCGATCGCGGCGTCCGAGCCTCGCCCAGCGCTCTCAACGTGGAAGCCCATGAGCTGGCGCGTGTCTACACGCTCCTGGCCTTCCGGGCTGAAGGCGGCCACTAGGTCGGAGATGTTCTCCTCGTCGCCGGAGGTGATCGCGGATGCCGCACGACGCAGGCGTTCGATCTGCCGAGCGGCGCGGGTGCTTCCCACCCACACGCGGCGAGCCTCATCGACGTGGACGACGCCGGCCTCACCCATGGAGGGACGTACGAGCAGCAGCACGCTGTGCTCCCACTCGCCAGCGCTGTGGATGCTCTGCTGGATGCGGGCCAGGCCGTCAAGGAACTCGGTCGCGGACATATGCGGCGATGAGCCTAGACCCGGCGCAGGACCAACGGGCGTACCGGCTGGCGCCACGCAGCGCCGCGGACCCTCGCCAAACACGCCGCGGGCAGGAGCTCGGCGTCAGTGCAGGTTACCGCTGTACGCGTGTGTGAACGAGCGCCGAAGCCGCCGGGAAAGTGCAGCTAACAGCCATATTGCGGCTCTTGGAACTCTCCCACCTGGCAGGTAGGACCGACGGCCTCGCGTAGGTGGGGCCGTCGGCGTGGTTAGTGGTGGATGAGTGCGCAGTGGGTAACCGTGAAGCACCGATCTTGACCAGTCAGGTGCGTGAGGTCCATCGACTGCGGTCTCGACCGCCGGGTCTGGGGAACGCCATGGCGGCGAGCTCCTGCTATTCGGCGCGATGGTCGCGGATCACTGGGTCGTCGCTGGTGGCACGGAGTCGAACCACGTCGCGTGGTGATCGTCCAGGATGATCGCGGGTGCTGCCCCTAGGGGAGCCGCGCCGTGCGCGGCGTGCCCGCGTACGTCCAGGTGATGATGAGCCGGTCAGGCTCAGCGTCGGTGGCAGGTCGGTGGGTGGGCCGGTCTCGAGGGTGCGTGGACGGCCGAGGGTGCCGAGTGGGAGGACCGTGGCGCGGTCGGTGACGGCGGCTGCCGCTCGGCCACCGGCGGTGATCGCGGTGGTGATGACCTGGGTGTCGCCGGTGTGCGTCGGCGTCCCGACGTCGTGGTGCGACGAGGCGACGTTGCGGTGCTTGCCGGTGCGGAGGTTGACGATGGTTGTTGGACTCGCTCGAGGCGTTCTGGTCGTCGGTCGTGGTCGTGATGGCGAACGCGCCGGCGACCTGACGGAGGCGGTAGTCCTCGGCGTAGGTCGTGTCGCCGAGGCGCGAGGCGAGCGGTGGGCCGGAGGGCAGGCGCAGGAGCAGATCTCGACATCGTCGGCGCTCATGCGCTCGGCGACGAGCCTGATGGTGCGAGCCCGGTACGAGGTCGTGACCGTGAAGACGCTGGCACGCGCTCGCGCGGGCGGCCACGGACCCAGGCGCGACGAGGAAGGCGACGGCCGTGGCGAACGCGATCCGGGACGGGCTGACCACCGCGCCAGCATGACAGCGCTAGCGTCCCCGCCCGTGCGCATCCGTGACGCCGAGCCCGCCGACTGGCCCGCGATCTGGCCGTTCTTCCAGCGGATCGTCATCGCTCAGGAGACCTACCGCGTATGACCCGTCCCTCACCGAGGAGCAGGGGCGGGCGTTGTGGATGATGTCGCCCCCCGGCCGCACGGTGGTTGCGGTCGATGACGACGATGCGGTCCTCGGCAGCGCCACGATGGGGCCGAACCGCTCCGGGCCGGGCTCGCATGTCGGCACCGCGAGCTTCATGGTGGATCCGGCGGCTGCGGGGCGGGGCGTCGGGCGGGCGCTCGGGGAGCATGTGATCGCCTGGTCGCGCGAGCGGGGCTTCCGCGCGATCCAGTTCAACGCGGTGGTGGAGACGAACGTGCGCGCGGTGGGGCTGTGGCGGTCGCTGGGGTTCGAGGTGATCGGGACGGTGCCCGAGGCGTTCCGGCATCCGACGCACGGGGACGTCGGGCTGCACGTGATGCACCTGCGGCTCGGCTGAGCGCTACTGGTCCTCCGTCAGCGTCTCGTCGAAGTAGCCCGGCGTTCCGTGGGAGTCCGTCACGCAGGTCGGGATGCCGGCGGCGTAGGCGGCGACGGTGAGGATCGCCCGGTGGGAGCCGGGGAAGATGACGCCGCCGACGAGCTTGAGGGTCGTGGACGTGCCGCCGGTGACCGCGGTCTGGCGCGAGAAGATGGAGGGGCTGGTCGCGAAGAGGATCCGCGAGCGGTCGCTGCCGCGGTAGCCCCGGAACCACTTGCTGGTCTTCGGGGTCCAGGTCCCCGAGAAGGTGGCCGCCGGCGTGCAGCTCGTCGTGTGCGACCAGTGGAGGGTGATCTCGCCCGAGCAGTCGTCGTAGGTCATGCTCCCCGTCGCGCCGCTGGTGAAGTGGAAGCTGTGGACGTCCGCCGCGCGCGCCTTCTTCCCCTCGCAGCCCTTCAGCTCGAAGTTCTGCGTGGCCGGGCTGCCCTCGCGCGCGTGGACCGTCGCAGGGGAGGGCGCGAACGCGCCGGCGCCGTTGGACGCGCGCACCTTGTACGTCCCGGCGCGCTTGACCTTCAGCTCGTAGCGGCCCGCCGCGTCGGTCAGCGCGCTCTTCGACGACGCTCCGGTCGCCGTGACCGTGATGCCCTGCATCGGCGCCTCGTCGGGGTCCGTCACGCGGCCATGGATGATCGCGGGCGTCGAGCGCTTCGGCCGGACGCCCGCGTAGGCCCACGCGTTGGTCGTCGCCCCGCCACAGAGGTGCTGGCCCGCGCAGTTGCTGCCCGGCGAGTCGACGAAGAACGTCCGCGGCATCGCCACGTGGACCATCACCCACTGCCACGTCTCGCCCGCCTTCGCCGCCGGGACGATCGTGCAGGTGAGGTCGATGTTCGTGCAGCCCGCGACGATCTTCGCGCCGGCCGCGTCCCACGCGATCGACTGCGTGTCGGGCGCGAAGCTCGCGGAGTTCGAGCCGTCGGTCGGGATCGCGGTGAACGTCACCGAGGACCCCGCGTTCGTGACCTGCGAGGCCGACATCTCCAGGTTGCCCCAGCGCGGATAGCACCACGGCGCGCCGACCCACTGGTCGACCTCGGTGTCGTAGTAGTAGCCCTGCGTGGGACCGTAGGAGTCGACGTTCGTCGCGCCCGCCGGGCAGACCGCCGGCACCTGCCCCGGCGAGAGCTGATGGCCACCGCTCGGGATCGGCGGCCGCGCCGCGAGCGCCACGGTCGCGCCGGCGAGCACGGCGAGCACGGCGACCACGACGGCCAACAGGATCAGCGGGCGACGGCGCGCGGGCATGGCGGGAATCTAGAGCGAAGGCGCGACGGCGTCGATCCTCCGGATACGTACGCGGGTACGTACCGGCTAGCCCCGCCGTGCGAAGCGCGACGGGGCCGGCGGCAGCTCGCTCGCGCCGACGCGCTCGTCGAGCCAGGCGACCATCGGGGCGCAGGCCGACCAGGTCTCGCGGAGGAACGAGAGGGACGCCTCGCGCGACAGGCCGCCACGCCCGCGCGGCGCGAGGCGGCGGCCCGCGATCAGGAGCTTGTGGCGCAGCAGGACGACGCGCGGGTGGTCGCGCGGGAAGCCGCGGGGCGCGGTCTTCAGCGCCTCGCCCCAGGTCTCGAGCCCCGCGGCGCGGACGGCCGCCAACGCACGCTCCAGCTCGGGTCCGGCGTCGTCGTCCAGCACGCCCGCGCGGAACCGCGCCAGCTGGTCGCTCGCCAGCACGTAGTAGCCGGTCCCCGCGAACAGCCCGCCCGCCGAGAGCTGCGCGTAGAGCGACGCCTCGCTCCCGTCCGGCCGGTCGGCGATCACGCCGTAGGTGGTGGTCTTGTACGGCGACTTGTCGGCCGAGAAGCGCGTGTCGCGATGCTGGCGGAAGAGCTTCACGCGGCCGCCGAGCTCGTCGGCCAGCTCCTCCAGCGCGGCCTCGAGCGCGCCGCGCACGGCGGTGTCGTAGGTCTCGCGGTGGGCGGAGAACCACGCCTTGGAGTTGTCCTCCTCCAACCCCGCGAACCACGCGAAGGTCGTGCGCGGGAAGCCGGCGAACGCGGTCTCGGGCATCCGCGAAGTATGAAGGCCTACGCTCCAGCGCATGGCACTGCTCGAACCGCTGTGGATCTCGGAGGGCGCCTGGAGCGCGCTGCGCGACCAGGTCATCGGGCCGGCGGCCGCCGCGACGGCCGACCCCGACGTGCTCGCGCTCGCCCGCGCGTGGAACGAGCCCACGCGCGACGGCGACCGCGTCGGCGTCTTCGTCGACGCCGACCTCGCCCGCACGCTCTCGCGCCTGCTCGACGCGCACCCCGCGCTCGCGGCCGAGCTGCTGGGCTAGCGGGACCCCGCGGCGCCGGCGCCCGCGTCCCCGCCCAGCACCGCCATCGCGGCGTTGCGCCCCGGGATCCCCGAGACGCCACCGCCGCGCCGCGCGCCCGCGCCGCACAGCAGGACCCCGTCGACGCCGGTCTCGACGCCCCACGTCCCGACCTCCTCCTCCGCCTCCGCGAACGGCCACGCGAGGTCGCGGTGGAAGATGTTGCCGCCCGGCAGGCGCAGCTCCGCCTCGAGCTCGCGCGGCGTGCGGACCTCGAGGCACGGCGCGCCGCCCGGCCCGCGCAGCACCAGGTCCTCCAGCGGCTCGGCGAGGACGCCGTCGAGCGAGCGCAGCGTCGCCGCGAGGGCCGCGGCACGCGCGGCCGCGCCCTCCGCCTCCGACCCCGCGAACAGCCGCGCCGGCATGTGCAGCCCGAAGAGCGTCAGCGTCTGGACGCCCGCGGCGCGCAGCTCCGGACCCAAGATGGTGGGGTCGGTCAAGGAGTGGCAGTAGGTCTCGCACGGCGGGAGCGTCGGGATCCGCCCCGCGGCCGCCTCCTCGTAGGCGCGCTGGAGCTGCGTCGCCGTCTCGTTGACGTGGAACGTGCCCGCGAAGGCGACCGCCGGATCGACGTCCGGGTCGCGCAGCGCGGGCAACCGCGACAACAACAGGTTGACCTTCAGCTGCGCGCCCTCGGGAGGGACGCCCGCGGGCGCGCGCCCCAGGAGCCGGTCCAGCTCGGCCGGCGCGCAGTTCGCCAGCACGTGCCCGGCCGCGGCCGTGTGCTCGCCGCCGTCGCCGTCGGCCCAGGTCACCGCCCGCGCGTCGCCGTCGATCCCGACGACCTCCGCGCCCACCACCAGCTCCGCGCCCGCCGCCCGCGCCGCGCCCGCCAGCGCCCCCGTCACCGCGCCCATGCCGCCGACCGGCACGTCCCAGTCGCCCGTCCCGCCGCCGATCACGTGGTAGAGGAAGCAGCGGTTCTGGCGGAGGTCGGGGTCGTCGGCGCCCGCGAAGGTCCCGATCAGCGCGTCGGTCAGCACGACGCCCGCGAGCAGGTCGTCGTCGAGCTCGCGCGCGAGCGTCGCGCCGAGCGGCTCCTCGAAGAGCATCGCCCAGGCCGCGTCGTCGTCGACCAGCGCGCGCAGCTCCGCGCGCGAGCGCAGCGGCTCGGTCAGCGTGGGGAAGACGCGCCGGGCGACGTGGGCGGTCCGCGCGTACAGCGCGCGCCAGGCGGCGCGGTCGCGCGCGCCCACCGCCGTCCCGGCCGGCTCGCCGTCCTCCACCAGCAACCCCCGCCGCCC
>Ga0247768_1000063_pt1 | contig 44063 bp, 24 predicted proteins | sample UWRJL016104C6_FD_179944 | JGI IMG/M metagenome (GOLD analysis project Ga0247768, IMG submission 179944) | Plant litter microbial communities from Arlington Agricultural Research Station in Wisconsin, United States - UWRJ-L016-104C-6 | ecosystem: Environmental > Terrestrial > Plant litter >... | reverse complement strand
CGCTCTACCAGGGTGATGCTCTCCAGCGCCGGGAAACCGTGACGCAGGACATCGTTAAGGTCGGTAAGGACCCGAAGAGTCATCTTCGTGTCGACGACGAAATGGCGTCCCGCATGCACGCGGTGATCGAGGTCGCTGGCCCCGAGGACATCACGCTGATCGATCTCGGCAACGAGCCCGGGACGATGGTCAATGGCGCGCGAGTCAACAAGTGCAAGCTGCACGTCGGCGACCAGATCCAGGTCGGGCAGACTTACATCGTGCTCGAGAGCGCTGACGCTGCTGGGGCGGAAGCGGTCGCTGCCCCGCCGCCTGGTTACGGCGCCCCCCCGCCGAATCCGTTTGCTGCCGCCGCGCCGAGCCCGTTCGCCGCAGCGAGCAATCCGTTCGAGGTGCGCTCCTCCAACCCGTTCGCCGCGGGCGCTGCTGCCACCGCGCGCGCACACGCCCTGCACGTGGCGGACGACGCCGCGCCTGGCACCTACACCTACACGATGATCAAGAGTGGCCCCGACGTGAGCTCGGACGAAGTGGAGATCCCGCATCTCCAGTCGGTCGAGGTCATGGTGCTCTGGGGGACCAACGTGCTGCACGTGTCCCATCTGACGCCGCCGCGTAACTTTTACGTGGGTGAGGAGCAGGGCAAAAACTTCGCCTGCGACTTTTTCATCCCGAGCGAGAAGCTGGGCACCACTCGCCTTCCGGTGGTGATTGGCGACCGCGCGTCGGTGGCCGTGGTGATCCCGCCGGGCGCCAGGGGCACGGTGGAACTGCCGGGCTTCCCGCGCATGTCCATGGATGAAGCGCGGCAACGCGCACAACCGACGGCCGAGGTCAGCGGTGGACATCAGCTCAACCTGCCGAGCGGCGGTAAGGCGCGCGTCGAGATCGGTGATTTCGTGTTCCAGGTGGCTGCGGTCAACGCCGGCAAGCCGATCAAGCACGGCGTCGCGGTCGGCTTCGACTGGGGCGTCGCGATGTATTTCGGTCTCTCCTTGGCCGCGGTCGGTGGCCTGGTTGCGGCCATGGCTTTCTTCGTCCCGCCCATGGGTTTGACGGACGATGAAGAGCTCGACAAGGACGCGCTGTACTTGATGCAGCAGTACCTGAAGTCGGCTGCCGAGCGCGAACAGGAAGAGAAAGAGGCCGAGGTCGTCCAAGACAACTCGGACAACAAGGAGGGTGGCACCGGCACCCGCGCCAAGGGCGAAGAAGGTTCGATGGGTAACCCCACGACCAAGGCCGTCAACAAGCGCTACGCCGTGCAGGGTCCGAAGGACAACCCGGATCCACACATCGCTCGCCAAGCAGCGCTGCGTGAGGCGGCGGAATTCGGCATGATCGGCCTGCTCAATACGGGCGCGGCCGGCGATCCGAACGCGCCGACGGCTCCCTGGGGCCGTGACACCTCGCTCGGTTCGGATGACGTCAGCGCCCGCGGTAACATGTGGGGCGATGAAATCGGCGACGCGTTCGGCGCGGGTGGCCTCGGTCTCTCCGGTATCGGCGAGGGCGGTGGCGGTCGCGGTGAAGGCATCGGCTTGGGCAACATCGGCACCTTGGGCCACGGAGCCGGTACGGGCACGGGTCAGGGCTTCGGCGCTGGTCACGGTCGCCTCGGCGGTTCGCATCAGACCAAGGCCCCGAAGGTCCGCATGGGTGCAACGCAGGTCAGCGGTCGCCTGCCTCCCGAGGTCATTCAGCGCATCGTTCGGCAGAACTACGGCCGTTTCCGTATGTGCTACGAGCAAGGGCTCGGCCGTAACCCCAACCTCGAGGGTCGCGTTTCTGCACGTTTCGTAATCGGTCGCGACGGCGCGGTTTCCAACGCTTCCAACGGCGGTTCGGATCTTCCGGACAGCGGCGTGGTGAGCTGCGTGGTGTCGGCGTTCTACGGGTTGAGCTTCCCGCAACCCGAAGGTGGCATCGTAACGGTGGTTTATCCCATCATGCTTTCTCCGGGCTGACACTGGGGCAAGAGCAACACCCAGCTCCAAGTTGGGTGTTGCGTAAGAGACGCGCGGCAGCTGGAAGTTGCCGCGCGTTTCTGCGTTTGTGGGCGGTGCGGCGTTCGCGCCGCGGCCACGCAGTGTTTCCGCGAGCGAGCGAGACGTAGCAAGTCATTCCCACGCGCTCGCGCCGCGCATGCGCGAAGTCGTGTACCCCGAAGGAATGTCGGGGTTTGTGCTACCCAAAGTTTTGGGCGATTTTGGTCGTTACCGGCGCGCGCTCGCTTCCGCGCGCGGTCCGGCGGCGATTGCGCTCGGGGCGCCAAGCATCGAAGCGCGAGTGCGGCCGGCGCACCAAACATCAAACGCTATTTGCGGTCGGAGCGCCAAACAGATGAAACGCGTGTGCGGCTCGCGCCCCCAGCATCGAACACGCACGGCAGCCAAACGACAACGCGCCTGAAGCGGCGACCCAGAACAGCAACACGACACACGCGAAACCACGCGAATTCTGGTGCGAAGCGCCTTTACTCCATGGGCCGCGTCCGCCTATGCTGCAAGCCTCTTTGACCGGACTGCGATGTGCGCAGAAAGGTCGAGGGATTATCCAAAGTGCTTCGTTTCGCGTCGCGTTCGAATCAGCCTTGGCTGCTATCAGTGGCCCTACCGCCTGCGAATTTTCGATTCTGCTGGTGAGTCCCCCTATGCGTATCGACTGGAAAGAGGGAAAGCTTGCGATGAAACTCCTGAAGTCTTCTACGATTTGTTTGATTGCGCTGGGTCTGTTGGGCTCGCTCTCGGGTTGCAGCCGCGACAAGATCGAGGCCATCAATCTCGCCAACGAGGGTGATCAGTCCGTCAAGATCAACGTCGAGGGCGCGATCACGAAATACGAGCAGGCCCTCAGCCTCGACCCGACCAACCACACCATCCTGTGGAAGCTCGCGAGGGCTCAGGAAAAGAAGGAGGATTGGGACAAGATGGCGTCGACGCTGTCACGCGCGGTCCAGGTCGCTCCGGACTTTGCCAGCTACTGGGGTGCACGCGGCCACGCACTGATCATGCAAGCTCGCGCCGGCAATCACGATCAATACAAGCAGGCGCAAGAGCCGCTGAAGAAGTGCATCGAGAAGGACTCGAACTCCGCTGATTGCTACAACGAGCTCGGCGAGACCTACCTGTGGACGGACGACGAGCAGGCGGCTTTGGACAACTACAGCAAGGCGATCGATCACGATCCGACCAAGGGCTATTTCTATGCAGACCTGGCCAGCCTGTACATCAACCTGAAGTTCTACAAGGAGGCGGATCAGGTCATCAGCGAGGGGCTGAAGCTGGTTCCGCCGATCGAGAAGAACAAGGGCAAGATCTACAATCTGTACATCTTGCAATCGACGCTCTCGCTGGCCAAGCACGACACGGCGGGTCAGATCGCGGCGATCGAGAAAGCCGAGCCGTTTGCCGGCGACTCCCATCCCGAGTTTTCGTTCATGCTCGGAAGCACCTACGCAACTCAGGAGCCTCCGCAGAAAGAGAAGGGGCTACGTCTGCTCAACGCCTTCACCAAACGTGTGTGCAAGGGTGCGCAGGCGATGAAGTTCAAGGACGAGTGCGAACAGACGCAGTCCTTGATCCAAAAGCTGGGATCCTGATTTTGTTTCGTGTCGTAAAGGCCGATCGCTGCGCGCTGGATCAGTGCCCGCCTGAAAGCGGACGGGCCGGCGCAGCGAAGGCCTCGAACGACACTTTTACTGCCGAATGTCGTGTTTTGCCGCCATCGAGCGGCCGTATTGGAGTGGGGCGCGCGCTACCTGCGCGCCCTGCGTTTGCGTCACTATTCACTTTCCGAGCCCCGCTCCGGCGTCAGCGCCGCGCGGGCCTCAGCGCTAAGTAGCTTGCCCGAGGGAGCATGGATCTAGAGCAGCGTCTGAAACAGCTGGAGAGCCACCACGACTGGCACGGCATCGTCGAAGCATTGGAGCAGGGCCTGGGGTCTACCCAGGACGCGACGCTGAAGGCGGACATTCATCTGCGGCTCGGCCGCGTGCTGCACATCCAGTTTTTGCAGGGTGTGCGAGCGCTGAAACACTTTCAAGACGCGTACAAGCTCAATCCAGCTTTGTTCGACGCGCTGAGTGAAGCGCGTGCGATTTATTGGGAGCTGGGCAAGCTCAACATGGTGCAGAAGCTGCTCGAGCTGCAGCTGAAGAGCGCCCCTGACGCGCGCGTGAAGTGCGCGCTGTTCCGCGAACTCGGCGACGTCCTTTGCGACGTCGGAGAATACGAGCGCGCCGCAGAGGCATACGCCAAGGCGTTGCAGAACGCCGACGGGAAGCCGGGAGACATCGGCGAGCGCTTGCTCGACGCGCAGGTCGGTGCAGACGAGTGGCAAGAGCGCATCGCGACTCTGCTGCGTGAAGCACACGCCGCGAAGACCGCGGTCGAGAGCTCGGAGATTTTCTTGCGCGCAGCGCGCATCGCTCGTCGTTTCGCGCCCAGCGAATACGAGGGCATTCTGGCGCAGGCCTACTCGGTCGACCCCGCCAGCGCGAGTGCCGCCGCCTTGTACGAGGGCCTGCTCGTCGACGCTCAGCGCACCGAGACGATCCTCGAGACGCAGCGTGAATCACTGAAGCGAATCGAAGCCCCGCTCGCGAAAGCGGACGCAGCATTCCGCTTCGGCGCTCGCTGGGCGCTTCGTCATCAGAATCTGGAAGTCGGTAGCCAGTTCTTGGAGGAGGCACTGCGCCTCGATCCGAGTCGCGAGCCCGCATTCACGTTCTTGAAAGACGCCATCGGCGTGCGCGGCTCGGACTGGGAACGCGTGATCCGTCTCGCGGACGAGCTGTCCGATCGCGCCGGCGTGTCGGCGTCGGCCAGCTATTTGCTCGCCACTGGCGGGCTGATGGCCTGGAAAGAGCGCGGAGATCTGATCCGCGCGCGCAAGTTCTTCGAACGGCTCAGCCGCGTCGAGCCCGCGCACCCTGCGCTCAAGGCCTTCGAGGCACAGATCGGTGAACAGCTCGCTGGAGCTCCATCTGCGCGCGCCGCCGAGCCTGCGCCAGTGTCTGCGAAGGCAGTGGCCGTCGAAGCAGCGCCGGCTGCGCCCTCTGCCGCTTCGCTGGCGGCCACGCCGCCCGCGCCGGAAGTCGTTGCCGCTCATGTCGCGGCGTCCATTCCGGCTCCCGCCGCTCCCGCTCCGGTCGTGTCGGCGGCCCCGCCCGCGCCCGCTGTGGCCGCGAGCGACGCTTCGCTGATCGCTTCGCTGCGCGAGAAGCTCGCCCAGCAAGAAGCCGCCAAGCGCTTCAACGAATACGTGAAGACGCTCGTCGCCTTGGGCGATGCGGTGTCCGATCCGGAAGAGAAGGCGGAGCTGTATGCCAAAGCCGCCGACCTGTACGTGACCAAGTTCGCGAACCAGGCGGAAGCCGTGCGCGCCTACGAAAAGGTGCTCGAGGTCGATCCGAATCAGCCCGCTGCCATCGGCTACCTGCGGGAGATGTACGAGAAACGGCGCGACTGGGAGAAGCTGATTCAACTCAGCATGCGCGAAGCCAGCTCCCTGCCGAGCGGAGCCGAGCGTGCCGCGAAGTACAAACAGATCGCGCTCTTGGCCACCGATAAGGTCAAAAAGCCCGAGGTTTGCATCGATCTCTGGGCCGTCGTGCTGGATAACGATCCGGACGACGCAGACGCGCTGAACGCGCTCTCGCAGCTGTACGAGCGCTCGCGTGACTACGACAAATTGGCCGATGTCTTGGGGCGCTTGGCCGAGCTCACCTACGACACCGCCGCCAAGATCGAGCTTCTGAACAAGCTCGGTCAGGTCGCGGGTGATCGCCTGAAGGACGAAGAGCGAGCGGTCGACGCGTACCGGGCCTTGCTCACGCTGCAGCCGGACGATCGGCGCGCGCAAGAGCAGCTCAAGAAGCGTTACGTGACCCTCGGTCGCTGGGACGATCTCGAAGTCTTCTACGCCGACACCGGCAAGTGGGACGAGTTCATCCGTGTGCTGGAGAGCAACGAAGCGCGCGCGACGGACACCCCGCAACGCATCGGCATGCTGATGAAGATCGCCGAGCTCTGGATGACCCAAAAGGGCAAGCCAGATCGAGCGGCCAAAGCCTACGAGAAGGTGCTGAGCTTCGAGGAGAACAACCTCGCGGCGGCCGAGCGCCTGATCCCGATCTACACCACCGCCAATAACCCCAAGGGGTTGGCGACCGCGATCGAGGTCAAGCTCGGACACGTGCAAGACGCCGAAGACAGCCTCGGGCTGTTGCGAGAAGTGGCGGGGCTGTACGAGTCGCGCATCAACGACAAGGCCAAGGCCTTCGAGCGTTATTTGGCGGCCTTCAAGCTGGCACCGGCGGACGCGCAGAGCCAGGCCGACATGGAGCGCGTGGCTCAAGTCACCGCGCGCTGGGATGACGTCATCGCCGCCTACAGCGCAGCAGTGCTGAACGCGGACGAAGAGCGCGACGGAGCTACTGCCAACGCGCTGCGCTTGCGCTTGGGCCGCGTGTACGTGGAAGAGGCCAAACGCGTCGACGACGCCTTGGCCGAATACCGCGCCGTGTACGAGAGCGATCCGGACAATCAAGTCGCGCTCGGCGCGCTCGAGAGCCTGTATCGTCAGACCCAGCGCTGGCGCGATCTGCTCGACGTGTACGAGAAGAAGCGTGAGCTCGCCGATCAACCGGAGGAGCGCAAGCGCATCTTGTACGAGATCGCCAAGCTGTACGAAGTGCAGATCGGTGATCCGAAGGCGGCCATCGAGACCTTCCAAGCCGTACTCGAGGACGATCCGGCGGACTCGGCGACCCTAGCGGCGCTCGATGCGCTGTATCAGAAGACCAAGAGCTGGGAGCCGTACGCCGAGGTGCTCCGGCGTCGAATCGAGCTGGAGGGCGACGAGCGCGTGCTCGTGGATTTGAAGTTCCGACTCGCCGAAACCGAGCTCGAGTATCTGGGCGACGAAGCCGGCGCGCTCGCGAATTATCGGGAAATTCTGCTGATTGACGCCGATCACGAGGGCGCGCGCTTGGCCCTCGAAGGCATGCTGAAGAGCGAATCGCTGAGCGCGGAAGCCGCGGCGATTCTCGAGACGATCTACGAGACGCGTGGCGATTGGGAGAAGCTGATCGGCGCACTCGAGATCTTGGCCGCCAGTGACTCGGAAGTGGAGCGGCGCGTGTTCTTGCTGCGCAAGATCGCCGCCACTTCCGCGAATCAACTCGGCTCATTGGATCGCGCGCTCGATGCTCAAGCACGTGCGCTCAAGGAAGATCCCGCGCAGGGTGAGACCCTGCTCGAGCTGGAGCACTTGGCCGGGCAGGCAGGCGCTTGGGACAAGCTGCGCGGCATCTACAACGATGTCGCAGGCTCGCTCAACGAGCCCGCGCTAGCGCGCCAATACTGGATGCGCTTGGCCGTGATCGAAGAGCGGCTGGGCAAAGTGCCGCAGGCCGCGGCCAGCTACGAGAAGGTGCTCAAGCTCGATCCTGCGGATGCCGAAGCACTGCAGGCCATGGATGCCCTGTATCGTGGCACCGGTCACTGGGAAGAGCTGATCGGCGTATTTCGTCGGCGCATCGATCTGGCGCAAGACGGGGCCGAGAGCGAAGCCATCTATTCGCAGATGGCCCAGGTTTACGAAGAGAAGCTGGGCAAGCCGGACGAAGCGATCGCGGCTTACCGTGAGGTGCTCGCGCTGGACCCGACCAGCCAAGGTGCGCTCAATTCCCTGGATGGTTTGTTCACACGGCGCGGCCTGTGGAACGAACTCGCGGACAACCTCGAAACTCAACTCGGGCTCGCCGATACGGACAACGCTCAGCGCGACTTGATGTTGCGCTTGGCCGCTCTGCGCGAGCGGCAGATGGGTCAGCCGGAAGCCGCCATCGAGGGCTACCGCCAGGTGCTCGATCGCGATCCGACGAACCAGACTGCGCTGGGTGCACTCGAGCGGCTCTCCGAGGACAGCGCGCACTCGTTGTCGATCGCGGAAATCCTGGAGCCTTTGTACCGTGGGCAAGGGGACTATCAGAAGCTGATCGGCGTGCACGAGGTGCAGGTCGCGCAAGCTGACGAAGCCTCGCGCAAGGTCGAGCTGCTCCACCAAGTGGCGGCGCTGCATGAAGACGCTGCGGGCGACGTAAACGCGGCATTCGACACCTTGGCGCGCGCCTTGGCCGTCGATCCCGCGCACGAAGAGACGCAAGCGGGCTTGGATCGCCTGGCTCGCGTGACCGGGCGCTTCACGGATCTGGCGCGCGTATTCGAACAGCTGGCAGTTGCGCAGAAGGATCCCGAACTGGGGAGCCGCCTGTATGCGTCGGCGGCCAGCGTATACGAGCACATGGTGGGCGATGGCGAACGCGCCATCGAGCTGTACCGCAAGGTGCTGAGCATCGACCCCACGAACCTAGCCGCCGCCGAGTCGCTACAGACGCTGTTCCAGACCGCCGAACGCTACGGCGACATGTCGCTGATTCTGCAGCGCAAAGCGGAGATCCTAGAGGACGTCGAGGCCCAGAAGCGTGCGCTCTATCAGGCCGCGCAGCTGGAAGAAGACGTACTCGAGCGACAGGAGAACGCGATCGGCGTGTACCTGAAGATCCTCGAGATCGACGGCGAAGATCTGCACAGCATCGACGCCCTGATCAAGCTCTACCTCGGTCTTTCCCGCTGGGAAGAGCTGCTCTCCGTGTACTCCAAGAAGGCCGATCTGGTCCTCGATACGGAAGAGAAGAAGCTGATCTTCTACCAGGTCGGCGCGGTCTACGAGCGCGAGCTCTCGGACGTGAGCCGGGCGATCGACACCTATCAGAAGGTGCTCGAGCTCGATCCGGACGACCTCACGGCGCTCAGCCGTTTGGACGTCTTGTATCAAACGGCCGGCAACTGGCAGGAGCTGCTCAGCATCTTGCAGCACGAAGCCGAGCTCACACCGGATCCGGCCGAGGCCGTCAGCTACCAGTATCGCATCGCGGAGCTGTACGAGAAGCACTTGGGCGACATCGACCGCTCGGTCGAGCTGTACCGGGAAATTCTCAATATTCAGCCCGATCATCTGCCCACCCTCGGTGCCTTGGAGGGCATCAAGAACGGCAAGAAGGCGCCGCTCGCGGCCGCCTCCGTGCTCGAGCCGGTGTACGACGCCACGGGCGAGTACGAGAAGCTGATCAGCGTGCTCGAGGTGCAGGTCCGTTTCACCGACGACACCTTCGCCAAGGTCGAGCTCTTGCACCGCATCGCGCGGCTGTACGAGGAGAGCCTGCGCGACCACTCGCGCGCGTTCGAGACCTACTCGCGCGCGATCGGCGTCGACAGTCAAAACGAGGAGTCGCTCGGTTCGCTCGAGCGCTTGGCGATGATGATCGAGCGCTGGCCGGCCGTCGCGCAGTTGTACGACGCCGAGCTCGACAAGCTCGAGACCGATCCCGAGCGTTTCGTCGACCTCGGCCTACGCGTGGCGCAGGTCTACGAGGTTCAGCTCGAGAATCTGGAGAACGCGGTCAACCGTTATGGCCGCGTGCTCTCCGCGGATCCAGAGAACCAAAGCGCGGTGCGCGCGCTGGATCGCCTGTTCACCCAAATGGAGCGTTGGCAAGACCTGGCGGACGTGCTCGTGCGCGAGTCCGAGGTCGGTCAGAGCCCGGACGAGATCCTGGAGTTCAAGTATCGCTTGGGCCAGGTGTACCAAGTTCGCCTCGGCGACTTGGACAAGGCGATCGCTGCTTACCGCGAGGTGATCAGCGCGGCTCCGGAGCACGAAGATACGCTGCGTGCCCTCGAAGCGCTCTTCGAGAGCGGCACCAAACAGCTGGAAATCGGCGCCATTCTCGAGCCGCTGTATCAAGCCTCCAGTGAGTGGGAGAAGCTGATCCGCGTGCGTGAGGCGGAGCTTTCACACACCACTGATCCAGAAGAGCGCGTGGCGATGCACCACCGCATCGCGGAGGATGCCGAAGAGCGTTTGCTCGATCCGGTGCTCGCGTTCAACGTGCACGTGCGGGCGATCAAAGAGAGCCCGCTCGACGAGCGCACCAGTGAAGAGATCGAGCGGCTGGCCAGCATGCTCGATGGCGGCTGGGAGCCGCTCGCGAATGCCTACGCCGACGTGCTCGGTATCGAGGGCATCGATGCGCCCACCCAAGCCGTAGTGGGCAAGCGCTTGGCGCGCGTCTTCGAGGAAGAGCTCGCGGACGTGGCCAAGGCAGAAGAGACCTACCGCTACGTGCTGACGGTTGCTCCGCAGGAGAGCGACGCGCTAGCGAACTTGGATCGCATCTACACCTCGCTCGAACAATGGCCGGAGTTGGCGGGCGTGCTCGAACAGCGCGCGGTGTCCACGGAGGACGACCACGAGCGTGTCGAGCTCTACACTCGCCTGGGTCAGGTATACGAAGAGCGCCTCGGGCAAACCCAAGAAGCGGTGCGGGCCTACCGCGCGATCTTCGACAAGCTCGAACCGACCAACGAGGACGCGATTCTCGCGCTCGGACGTATCTACGAGCAGAGCGAAGCGTATAGCGAGCTCAGCACGGTCTATCAGCGCGAGCTCGAGAACGCCGTCGGTGACGTGCAAGAGGCCGAGATTCGCGCAAAAATGGCGCATTTGTCCGCGGAGCGTCTAGGCAACGTAGACGGCGCGATCGAGGGCTGGAAGCGGGTGCTCGATCTGCGCGGTGAAGATCCGGAAGCGCTCGGCGCGCTCGCCGGTCTGTACGAACAGCAGAGCAAGTGGGCCGAGCTGACGGACGTGCTCGAACGGCATTTCGACATCGCGGAATCGGACGAAGATCGCGTGAACGTGCTCACGCGCCGCGCCCGACTGTTCAGCGAACAGCTGAACCGCGACGACGAAGCGCTAGAGACCTGGCAGCGCGTGCTCGATATCGATTTTTCGAACGTCGCCGCCTTGCGTGCCACCGCTCAAGTTGCGCGCACGCGCCAAGATCCGAATGAACTCGTCACTGCGCTGCACGCCACGATCGATCGCGCGGCGGCGCTGCTCGAGGCGGACGAGCTCAAAGGCATCTACCGCGAGCTCGGTAAGACCTACGGCTCGGTGCTGTCGCAGCCGTTCGACGCGGCCGAAGCCTGGCGCCACCTGCTCGAGGTCGATCCCACCGATTTCGAAGCGATGGCCGAACTCGAGACCATCTACCGCAGCGACGAGCGCTGGGTAGAGGTAATCGGCGTCAAGCTCCAGCGCGCCAATGCCCTGGAAGACCCGAACGAGCGTGTGCGCGAGCTGCTCGAAGTCACCGAGCTGTGGAAGAAGGAAGCCAACGACTACGATCAGGCGACACCTGCTTTCGAGCAGATTCTGAGCATCGATCCGGCGCACCAAGAGGCCTTCGAGGCCTTGGAGCGCTTGCACACCGCCGCCGGTCGCTGGGAAACGCTGGTCGAGCTGTATCTGAATCGCTTGGAGACTCGCGAGTCGGTGCAGGAGAAGAACGAGCTCTTGCGTCGCATCGCGCGCGTCTTCGAGGAGCGCCTGGACGACAAGAACCAGGCCTTCGACGCGCTCGTCAACGCCTTCAGCGAAGACTTCAGTGACGACGAGACCGCGCGCTACCTCGAGCGCATGGCGCAAGCCACGGGCCGTTGGGGCGAGCTGATCAACACCGCCAACGCCTGGTTGCCGGAGCAGACCGACAACAAGCAGAAGATCCGCCTCTGCCTGCGCCTAGGCAAGTGGTACGGCGAGGACCTCGGTCACGCCGAGTACGCCCAGCCGTACTACCAGCAGGTCGTCGCGCTCGACCCCAACAACGTGCAGGTGATGCGGCAGATCGCGGCCATTCATCGCATGGGCGCGCAGTGGCAAAAGGTCGGCGAGACGCTGACCTTGGCCATGAACGTGGCGGCATCCAACGAGGATCGCAAAGCCATCTTGGTCGACATGGGCGAGCTCCTGTTCAAGAACATGGGCCAAGCCGATCAGGGCATCGCTTACTACAAGCGTGCGCTGGAGGTCGATCCGCTCTACCTGCCCGGTTTGACGGCACTCGAGCGCATCTACGAAGAACGCGCGAATCACGCCGATTTGGCCGAGATCCTCACGTCCAAGGTGCAAGCCTTGACCGACTCGGATCAGATCGCCACGACCAAGCTGCGCCTGGCTTCGCTGTACGAAGCCAACTTGGGTGACTTCGAACGCGCGGGCAGGGTTTACCGCGAGGTGCTCGAGATCGACGGCGCGAACGTGACCGCGCTGCGCGGCCTAGAGCGCATCTACCAGGCGCTGCAGGCCTGGTCGGATTTGATCGGCATCCTCGAACGCCAGCTGGACGTGGTGCAGACCGAGCGCGAGCGCGTGGAAGTCTTGCTGCGCTTGGCCGGCATTCAAGAAGAGCACTTCCTCAAGTTCGACATCGCCGCGACACGGCTCGAGCAAGCGCTCGAGATCTCGCCCGGTGAAGAACGCGCGTACGTTGCTCTGGAGCGCTGCTACCGCCGGCTCAAGCAGTGGCTCGATTTGATCAACACCTACGAGCGCCACATCAGTGAAGCTGCGAGCAGCGGCACCAAGGTGGAGCTGTATGGGCTGATTGCGGCCGTCTACGCCGAAGAGGTCGGCGAAGCGGACCGCGCGATCGACGCCTACCGCAACATCGTCGATATCGACGACACGAACGTGCCCGCGCTCGAAGCGCTGAGTAAGCTATACGAGAAACAGGGCGACGCCGCGCAGGCGATCGAGTCCATGACCCGCGTCGCGGATCTGACCTCGGATGGCAATCAGCGCGTCGAGATGTACTACCGCATCGGCAAGGCGCTCGAAGAGAAGCTGGGCGACCGTCGCCAAGCGCAAGAGCGCTTCGAGATGTCACTCGATCTCGATCCCGCGCATTTGCCGACCCTCGCCGCCCTGCGCACGATCGCCATCGACGAGTCAGATTGGGACCGCGCAGCGCGCTACCTCGAGCAAGAGCAGCTCAACACACCGACGCCGCGTGCGCGCGCCAAGCTCTTGGTCGAGCTCGGCAAGTTGCGCGACGACATGCTCAGCGAGCACGAGCTCGCGGTGCAAGCGTACGAGCTGGCGATGCAGTGCGATGCGGACTGCGAGGAAGCCGCGCTGCCGCTGCTCCAAGAGTACATCCGAGTCGAGCGCTTCCAAGATGCCGAGCCGCTGGCAGAAATGCTGGTTCGGAAGAGCAAGAACAAGGAAAAGTCCGAGCAGCACACGCTGTTCAAGCTGCTCGGTAAGGTTCACGCCTCGCTCGGCAACAACGACAAAGCGCTCAAGGCGTACACCAACGCCAACACCCTCGACCTCACGGACCAAGAAACGATTCGCGGTATCGCGGACGTCGCCTTCCAATTGAAGGATTGGCCGAGCGCGCTCACCAATTATCAAAAGGTGCTCACGGCGCTGGCCGAGGACGACACCGAGCAGCGCACGGACGTCTACTATCGCCTCGGCCAAATCAAGCGCGAGCAGGGCCAGGCCAAGCAGGCGATCAACAACTTCGAGAAGGCGCTCGGGCTGAACGGCGAGCATCGCCCCACCCTCGAAGCCTTGGTCGACACCTACGCCCAGGGCAACGATTGGAAGCAGGTTGCTGCCTACAAGCGCCAGATCCTGGACAGCGTTTACGACGGCGAAGAGCGCTTCAAGATCCTCAACGAGATCGGGGACATCTGGAGCGAACGCGAGAAGAACCCGCAAAAGGCCATCGAGGCCCTGGAGGAAGCCCGCGATCTCAAGCCCCAGGATCACGTGCTCCTGCACAAGCTCCTGCAGCTCTATCAGTCGGCCTCCGATTGGCAGAAGATGGTCGACACGCTGCAGGCGATCGCCGAGCACGAAGAAAAGCGCGAGATCAAGGCGCGTTACATCTTCACCCAAGCCCAGATCTACCGCGACAAGATCGAAGATTTGGACCGCGCGGTCGAGCTCTTCAACGAGTCACTCGATCTGAACCCGAGCTACCTCGAGGCCTTCGAGCGCATCAACAAGGTGCTCACCCAGCAGAAGAACTGGAAGCAGCTGGAGCGCGCTTACCGCAAGATGCTTCACCGCATCGCGGGCAAGGGCAACGCGGATCTGGAGCACACGCTCTGGCATCAACTCGGCCTGATCTATCGCGACCGGTTGCAGCAGACCGACTCGGCGATCGAGGCCTTCAAGATGGCCGCCACCAACAAGCCGGATACGGTCGTGGTGCGCCAGATCTTGGCGGAGCTATACGAAGTAGGCGAGCGCTGGGACGAGGCAATTGCCGAGCAGCGCGTGATCTTGGAGGCCGAGCCGCTGAAGATCGACGCCTACCGGGCGCTGTATCGGCTGTACCTGCAGAAGCAGTCGTACGACGAAGCTTGGTGCTTGGCGGCCGCGATGGCCTTCATGAAGAAGGCGGACGAGGAAGAGCAGCGTTTCTTCGACGATTACAAGCCGCAGGGCATGCTGGCCGTGAAGGGCCGATTGTCCGACGATTTGTGGGCGAAGCACGTTTTCCACGCCGACGAGAACCTGTACATCTCGAAGATCTTCATGATGATTGCGCCGGCTGCGCTGGCGGCGAAGGTGGCGCAGCTGCAAGCCACCAATAAGCTGCCGGTGCTGCCCAAGCAGTTCCGGCAGGATCCGGCGACCTCGACCGTGACGTTTGCCAAGACGTTCGGTTGGGCGGCGCAAGTGCTCGGCGTCCAAGCGCCCGATCTCTACGTGCGCAACGACGTTGCGGGCGCGATCGTCGCGGTGCCGGCCAATCCTCCTGCGTCGGTCGCGGGTCAAACCGTGCTCACCGGCTTCCAGCCGCAAGAGCTGACCTTCATGTGCGGCAAGCACTTGGCTCACTACCGTCCCGAGCACTACATCCGAACGCTGTTCCCGACTCAGTCGGAGCTCACCATCATGCTGTTCGCAGGCGTGATGTTGGCGGCCCCGAGCACGCCCATGCCGCAAGACATGGCCGCGCAGATCCGAGCCACGGCGCAAGAGCTCGCCAAGTACATGCAGCCGGTTCAGCTCGAGCACCTGCGCTTGGTCGTGAAGCGGTTCATCGAGGAGGGCGCGAAGGCCAACATCAAGCGTTGGAACCAGGCCGTCGAACTGACGGCATGCCGTGCTGGCATGATCGTCTGCGGTGACCTCGAGATCTCGAAGAAGCTGATCGGCGCCGAGGCGCAAGCGCCTGGTGACTTGTCGGCAGCGGACAAGATGAAAGAAGTCTTGCTGTACTTCGTCAGCGAGGACTACTCGACCGTGCGTCGTGCTCTGGGCGTCGCGATCGCAGTCTGAGCGCGCGCGGTGTGAGGCCAGTGTGCTTGTTGAGTGCACTGGCCTCGCCGATGGGCGGGCTCTTCGCAACCGAGCGGGGCGATCTCGGGTTCGCCTGCGCACCTCGGAGCTTCGGCCTCTGCCTCGAAGGAGCGCGTGCGCCATTGCTCGAGCTGGCCCAGCTACTGGCGGTGTCTGGCACCAACGGACAAGGCCGTTGTCCGGATAGTCGAACATTTGCGCGGGGCGTTGCTCGTGCCTGCCACAGCACTCAACGCGAGTAACGCGCCAACGCCGCGCGCAGACCCGAGCGTTCTCGATGCGAGCCGCGCTAGGCTATTTGCCCGGTAGATCCAGCACCAGGCGCACGCCCGTGGAGATCCCGGTGTGCCCGCCATCGCTGCCGTACGTGCCCCAATCGAAGGTGAAATACGGGCCGAAGCCGACATTCGAGGTCGGATACCAATCGCCGCCCACGGTGAGCTTCAGGATATCGACGCCGAAGTAGTCCTTGCTGCCGATCTTGCTGTCCACCGTCGTCGAGCGCACGCCGAGGGAGAACATGCCCCAGGGATCGAAGCGCGTGCCTTGCACCAAATGGTAGCGAATGAACGGACCGCCCGCGAAGCTCTTGCCACCGGTGCACAAGTCGAGCGGGCACCCGTTCGGCTTCGAGTGGTCGTCGAAGTTACCCCACACACCGAGCACCACGTTGCGACTGACGCCGTAACCGACATCGAGATTCAGGGCCAAGGCGGCGCCCAGGTAGTCGTTGAGCTTCATGCCCTGATCGATGCTGCCGTACTGCCACTTGGCCCCGACGGAAGCGCCGACCACGAAGTGGCCACCGAGCGTGTCGTGCGCGCTGGGGATTGGCTCCAAGGGGGGCTGCTGATTGTCGGCTGGTACGACGACCGGGCCTGCGTCCTCCGTTGCGGTCGGGTCGGCGGCGGCCGCGCCTGGCTCTGCGCTGGCGGGCGCCGGAGCGGGAGCCGTACCGGGGGCCGGCGCTGCGCTTGGCTGGGGTGGGGCGCTGGCAGGAGTTTCGGCGCTGGCGAACTGGGCCAAAAATACCAGGCCCGAGGCTACGCGGAGCGCGACAGAGGTTCGCATGGGCGCCTTGTTAGCATCGGCGGCGAGCTCACGAAACCCCTGCGTCGAGCTTTGGCGCAACCCGGGCATCGCGCTGGCCGATGGGAACCGGGTCATGTCCAATGAGCCACCCACCATCGAACCAACCTCGCAAACCGTCGAATGTCCCCGGGCGCGTTTGCCCGGCCCATGGCGGGTCGAGCTGGGTGCTGAAGACCAGGCCACGAGCATGACGCTGCGCCAGGGCGACGAGCTCACGCTGGGCAGCGGCCGCGCCGCGCTGCTGCGGGTGCACGACCCCGCGGTCAGCAGCTTGCACTGTCGCCTGCGGGTGGTCGATTCCGGAATCGTCGTCGAGGACTTGGCGTCCAAGAACGGCCTGTACGTGGGCGGCGCGCGGGTGAGCTCCGCGTTGCTGTCCGAGTCGGGCGCGGCGTTCGTGGTGGGTCGCTCGGCGGTGTGCGTTCGTACCGTCGAGCGCGAGGAGCAGCTCGCTCCGAGTGATCCGCTGCCCGGCGTGATTGGCAGCTCCGCGCCCATGCTTCGGGTGGCGCGGCTCGTGCGCTTGCACGCGAAATCACGGGTCCCGATCTTGCTGCAGGGCGAGTCGGGCACCGGCAAAGACATGGTGGCGCGCGCGATTCACGAACTCGGGCGACGCGATGGTCCGTACGTGCCGCTCAACATGGCCGCGTTGCCAGAGTCGCTCGCTGATGCGGAGCTGTTCGGCCATCGTCGCGGGGCGTTCACGGGCGCCGTAACGAGCCGCGTCGGCGCCTTCGAGCAAGCTCACGACGGCACGCTTTTTCTCGACGAAATTGCGGAGCTACCGCTATCGATCCAGGTCAAGCTGCTGCGCGTAGTGGAAGACGGCATGGTGCGCGCCGTGGGCGCGGCTCAGGCGCTGCGCGTGGCCGTGCGCTTGGTTTCGGCGAGTTGGGCAGAGCTCGAGCAGCGCGTACTCGAGGGCCGCTTTCGGGCGGACTTGTATCATCGCTTGGCGACCGTCGTGGTCGAACTTCCGCCGCTGCGTGAGCGCCGCAGCGACATTGCGCAGCTGAGCCAATCGTTGCTGCGGCGCATGCGCGCCGACGTAGGTGAGCGCGTCTTGTCCAGCGCAGCCTTGTCGCGTTTGGTCGCGCAGAGTTGGCCGGGCAACGTGCGCGAGCTAGGCGCAGTGCTGTATCGCGCGGCGGCCAGCGCCGAATACGAGATCGCCGCGCGCCACGTGGATGAAGCGAGCCGCCAAGCGCCGCACGCTCGTCGTCCGAATCGAGATGCGCGTGCGCTGCTCGAGCTCTGCGAGGGCAACGTCAGTCGGGCCGCGCGTTCCGCCGGGGTGCCGCGCAGTACCTTCCGTGCCTGGTTGGCCAAAGCGCCGGAGCCGAGTCGCCCCGCGCCGCTGAATGACGAGCCCGAAAATAGCGATTAAAAGCTGCCGATCACGGTTAGGCCAGTGTGCGCGGGGCCGACGCTGGGCACGATCGAGACGCGCCGCCGCGCGGCGCGGGCCTGCTTGTCGGCGTCTTCGCGCGCGTTGGGATCGACGAAATAGTAGATCACGGTGCCCACCGCGGCCACGCCGCCGACGACGAAGCCCACCGTGGACCAAGTCTTCAGTTTGTCGCCGTTGTTCACGTTGTCTTGGTACTTCGAGCAAGCGGTGTTGTACTGCTTCGAACGCGAAGGGATTTCGGATGCGGGGAATGACGTGCCCATGAGCCAGGTGCTCGGGTTGGAGCACAAGTCGCTCGTGTCCGGGTTGGCCATCATGCTGTCTTTGGCGGCAGTGGTCGAAATCTGTGAGGCCACGGAGTCTGCGTTGTCGTAGCTTTTCTTGGAGGCAATCGCCAAACCAATGCCGCTACCTACGCCGGCGCCGGTGAGGCCGATACCCACGATGCCGACCGGCGAGCTCACGAGCCATTTGAAGAACGGCTTTCGTCCTGCACTCGGCTCGGCGGGCTCTGCTTCTGGCGCAGCTGGCTCGCTCTCGGACCGCGCCGGAGCGACCGCGGCCGCGGGCTCGGCAGGTAGGACTTTCGGCGCGAAATTCAGCTCTGCCATGAACTGCCGGCCGGCGCTGGCCGTGACTTGTTGAGTTCTGGTCTTGCCGCCCTTGCGCGCCTCGATGTTGTGCGTGCCGGGGTTCACGTACAACGGCCCGGGCAGCGGCGAAACGCCTTCCAGCGAACCGTCGACGTAGATCTCGGCGCCGCCCTCGTCGACGCTGACGTCGAGCAAGGCGACTGCGGACTTCGTCGCGTTCAACCCCGCTTCGGCCGCTTGGCGTTCGGAGTCGCTCGCCGTGGTGGATTCACGCAAGTAAGCAGAGAAATGTTTGGCCGCGTCGGCCTCGTGGTTACAGCGTAGCTCGCTCTGCGCCAGGTTGAGCAGCACGGCGGGGTGCTTCTTCAATGCGTAGGCCTGCAAGAACGCAACGCGCGCTTTGTCGTATTGCTTCTGATCGAAGAATGCGACGCCTTCTTTGAAGCGCTCGCGGGCGATCGCTACCGTCGTATCTTCGTCACTCGAGCGTCCAGCGGGCGCGGCGAACGATGACGCTGCTCCGAGCAGTAGGGTGCACGAGAGCGAGCAGCAGAGCAGCGCGCGGACACTGAATTTTCTCATCGTCGCTCGGACAATAGGTGGCATTTTCTGGGGGCGAAATGTGAATCCGCGACTCAGAAGGGAGCATCCCGCACGATCACACCCTTGCCCGCTGGCTTACTCGGGGTGGGGCTCGGGTCAGCGGCGGGGGCACGGCTTGCCGGTCGCGCTGCGGGGGCTGCCGGCTCAGCTTTCACTTTTGCCTTCGCCTTGACCGGCGCGCGTTCGCTCTTCGAGCGCGGGGCGAGGCCAAGCTCAGGCCCGGTCACCGCGGGGGTTGGCGTCGAGATCGCCGCCGCGGGCTCCGCTGGCTCGCTGGGTGAGGGAGTAGGTGCCGCGGCGCCGGTGGTGACCGTTTGCACGACATCATTGGCGAGCGCAGCTGCAGTGGACGGCTCGTGACTGCCACCGCTGAACGACCGAACACCGACCACGGAAACGAGCAGTAGCAACGCACCAGCCAATACCAAGCCGATGAGTTTGCCCTTGCCCTTTCGTGGGGCATACGGATTGAAATCGTCCGCCGCCGGAGCAGGCGCGACGCGCGCGGGGGGCGCGATAGGCGACAGGGAAGCATTCGGTGCCGAGCGCACGCGCGAGGGTACGGTCTGCGAGAACTGGCGCTTGTTTTCGGGCGGTAAGTTCTCCGGTGAGGACTGCGCCTCGGGCGCGATCACCACCGCCGGCGTGCTCGGCGGGTCCTTCGGCGTGTAAGCGATCGCGTAGCCGGGAACCTCGGGCGACGATTGAATGGGGGCCGAGTGAGCGGGCTCGGAGCGGGCAGGCTTCTCGATGTTGATCGGCGCGATGCCAAGCAGCGTTTGCTTGCCCAGAGGCTTCGGCTGGGGAATGGCTTGGACGGCGGGCATCGGTGCGGTCACCGTGCCCGGGTGCCGAGCATCAGCGGCAACCGGCGCAGGAGCGGGAATCGAGCTTGGAGCAGCGACCGGCGGAGGAGGGGCGCTAACGGGGGCCAAGATCGCAACCGGGGGCAGCACGGAAACGGGCCGGGCCGGCGGCGGAGCGGGCGCGTCGTCCCAAAAAGCCGTGAAGCTGTCGGCGAGCCGATCGGCGTCTTCGACACTCAGCGGTGGCGAAGAAGGGCGACCTTTGTCAGCTGGATCGGGCATCAATTGCGAGTCAGAGGCTAGCACCGTGACTCCTCGTGGCGCAACGCGGGGCAGCCGCTGTTTTGGCCGATTCGCCAAGGGCACGCTAAGAGTCAACGCAAGCGGCATGCGATTCCGAAGCTTCCCGCGCATTCCGCGCTCGCTGACCCTGCTTCTCGCGCTGCTCGGTGCTTCGAGCTGTCGATCGAGCGCTCGAGACGCCGCTCAATCGCAGCCTGCCCCGAGCGTGACCAGCGCGGGTTCGCCCGAAATTCCCGAGCGCGTCGAAGGCGTTGCGCACGCCGATGCCTGGGCCGTGGCCGGAACCAAGCAGGGAGGGCAGGCCGGGGCGAAACTTCTGCTCGACGCCGCTCGCTTGCGCGAACGAATTTTCCGCGCTGACCACCGCGAGGCTGACGCATTCGAGGCCATCGAACTGTACCGGCAGGCGGCTCGTAGCGAACCTTCGCTGCGCTGTTCGGCGGCCACCTCGGCCGCGCTCTTGGAGGGCGAGTTGAAGGCCGACCCAGAGCTGACCTTTCAGGCCGTGTATCGCGCGGGGCTCGCGCCGGGCGCGGAACCTGGCTGCAAGCAGCGCACGGAGCTGATCTTGAGCACGCTGAGCGCGTACCGACCGCTCCCCACCGTGCTTTCGCAGATCGAGCGCGAAGGGAGCACGGGCGCGCCGCTCGGGGCGCACCCCGTCGAGCCAACGCCCGCGCGCTCCGCCGAACCCGCGCCGAGCGACGGCGTGATCGTGCCGACGCTCGGTGCCCAGCGGGGGCCGGCGCGCGTGACGAAGATCGAGCGCTACGCCGCGGCGGACGCCGCGCGTGTCGTGGTCTACGTGACCCAGCCCGCAACCTACAAGGTTGGCTTCTTGGACGAAGGCAGCAAGAGCCCGCGGCTGTTCGTCGATATCGACGGCGCGACGTATCAGGGGGCCAAGGCCTTCGACGTGGGCGGTCTCGTGGCTCGAGTGCGGATTGGCGCGGAGGCTACGCGCACGCGCGTGGTCTTGGACTTGAACGCGACCGCGTATCGGCACGTCTTCTACATGCCGGAGCCGTTTCGCCTGGTCATCGACGTCTCCAAGGATCCGCCTCAGCGCGTGGCAGAAGTCACGCGCGGCCCACGTCAGGTAAAACGTGTCGTGCTGGATCCGGGGCACGGGGGGCACGATCCCGGAGCGAGCGGGCCGAGCGGTTTGCGCGAAAAAGACGTGACGCTCGACATTGCTCACCGCGCAGCTCCGCTGATTGCGCGTGAACTCGGGATCTCGACCTTGCTCACGCGCGACGGTGACGACTACGTCGCGCTCGACGAACGCACCGCGCGCGCCAACGCGTTTCAAGCCGATCTGTTCCTGTCCATCCACTGCAATGCCAGCGAAGATGGCGCGGGCCGCGGCGTGATGACGTTCGTGCTGGACGACTCGCGCGACGCCATGTCGACGCGCCTCGCCGCGCGCGAGAACGACGCCTCGGCGGAGGCCGCAGCCGAGCTCGCCGGCGCTCTGCGGCGCGGTGAAGGCAGCTTGAGCGCGGGCCGTTCCAATCATTTTGCCGAGCTGCTGCAGCGTTCCGCGATTGCTTCGCTCTCGCCGAGCTACGGCGATATCCCCAATTCCGGCATCAGGCGCGCGGGCTTTTACGTGTTGGCCGGCGCGCGCATGCCCGCGGTGTTGTTCGAGACTTCGTTCATCTCCAATCCGGTTGGCGAGACGCGCTTCAACACCGGTGACTTCCGACAAAAAATCGCCGACGCGATTGTAAATGCCGTGCGCGCCTACCGGGACGGCCTCTGAACGCCCGCGAGCCGACTCGCGCCTGGAGTGGGTGCCCTGCTGCGAGTCGAAGCTCGCCCGCGGTTTGTCCTAATTTGTCGAATTTACGAAAAAATCCGCGCGGCTGATTATCGGTGCCGGCTATTGACTGAGGCGGGGCGGGTCCCTATCTTAACCGGCCCCCAGAATTGGGGGCGTTTTTCTGTAGTCAGACAAGCCAGTCGAGTGCGCTACCGATGACCAAAGTCCAGCTAAAAAAATTCCGGGACATGCTCGAGGCGAGGCGCCAAGAAATCATCAAGCGAGCCCAACAGACGCTCGATGAAGATATGGCCCTCGACGCCAACGATCTGCCGGACGAGATGGATCTCGCATCGAGCGAGTATCTGCAATCGTTCCAGTTTCGCCTACGTGGTCGTGAGAAGGCGTTCTTGGATAAGATCGGTAAGGCGATCGACAAGATCGATAAAGGAACCTTCGGCGTCTGCGACGACTGCGGCGAAAAGATTTCCGTGAAGCGCCTCGAGGCGCGTCCGGAGACCACGCTGTGTATCCGTTGCAAAGAGGATCAAGAGCGGGTCGAAAAAGACTTCACCTGAGGTTTGGGCTGCCCCGCGCGCGTCGCGTCGCGTTACGGCGGCCGCGCGCCGCGAGGTAGGCCGAATCCCCACGGGCTGCGACGCGGCCCATCTCTAGCGCGCTCGCTGCGCGCGTCCGGACCCCCAAGCGCAGGCCAGAGGCCTGCGCGGGGGTCCTTCGTCTTTTGTATGCCCCAAGCGCGCGAGCAATAGCGCGAGCGCCTGGCGGATCGCTGCGCGGGGCGCAGGCGTCTGGGCTTGCTATGATGTGCGGTGATGGGTCGAAAACACGTCAGGGCGGGGAGATTGCGGCCGGAGGCGATGCGATGGGGGGCGGGCGCCGTGCTGGCTGGCCTGCCGCTCCTGCTTGGTCTCGCGGGCACACGCACGGCTGCCGCGTGTTCGACCTTGCCGCCCGCGTCAGCGCTGCGCGGTTACCCGAGCGATGGGGAAGTGGAAGTGCCGACCAACGTCGTGCCGTTCTACGACGCAGCGTCGGCCTACGGAACTCCTCTAGAGCACGCGACGTTCACGCTCACATCGTCTGCTGGCGAATCGCTGACTGCGCAAGCGGCGCGCGCTCAAGTGGCCACCACCGAGCTCACGATTGAGAGCGAGCTGCAACCGAACACGAGCTACACTCTCGTTGCGAGCTTCGACGAACCAGCGGGACCAGACTTTGTCGAAACCCTCACTCTGGCGTTCACGACCGGCGCCGGCCCTGCGTCGTCCGCCCCTCCCGCGCCGCCTCGAGGGTTTCTGCGCCACTATCTGTTCGCTGATCAGCCGAGGTCGAGCTGCAGCCCATCGGAGCAGGGAACGTGCGTCGCGGTGAGCGCAGGGTTGCCGGTCGAGGCGACGAACGTCGACGATGTCGGTCAAGAAAACTCGCTGAAATTTTTGTACCGCGAGTCGTGGTTTACCGACCTGTCGGGCATCACGCAGAACACGAATTTTCGCTGCGTGAAGTTGCGAACCCGCGGCGCAAACGCGGTCTACAGCGAGCCGCTCGTGCTGTGCGGCGCGGATGCTCCGCTGTTTGCGATTCGCGGCAGTGAAAATATCGGCTGCACGCCCCAGGGGCTCACTCAAGACGGCGCACTCGTGACCAGCTCTGCGGGCGCTGCGCAAGGTGGCGCTGGGCAAGGCGGCGCAGGGGGATCGCCCTCTGCAAGCGGTGCAGCCGGGGCAGGGATGGGCGGCGCTGACCAGGTGGGCGCGCCGGCGTCACCGTCTGCAAAAAGCTCGGCCTGCAATTTGGCTCCGGGCAGGAAGAGCTCGTCCAACCCCGCGCTCGGCGCGCTGCTGGCACTCGCGTTGGCAACGCTTTTCAGTCGTCGCGCGCGCCTCGCGGTCGCGGACGGCCGCGAGGTTCGCGACGTGCGCTGAGCTGCTGGGCCGCGCTTGCGAGCGCCCCCAACCAGGCGCACCTCGAGCGCGCTCGTCGCGATCAGCGCGCTTTGGCGGGTTTCTTTGCCGGTCGCTTGGGGGCGGGGGAGGCCTTCACGGGGGGCTTGCCCACGTCCGCGAGCGCTTGTTTGAGGTAGACGCCGGTGTGGCTGCCGGGCGTTCTGGCCACTTCTTCGGGCGTGCCCGCCACGACGATATCGCCGCCGTTGTTCCCGCCCTCGGGGCCCATGTCGATCACCCAATCGGCGCAGGCAATGAGTTCGATGTTGTGCTCGATCAGCAGCACCGAGTTGCCGGCGTCGCGCAGGCCGAACAGGGCGTGAGTGAGCAGCTCGATGTCCGAAAAGTGCAGGCCGGTGGTGGGTTCGTCGAGCACGTACAGCGTGCGGCCGGTGGCTTTGCGTGACAGTTCACTGGCCAGTTTCACGCGCTGGGCTTCGCCGCCGGAGAGCGTAGTCGCGGGCTGGCCGAGTTGGATGTATCCGAGGCCCACCTGACGAAGAGCGGTCAGCTTTTGACGAATGCGTGGGATCGACTCGAACAGTTCGTCCGCTTCGTCGACCGTGAGGTCGAGCGCGTCCGCGATCGACAGGCCGCGGTATTTAACTTCCAGCGTTTCGCGGTTGTAGCGCCGGCCGGCGCACGAGTCGCAAGTGACGTACACGTCCGGCAAGAAGTGCATCTCGACCCGCAGCACGCCGTCGCCTTGGCAGGCTTCGCAGCGGCCGCCTTTGACGTTGAACGAGAAACGGCCTGGTTTGTAGCCGCGCGCGCGCGCGTCGGGCAAGCCCGCGTACAGCTCACGCAGGTGCGTGAAGATGCCGGTGTAGGTTGCGGGATTCGAGCGCGGGGTGCGGCCGATCGGCGCTTGATCGATGCTGATCACCTTGTCGATGTGCTCGAGGCCTTCGATGCGCTCGCAGGGACCGACCCAGCCGGTCGCGCCGTACAGCGCGGCGCGTGCGGCGCTCAGCAAAGTGTCGACGATCAGGCTGCTTTTGCCGGAGCCGCTGACGCCGGTGACCGCGCTGATCAGGCCGAGCGGGATCTCGACGGTGATGTTCTTCAGGTTGTGGGCCTTGGCACCCACGATGCGCAGCTTCAGATCGCTGGGTGGCTGGCGCACGGTTGGCACGGGCAAATGCTTTTCGCCCGAAAGATACGGACCGGTGATCGAGCCGGGATCTTTCATGATCTCCGCGGCCGTGCCCTGCGCCACAATCTGACCGCCGAGCGCGCCCGCGCCCGGACCCATGTCGACCACGTGGTCCGCGCTCAAGATCGCATCGCGGTCATGCTCCACGACCAAAACGCTGTTGCCCTTGTCGACCAGGCGCCGCAGGGCTTGCAAGAGGCGCGCGTTGTCGCGCGCGTGGAGGCCGATGCTGGGTTCGTCCAGCACGTACAGCACGCCCACCAAAGAGGCGCCGATCTGGGTCGCCAGGCGAATGCGTTGCCCTTCGCCGCCGGACAGCGTGTGCGCGGTGCGCTCGAGCGACAAATAGTCGAGCCCGACCTCGAGTAAGAAGCCGAGCCGCTCGGTGACCGCTTTGATCAAGGGTAGGGCGATCGCCGCCTCACGCGGGGCGAGTGTGCTCTCAGTGCCGAAGGCCGACAAAAATTCGCGCAGACCGCGCAGCGGCATGGCCGAAAGCTCGGCGATGGTCCGGCCGCCGAGTTTCACGGCGAGGGCTTCCGGGCGCAGGCGCACGCCGCCGCACGCTTCGCACGTCTGGGTGACGATGAAGCGACCCAGATCGTCCGGGCCTATCCCGCCGTCGTCCGATTCGTGATCCTCGCCCTCGGCGAACGCGCCGGTGTCGAGCATATGCTGCAAGCGCGGCACGATGCCCTCGTAGCTGGGCGCGGAGTTCTTGCGCTTGCCGCTGCCGCCGCTGGCCGTGCTGCCGTAGAGCAAGGCTTGGCGCTGGGCCTCGGGCAGCTCCGACCAGGGCACGTCCGGGTTCAGCGAGAGCGCTTCCACGGCGCGCGACACTTCGGTCGCGGTGGCCACCGAGCCGCGCCGGCCGAAGGCGGCGATCGCGCCTTCGCGCAAAGAGCGACTTTCATCCGGCACGATGCGCCCGACGTCGATCGCCGAGCGTACGCCCAGGCCGTCGCAGCTGGGGCACGCGCCGTGCGGGCTATTGAAGGAAAATAGGCGCGGTTCGAGGGGCGGCAAGGTGATGCCGTATTCCCAGCTGACCAAGCGCTCGCTCATCACGACCGGCTCGCTGCCATCGACCGCGTCGAGCAGCACGGTGCCGTCACCCAGTTTCAACGCGAGTTCGACGGAATCGGTGACGCGCCCCTTGGCGCCATCGCGCACCGCGATGCGATCGACCACGACGTCGAGGTCGTGCGTCTTCTGTCGATCCAGCTCGCGATCATCGCCCAGATCGACCTGTTCGCCGTCGATGCGTGCGCGCACGAAGCCTTCACGGCGCAAGCGCTCGAGCTCCGCGCTCAAGTCGCCCTTTTGTTTGCGCACGATCGGCGCAAGCAATGCCAAGCGCGCGCCCTCACCGCGGGACAAGATCGAGTCGACGATCTCTTGCACGGTGTACGCGCGCAGCACCTTGCCGGACTTGGGGCAGTGCGGAACCCCGATGCGCGCGTAGAGCAAGCGCAGGTAGTCCGCGATTTCGGTGACCGTGCCCACGGTGGAGCGCGGGCTCTTGCCGAGCCCCTTCTGCTCGATGGCGATCGCCGGGCTCAGGCCTTCGATGCTTTCGACGCGTGGCTTCGGTAGCTGGTCGAGGAACTGCCTGGCGTAGGCCGACAGCGACTCGACGTAGCGACGCTGACCCTCGGCGTAGATGGTGTCGAACGCGAGGGAGGATTTCCCCGAACCGCTCGGCCCGGTAATCACCACCAATTGATTGCGGGGTAGCTCGCAGCTGACATTCTTCAGGTTGTGCTGCGTGGCACCGCGGACGACCAGGGACTCCATTGATTTCTGCACGGTATGAACGGCAAACGCCGGCCCGCGAGGCGCGAGCGGGGAGCGTGTAGGTGTAACATATTCGTCGCCGCGCGCGATTTGGGGCCCGAGTTCGGCGGCCGAACGGGGGCTCGGCCGCGCGGGTCGCGTACCCACCCTCGCGGGCCGCCTTTTTGTCCTGCCCGGAGGCCGGCGACGCATAGCATTGCCCTACCTGCCCGCTTCGATTAGCTTTCGCGGCGTGGAGCTTGCTTTCAACAACGCCCGGGACTCGTCAGCAGGGCCCGGCGTTGGGGCGGCCACGAGCACAGCGAGAGGTCGGGGCCCGAGCCGCCGTCGCTCGATGTGCACACAAGCTTGGGCCTATAGCTCAATCGGTCAGAGCCCCCGGCTCATAACCGGGTTGTTCCTGGTTCGAACCCAGGTGGGCCCACTGACCCCCAGCTCGTGGCAATAATAGGTTAGAGGGACGCGAGGAGCCGTTTTAGACAGTGACAATCCAGGCGCAAATCGAGAATCTCGAAAATTTAGCGGCGCTCGATGTGGAGCTGAAAGAGCTCCGCGACGCGGTCAAACAGGAGCGACAAGGGCTCGATGCCAAGCGCTCGACTTTGGCTTCGTTGGAAGAGCGGCTCGCCCGCAGCCAGAAGAACTCTGGCGATATGGACAAGACGCGTGGTGACTTGATGGGGGAGGTTCGACAAATGAGCGTTCAGGTCGAACGCTCGCGCGAGAAACTGTCTCGCTGTCGTACCGAACGCGAGGCGAACGCGGCCCAGCGTGAAATCGAGGAGCTGCGCAAGCTGTACCGCGATCGCGAGATCGAGGTGGAGAAGCTCGATGGCTTCCTCGAGCAGGCCCAGAAGGACATGGCGCAGGTGACCGGCGAGCGGGATGCGCTCTTGGCGGAGCTGGCCTCGGTCGAAGGCGACACCGTGGGCCGTCTGGCTCAGGGGGACGCCGCAGTTGCCGAAAAGGAGGCGATTCGCGCTGGCCTGGTCGCCAACGTGCCGCCGGTGCTGTACCGCCGCTACGAGATGATCCGCGGTCGCCGCGGCACCGCGATCAGCTCCACGACGGATGGCACCTGTTCGGCCTGCCACATGCGCTTGCCGCCGATGTTGTTCCAGGGGCTGACGCGCGAGAACAAGTTCGAGCAATGCCCGAGCTGCAATCGCATCCTGTACTACCGCCCCGGCGTAACCAGTGACAGCAGCGAGTCAGGCGCGCCTTGATCGTGTTCGCGAGCCTTCGCCCGCGCAGCTCGCTGAAGGCGCGTCGGTCTGAATGAAAGCCTGCCCGGCCTGCGGACGCCTGTACCCGGACGACGCCGGCTTTTGCCCAGTCGACGGCGCGCAACTCACTAGCGCCACGCAAGTGCCGGTGCTCGCGGATAACCAAGACGCGCGCATCGGACAGCTCTTGTGCAACCGCTACCAAGTGCGGCGCGTGGTCGCCGACGGTGGCATGGGCCGCGTGTACGAAGCGCTCGATATGCAGGCGCGCCGCAACGTCGCGCTCAAAGTGCTGCACCCGGACGTGTCACGGGATCCGATCGCCGTGGAGCGCTTCAAGCGCGAGTTCGAAGTCAGCAAAATGCTGCCCCACGATTACATCGTGGAGGTGTTGGACTTCCAACCCACGCCCGACCAAAGCTTCGTGTTGGCGATGGAGTTCCTCTACGGTGAGGAGCTGCGCGCCACGCTCAAGCGTGAGCAGGTGATTACTCCCGCGCGCATGCTGCGCATGCTGAGCCAGGTCGCGATCGGCTTGGATGGCGCGCACGCCCGCAAATTCGTGCACCGCGATCTGAAGCCGGACAATCTGTTCCTGTGCCAGACGCACGAGGGTGACATCGCCAAGCTCTTGGACTTTGGCTCGGCCAAAGACAAGGGAGAGTCAGCCAAAAAGCTGACCGTGCTGGGCACCACGATCGGCTCGCCCTTCTACATGGCACCCGAGCAAGCGCAGGGCTTGGATACCCTGGACCATCGCGCCGATGTCTGGGCGCTGGCCGCGATCATCTACGAATGCGTCGTCGGCCGCGTGCCGTTCATCGGCAACAACGGCCCCAGCATTTTGCTGCAGATCTTGACCAAGGAGCCCGCGGCTCCGAGTGAAGCAGGCAAAGGCCAGAAGTACCCGGTGCCACCCACGCTCGATCGCGTGATGACGCACGCGTTCAAGAAGACCGCAGCGCATCGCATTGCGTCCGTGGGCGCTTTGGCGGATGCGGTCGGCGCGGCCTACGGTTTGACCGGCACGCACTTGGAGTGGGCGAAGACCACCGAGGCCGAGCTGACCGCGCGCGTGAACGCGGCGATGCCGGCGTTGCTCGCGACCGCTGCCGCGCCGCGCGCCGCCAATGTCGCGGATTCGTTCTTCGGTGAGTCGGACAGCTTGGATGCCATGGGCGATCCATTCGGTGCAGCTCCTGCTCCCGCCCCGGGAGCTTCCGTGCCGGCCGCGGGCGCAGCGCCGCTGGGCCCCGCGCCCGGTCCGGGTTACCCGGCCCGAGGCAACGAAGATTATTCGCCGCAATCCATCGCGGGCGTGCCCAAGAGCTCGAACGCGCTGCTGCTACTCGCCGTCGGCGGCGGCGCGCTGTTCGTCGGCATCGCGCTCGTGATTGTATTCGTGCTGCTGCGCTGAAGCCGCGCAGCAGGCCAACGCGCGGCCTTCCGCTACTTCGATTCGATGTCCAACGCGAGGTCGCGCTTTTCCACCAAGCACTGGTCTTCGTTGCAGACCGAGAAGAACAGCTTGCCGGATACGGTGTGCTTGCCGGCACTCTCCGGCGTGAAGGGCACGGACAAGGTGGCGGTCGTTTTCTCGACCTTGACCGCGTCCTTATCGACGACCAAGTTCGCGAACTTGAGGCCGGGCGCTTCGTTCAGCTTGAACTTGTAGGGGTACTTGTCGTTGGCGTGGAACGGCGGCTTGGCCGAGATCACGATCTCTGCAGCGCCGGCCTGGCCGGAGCTGTAGGCGCCCTTGGGTTGAATCACGACATCGAAGGGCGCTTCGCTGTACTTGCTGGCGGCGGCGGGGGCAGCGGCAGCGGGTGTCGGGATCGCTTCGGGGGCGGCTACGGCAGCGGTGGCGGCGGCGGGCGCGGGTGGTGGGGGTTCGGCGGCGGTGGCTTCGGCCGCGGGCGGTGGCTGATTCTTACAACCCGAGAGGCTGCCGAGCGCAATCAAGGAAGCAAACGAAGCCAGCCACAGACCACGGGCCGAGCCCGAAACCGAGAGCAAACGCGCCATGGCGTTTCAATACCACATGGGTCTCGGAAGACAACGGCGCGGCGCTGCCGCGTTTCTGCGCAAAAAAATCGAGGCTCGAGCCGTGGTACGCTTACCGGTATGCCCGAGCGCATTTTGGAGGACCTGCAGCGCATCGCGCTCTCCGTGCAGAAGGAGTTCAAGGAAGAACGCCGTCTGCTTTCGTTTCGCGAATACCTGACGCTGTTCTCGACCGACACCGTCCGCTACTCGCGAGACGCCTCACGCTACCTGCGTGACATGTTCGATCACTACGGACGCGAGACGGTGACGCGGCCGTGGGGAGAGCTATCGCGCTTTCGCTTGTTCGACTTGCCGTTCTTGGACAAAGGCGAAGCGCGTTCCGATGCGCTCGTCGGTCAAGAAGCGGTGCAAGCCGAGATCTATCGCGCGCTCAGCAACTTCGCGCGCGAGGGACGGGCAAACCGCGTGCTGCTCTTGCACGGCCCGAACGGCTCGGCCAAGAGCACGGTGGCGGCCTGCATTGCGCGCGCGCTCGAACACTACTCGTTGCTCGACGAAGGCGCGCTGTATCGCTTCCATTGGGTTTTCCCGACCCAGGCCACGCTGCGCGGCTCGATCGGCTTTGGCGGCAAGCGCGCGCTGGGCGCTGCCGATGATGGCAGCTATGCCCATTTGCCCGACGAGCAAATCGACTCGCGGCTATTCGTCGAAGTGCGGGATCATCCCCTGTTCTTGATCCCGCTCGCCGCGCGCAAAGAGCTGCTCGAGCGGATGTTCGCGGACGCCAAATCCAAGGCCCCGCCGCCCGCGTGGATGCTCCGCGGCACGCTCTCGCACAAGAGCCAGCAAGTGTACGAAGCCCTGCTCACCAGCTACGGCGGCTCGCTGGAAGAAGTGCTGCGGCACGTGCAGGTCGAGCGCTATTTCATCTCGCGTCGTTATCGCGTGGGCGCGGTCACGCTCGGGCCGCAATTGTCCGTCGATGCGGGCGAGCGCCAAGTGACCGCTGATCGCAGCCTGGGCGCGCTGCCCACCGCGCTGCAGTCGATGACCCTGTTCGAGGCGTACGGCGAGCTGGTCGATGCGGCCGGTGGTTTGCTCGAATTTTCGGATCTGTTGAAGCGTCCGCTCGACGCCTTCAAGTACCTGCAGATCACCGCCGAGACCGGCGAGGTCGCGCTGCGCTCGCAGAACGTGCAGGTCAACTGCGTGATGCTCGCCAGCGGCAACGAAGTGCACCTGAACGCATTCCGCGACCACCCGGAATTCGAGAGCTTCCGCGGCCGCTTGGAGCTGATCCGCGCGCCGTACCTGCTCAGTTGGCACGACGAACAGCGCATTTACGACGCGCAAATCGCGTCCCAAGTACAAAAGCACGTCGCCCCGCACGCCACGCGCATCGCGGCCATGTTCGCGGTGCTCACGCGCATGCGCCGCCCCACGACCGATCGCTACGAAAAGCCCCTCCAAGATCTGGTCACCGAGCTGACCGCGATCGAGAAGCTCGACCTTTATTCATCCGGCACGCCGCCCACTCGCCTGGACGACGAATCGGGCAAATTGCTGCGCTCGGCGATCGGCAAATTGTATCACGAGAGCGAGGCTTACCCGATCTACGAAGGCAGCATCGGCGCGAGCCCGCGCGAGATGCGCACCGTTTTGCTCGATGCCGCGCAAGACCCCCGTTACGACTGCTTGTCACCGCTCGCCGTGTTGAAAGAGCTGGATCGCTTGTGCGAGCGCACGAGTGAATACAACTGGCTGCAAGAAGAGCGCTTGGCCGGCGGCTATCACGACCACGTGCTGTTCCGAAAAGTGCTGCACGCGCGGCTCTTGGACGCGTTCGAAGACGAGTTTCGCATCGCCAGCGGCTTGGTCGATGAAACGCGCTACAGCGATCTATTCGATCGCTACGTGATCCACGTGAACTACTGGGTGAAGAAGGAGAAATTCCGAAACCCGCTCACTGGCCAATACGAGGAACCCGACGAACGCTTGATGCGCGAAGTCGAAGCCCTACTCGGCTCGCCCGACAAGGCGGAAGATCTGCGCCACGGCCTGATCGGAGCGATCGCGGCCTGGGCCATCGATCACCCGGACCAACCGCTGGACAACGCGCGCGTGTTCGGCTCGCAACTCCGCCGCCTGCGGGAGTCGGCCTTTGCCGAGCGACGCGTGGCGGTGGCCAAGCTGAGCCGCGATCTGGTCGCGCTGCTCCGAGAAGAGGGCAGCGGGCTGGACGACGCACGCCGCGCCGCCGCAGAAAAAGCGCTCGATGTGCTGATCACGCGCTTCGGCTACCAGCGTGGTTCGGCGGGCGACGCCGCGGTGGCCCTGGTGCGCGAGCGTTTCGTCGACGTGTACCGCGGGTAGGCGAGCGTGAGCGCGGGCGCCGCTCCAAGCACCGAGTCGCGGCGCGCGCTCGGCGTGTGGTCGCTGCTCGCCTTGGGCGTGAACGGCATCGTGGGCGTGGGGATCTTCTTTACGCCGAACCTGGTCGCTGGTTTGGTGCCCGGCACGGCGGGCGTGTGGGCGTACGCGCTCACGTTGCTCGCGCTGCTGCCGGTAGCCATGACCTACGCGCGCCTCGGTGCGCGCTTCGATCGCGACGGCGGCCCGTATGTTTGGGCGACGGCGGCCTTCGGACCCGGCGCAGGCTTCGTAGTCGGCTTTGCGGCGTATGCCTCGGCCGTGCTCAGCACCTCCGCGGTGCTCGCCGGGCTAGGGGAGTACCTGGCGCCCGTGTTGGGGCTTGCCCAGCAAAAACAGGCTTTTTCTTTGGGGGTCGCGCTGCTCTTCGCGGTCGTCGTGGCGGCGGGCTTGAAGCCGAGCGCGTGGCTCTGGTCAACCCTGACCGTGCTCAAGTTGCTGCCGCTACTGCTGCTCGTGAGCGTGTTCTTGGTCGGCCCCGCCCCCGAACCGACGTCGGCGACGGCTGCTCCGACCGTGTCTTGGTCGCGGGCCGTGCTCCTGATCGTGTTCTCGATGCAGGGCTTCGAGATCGTGCCCGTGCCGGGATCACACGTCCGCTCGGCTCGGCGCGCGATCCCGATCGCCACCATTGGCTCACTCGCCCTGTGTGGCGCGCTATACATGTTGCTGCACTGGGCCTGCGTGCGCGCGGTCGGAAATCTCGCCGCGAGCGCGGCTCCGTTGGTGGCCGCGGCCGGCGCTCTAGGCGGCGGGCGCCTCGCCAACTTCGTCAGCGCGGGCACGAACGTCTCGGCAATCGGCATCGCCTTCGGCATGATGGCAATGACTCCACGTTACCTCGCCGCGCTGCACTGGGGCGGGGGCGAGAGCTGGCTTTCCAGCCCAGAATTGCCGCGACAAGTCCCGCGTCGCGCGCTGTTCGTGACCTTGGTCTTGGTCGTGGTCCTGCTCTCGTGGGGCGCGCTCAGCCGGTTGTTCGTGCTGTCCAGCGTGGCGGTGCTGTTTCAATACTCGGTCAGCGTGCTCTCGCTCGGTTGGCTTTCGCTCAAGCGGGCGCACGGTCTCACGCCGCGCGACGCGCTGTCCGCACCGCTCGCGCTCGTGGCATTGCTGCTCGTGGCCCGCGCGGTGGAGCGGGCCGAGCTCTTGGTGATGACGGGCATCGTCGGGGTCGCGCTTCTGCTATGGTTCGTGCCCACAAGGCTTTCGCGATGACTTGGTTCGACACCCACTGCCACCTCGATAGTGAACACAACCCCGGCGGCGCAGACTCCATCTTGGAGCGCGCTCGCCAAGCCGGCGTCAGTGCATTCTTGTGCGTCGGCGTGGGCGGCATGTCCCAAGCCGAACAAGCGCTCGCCACCGCCGAGCGCCACCCCGATGTTTACGCCTCCGCGGGCGTGCACCCGCACGACGCCGCGCGCGACGGCGCTCTGGATTTCTCGACCCTCTTCGCGCACCCGCGCTTGCTCGCCGTAGGCGAAGTCGGCCTCGACTACCACTACGACCATTCCCCGCGCGACACCCAAGCCGAAGTCTTTCGCCGCTACATCGCGCTCGCCCGCACCCTCCAAAAGCCGTTGATCATCCACACCCGCAGCGCCGCCGAAGACACCCTACAGATGCTCGAGAACGAAGGCGCGCGCGACGCAGGCGGAGTGATCCACTGCTTCAGCGAAGATCGCGCCTTCGCGGCCCGCGCGCTCGATCTCGGCTTCTACCTGTCGTTTTCCGGCATCGTGACCTTCAAGAGCGCCCGCGCGATTCAAGAGGTAGCCGCCTGGGCGCCCGCAGACCGCATCCTGGTCGAGACCGACAGCCCCTACTTGGCGCCCGTGCCGCTGCGCGGAAAGCCGTGCGAGCCCGCGTTCGTCGTTCACACCGGCAAATACGTGGCCACGCTGCGCAACCTCGAGCCTGCGCACCTTGCCGCACTCACGACCGAAAACGCGCGCCGCTGCTTTCGCGTCCCGGTGGCCCCCAGTTGAGCGCTCTGCCACACTAAAACCGCATGGCTCGCCCTTTGGTCGGCTCGGGAGCGCTCGTGACGTCGTTCGTCGCGCACGGCCTGCTGCTCACTTGCGGCGCCCTACTCATCTCCCACTCACTGCGCTCGCGCTCGCCCACGCCACCCGAGCCCATCATCCCTTGGGGTGAATTCGAAGTCGAACTCCCCAACTTCGACCCCACCGCAAGCGACCAAGAGCACGAGAGCGAAGCGCCGTCCGAAGAGCTCGAACCGACGCTGCCCGGGGGTGGCCCGCTCACGCGCCACCCCGACACCGAGCAACCCGGCCGCGGCGGATCCAAGACCGCCCCCGAAGCCGCCACCAATCTCGACAGCCACGTCGATCCCATCAGCCTCGAAACCGACGCCCTCACGCACCTGGATCGCAGCCAAGTGCAGCGCCTGCACACCGCCAACGCGCGCCGCTCCTGGGACGATCACCGCTCCACGCCCACGCCCATGCAGCTCACCTTCCTCGCCACTGGCAAGGGTAGGGTCCCCGAACGCCGCGCCCTCGCGGCCAACGCGCCGGGATCGATCACGGGCACGGTTGCGTCGTCAATCGGCGGGGTTGCAGGCGGCACCGTCGATGAAACGGGTCTCGCTGCCGACCCCGCAACCGGCGCGGCCGTGCCGGGTCGGAGACAACCGGAGCCACAATCCGGTGCTCCAATGACAGCGCCCAATGCGGCACTGTCACGCGGCGCTCAGATCCTCACCGCACGGCCCTGGGTGATGCGCGCCCGCCCCGCGCTACCCACCGAAGTCCGCGCACGCCCCAACGACACCGACGACAGCTCACAAGCCGTCGCCGCCCGCGTCGCCGCACTGATCCACGCCAGCACCATCGGCGCCCCACCCGGACCGGGTGTGGGGGGCGAACCCGTCGGCGGCTCACCCGGCCGCTCGGGCAGCGCAGGCATCGGCTCCCGCGCCACGCCCAGCGGCTTCGGCCCCGGCCCCGACGCCCTGAACGACCCCGGCATCCAAGGCTTCGTCGCCGCCCTCAAACAACGCATCGACGAACAACTGCGACGCGCCTTCCCGGATTGGGCCATCGAAGCCGGCCGCAGCGGCCACGTGATCTTCGAACTATCGCTGCTCGCCGACGGCCGCCTGGAGCGCGTGCGCATGGTCCGCCCCAGCGGCATCCCCGAGTACGACGGCAATGTCCTCACTGGGGTCCGCCGCATCCCCACATTTGGCCCGCTGCCCAAAGCCCTAGGAAATCGCGCGCTAATTACGATGAGTTACACGGCCTTGAACCACGTCATCGGCCGCGAAGGCCCCGGCCCCGGCGGTTACGGCACCGTGCCCCAAGCCTCGCGCTAAGCGAGGGCCGAGGCCCGAGCGAACCCAAAAACGAACACGCTTCCCGGCTTGACAGCCCGGCCCTCGCCCGACCATATTCCCGGCCCTTCAAGGCGAAGTAGCTCAGTTGGTTAGAGCACACGCTTCATAAGCGTGTTGTCCCCGGTTCAAGTCCGGGCTTCGCTACCAATAATCAGGCTCGATCGAGGTGCGACGAGCCGGTGACGACGTTGTGCGGGTACCTGAGCGGAGGGCTCTCCTCACTTGATGGTGGGGAGGGATGAAAAGTTCTTCAGGCGCAGGAGCTTAGGAGCCGCAGTCTGTAATTGCGGAAGCTCTTATACCCGTAAGCTCGCCGAATCACGAGCTTTGCCTTGCCGTTGAAGCCCTCGGTGCGGGCGTTGGTGAGGCGACAAAGGAAATAGGCCAGAACCTCCTTCCGCCAACGCATGAGAGTATTTCGGAAGCTCGCCAGCTCGGGAAGCTTCAAGAGCGCCAGGGTGTCGGCGAGCCAGACACGCAGGTTCCAGCGCCACTCGCGGTCAGCGCGCGCACGTTCTTGCGCAGCACGCGATACATCGACAGTGCTTCCTTCGGCAGGTTCAGCCCACGCAACGCTCGGCGGATGGATACGAACGCGTGCGGCGTTTGAGCTCCAGTTGCTCGTACAGCACGCGATGCACGAGCCCTGACGAGCAGCGCTAAGTCTCGCGCACCGACTTCAAATCGACGAATGCTCGCAAGCCCAAAGCACCCGACGTTGGTAGCGCCGCCGTGCGGTCCGCTGGTGCGCGGCTAGCCGAACTCGACGCGCTGATCGAGCAACCAGGCTCGGCCGCCTACGAGGCCGCAATGCGTACCGCTGTTGAGGCCGTGAACGCTTTCCCAGGTGGCCTATGCGAGCTTGGCCCCGGTATTCGGGCACGCTGCGGGGCGTGCTCGCGAGCAGAAGGCGGTAACGCTACAAGTGCTCACCTAGTGACGCAGACGCGCGGCGTTCAGCTCGGAGACAAATCGAATCGCGAAGTCTGGCACCCCCGGGCGACGCGGCCCGCGGCGAAAGGCGCGCTTCATTTGGCCGGTGTCGACCACGTGGAACTCGTCCACGGTACGCCCCTCAGTATTCAACACGTGAAACACACCTGTGACCGTCTCGAAGATTCGATAGACCACTCCCCCGGGGCTCTTGACTGTCTTGCGCAGGTTCACAGAGCGTGACCGCTCGTGCTCACCGTTCGGTGGTTTCCCATTCCGCTAGGATAACCATCGGTGGCGCACACGCTACCGGCCATGCCGCAACGCGGCGTTACGCCTCATTGCCTTCTGGCGCTGTAACTCAGTGTGATGAATGACCCAATTCGGCAAAGGTCGGGCTCCGCGTGCGCGGAGTCTACAACGTCGTGACGTCGTGACGTCGTGACGCGATATGACGGAACCCAGACGAGCTAGCTCGGGCGCAGGTCTTAGGTTGCGCCCCATGAATAGCTTATCCACGAGCCGGGCGACCAAGGCACGGCGCGTGCTCATCGTAGACGACAACGAAGACTCGGCAGAGCTGACCCGCATGTACGCCGAAATGCGGGGCCACAACGCCCGCGTCGCTTACGACGCCCATAGCGCGCTCGCGGCCGCCGACGAATTTCGGCCCGAAGTTGCGGTTCTCGACCTTCATCTAGGGGGCGACTCTGGCTTTATCTTAGCGCAGCAGTTGCGCGCGATTCCGGGCCTTGGACGCTGCCGACTTGTGGCGGTGTCGGGTCTACCTCGAAATGTCGCCGAGGCTGGCGCCGATGCGGCGGGAGTGACCTTCTACCGACACGTCACCAAGCCCTTCGGACGGGAAGAGTTCTTCCACGCGATCGAGAGCGAAGACGCGGACACAGCAGGCGGCACCGCCGCCTGCTGAATGCGAGAGTCAGGGGACCGGCGCGAGTGCCTGATCTGAGCAGAGACGGGCGCCTTGCTCGACGAGAATGCTCGCCACCTCACGTGCGCTCGGTCCTGGGAACGTTGCAATGTACTGCAGCGCGCGGCCATTCGGGCCCATCGTCGCCCCGATGGCACTGAGCCGCTTAACGGCCTGTTCGACCAGCTGCAGGCCCTCGATTTCGAAGCGAACGTGCCATGCGTCCCCTTTTCCAAAGTTGTGCGCTTCAATCGCGTCCACCCACCCAGCGATAGTTTGCTCGCGGCTCATGCCGTGAACATGGCGGCGCGCAGGGAAACGTTCAACGTGGCAAATTAGCGAGTGGTTTCCCGCGCGTCCGCCAGCGATCCGGAGGCGGACTCTAGGAATGCCGTGGCAGTCTTGCAATTGCGTCGTCCGCGGGGCGACCGAGCTGCGGGCACCCGTGCGCACTTTGCAGCGATGCTCCGGTACCTGGCACCGGAATGCGCTAAAACTACGCGATGTGCGGTCGCTACAAGCTCAGCACCCCCGGCGACGAACTGTGGGAGACCTTCGATCTCCACGGCGACCAGCTCCCGCTCGTGCCCCGCTTCAACATCGCCCCCACTCAGCCGATCGCCGTCATCCGTGAGCCGCACAAGCTGGAGCTCTTGCGCTGGGGCCTGACGCTGCCGAACCCGCGGGCTGGGGGCTTCAACGTCCGCGTCGAGTCGCTCAACGCGCCGTTCTACCGCGACTCGATCCACGGCCGCCGCTGCCTCATCCTGGCGGATGGCTTCTACGAGTGGAAGGTGATCGGCGATCCCGACGCTAAGAAGCCACTCAAGCAGCCGTACCTAATCAAACGCCCGGATGGCAGACCGTTCGCGTTCGCTGGGATCTGGGACAACGCGCGCGCGAAGACCGGCGAGATCCCGGCGTGCGCGATCCTCACCACGACGCCGCGGGGCGTGGCCAGCGAAGTACACGACCGTATGCCGGTTATTCTGCCGGCGGACGCGCGAATGGCGTGGTTGAACCCCGCGGTGCGCTACCGAGAGCTGCTCGAGCCGGACGCCGATTTGGAGCTCGTGCCCGTTTCGACGTTGGTCAACTCGGTCAAGAATGAGGACCCGTCTTGCGCGGTGGCGATACCGGGGCCGAATTCTGCCTAGGGGCCCACGCGCGAAAAGGGACTTAGGGACCTCGCCAATGCCACTTTCTCGGCCTACTCCGCGCTCTCTTTCGCGGAAGCGCCACCTTGGAGATCGTCCGATGCTGAACGCGAATTGCCAGGCTGGCCGGTGGAGCACGTGCTAGCCGCGCGCCGTGCTCGAAAACCGCTGCAAGTTGCAAACAAGCTTCCGTATCGTCCGCGTGATCGCAGGGCTCGTGCTGGAGTTGCAACGTCGAGACGCTTTCGGCTTCTGGGCTTCGTCCAGCAGTCGGCGCTTCTCCACAGCACTGAACTGCCGACGCGGGCCTTCCGGCTTCAAAGCGTCGCGCGCTTGCCCGTCACCCGTTGGCCGAGCGCGATCACCCCGCGCGCATAGCCACAGTGCTGGCCACGGGGCTTCACGTTAGCACTGCAAAGATGTGGCTGAGCTGAGTGCTGGCCGAAGCCACGGGAAAGTGAGCTCGTTCGTAGCTACAAAAGCGCCGGCTTTCTCGGCCAATGGCAAGCACCGAGCGGACACCGCTGATAAGCTCAGTTTGGGGAGCCCGAAATGGTGATGGTGAGTCGCGCTGGTTGGTCGTTGGTGGTGTTACTGGGCGCCATCGCATGCGGACACGCCGCGGACCCTGCGGATCAGTCCAACGTCAACAGCGCGGGCACCGCAGCGACGGCTGCAGCGGGCAGCAACGCTGTCAACGTTGGCGGCGGCACTAGCGGCAGCGTGGACGGCTCAGGGAACGGCGGATCGAGTGCAGCCGGCGCCTCTGCCGGGCCCGGGACCGGCGGCACGGGCGATGGCACCGTCGGAAGCGCGGGCGACGGCACGGCCGGAAGCGCCGGGATGCCCGGAGCGTGCATCGGAACCGACATCGACATTCCCAGCATCGGAGTGAGCGGCAAGATCGGAATCGGAGACACCTCTCGCGGCGACTTTGGCGCGCTGACTCTGATCAACGGAACGGACGTCGTGAAGCTCGGTTCGACCGCGAATGAAACGTATGCGGTGCACGCGCTGCCAGGCAGCTACGACGTGGTCTATACGGGCAAGTCCAACGGCGCTCACACCCTTCGGACTGGCGTGATCGTTCCCGCCACTGGCAGCCGGTTGCTCGACATCGACATCCCGCGCGAAACGATCATCGCACCGAAACCGAGCGATCCCGTCGCCCCGACCAAGGTGACGCTGAGCGGTAAATTCACGGTAGACGGCCTGCCGGTGACCCAGTCCGTTGGCTACCTGTACTACCGCTCGCCGGGGACCAGTACCTGGGGCGTGTTTACACCAGTTACGCCCAGCGGCTATTCGGGTCAGATCGCTCCCGGCCTTTATGACTTTGCTCTGCAAGGAACAGGAGGCCCTCCGATCCCTTCCGGTTGGCTGTTCACGAACTCGAGTTACCCAATCGTGAGCGCTGGGGTGGCAGTCCCCAATACCGATCCCAGCCAGTTCGACATCGACGTCAAAACCGCGACCGTCAGCGGCTCGGTCACGTTCGACGGCGCGGCGATCCCTTTGGGCTGCAATTGGGGCCTTCGCAGCCCGGATGCGGGCAACGTGGCCATCACCTTGGACACCGCGGGCGCCTATGTCGCCCGCGTACTGCCCGGCACGTACGACCTCGTGTTCGGCAACGCAAACGCGAGCACGAGCGGATCCACCTGCCCAATGAACACCCTCGCGACAATCAAGCGCGGCATCGTGGTCACTCCCGCTGGCACCATCGTACCGGTCGTCGACGTCGCAACCGTCGTGGTATCAGGCAAATTCAGCCTCGCGGGCGCCGTTCTCGGCAGCACCGCCGACGACGGCACGCTCTCCCTACGTACGGATTCAGGCGACGCGATCGTGCTCGGCAAGCTCTCCACTACCGCATTCACTACGCGCGTCGTCCCCGGCAGCTACGATCTATACTTCGATCTGACGAGCCCCTTGGCCACGACGGTCGCGCCGCTGAACCCTCACGGAAAGATCAAGACCGTGACGCTCGCCCCTGGCGCGCCCATCACCCTCGACATCGATGTGCCCTCGACCGCGATCAGCGGCACGGTGAAGGTCAGCGGCAGCCTGCTCGACAAAGAGTACGACGGGGGCAGATTGTGGCTGGGCGATCCCAAAGACAAATCCTCAATCCCACTCACCTGGACCTCGACCGGCAAGTACTCCGCGCGTGTCATCCCGGGTAAGTACGACCTCTTCTACCAAGGGACATCGCCCAGCTCGCTCGCGCCCTTCAATGCCAGCGCGAAGCTTGGCTGTTTCCAGGTTCAGTGAGCGAACCAGCTACTCGCTCAACGAGCGTGACACTTCGCTCCGCCCCGTTGTCCTGAGATATGGGTAGGTCGAGAAACTCTCTGCATCGAGAAGATGCGGGAACAGTTGAAGTCAAAACGCGGACACCCGCGTGACAGAAAATGCACTTCGTGCACCAATGCCGTTCGGTTCGCCGCTCAACCGATCGAAATCATTTAGGAAAGCCGGGCGTTCTTTGTCGGAAGCGCGGAGTCATTTACTCGTGCGGGGCGCGTCGCGCAGTTCCTCTTGTTGGCCAGCTTTGGCGCAGACACTTTGATTCTAGAAATCGAGTCCGAATTCGAACTCGATTTTCCAACTATGAAGGCACTCTTGGCACAAGGTTTGGGGCTAAGTTTTACAGCGAACGGCATTGCTTCGTAGCACCAAGCACAATCTCGAGCGCGGAGGGTCATCGAGCGGGTGGCCGCCAAGAGCCCAGCGCGCCGAATCAGCACGGCACCACACCCCAGAAGCCTCAACGAGCTACTCATCAACGAGCTACTCATCAACGAGCTACTCATCAACGAGCTACTCATCAACGAGCTACTCCTTGTTGACGTGACAGCCCTTGGTTCGGCTCTCACATCCATTCTTGAAATCACCATCGAGATCGCAGTGGCCGGGCGTGCACTGAACGATGCGGCAGGTGCCGTCGACGCACGAAGTCTCGAGCGCATCCGGAGCGGTGCATGGCGGCGCTCCGGGAGAACAGCTCTGTAACCTAGACATGCTGGCATTCGTGGCGCCCTCGGCGGAGGTCGACGTCGGCGCGCGGGACGCACAGCCCCCCAAACCCAAAAGAAGCGCGACCGCGACGAGCAATACGCACGAAAGCGAATCAGAAAAGGTCTTCACGCGGCTTAGACCGCCGAGCGAACACTTTCCTTCGGTTTTTGTCGCCATGCCCCGGATTATGGCAGGCACACGAGCACGCGCTACTTCAGAAAATTAGACACGCTGAGCTCGACGTCATCGAACGATGCGAGTCGGATCGATTGGCCCGGCACGTATCGCTCAGAGTGCGCGTAAGAGTTGCCCTGCGGTCGCGATACACTTCCACGCAGCACTCGGGGAGATTCACGATCCAAAACTCCGGCACGCCGCCGCTAGCTTACAAGGGGAGCTTGCGGCCGCGGTCGTAATCGAGTGATGACTCCGCCACTTCAATCACCGTCAGCGCTTGGCCCGGCTGCTCGATGTGATAATCCACGCGCGGTACGATCGCCAAATCCCGGCTCGGGCTCGGAGAGCTCGTGCGCCGCAAGTGACATCTGCGGCCCCACCCAAGCCCGGCCGCGCAGCGCCAGGACGCGCAGCTCGGTCAGTGCTTGCACGGAAAAGTCGTGCGGGGCGCCGATTGGACTCACGGCGGCGAGCTCGCCCTCGAGCAATTCGACGCGTTCATTCGCGAACACACCCAACCGAACCAGCTGGTCGTATTCGACGCGGCGCAAGCGGCGAGTGACTTCAGTAGCGGGGGTTGCCATGACGACCGCTCCTCGATTCTAACAAGCACCGGAATGAGTCGGCGGCAGCTCGGGCGCAGTTTCGCGACTCCGCGCGGTTACGGAAAAAGCTGATTTCTCACACAGCCGTCCACGGCGCGCTTTGGGACATCAATCCAGCGCATTCGAGAGTGTTGGTTGGGGGCGTTCGCGATCCAGCAACGCAGCTCGTTCTCAATCGTGTTTGTCGTCGCGTGGCGGCCCGCCAAGACCCGTTGGAGTCCGGTTTGAAATCGCCGGTCGCGTTCAGCGTCTCGCGAGGACACGTCTTTCACAATGGAGCAACTGCTTTGAAAGGCGACGCAGTGCCGATGTGACGATCGCGCGGCGGTCATTTGTCTTGCTAAGGAGACGCGCGCGCATTAAAGAACCGCGAGATGACCCGCGAAGTCTGTACTTAGTCGTCTGGATGCGCCCGAGCGGGCGAGCCAGGCGACTTCCAGCAAAGGATCGAATGATGAAGATTTCGCGCGGTAGGTCTGGGCTCGTCACGAGGCTCGGTCGGCTTCCACTGGTTTGCTCGTTGGCGCTCGGGATGAGCGCGGCGTTCATGGGTTGCGCGAGCGAGCCGCTCGGCAATGGTGGCGAAGAGCAGTCCGGCTCTCTCGGTTTGAATTTGGACGTGGCTCCAGGCGTGACGGTGAATGCGGTCACGTACAGCATTTCCGGCAACGGGTTCAGCAAGTCCGGGACGATCGACGTCAGCGGTTCGTCGACCATCAGCGGCACGATCGGCGGTATTCCGGCCGGCAAGGGCTACACGATCACGCTCACCGCGGCTTCGGCCGAGGGCAACACGACCTTCACTGGTTCGGCCAAATTCGACGTGATTGCCGGCAAGACGACCGCGGTCACGATCCACCTCAAGGGCACCGCTACGAGTGGAAACGGCAGCGTGACCGTGAATGGCACGCTCAACGTGGGTCCGGTGATCGACGAGTTGACGGTGACGCCCCTGGCCGTGAAGGTGGGAAGCAAGATCACGTTGACCGGCGTGGCCAAGGATGCCGACGAAGGGCCAGCCGCCTTGAGCTACTACTGGTCGACCACCGGCGGCGTGATCGATAACCCGATCGGCCCCAATGCCACGCTGAGCAGCGCGAGCCCGGGCACCTTCACCGTTAAGCTGACCGTGTCGGATGGCGAGATCACGGCCAGCAGCAGCTCGACCGTAACCTTCGTCGAGCCAGAGTCGGATGGCAGCGGCGGAGCCGGGGGCGAAGGGGGCGGCGGCGCTCAGCGGCCCAACGTGCTCTTGATCATCGCCGATGATTTGGGCGCAGAATCGACCAGTTTGTACCCTACCCTCGCGGGCAACAGCGGCACGGTCTCGGTGCCGAACATCGAGTCGTTGGCGCAGAATGGTCTAGTCTTCGACAACGCTTGGGCGAGCCCGGCGTGCTCGATGACTCGCGGCACGATCGTGACCGGCCTGTACGGCTATCGCACCGGCGTGACCTCGGTGGGTGCGGTGTTGCC
>Ga0247768_1000062_pt1 | contig 44269 bp, 73 predicted proteins | sample UWRJL016104C6_FD_179944 | JGI IMG/M metagenome (GOLD analysis project Ga0247768, IMG submission 179944) | Plant litter microbial communities from Arlington Agricultural Research Station in Wisconsin, United States - UWRJ-L016-104C-6 | ecosystem: Environmental > Terrestrial > Plant litter >... | reverse complement strand
CGGGTACGGGTCCGGGGACGGAACCTCAGATCTGGTGCACCCGTGAGCGGCCTAGCCGAACTAGAGCTACTCCGCGTCGCCCTGGCGCACTGGAGGCTCAAGCTCCGCGCCAGGGGGCACGACGTTCAGCCCGCACGCCACCAGCCCATCCTGATGGCATTCCTTCGTGGGCCCAAGGTCCCGGACGGCCTGAGCGTCGCACGCGCTCCTGAGCCAGTCGCTCCAATCGATGCTTGGCCTGGACCGTCGAGCAGCCTCGAAGGCTCGACGGTACACCGCTAGCCTCTCTGTTGATTTCGTCCGAAACGTGATTGTCTTGCTGACCATGCGCATTACACTGTAACACAGAAAAGGAACCCACCATGAACGACCAAGAGAATTCGCACCCCGATACCATTCCCGCCCCTCCTCGCGAGACCATTCGCTATGTGGGCGATGTGGGCGAGCTGTTCACGGCGCTCGCCAAAGCCCAGGCTGAATTCGTCGAAATGGACCGTGATGCACAGGTTAAGTTCGATAACCGCATGTTCAAGTACGCCACCCTCGCCGAGGTGCTGGCGAGCGTGCGGCCCGCCCTGAACAAGTACGGCCTGGCTCTGTTGCAGCCATTCGACGGCGACAAGGTGACTACCATCCTTGCCCTCGGAGCGACCCGCGTCGAGGTCGATGTGCTGCTGCCGAACTGGGCCAACGTCCAAGCCCTTGGCTCCGCGCTGACATACGTCAAGCGCTACCAGCTAAAGAGCATGCTCGGGGTGAACGATGGCGAGGACGACGACGGTCTGACAGCGAGCGGCTCCGACAAGAAAGCCGAGCCACGCCCTCGCGCCACGCCACCCGATGTGAAGCCGGCCGAGCCAGCGAAGCCCGACGCCCCTGCCGAGGCAACCAAAGCTCGTATTCGCGAACTGGCCAAGGGTATCGGCTTCAAGGGCTCCGAGCTCGAAGACTTTAGCGTCCAGCACGGGACCGGCATGCTGGGTTCGCTGAATCAGGCGAAAGCCGACGCGCTGGTCAAGATGCTTGAGGCGCAGGCTAACCCGGTGGTGGCGTCGTGAGCCTGCCGACGCCGATCGAGCAGTGGTTGCTTATCCACGAGGAGTACGACATCCGCATCGGTCGTTACATCGCAACGGGTGGTGGGTGGCGCGCCTCGCTGTGCCACTGCGACGATAGTGACCGCAACGAAGAGAACGCCGGCGGAGTCGAGACTTTCACTGCCACTGCTTCGACGGTTACGGAAGCAATCCTAAAGGTGGCTGATTGGTGTGCCACACAGCTGCCGGTGAAGCCATGACCGCCTACATCAAACAGGGTGCGCGCATTAGCCTGCTGCCCGTGTCGCAGTTCTGTGGCCTTGCCGTCAAGCTCTCCGAGGCGCACGGCGCGGGTCGCGCAGCGGCTTGCTCAAGTGCCTGGCACGCTCAGGCCGCCGGCGCACCGGACGCACCCGCCAAGCTCTCCAGGCTGACGCCAGCCGAGCTGGAGACCATCTCGCAGTGGAAGAAACCAACGCCCGTCAAGGTGCTGGGCCACGAGCTGACGTACGAGGACTCAGTCAAAGAGCAGCCGGTAGGGCTGACCAGCAGCGGCGAGTTCGCCGAGTCGGGCGAGGTCGTGACGTGCGGCACGCTGGACTTCGCCTGGATTGTAGACCACGTGGACCCGTTCATCGGGCGCGTGGCGGTGGTCGGCGACCTGAAGAAGACCCGGTGGGCAAGCTCGGGCCCCGACTCTCTTCAGCTGCTCACGTATGGCTATTCCTGGGCCAAGAAGCATGGCTGCCGGGCGTTCATGACCGGCATCTGGGTCATTGAGGACGAGGAGTGGCAGTGGTCGCAGCAGGTCTACGAGCTGGACTCGTTCACCGAACTCGACCTATTCCACCGCATCAAGTCGGCCGCGCTGAACACCAGCGAGGAGGCGGCGTTCGGCGACCACTGTTCCAGCTGTTACGGCAAGCTCCACTGCCCGGAATATACGTTGCCGGCGCAGTTCGCGGAGACCGTGCTGGCGCCGGTGGCCGATGGCGGACCCATCGACGACGGCGAGCGCTTGGGACAGCTGTTCGCGTTTGCCGAGCGGGTCGGACCGCTCATCGAGAAGGCCAAGGACTTGGCCAAGGAGGCGGCGAAGCGCGGCGTGCAGGTGAAGCACCCGGTGAGTGGCAAGGTGCTCACGTTCATCCAGTGCAAGTCCCCTGAGGCGCTGAACAAGGCAAAGCTGTTCGCCGAGATTCCCACGGCTACGAAGTTTTTGGAACGCGGTAACGGCTATTCGCGGATGGTCTGGGGGAAGGCGAAGTGAGCCACGAGTACGACGAGGCGTACGCCGTGTATTCGGAGACCAGGCGGCGGGCAATCAAGCCGCACAAGTGCTCCGCGTGCAAAGAGACAATCTCTCCGGGCCACACCTACCACGTGATTGCAATAATCTTCGAAGGCGTGGAAAGCCTGAAGCGCTGTGAGCGATGCCAGAAGATTCACGAGCACCTGCGAACGCTGGCACCCGGCGAAATGTGGCCCGACGAGCGCCTGAACTGTGGCGAGGAGTACTCGGAGCACTGGGGGCGAGAGCCGCCGGAGCACATAGCGGCACTAGCCTTTGTGCTGCCTGGGGAGAAGCTGCTGTGAGCCAGTCCACCCTCATCTTCCAGCCCCCCACACGGTCGGTCATCAGCGACCCGTGGGAAGGGGCTCGTTGGTATCAGGTCGAAGCCTGCAACGCCATCTTGCACGGCTTCGAGGAATACCGGTCCCAACTGCTCGTGCTAGCGACCGGGCTGGGCAAGACGTTCGTGTTCTGCGCTATTGCTCGGCAGTGGAGCGGTCGCGTACTCGTGCTCTGCCATCGCGAGGAGTTGGTCGAGCAGGCGCGCGCTCGACTGGAGGCAATGACGAACGAGACGGTGGACGTGGAGCAAGCGGGGCGCCATGCCGCGCTATACTCGCGCCTGGTGGTCGCGTCCGTCGACACCATCAAGCAACCAAAGCGGCTGGAGCGCTTTGGCAAGGACCACTTTGGTCTGGTGATATTCGATGAGTGCCATCACGCAATCGCGACGACGTATCGCCGGCCACTGGATTACTTCACCAGCGCCAAGCTGCTCGGCGTGACAGCAACGCCAGACCGAGGCGACGAGAAGGCGCTCGGCAAAGTGTTCGAGAACGTCGCCTACTGCTTCGACATCTGTGACGGCATCGAGCAAGGCTACCTCGTTCCGCTCACTGGCTGCCAAGTGGAGCTGGGCGAGATTGACCTGGATGGCGTGGCGACGGTCGCTGGCGACCTGGCGAAAGGGCAACTCGACGAGGTGATGCTGCGCGCTGTCGAGGGCATCGTGAAGAAAACTCTCGAACTGGCGCCCGACCGGCAAACCGTCGCGTTCTTCCCGGGTGTCAAGAGCTCCGAGTACGCCGCCGAGCGGTTCAATGCGCTCGACCCGCTGTCTACTGGCTTCGTTAGCGGCGAGACGTTGCCGCATGACCGCCGCCGCATAATCGCCGACTTCCGCGAAGGGCGCCTCAAGCGTCTGGCCAACTGCATGATTCTCACCGAGGGCTTCGACAGCCCCGCAGCGAGCTGCATCGCGGTAGCTAGGCCTACCAAGTCTCGGAGCCTGTACGCGCAAATGGTCGGCCGAGGCACTCGCGTGCTGAGCGGGCTCATCGAGGGCGTCTCGGGGCGCGAGGGCGCATCTGTCCGGCGCGACATCATTGCCGCCAGTTCGAAACCTTCGACATTGATTTTAGATTTCGTGGGCAACGCTACCAAACACGCACTGGTCACGCCCGAGGACTTGCTCGGTGGCGACTACTCCGACGAGGAGGTCGACCTCGCCAAGAAGAAAGCCAAGCTCGATAATGGCGCCAACCCGCAGCAGATGCTAGCCGAGGCTCGCAAGGAGCTCCAGCGCATCGCCGCCGCCATCAGCAGCCGTGTGGCCGCCCAGGCGCGCTCGTTCAACCCGTTCGCTGTGCTCGACATCGACGTAACCAGCACCACGCGCGAGGACATGCGGTGGGGGCGTCAGCCGCCCACGGAGAGGCAGATGGAGGCACTGGTGAAGATGAAGCTGCCGAAGGAGGCGCTGGCCGGCATCAGCAAGCGCCAGGCGTCGAAGCTGCTCGAGGAGCGCGCGCGCCGACACGAGGCGGGGCTCGCCACGTACGCCCAGCTCGGTCACTTGCGCAAGTACGGCGTGGAGAGCAATGATGTTACCTTCGAGGCGGCGAGTCGCGCGTTGACCTATATCGCACAGCAGTCCTGGAATCCGAAGCGTGTCGACCATGCGCGGCTTCAGCTGCTGCTGGGGAGGAACCCGTGATGCCTGTCTATCGATTTGACAACACGTTCGACTGGTTTGTTGCCTGCAGCCCAGAGCATGCAAAGGATGAGTGGCTCGACTGGCACTGCGAGGATGATGTGCCCGAGCCTAAGCTGATGCCAGGCGACGAAGTGACCGAGTGGAGCTTTGACGACGGAGACACTGTCGAGGAGCTCACCTGGGACGAGCTCGAGGATAGAAACGGCGGATCCGGCTGGCTGGGGCGGGAGCTGTGAGAACCGGCTGGCATGATGCTCTCTCATCCACCACCGAGCGCTATGGTATGGGCGCCATCGAGGTGTTCGAGCGCCGCCGATGGGCGCGAACGGTGCAGGCTCGCCAGTACTTCTGGATGCTGCTGCACGACACTTACGGCTGGAGCTTCCCGGAGATCGGACGCTACATGCCCACCCCCTACAACCACACCACCGTGCTCTCAGGCGTGAGAAAGGCCAGGAAGCGTGAAGCGGAGTCCAATGCCGCGCCGAGCGGCGTACATGAAGCGGTCCAGAATCAGGAGGCGTGCGATGACCAAACAGGCTGAGCGTGAGGGTGACCCCGAGTATCTTGAATTCGTTCGGCAGCTCCCCTGCTGCGCGCCGAGCGTAACAGAATGCCAGTCGCCACCACCGCAACACCCGCACCACTCCACAGGCGCCGGCATGGGCATGAAGTCCAGCGACCGGGAGACGATGCCACTCTGCTGGGCGCACCACCGGGCATTCCACGAGGGTTCCGGGCCGTTCGACGGGTGGTCACGCGAGGAGCGGCGAATATTTCAGGAGGAACAGGTGGAGCGGGTTTTGGCGGCGCATGCCATGTTTGAGGGGGTTCTCTAATGGCAATCAACTTCGGTACAGGCAAGCCACTGACGGCGTACGCGGTGAGGCCCACTGCCGCTGGCGACACCTTGGAAGAGCGAGCCTCTGTCGTCGGGCGAGCGGCTCTAGCGGCGGTGGAGAGCGTGGTTAGGTTGGCGGAGAGAGCGCACCCGCAAGACACGGCCGCTCCCGGCTACGACCCGCGCGTCGCAATGCTTCAGTGCGGGTTGGCGTGGGAGCCGGAAGCGCGCCTGATTGGAAACGTCACCGCTCGGGACGTGGCAAAGGTCGCGGCGTTGACGATGACTCAGTGTCCCGCGTGCGGCTCTGAGGCGTGGGTGAACATCGACTGCGGATTATGCGTCGTGGTCGGTGAGCTGCTGAGTGACCCGTGTGCAGAGCATCGGAAGAGGATTGGAGAGGATAAGTAAATGGCGAGCGAAGCCGATTCCGGAGAACACGACGACCTGGACAATGGCTCTTGGTTGGCGCACGAGCGAGCAAGCGGCCGCGTGCACCCGCACGACAGGTGTGCAATCTGCAAGTGTGCACTGGGTGGCGAAGGCGATGGCCATCCGCGCGTCCCGACCTGCTTATCGTGTGAGCCAAAGCCGTGACCACCCCCACAAGCCCCGCCCGAGTCGACATCGAAGAGCTAACTGCGCTGGCGAAAGCAGCGTTCGAGTCATGGGCGCACAACGAAAACGGCTGGTACGCGAAGGAAACTTTGCAAAGCGCGCTTGATGACGGTGATGACGCCGCCTTCATCGCAGCCGCCAACCCCTCCGTAGTCCTCGCGCTACTGCAGGAGATTCGAGAGAGCCGAGCCGTGCGCGAAGACCTGCCGCAACTGGAGGCGTGCGCGGACCTGGTGCTCATGCTGCATCGGGTCGGCGCGACAGTCGGCAACCGCAACCGCGTCGAGCTGCTCGGCGAATGGGTCGAAGCGCGAAACGCTCACCGAGCTTCTGAATGAAAATTCTCGACCTTACAGCTGGCAATCGGGCCATCTGGTTCAACAAGGCGCACCCGTTTGCAACCTATGTCGACGTGCGTAGCGAGGTTGCGCCGGCCTTCGTCGCTGACGCTTGCGCGTTGCCGGCGGCAGTGGGCGACGGGTACACGCTCGTAGTGTTCGACCCGCCACACAAGAACAATGGGGCAACTGGGAACATGGCGCGTAATTATGGGCACTCCACACATGCGCAAATCTGGCACCTGATCCGCGGTGCGGCCAAAGAGGCATGGCGCGTAACGACACCTGACGCTTTAATGGCATTCAAATGGAATGACCACGGGCGCACGCTAGTCGCCGTATTGCCAATGCTCGCCCCGTATTGGGAACCGCTTTTTGGTCACGGAGTTTCGCATCAGCAACGCTCGTCCCAAACTTGTTGGGTGATGCTGGCGCGAAAGAATGACCCGGGAAAGGAGCCCGAGTTCGACCGGGCGCCGCCGCTCCCCGCCCCACCAGCAGTGAAGGAGCCGACGCTTCACACCCAAGGAGATGAGAAATGAACAAGGAAATTCAACGGCTGAACGCTTTTCAAAAGAAGAACCCCGAAGCTGAGCTAACCGGCTTCTTTGACCGCTCCGACCTGGGTAGTTATCGAGTCGTGCTGTTGGCTTCCGTGCCTGCAGGCGTCGGCAGGAAGGCCGAGGCCGCTTCACTTGTCGGCAGCAACGCCGAAGAATTGGTGCGCGCCGCGCGCAAGGCAGGATGGCGCATTGGGCGACCCGCTGACGTGCAGAGGCTGTGCAACTCGGCGCCGCGTCGCAATCGACGACTCGTCCCGTGAAGGAGCCGACGTGATGGCGAGCGCCTGGCATCTGTCCCACAAATACGACAAGCGCGCTTTGCCGCTCGCTGACCGCCACTACAATCGCCGCAAGGTCGGCTCGCCGCAATTTGTTCCGCCAGGTCGTTCGCTGGTGCTGCTGACAGAATCGGCGGACGCGCTCTGGACGACATCGTGGCCGATTGCGGAGTATGTGCGGCACGACTGGGCTGGCGCGTGGGTCAACTCGCTGTTTCGCAACGAGAGCCCAGCGCTTGCAAGCGACCTGATTCGGCAGGCCATCGCAGCCACGCGAGCTCGCTGGCCAGAAGTCCCGGCACTCGGGATGGTCAGCTTTGTTGATGAGCGAAAGGTGCGACATAAACGCGACCCCGGGCGCTGCTACCGCAAGGCGGGATTCAAGCTCGTCGGGCGCACACGCAAGGACAAGCTGCTCGTGTTCCAGATGCTTGAACCAGACATGCCGGCGCCGTGTGCCGCGTTGGAGAAAACACAGTGACCGACTCAACCAAGCCACAGCCGGCAGAGGTGACGCGGGAGCAGCAGCTCGACGAGTTCGAGGCCATGTATGATGCGTCGATCGCGTCGCAGGCCGCGAGTGATGTGACAGTGACGGTGGAGCACCGAGTGATTGCCGTTGTCGTCCAAACTGGCGCCATCGAGCTTACCGAGGCGGGCGTGGAATGGGTGCGCTTTGGGACGATGCCCGACGGTCCGCGCGGGCCAGGGTTGAACCGAGCGTTCAACATGCTGGAGAGCATCGCCAGGGCAATTGCGCGCGCTGAAGCCCGCGGCCAACGCTCCCGAGCCGTGGAGCCCATCGAGGCCTACAACCTAGGGCGAGCGTCGCGAGATGCTGAGGTGGAGAGGCTCCAGGCTCGACTTCACCAGCACGAAGGGCGGTACGATACGAGCGGGCTACTGCGCGACGATGCCCCCACCGTAACCGACGAGCAACTGGCTGCTGACGCACTGCGACTGCGGGACGCGCTGCAAACCGCAGTGCTCCCCTTGGGCCGCTCGCGGGCAGAATTCGTGGCCATGCTCGACCGCATCGCCGCGCTCCTCGCTCACCGACAGAGGAGCAACGATGGAAACCGCTGAGGAGTTCGTGGTGCGCATAGATTCAATTGGACCGCGTGACGATGGGCAGGCGGCCGCGGCAGTCGAAGCCCGCGACGCCGCCGTAGCGCTGGCTGCGCTCGACGAGTTCCAAGAGATGGTCGAAGACGCAACGCACGACGGGACCCCGTTGCTACTCGCGCTCGCCGAATCGGCTGAAGCTTTCCGCGCCAAGTACACGCAATCCGGAGGCGGGAGGTGACCGAGGTCGAGTGTCTCTCATGCGGAGAAGATTGCCCTGCGCATGAGTGCGAGTCCTCAAATCGTGACTGCGGGCATCACTGCAATTGCTCATGGGTACACGACCGATGCTGCTGGTGCGGCGCTGAATTTGGCGAAGAAAAGGAGTCTGCGATGATGGGATTTGGAGCGGCTATCGAATCACTGAAGCAAGGCCGGTCTATCCGGCGCGACGGCTGGAACGGGAAAGGAATGCACGTCTACCTGGTGACGATTGATGGGCTCGAGCCATGCGTGGCGCTGTTCACGGCGCAGGGCAAACGTCAGCCCGGATGGGTGCCGAGTCAGGTCGACATGCTCGCTGAAGACTGGTCCGTGGTCGCCGAGGAGCCATGACCGACCCCATCGCCACCCACCTCATCAGCGGCGGCATCCAGCGAATTGCGGAGGAGCTTGCGAGGCTGATGCGGGCCTGTCACCCGAGCCTCTGCGGGTACCAGTTGCCGAGGCTCGACGAGCGCGAAGCATCGGTGCACCCGATTGCGAGGGCTCGGCCCATGGAATCCGCTTTCACCTTTGAGGAACAGCGAGCGCAGTTCCGCAAGTTCGCTGCCGACATGGACCCGGGGACAGATAACTGGTTGACTTGCGCCCTCGGCTGTGGAAAGCGGATGCTGGCTCACGAAACAGCAGCGTCCTTTCGCTGTGGCGAGTGCTTAGGTAGCCAATCTAGGGGGGCCGCCCCCACTGCGCCGACACCGCCACTTAAAGACTCCGGCAGCGTTTGCGCTGGTCACGTCGCTGTTCCTGACCGTTCCGGCGACACCGAAGCGAGCGAGCGTCTTGTCAGCAGCGTGGCCCCGGCTGTGCCGGATACGGGGCTCCTTCGGGAGTCACCACCCAGTGACGACGACGACCTGCCGGTCGACATGTGCGGCGCGCGACTGGTGTGCGACCGCGAGCGGGGCCACGACGACGGGGCGCACGAATTGGCTCGTGACGACAATCCCACGCTAGCCACGATGCCGCTGGACTATGACCACAGCCCGGAGACCGCGTGGTGCGACGGATTTGAGTGCGCCATGAACTACCGAGATGACCCGAATTGGGCCGAACTACCGGCTCCGCTCAACCCGTACCACCCAGCGAACTGCGCGGCATGCAGGTGCAACCGCGCATCGGACCCGTCGATGCCTCACGAGCGGCTGTGCCCATTCCGCGATGGGCCGAAGCTCACACCTTGCGCCCGCTGTCTCGCGCCACATGAGGCTCACGATGGCATCGGTGGCGAGTCGTGCGGGCGATGCCTGGCGCTTGACGAGGCGACAGCGGAACTGCTGCGGGTCAAGGCGGAGAATGGGAGGCTGGAGACAGAGCTGACGGAAGCGAGTCGGCAGGCGCTGCTGTTTAATCGAGCATTGCAAAACAGTGCCGCGGCCGAATATCGAGCAGCCCATGACCTATCCTGTTACGTGACCCAACACCCGGAGACGTTAGCCAAGCTCACCGAATCCGAACGCCTCGTGTCGGAGTTGCGGGCCGAGCTTGCGAAGCGGGAGGCGGTGGTGGCGGCTGCGCGGGAAGTATCCGGGCTATGGCGCGACTGCGTGGCTAGACCGTACACGACCCTTCGCGAAGCCCTCTCCGCTCTCGACCAGAGCCAGCCTGAGCCGGTGAGGGAGATTATGGTGGACAGCAAGTGGCGACGCATTCGGGATGCCATCGAGGTGCACGTGGAGGGTATCGGCCCGGTCAGGGACAAGGGCGCACCCGGAGAGCGCATTATCGCCTATGGCAAGGGAGAAGTGTTTGGCACCGACTTGCTGTGGCGATTCCTGCAAGAGTTCACCCACGTAAGCGACCCGCCACCAGTCGGCGAGAGCGGGGTTACTTCGCCGCCAAATGGCTCGCAATCGCGGTAGCCACAGCAGCAACAATGCCAACGCCAATGATGGCGGCGCTTGCCCAGCGTGGCAGCCCCTTGGCTTTCAGCGGGCCAATCTCGAGACTGGTCTCGACCTCAATCTCGGGGCTGCTCTGGTTGACGTGCACGTGAATGTGCTGGTCGGGGAGGTTGTGTCGCGCGGTACTCACCTCCTCGTCAGTGTACGAACTCAGCTCGCGGGCCTCGCGCCGCTGCTTGTCTCGGATGATGTCTCGCGCATCGCGCGCCGCCTCCCAAGCTTCCTCGAGAGGGTCGAGGCTCACACGCCTATCTGCCTGTTGCGGCCTTCCGATGAGCTTCCTCAATGGGCGCGAACCGGCGTTTGACATCTTCCAGCTCTGACCTTACCACGCGGATGCTTCGTTCGCTGTCCGCATGGCGACTATTCGACGCCTCAACCTGCTTCAGAATCTCGGCGTTCTGGTCGCAAATTCGCCCCAGTGTGCGCGCCATCGCTTCCGTTGTTGCCTGCGTCTGACGCAACACGTCGACCGTGAGCAGCTGCGACTTCGCGAGCGCCGCGATCGCATCCGATAGCGCCGTGTCGCTCACGACTGGGCGCTCCTCGGGTGGCTTGCCTGATTCGAACGTCCCCATGGTGCCCATTTTGCCCTCATGACAGTCCCAGTTTGAAACACGTTGCCGCGTCAGGGTTGCCGGTGACCGGCACGCCAAGGATGCGCTGCGCCCACTGAAGCGCCGCCGTCGACTTCGGGCCGATGATGCCGTCGACCGTGAGCAGCGTAGGCGGCGTCGCGTCTAGGTGCTTCATGATAAGCCCATTGAGAGCGTGCTGTACCTCGGCAGGCGTCGCGAAACCCTTGCGCGGCGCGGGCGGCGGCTGGCTCGGCGATGGGAGCTCGACCGGGAGAAACGGAGCTATCGAGTAAAAGGTCAGGGTAGGCGTGTGAATTGACCGGGACTTGCGGCGCACGTCCGGCTGATTGCCGTCGACCGAGTGGACCATACCGGCGTCGTCGACTGACTCGACAACGAAGTGATGCTGGAAGGGCTTGTCCAGGTAGCCTATGTCGCCAGGCAGCGGGACCTTCACGGGGCGCAACGGATGGGGCTTCTGGAGCAGGAACCCGGCTCCGATGCGCCAGCGCACGTCGAGCGCGAGCCCCGCGGTGTGGAGGCAGTACAGCACGAAACCGCCGCACCAAGCGAGCTTGCTGATTTCCTCAAAGTGGTGGATTTCGTAGCCGAGCGCCGACTCCCAGTAGGCAATGCGCCGGTCGTGCCGGTCCGGGCCAATCTCGGCGATTGCGGCGTTGACGACGGCTTGGCGGGTCACTTCGACTCCAGGCAGTCGCCGTTCGTGTTGTACGGGTCGAAAGCGAATTCGCATCCGTCGTTGTCACGGCAAGTCTCACAAGTAATCAACTCGATGCCAGTCCATCCTGTCTCCTGGATGACCTCTAGCGCGCGGCGCTTGGCTTCGGATGCCTCCAGCATCACTGGCCAGCCCCCGCCTCGCCCAGCGCCTCAATCGCCTTCTGGCGCCCGTCGCAGTAGGCGTTCACCTTCGCCATCACGGCCGCGTTCGCCCTTTCGAGCTCCTGCTGGCTCTGAGCGCCGCAACCAGCCAGAGCAGCGCCACCAGTTGCCAGCGCAGTGGCCAGAGCCGCGAGGGTGCAGCGTCGGGCACGGTGGCTCACTTGGCCTCCCGTTCGATGATTTTCTCCACCGTCGCCTGTTCGGTTCCCAGCGCCGGCACGAAATGCGCAACGCCAGTCAGCACCAGGCTACCCAGCACGCCCCACGCGCCTGGCAGCAGGTGCAGGTATTGATTGCCCCACGTGAGTAGGGCGCCAACCAGGCTTACCCCCAGGGCTGACAGGGCTTGCTTTGTTTTCGGCGAGAGAGGCGTCATGTTGGCTTTCATTTTGTCGGATTGCTGGCTGGGTGTCCAGCCCAATTACGGCAGCGCGAAGCTGTAGAGCCGGTAGCAGAACGAGCTCTGGTGCGTACCGTCGGCGGTATACTTGAAAGCGGTCCCATCGACCTTGAATAGGCCCGAGTTGAGCGAAGACTCCGACACAGCGGCGCATTCGAAGAAACCAGTGGACCCCAGAGCATTCGCTCTGACATCGGTGTTGTACGCCACCCGCACGGCCTCTTGCGCTCTCGGCGTCTGATTTACAAGCGTCGCCCAGTTGTCAGTACTGGTGGTCTCTGGGTCGAGCGTAGTCACAAAGAATCGCTTCGTCGGGTAGAGCGCGCGGATAGCGGCCTGGTCTGCTTTCAGCTGCGCGTTTGACCGGCCGAAAACGAATATGTCGTTCACGCCGTAAGCATCGACAACATCCGTGCAGTAACCGATTAGCTCCGCGCGTAGTGGCCCAGCTGACGCAAGGTACTGTGCGGCGCTAGTACCGCTGATGCCGCAGTTGACGCCTGCATACTGAGCTAAGCCGCTCCTCATCTCACCCCACCCGCCATTGGCGGCCTGGAAATTGTCACCGACCCCCGCCGTGCGACTGTCCCCGATAATGACAACGCTGCGCTTTGAAGTCGCGCCAACAATGGCGCACGGCGGCATCAGGAAGTTCGCGTTCGATACTATCGTTCCGCCCATGGTCTGGTCGGTTCCATTCTGGACAATCGCATCTCCGAACAGGGCGTTGCATAGGCTTGGACCAAGAGCGAGTAGGTTGCTCGAGTTTCGGAAAAACGCTCGCGTCCAAAACCGCGCTCCAAGTGGGATATTAACCGGCAAATCATCGGACCACAGAGTAGACCCTGCGCTGGCAGAACCCGTCTCCCCGCCACGGAACTTGACCCGCGTGAACACGCCAGCCGGATATTCCACGGATGCCGTAAGCGTCAGCATATTGGCTCCAGGTATTTGCTCGTGTGCATACCAATTGGCCCATGCTAGCCGTATCAGTGACATGCTATCGGTTGCTATGTGACCGGTCCTAACCATCCATGGTTGGGTGTTTGCCTGGGAAGAATCCGGGACTGCCAATCTCGTCGCGACGTATCCCAGGGAGGATGGGACTATCTTTGGCGGCCCGTTTGGGTTTACGAACCCCGGCGACGGCGGGCAGATGAACTGGTCGAAGTTGCCATCGGAAGGCCCAACCGAGCGCGGCGCCTGGCTGCGCATCATCCGTGCGTTGCCCTCTGTCAGGCTCACGATGTCGAGTCCCGGCGCACAGTCAGGACACGCAAGGTTCTGTGAGGCGTCGCGGGTCAACTGCGAGCGGAACCACTGCACTCCACAGTACGAGCACAAGGCCACACGATCCGGACCTCGACCCTCTGGCAACCTGCGACCTATGGTTCTCACGGACCGGCGATGACCCAGTCGACGGTGGAACCGTCCAAAATGTTCACGGTGCCAGCGGCCAGCATGGCCATGACGCGGAACGAGCCCGGTGTCCCGTTCACGCGCGAGCCAGCCGGCGCCGCATAGCCGGTCGTCAGCGTAACTCCAGCGGGTGTTCTCAAGGTGCACACGATGCTACATCCAGCGGTAATGTTGGCCACGATTACAGGGCTGAATCCCAACACCAAAGTGGTGGTCCCGCCTTGCATGTCGGTAACGCTCGGTGGGTCATTGGGCCAATGATTCGGCGTGATACCGGACATGCTCCTCGCTCCTCTACGTCGACTTCACGCGCTCCCCGCTAAGGGCCAAGTCGACAATGAACTTTGTTTGCGGGGTTGCACCGTTGGTCCACTCGAGCTTCCAGTCCGAGTACTCCTCGATCAGGAAGTCATCGGTGTTAGTCGTGTTCGCCGCCGGGATGGCAATCGCCTTGGTTCCGATCACTTGCCAAACAGGAGTCGCGCCGGGGTTCGTGTTGCGCGTCTGCGACTTGTACCAGAAATATGTGCCCGCCTGGTCGTTGAACAGGTCGACCTGAAGCCGCTTCATCTTGTTCATGGCCAAGTACTGCGCGCTTGGAAAGGCAACAGTCGTGTCGAAAATGCTCACGACCTGCCCGTTGGCAGGCAGCGCCGCGCCGATATACTTGACGATTGTGGTGTCTGCGCTCATTGCGACTCCAATAGCTGTTGCAGCTTTGCTTTCTCTTCCGGTGACAGGGAACTGCCAGGGCCAGTTCGCTCGGAGTATGAATCGTACACCGAACCCGTCTTGATGCCCAGCGCTCCGCGCCCCATCGACAGCAGGTTGCCGAACGGGCCAGACGGCGCCACCTCGCGCCCGAGCGGCTCGTTCATCAGGCCGGTGTTGAATTTCCTGACGAACAGCGCATCTCCCTCAGGGCCTCGAGCCACCGAGCGCGCCACAGCGTCGCCACGGAGCCTGGCGCCTGGCAACAAGCCGCCCAAGCGCGTAAAGGCGCCGCCGGTCGTGATGCTCTCATTGAGCGCTGGCGTGGCTTTTTCCTTGAGTGCGGAGTAGGCGCGCGTGCCGCGGAGCGTCTCCAGGTTCTGCCGAACGCCAGCGTTGTCCGCCAGCTCACCAAGTGCCTTGTTGGTCTCTTGTGGCGCCACACCGTAGTTCGTGAGCGCGGCGTTCGCCGTCTTCTGGGCGTTGCCGCTCATCTGGTCATACGGCTTGCTCTCGGTGATGCCGGCGTGCGCCGCGCGCTGCTCGAGCGCCGTGAGCTCTTCATGGTGGATGTTCTTGAGCCCCGACCACGCCTTGCCGAACTGCTCGCGGTCCACGCGCGCCGCGCGCATGAGCTCGGGCCACACCGGGTCCACCTTGGCCTCTGTACCTGCCTTACCGGCCTGGTCGATGGCTTTGATTTGCGCCTCCATTTTCATGGCGTCGTAGGCACGTGGCTCCAGAATGACGCGGAACGTCTTTGGTGAATGGCCGGGCGGGACCTCCACTGCCGGCGGTTCAATCTCCGGGCGCGTGGCGCCTAGGTCACCCTCCGGCGGGGCCTGTTTGCCCACTACGATGTAGTGGCCAGGATTGGAGGCGTCCTCAAAGCGGTTCACCGCCGAGAACTTGCTGCCACCGGGCATCAGCAGCTCTTTCTCAATCTTCACTCGGTCGGCCGCGTAGGGGCTGATGTCGCGGGCCCCGTTGTGCTCGAGCTTCAGGGTGATGCCCACGTCTCCAGGCTTCACGTTGCGAGCGACGAAAGAGCGTGCCACTGCGGGGTCGGCGGACACAGAGCTGGCAGAGTTGCCGAGGTCGAATTCTCCGCGCTGCAGGAATTTCTTGGCTTCCTCGCGCGATAGCACGAGCCCACGGTAAACGAATGGGAGCTTGGACGACGGAGGCGTGGCCGCCAGGTACTCGCCGATGTGCCGCGCCGCTTCCTTGGCTTCCGCCAGGTGCTGCTCGTGTGGAACGCCCAGTTTGTCGACCGGGCCGCCGTAGGCTTCGAGCCGCTTCTGGATGATGGCGGCGTCCGGGTCGCCCCGTTGCACACCGCGGATGGCCTCGTCGTGACCGAAAGACCACTTGTTCAGCGCGGCTGCCTGCTCGGGCGTCGCCGCTGGGTAGCCAACGAGTTCATCAGCGTGCGCCGCAAGTTGCTCCTTCGTGTACTTCGGCAGCACCTCTACCGGGTTCGCCTGCGGGAACCAGGGGAACGAGTCACCGCTCAGTGTCGGCGCGTTGTGCGGTACGCCGGTAGCGGGATTCGCCTCGTTCTCGAGCCCCTTCACCGCAAAGCCCATCCGCTCGGCGTCCTCCAGGCTCACCACTTGGCCACCTGTGCGCGCCGCCTCCTTCGCGGCGTCCACATCGAGGGCCAAGCGCGGGCGCACGAGCTTTCGTGCGAAGTCGATGAGCTGGGCGTTGTTCCTGGCTCCGAGCGATTGTCCTGGCGCCGGCAGGAACTCGCTAGCCGCCTCCGGCTGACTACGCTCGAGGATGTGTTCTCGCAAGGTCCGCACGAGCTCGCCCATCGGCTTTGGCTGGCGCAGACCCGCGTCACCCTGGTACATGCGCCCGCTCTCGCGCTCCATTCGCTGGAGCGCCGCGGTGTGCTCCAGACTCTGCTGCGCCACTACGGGCCCGCGCACGTCTCCTGCCGCGTACTCCACTGCGCTCCCGGAGGGCAATGGTCGGTCTTCACCAGGCACCGGTCCGCGGGCCTTATCGAGGTACTTCTGCACGTCGCTCGATGGCTTCAAGCCGCTGAGTGCGTCCGTGGCGGTGCCGGTCGACTCGGCGTTCGTTAGCTCCGTTCCGAACTTGCTCAGCGGCGAGCGCACGTGCTCACGGTAACCCTGCGCTCCGGATGCCAGGTACTCACCGACGACACCCATACCCGTCCCGAGCAGAGCGCTCCCGAGCAGCTTGCTAGCAAACTGGCCCTTCGCGTCCTGGTCTACCGGACGGCCATGCAGCCTATTGGACAGCTCCTCCGCGCCAGCATGGGCTGCAACGTCGAGCGGGGCGGCTACACCCCCCGCCACCGCCGCGGCCCCGACTGGCCCGAGCCTGGCCGCGCCACGGCCCACGGTTCCGGTCAACTTGCTCGCTAAGCCGCCGGGTGTCACGGCGCCACCGAACTCTCCAAGCGTCTCAGCGATAGGGTGTCGCGCTAGCTGTTCGCGATCGGCGTCCGAGTGCAGCGCGCGCGTCATGCCCAGCGTTCCGCCACTGGCGAATCCTTGCGCGAATGCGCTCGCCGCGTCCGTCTTGTCCGCCAGGTACGCTTGCAGCTTCGTCCAGCCGTTCGCGTTCTCTGGCACGTACGCCACTCGCAGCAGCGGGCTATCCGTCGCCTCGGCTTGCTTGTAGGCCTGCTCCCATTTGCGGTCCTTGTAGTCGGCGAACGCCAGGCGATAGTCCTCGCTGCCCGGCTCTACGCCCTTGGCTTTGAGGTACTCCCCCATGTCCGCCGCGAACTGCTTCTCGGAAGGCTCGAAGTACATCGCGCCATTCGAGCCGTTCAGCGGGTCCGTAAGGCGATTCTTCGCTAGCTGCGCCAGAGCCTTCCCGGGCTGCTTGGTGACGTACTCCGGTGGCGCCGAGTACCGCTTTCGCTTGGTCGCGTTCGGCAGCTTCTCATCGAAATCCTCCGGGGGATGGTACTGGTAGTCCGGCGCGATGCTCTCGTTAGGCAACGCGCCACCAATAGCTAGCGGGGTCTCCAGTCGAGCCACATCCTGCTCGGACAACCCGGGGCCTCCTGGCGCGCCTTGGGCCGTCTCGTACTCGGCCACGTTTCGCGCCCACTTGCCCATGCGCTCCGCCCCCACCTTCTTCTCTAGGTCGGGGTCGTTGAGGGCCGCCTTGGCGCGCGCGTATTGCTCCGCCGTGTACATCAGTCGAGCCCCGAGTACGGGTCATGGGCGCTGGTCACTGCCGGCGCTGGCGGTTCGTAGCTACCTCCGCGAAAGTTGCCCGAGAGCGAGCCGTAAACAATGTCAGCCGCATGCGACGACACGTCCGGCGGGTAACCGCTGGCTTGCTCACGCATGCGCGTAGCCGCCTGTACCGCGAGCTGCTGCTTGAGCTTCGCAATCGACGAGCGTTGCGTGGCAATCATGCCTTTGAACTTGGATACATACGCACGCGACAGATTTGGGTCGGCACTGGTCCAAAGGCTCAACTTGTTCCTGAGCTCCTCCCACTTGCCGGCGGCGCCAGTGATAGCGGCTTGCTCCGACTCGCGCGATGCCTTGCCGGTGAGCGCTAGCAGCTGCTGCTGTACAGCCACGCGCTCGCTCATCGAGTTGCCGGAGTTGAGCGCGTCCTCCATTTGCCCGAGCGTATTCTCGGCATCCGACAGAGCCATGTACTTCCCGCCCATGCGCTCTTGCTGGATGACTTGGCTCACGCGGTCGTTGAGGTCCTTGTCGAGCGCGTGGCCGAACTTCGTGGTCGGGAGCGGCATGCCATTTTCGCCAACGGCGTTCGGAACTCCGCCCTTGCCGCCGCGGTTTGCCTTGGACTTCATGGCCTGCAGGTCGGTCTTCAGGATGCCGCCGGAGCCAACGTCCCAGTAGTGGGTCATGTCCTTGCGAATCGAGCCGATGTCCGCTTGGCCGACCTGGGCCATGCCCCACTCGATGGCTCGCTGCGCCACGGCCTTCTCCTCATCGGACACCGCGTGGTTTAGCAGGGCGTCGCCGAGCGCCTTCACCTGTTCCGCGTCACGCTGCTTGTGGGCCTGCGAGCGCAAGTGGACCGTGCTCCCATCCGGCATAGTGAGTTCGTAGCCCTGCGGCTCATCGGCTTGCGGCTGCGCGGGCTCCGGCGGGTTCGCCATCGGTACGTCCAGGTCAATCTTGTCCGGCTCTGGCGGCTTGTTCCACGCCGTAGCCGACATGTCGTTGATGCCGGGCAGCACCGCGCGCACCCCTGGCGTCATGCCATACGGGGCACGCGGGCGCATCGCGACGCCTGGTAGGAGCGAGCGGGGGCCTTGGTCGGTCATTGGACGATTCGGTTCAGCGGGTCATCCGCACTTAGCAACTGGTCCGCCTCGATGGCGCGCGAGCGCAGCGGGCTCCGCCGGCCGCCCGGTAGCAGCGGCTTCGGGTTGCCGGGCTGCACGCCAAGGCCTGCCGAATACTGTTTGTCGATTTGGTCGAGCTGGTTGGATAGCGCCACGTCCTGATTGCTTGGTCGCGGCGCTGCCGCACGCGGGGACGGCGTAGCGGTAGGACCGCCCCGCAGCTTCGGGATGATGCGCTGCTCCGCCTCGTCGAGCTGCGCGCTCGTGGCGGCGTCTGCCTTGGACATGGGACGCGCGGCGCCAGGCGCCCCAGCTGGGCCCGGTTGCGGGCCACGAGGCGCTCCTGGCTGGGCAGGGGCTTGTGCCCCTAGCGGCTTGGCCTGGATGCCCCGCCCACGGAGCTCGGCGGCGATGGCCTCGGCAATCCCAACCTCCCCGTCGTCGAGCGCCGCTTGCATCGCCTGCACAAGCTTCCTGGTGTCCGCCGACTTGAGCCGGTCGTTCTCGAATTCCTGCTGGGACTGACGACGGTCCTCACCCTGCTGGTACATGCCCAGCCGCCGGTCCTCCCGAGCCGATGACGTTGCATCCTGCTGCTCACGATGCGACTGCTCGCGCGCGCGGAATGCGTTGCTCTGGTCACTCTCGCGACGCCGCTCACCCAGTGCATTGACCTCAGACAGCGCTTGCCCGGGCATTGCCGCGTAGGCCTCGCCCGGTTGGCCCGCGCGCGGGTCGCGCTGAACGGTCGGCATGCCGGCGAAATAGCTCGGTTCGATTCCACGTACGGCCATCAGTTGCTCGCCTTGTACTTGATGTAGTTGTTTGCTGCGGTGTTCGCCGAATTCAGTAGCCCCGCTGTCACCGCGTTCGAGGAGTTCGCGTTGGAGTTCGCGATGCTCAGCGCGTCAGTCGCGTTGCCCTGCTTGGCGTTCTCGGCGGCGTCCGTAGCTGCGTTCACGTCGTTGATTGCGCCGCTGGCACCGGCGCCGTACACGCCAGCCTTCGCCGCGGCGAGCTGGAAGTTGTTGTTCCAGAGGTTTTGGTTGCGGTCCTGTCCGGCCTGTTGGTCGTTCATCGCCATGTCTCCGAGACCCTTCGTCCACTGGTACTGAATACCGTTGGCGACGTTACCCTGCTGGTCAGCCGCGCCCGCGAGCGAGCCTTCCTGGGCGAATCGGGATAGCCCGTACTGGGCATTGTCCCGAGCCTCCTGTGCTCGGAGCGCCACTTCTGCCGCGCCAATCTGGCCGGTAGCATTACTCGAACCGTACGACCCGCGCGCGGCCATCGCATTGTCGATTTTGGACGACGCCAGCTTGCTTGCGTAGTCGTAGTACGGTGACATGTCGGCCGGCTGTGAGCTGCGGAACGACTCGAGCGTGTTCTTGCTCTCGTTGCCAACCTGCGGGACACCTGCCTCGCCGTAATGCTGCAGAATCGAGTCGATGTACGATTCCCCCTTACCCTGCTGGGTCAGGTCCACGCCGCTCGACTGAAATGGCGTTGCGGCAGCGGAGCTTTGCGCTGGCGCAGCCGCTGCCGGTTGTTGCTGCCGCTGCGATTCGTGCTGCTTCTGCCAGGCTTCCTTGTTCGCCTGGTTCTGCTTCTTCTTGGCGTTGTGGTTGACCCACGCCATGGCCTGGCTACTACCCGGCTGGAACGGGTTGTCGCTATCCGGAGACGGCGGCTGCATGCTCGGGTCGTATGCGACCGTTCCAGTGGCCGTCTTCTGCCCGTTCGCATCGAAGCTGTAGGAGTACTGCGCGGCCTTGATTTGGTCGGCGTTCGGTAGCGGATACCCGTCCGCGTCGTACTGCTGGCCACCCTGTGCCGCAGGCGGCTGTTGCGGCGGGCGGAAGTCCAGTGGGCCGGTGGCTGTGGTGCCGCCGCTGACTTGGCCGGCGATGTCGTTGGCTGGCATTACTGTCCCCTCGGGACATAGCTCAGCTGTTGCGGCGCGTTCTGCGTCGGCATTGGCTGCCCTTGGTAATTGGGGGCCGTGCTAGCGATCGCCACCTTCTTCATGCCCTCGGCCTGGATCGGAGACTCATACACGCCACCCGCAACATCCGGCGCACCCTGGCCGCCGTTCATCGAATTCAGCATGCTGCTGTTGGTGTCGAAGAAGCTCTGCTGGTTGGCCATCGCCTTCATGTGCGCCTGGTTCACCGTGTCGCGATACGCCATGTAGTCCGCCGCCGCCTCGCGCCCGGCCGCGAGCTTTGCTTCCTGAGCATCCTTCTGCGCACCATCGTCTCCGCTACCGAAATAGCCGAGCAGGCCGCCCACGACGCCGCCCGCCGCAGCGCCCCATGGCCCGAGTGCTGCGCCAGTAGCCGCTCCGCTCGCCGCGCCCGTCGCCGTTCCACTCAGTCTGCTCATGGGATTTCTCAGTCCTTCAGGATGTCAAACTCTTCGGTCACGCCGACCAGTGCCAGGTCTTCCGCGCCAGAATATTCAAAGCGCCACTGCCGGCGCCGGTACACACCTAGCGAGGTCAACTGTACCACAATTTCCGTGTCGCCAAGCGGGCCGAGCTCCACTTCGAGAGGCGGCTCGAACGGACCAGGCTGGTCTCGCCAGCTGATGAGGGCTTTGGTGCCAGAAGCGGCGCCCGCGCCGCGCCGCAGCGCGACATACAGCCGCCGACAGTGCTTCTGCTCGTCAGTCCCGCGATTGATGTAGCCCGTATCCACGCGAAGATTGATGGGCGCCCCGAGGTCGTCCTGGGCGTCCAAGCTGAAGCGCCCGACTCGCCCGTCGGCCGTGCCCGCCAGGACATCGTGGCTCGTTGGGGAGATACTCGACGAGGTGATGGTAAATGGGCTCCAGTTGCCCCCGCTCCACCCGAGCCACTCCGACCAGCCGCCACCGCGTTGGAAGGCGAACGTGCGCCCGTCTGTCGGAAAGCTCCAAACCATGGCATCCAACGGGCCAGTGGTGACTCGGTAGCCGAAGCAATCCGATACGGTGCCGATGTCGTCCAGGTCACGTTTGATGGGGTCGCTGATGACGGACTCGCTTCGCGCATCGCTGAGCGTAATGCGCCGCAAGTCGTCGAGCCACGCGAACTGCTGGTTGACCTTGATGATGCTGTACGGCGCAGAGCACCCAAGTTCTCGCGTCACCGATGGCGACCACCCAGCTGGGATACCAGTATCGCTGACGAAACCATCCGGAGCGAACACCTGGAGTGACTTCGTGCCGAAGCAGAACACCTCGTTCGTATTCTCGTAGACCGCCACCACAGGGTCAGGGTTAGCCTCGGCAGAGAAGTGCCCAGCGCCACCGAACACCACCCCTTCCGTCCACACCTCGAGGTTGGCGTAGGTCGTGTTCCCGTTGGCGATGGCGCTGAAGCGCACAACCGACTTATCGAGGTCCACGGTCGAGCTGATGGTAGCGATGTTGCCTAGCAGGCGTGACGAGTTTGCCGCGACATGCGATGCTCGCGGCGGCGTACCACCGAGCCGCGCAGCTACGCCCGTGCTCAGCACAATTTTCTCCATCGCGTCCCCGCCGGCAATGGCGAGCAGCAGTTGCGTCTCTGCGAATATCGGGCGCCCGCTCCCGGCCAGTGTCCCGTCCGACGCCGGAGCGCCGAGCAGCGTCGCGCCCGCAGGCCCTATCTGGTAGAGCTGCCGAAAGAACGGTGTGCCCCCCACTGCATACAGCGCTCCGCCTACAGTCGAGTAGAGTCCAGTCAGCCCGGTAGCGTCCACAACGTCGGACGTAAACCCGGGTGCAGCCTGGAGCCCAGGGCGCCGTCGGATGCAGCCAGACTGGTCAACCATCACGTTCACCGCCACGCCAGGCGCACCGGACAGCGACTCTTGGCCGGTGGCCTGCTGGTTGATAAACGGCACCGGAGCGCTGGGCATTACGACAGCACAGCTTTCGCTATCTGGTACCAGTTGCCTACCGAACCCGCGGTAGGTAGCCACTGCAGCGTCACCTCGGCGAACCCGTTGTTGTTCACTGGCAATGGCGCCACGCCCGGGTCAAATATGATATTCGTCCCGCCGATGACGGTGATGGCTCCGCCGCTCGTGTTGATGACGTGCAGCGTCCACCTGTCACCAAGGGAGCCTTTGCTTGCATTTACCGTCAGATTCACGCCGCCGGTGCGCGAAACAGTGGACGAGCCGTACTGCTTCGGGTCCACCGTAACGGCCGCCGCGACCACGCCAGGAAGCAGCTCCGTGCGTGCTAGGCGAGTCTGGTGCCCGTTGTACTGCATGGCCGCGCCGAGCGCCGCGTAACCGTCTGTCGTGTAGCCGTAGGCAGCGCAGCCAGGCGCGGAAGACGCCATGTTGCCGAAAGTGTTCCCGTATTCCACGCAGTCGCGAAATGGCGCGGCGAGCGTGTTGAAGATGGCTGTGCATGCCATCACAAAATTAGCCACGAATACGTTGCCAAAGATCGCTACCGTCGCTGCTGTCGGCGCTATCTGGATGTAGCGAATACCGGGCCCCGCCGCGGCCGCCGACCAATCGAAGCGATTGCCTTCGAATAACCCGTTGTCTGCGCAATCCACCATCGTGGCGCCGACCGCATTGGCGTTGATGAGGTCACAGTCGCGCACCTCCAGCCTCGCCGCACCATCGCTAATGATGAGTTGCGAAAGCCCAGCAGTGAGCTTGAGGTAGCAACGGGTGAAAACGGACTTCAGCGCGGCCGTGCCACCGGCGCCGGCATACAACGAACTGTTGCATATCAGGTCGTTCCCAAGGAGGCAGTCGGTGAAATGGTACTCGCCGGAACTCGCCGCGCTGTACGTGACCAGCGTACCGGGATTTGCCCCATTGATTGCCTTTATCCAGAGCTGGCTGATTGACGACATGCTACCAGCCGGGTTACCCGGAAGCGTCACCGCTCCAGCCCCGACAGCGCTGTCGACGGCAAGCTTAGACGACTGGCCTCCGCTACCTAGCCAAGCCACGTTGGCGGCTAGTGGCAGCGCTGTCGTGATGCGATAGGTGCCTGGCGGGAAGAACACCGTGCCGCCGCCAGCCGCCGTGGCAGCCGCCTGTGCGCTGCTGATTGCCGCCCCGTCATCAGCAACGCCATTGCCTACCGCTCCGTAGTTCCGTACGTTGAAGAACGTCGTGGAGAAGGCCAGCTGCAGCGAGGTCGCCACGCCATTGAAGAGCACCTTGAAGTCCGGAGCCCCGGCGCTAGTGAACCACGAGTCGAGCACCTTCTCCAGGTTGGTCGGCTTCTGCGTTCCCGTGGCACCGCTCGTGTAATCGACGCCGGTGAAGCTCGGTGAGATGACCTCAATGGCGGCATCCTCGGCACCGGCCACGAACTCGCGCACAAGCACACCGAGCGAGTCGTACACGAGAACGTCGACGAGTGCTGCGACATAAGCGACAAGTGAGCCATTCGAATCCAGTGGCACCGAGGCGCCTGGGAATTGCTGGGTCGCTTCGAAGTCAGAGTAGTACGTCGATACCGTCGTTGTGCCGCGCAGCAGGAACGATACGGACCCGTTCTCCGCCCCGCGCACGCCACCTACCAGGCTAGCTACTAGGTGCATGGCTCACGACCAGGTTACCCTGGAGCCTCCAGTGGAAAGCTGCACATTCACGTACCCGGTGGCGGATGCTCCCATCGCCACGTCTGCGCCGAGCAACAGGCTCAGCCCGGTGATGCGACATCGGGTGGCGGGGTTGAAAGTGAGGTCGACGGCGGCAAAGTTGGAGAACCCGACTGTGCCGGCCGAAAACACCGTGTTCGATATCTCCAGGTCCACTAGCGCGCTGGCGCTCTTGATGGCGTACCCGGGCTGCGCCGTCACCAGCGTCGCGGTAGAGATAAACGTCGACCCGTCGACTCGCAGTTGGTCGCTGCCATTGAGCTGCAGCGCGCCGGCTGTGTCCTTGGCTCCCAGCTCGAAGTAGCAGCCGACGACGCGCCCAAACTGCCCCGTCCACTGAATCTTGACTAGGCTGTTGGTCTGCTGCGCCTCTGGAAAGTAGATATTTCGCAGCTCGATGTTCGTGCCGCTCAGCGTGAAGAGTGCCGACACCGCTGCGTTGGTGCGGAAGCTCACAGACGGCTTTCCGGATGTGGTGCCCTCGCCAATGAGCGTCAGTCGCTTCGCAATGGATTGCGCCGCCGTCAGCGTCTCGCTGTGCCCCGGCAGGAACACAATGAAGTCATCGCTCGCTGAGTTGGTCACGGCCTGCGCCAGCGTAGCGAGCGGCTTCTCTCTATTCTGCCCAGCCGGCGAAGCGGCGTCGAAGCCAATGAGCGAGCTCACGTACCAGACATTGCCCGTCGTCTGCAGCGGGCGCGCCAGGTCGAGAGAATCACCGGGGGCCGTGCCACCGATGCCGTTCGGGTAGAATTGCACCGTCATCGTCGATACCTGTTCCAGCCAGTCATGTGGTCGATGCTGGCCTGCATGGTGACATTCTGCTTCGAGTAGCCCTTGGCGTCTGCCTTTTTCGCCGCGGCCATTTGGTCGAGATAGCCGACGCGGTCCAGGCTCATTGAGTTGTCGAGCGCTAGCCGCCCCGCCAGCGCGTAGACAAAGTACTCGTCCCAGTAGCGCTCGAACGGCATCGTTTTGGTGCCATCGGTCACGTCCGGGCGCAGCTGGTGGTACTGGAAGCGAATCTGGCCACCAGTCTCCGATGCGCTCGGCGTTGGCCAGACATACAGCGTCGACAGCGGCGCGTTGCGCGCAAAGTAGTAGAGCGTCGGGCGCGACTGTGCCGACTTCGAGCTCAAACCCTGGTAGGTGTCCCGGTCTGTTTTAATGACCGGCGTCTCACTCGACGCCTGGAACGGCACCTGGCTCACGGTCGGGTCGATGTAGGCGCCATTCCCCACACAGTCGATGACCGTCTCGGGCAACGTGTATAGGTTCTGCCCCTCCACCAGCGGCACGTAACCGGGTTGCACCGCCCGCATAGCGATGCCCTCCGCTTCGAGCGCGGTGACCAGCACACTGAGCACCTGGCGCGCCACGGCTCCCTGTGTCGTTGTCGGCGATTGCTGAACGTTCAGCATGCCAGCGCGGCGATAGCTCATCGCAACGATGTCGTCTATCGCCGGGACATATGTGTCGGTGCTGGCTTCTGTCTGTGCTAGAGGCATTAGGCTCCAAAGGGCACCAGACCCGCCTGGAGCCCGGCGCTATCACGTATCCAGGGTTGGCAGCAGCTTGCCGCTCGTCAGCGGGTCGTTCGTGATGAAGTTCTGGAAGAACGACATAACAACCGCTGCGCCGATGGTAATCCCGGTCGTGCCAGATACGCTGGCCCCGGTGCTGAGTACGCCAATCGAGTTGTACGCGCACTGGCCCGTAATAGCGACGTTCGCCAGGGTAATCGCCGAAACGCAAGCGGCCGAAATGTTGCTGAGCACGTTGCGCAAAATCTTCAGACCGGTTCCGGCACCCGTGACATTGATGATTCCGTTCGCGCTAGAGCATGAGCAAATCATCTCGTTGTCCGCAACCCTGCCGTCGCTTCCTGACGACGACAGCTGAACAGCCGTTCCGGTTGTGCCTACGGACGGCCCACGCACCACGTTCCCGCTGACATCGAATCGCGATGCTGTGCCTGATATGCCGATAAAGATGCTGAAGCTACCAAGCGTCGTGTTCAGCTCAACATCGTTGAACAGGAAGGCGAAGTCATTCGCAGTAACACTGATGCCTGTCGCGTTCGTGACAGCGCCGGATGTCGTGATATGCAATCCGGCGATCAGCACATCCGTGACGCCGACCACCCAGCGAGCGCCGGCTGTGGTGAAGTTGAACAGCGGCTGGTTGGAGCCTTTACCCACGCCGATAATCTTGGTCCCGGAGACCAGCGCCGAAGAGAACGTCGTCGCGTCAACAACGCTCTCCACGTGCCCAGGCAGGCAAACAACGAAGTCTCCGAGGCCAGGACGGACCCGTGCCAACCCCTGCGCCAACGTCGGCACTAGGTTCGTAGCGAGGAAGGCGTCGTCGCCGCTCTGGAGCCCAGTAGAGCGCACGAATGCGGCCACGCGGGCGCCCGGCGGCAGGATGACGCCGTACTGCGTTCGCAGACCAGCGTTCGAGTAAATCTGTTGCGCGTCTTGTAGGGAAGGTCCGGGCATTTTCTACTCCTTCACGCATTCACGAACAAGCAGCAGCGGGGGTCGGACCAGCCGCGCGCCCAACGCGCGAAGATGCCGTACTTGAGCAGCAGTTGGTCGTTGTCGACCCAGCTGCGAGTATTCGGCTTCTTGCGCCACTTCCACTTGAAGCCGTTGTCGGCGTCCGACAAGAGCGCCCAGTTGGTCGTCGAGCTCGTCCAGTATTTGATGGGCACCGTCTTGAGGCCCATGTTCTTGACGACGTTGATTTCGTTGAAGGCGCCCGGGGTGGGGTCCTTCTCCGACATGTTCAAGCCGTCCCAAATGTACCACTGCTCTTGCGGGCAGAGGTTGGCGACCGGCTCGACACCTTCGATGATGCCGTCGTGGCCAGGGAACTTGCTCATCTGCGTGCGCGCGGTGGCGACAGCGATGCGGCTCGGGCTCATGGGGACCGCCATGAGATTGGAGAACGTCCCGCCGCCTGGCAGCGTGTGCGTCGCGCTCGCCAGGGGCTGACCGTCTCCACCGACGTACAACGCATTGGTCGCACGCTGGAGGATGTTGGTCGCGTCGATGTCCACCGTCTTGTACAGCGCGCGCGGGAGGCGAGCGCCGGCTTGGATGATGGCCGGGTACTTGGAGTCTTCCGCGGCCTCTTCCGTGACGATGAGCTTCAGCGCGAACGTGCGGGCGATGTAGCGGGTCAGCGCACCTTCCTGGATGCCGCCGGCCTGCATCTCGGCGCCTTCCGCCTTCTCCGCTGCCAACCCGGGGCCGGCCATTTCCAGGTCGTCCTCGTAGTTGTCTTCCATGTTCGTCTGCTTCATCCACTTGGGCATGAGCAGCTTTTTCTTGTAGTCGGTCAGGTTATCGTCGACCACTTCGTCGAGCGTCAATTTCAGACCATCTGCAATCGTGCTGGTAAAAACGGGGATGCCTGCGGGCATGGCTCAGTTCTCCGGGGCTGGCGCTACGCGCCGAGGGCGTGGGGGTTGCTTGCCTTCCGGCGCGGAGCTGGTGCTCGGGGCCGGATTCTCCTCGACGAGCGACAGCGCCGCGTCGGGTGTAGCGGGTGACGCGGGCGCCGTTTCCAGCGCCTCCACGTCTGGCTTGTTCTTCTTGCCGAACATCAGGTTCCGACGTTGGTGAAGAAGGGCTCGGCGCCGTCGTTGATGCTCACGATGAGCTTCACCCATTGGCCCGTGTAGTCTTGGTTCGCGAAGTTCTGCGACACGCCAACGATGCGGAACGTGAGTCCCGCCGTCGCCGGGTTGTGCGACGCGATGTTCAGCACCGGGTTCGCAGTGAGCAGCGGAGCGCTCGCCACGGCCGCGGCCAAGCGGTGGTCACAGTTCTCACCGATGAAGGCCTGGTAGCCGAGGTAAGTCGTCGCGGTCACGATGTCGTCGACATCGATTTCCCAGAAGCCCTGGGAGACCGGCGCAACCAGGACCTTGCTTTGGCGGTCGATGCTGGTGCCGTACGTGACACCCGAAGGCAGGAACGGCGAGCGGACCATGCGGGTGCCGTTGAAGTACCCTTGGCCACCCATGCCAACCACGACACCCCACATCGATTGCGAGGTTTGTCCGTTCTCGTTGCCGCCGCAGAGCGACACGGTGCCGTCGTTGTTGATTTTCACCGGGTCGCCGGCATTCAAGTTCACGTTCGTGCCGAAGCCCGACACCGTGAAGTTTGCCGCCGAAGCAACCGCCATCTCCACCGCCACCGGCGCCGAATTGCGATTGTAGCCAGTGGCCCAGCGAATCCCGTATTGCTTGACGTTATCAGCCATGATTTTCCCTCAGCTACCGAGCAACGTGGTGTTCTCGGTAGTCTCGTTCACCATTGAAATGGCCGCGGAATTGTCCCGGGCGCGCGTACCGCTGATGCCCCGCAGGCCATCGACGACGCCTCCGGGCGAAAGGATTCTGCGCTCGAGCGCGTCGACCTCGAGCTGGGCCGCAGCCTCTTGCTCAGCGAGCGCCGACTTGTCGATCGACATGAGCACGTTGTCTTGCCACTCGATGGGGTTCCCCTCGCCAACCTGCCCCTTGCGGAGCGAGACGCAGTGGACGCCACCCGGGCGCTTGATTTCTACATCGTAGCCAAGGTTCTCGTAGTACCCCACACCACCAAGACCGACCTTGTACGCCCAGACGTAGTGCTTCGCTGGGTCGGCGTTCTTGATTGCTCCTTGCTGGAGGCTACGGTCAACCGGGCGCTGTGGCGGGTCTTTCCGCACTGCAGGTCCACGGGACGATTTGACGATGGGCTGAGACGTTGACGACACGAAAGCTCCTGGTTTCTCCACCTTGCCGACCGGTGGGGTCTCCCTGGAGCTTCAGACAACGGCGTTGGGTTCGCCGGAGCCGTCAAGACGCCCGCTGGCTAAGCGTGGCGCCGATGCATGAAGCATACAGAACGCCACGCCAGCGTCAACCGAATTTCGTCAACGCGATGCTAGCAGTCGCTTTCCTGGGCCCTGAGCCCACTTTTGGCAGGCTTGGTTGGGCTCCAGGTCGGGGTAGAGCGCTACCGCCATCTTGTAGTAGTGGCTGCCTTTCGGCATCGAAATCGTGGAGCGCTGCGTCGAAGGCGCGACGCGCGGCCCGGCGCTGAGACCGGTGGCGCGCTGTCGGTCGATGGCGTCCGGCCTTGGCTTGACCCCGAGCACGACCTGGCGAGCCTCCGCCATCACCCGGTCGTGGAGCTCTTTCGAGTCCTTCTCGCCCATGGCAATGAGCTGCACCGCGCGGCCCTGCGCGTACTGGCGCGCGCGTGGGTTGTCGTACACGTCGGCGTTGTCGCGAGCGAGCTGCTCCCACAACTCCTTCTGGCGACGCTGCGGGGCTGTCTGGACTTCACGGCGCTCGGCGGCGAGCTCCATTTTCTGGATTTCGAGTTCTTGCGCCCGGTCGCGCATCTCGCGTTCGCGCTCCGGGGTCAGCGTCTTGTTCTGCTGCGCGGCGACGTACTCGCTTTCCAGACGCTCGAGCTCCGCGTAGGTCGCGCGGATTTTCCGGTCCACGTCTACAACGGCAGACTGCGGGCCCTGCTGTTGGCGCTCTGGTGTTCGTACCCGGTCGAGCTGCTCCCGGAGGACCTTAGCTTCGGCCTCTGCCGCCGCCGCGCGCTCACGTGCGGTCTGCCGGTTCGCTCGCTTCTCGCGACGAGTAGGCGCGACTTCGGACTCTTCCTCGTCCTCCTCTTCGGGCTCCGGGGCGTCGGTCGAAACCTCGTCCGACTCTTCCTCGGCGGCGCGCGCGGCGCCCATGCGCTCACGCAACTTGCCGAGGTGATTGCTTACGGATTCTTGCTCTTGCTCGGTGTCGTCCAGGCCAGCCATTATTCGTTCTCCGCGCGCCAGGCGTCAGCCGGCAGCCAAGGGTTCCCGCTGCCGTCGATGAACGTGTGCTCGACAGCGGTTTCGGTGCGACGCGCCAGGTAGCGCACCTCGCGACTCTTCAGGTTCGTTGCCAAGTCCTCGCTACCGATAATGTCGCCGGCTAGCAAGATGATGAGGTGATGGTCCTGGCCGTCGATTACGTCGTAGCGGATATGGTAGGGCGCGGTGTGCGCGAACAGCACGCGGTGCCCGAGGTCCACGCCGTGCGAGCGCAGCTGGTCGAGAGCCTTCAGACCCGCGCTCACGATGATGCCCTGCGGCGCCTTGTTCTTCTCTTTCTGCTGCACCGACTCCGGCATATGAATCGAGCTGCCAGCGTACTTGTCGCCCTTTTGCATGGCGATTTGCCAGACGAAAACCCGGTCGAATACGGCTTGGCGGTCAAACGCTGCGTCGGTGATGCCGTACTCCAATCGGCGAGCATCCAACAGTGCCGGCAAGCCGAGTGCCCCCTTCGCTGACATACGCGCCTGAATCATGCGCGTGCGGCGTTCTGCGATTTCGCGGTCGCGGTCGTCGAGCCGAGCACTATCGGCAATCTGCGCCACCGCCACTCCGTTGCGGTCTACCGCTTGAAACTCACTCATCTATCCGGTCTTTTCTGGAGTTCATGAAGTACTCCGCTAGGGTTCGTAGCTCGTTCCACTGCGTTACCGCAGCCGTGACTTTGGGGTCGGTCGATTTTAGACACGTAGCAATCAGGTTGTCGTGCGCGCTCTCCAGCTTGAGCCCGAGCTGCTTCGAGAAGTGCTGCGCTTGCCCGGACCGCGCCCAGTCGGTCATGTCCGGTGACTTGCGGAATCCGCTGTAGTCGGTCAATGGGGGCTCCCTGGCATCGGCGGCGCCGGCCTAGGCGGCATCCCCGGCGGCGGACCCTTCATCGGGCCACCGGGCGGCACCATGCCGGACGGAGCTCCAGCTCCCGGCGGCGCTCCTTCGGCCCCTGGCGGTGCCATGCCAGGCGGGGGCGGCGCGGGCATACCCAGCGGGGTCTGCGGGATTGGTGGGGGCGGACCGAGCAGAGGCACCAAGTTGCGCAGGCCGCGCGCTTCGAGGCACTGCTTCAGGATGGCGTAAATCAGCGCGATGTTGCCCTGGATTTGCGGCACCTCCTTGAACAGCTTGAGCGCGTCATCTGCCTCGCCCACGCGCTGCGCTTGCGTCGCGAAGCGCATGTCGGCCTTCACCTCAATCTGGTAGTTCCGCTCGTACATCTCCCGGCCGATTTTGAACGGCGGAATCATGCCTTGCGGAATGAGGTTGGCTTCCATCTGGAACAGCTGCTCATCGGGCAACCAGCGGCTGTTCAGGTAGGCGTTGTTCTTCAACACCTGCGTCAGCACCTGGAATGCGTACGCGCTCGTCGTCACGCTGAGCTGCTTGGTGGCCTGCTCGATGCGCGCGTTGATGCCGCGCGCCGTCTCGCCCGACTTGCCGGACTCGCCCGACAGCACCGCGGGGCCTTGAATCGAGCTCTCTGCCCATTGCTGCACGAACTGGAGCACCTGGAGCAGCGCGCCGTTGGCGTCGCCGAACTTGAACGGAATCAGGCCATCCTTTAGGTCGGCCGGCGACATACCGGTGGCTACATTCACCGCTCCCGGTGCGAGCTTGAACTTCCCGTCGGCATTCCAGGTCACGCTTCCAGCAGTGATGAGCGTTTGGCAGTTTGCCAGCGTCGCCGAGTCGACGAATTGCGACAGCACAACGTTGCCCGCGCGCTGCAGGTCGGCTTGCATTCCGCCGTATCCGAGGCCGATATTACCGTGCGCCGGCTCGATGCACACGCCGTGCACGAACAAGTGAATCGGTCGCTTGTCAGGCTGCTTCGGCGTCTCGTCCGGGTCGTCCGGGTTATGCATCCACGTCGGCGGCAGCGGAGGTTGCGGCGCTTGTTGCTCCAGGTCCGTGAGCGCCGCCATCGTCTGCTCGGGGCCGGCAAGCCCTTGCGCGGTGGCCTGGCCAATTTGGGAGATGGTCGCCTCGTGCTCTTGCATGGCCTGCACGTGCGCCATCTGTTCCGATCGGAACTTCGCAAGCTCGTCAACCTGACGCTTGTACGCCGCCTTTTCCTCCCACGTGGCCTCCTCGTGGATGGTGAGGCGGAACATGTGCCGCGTCTCGTAGTCGACGATGGCCTGAATGAACCGCTGTCGGTCCTGGTTCGGCAAGTCGACCCAGCCCTCGTACCAGAGCAGCTTGCGCGGACCGCCTTCGTCCGGAATCTCCTGGCCGACAGTCTGCGCCGTCGACACAGCAATCAGCTGCTCCGGGTCGTCGTCAAAGTTGTTCGTTGGGCGGTTGTCCGGGTCGTCGCCGAGCACCTTGTCCACGTCGCACCACACCCCACGCATGGCCTCGATTTCGTGCGGGTACTTCATGTAGACGCGCGTGTAGTGCGGCGCGTCGGAGTAGTCCGGCATCGTGCTCGTGAACGTGAACGGCGTCACGAACTCGTCGGCGGTCAGGCACTCGTGGCGGTTCTTCTTGAGACGTTCGTCGTAGTACGAGTGAAACGTCACGTCGCCCACGGTGAAGTAGTTCATCAGTCCGCGCTTCTGCTGCCGATAGAAGTCAGGTATCTCGTTGCGGAGCTGCCAATTGCCGTGCATCGACAGCAGCTGCGCCTGGTCCTGGTCCTTGTCGCCGAGCGCGCTCACGCCGAACACGTTGCTCTTGTCGCCGAACAGCTCCCCGTCTGCGCGGAACACGACGCGCGTCAGGTTTTCCATCATGATGGGCACGTTCGCATTGGCGGCGTTCGCGTACGGCCACTCCTTCGGCGGCAACTCACCAGCAAACAGCTTCCAATCCTCAGCAATGCGCTTGCGGCGCGGCTCGCTGTTCTCGAAGTCGTCGTCGAACTCGTCGACGATCTTGTTCGCTAGCTTCTTGATGGCCTTCTCGCCATCCGGGTGCTTCTCGAAGTCGAGCACCAGGTTCAGCGAATCCTCGTCGTACACGAGTACGTCGGACTTGGCTTCGTCTGGCTCACCATCGACCGAATATTCGTCGGACTCCTCCGGCGTGTTGTCGACCAGCTCTGCCTCGTCCACTTGTTCGTCAGCCATCAGCAAAGCTCCTGACCGTAGCCAAGCCGCCCAGCGCGCGCCCGGTCTTTCGGCATCTCTTCTTCATCGTCCCACTCGGATTTGAGCGGTCGAACTGGAGGAATAGCAGATTTGCCCCGCGAAGCGTAGGCCGCGGAATAGAACAAAGCGTCCGCGGCATGGTCGTCGCCCCCGTCCGCTGGCTCTTCACTGTTCTGTGAACTGGTCTGGATTGCCGGGAGCGTCTTGATAATCCAATCGCATGACTCGAAGAAAACCAGTCCGGGCACCTTCGTTTGGTCGTCGTGGTCGACTAGACGCTTGATGACGTGCTGCGCGTTCGTTTGCCGACTCTTCTTGTCTGCCTTGGTCCACGGCACGCCGTTGTCGGCGAAGATGTCGGCCATGCACTTCCCGCCAAGGCCGCGCTGCTCCCAAATCTGGGTATCGGCCGGGCCAGTGATTCGCGAGCTCTTTGTGCGCTCATCCCAGAGACCGAGTGACGTTTCGATTACTTCGACCATCGTCGCCACCTCAGCCACTGTCTTCCCCTGGAAGCGCAGCTCTTTGATGCAGTACAGGGTGTCTTCGTCGTCGAGCGCGTACCAATGCAGGCAGCCTGGCGCCTTGAAACCCCAATCCATCGATCGGAACACGCGCCACCCAGTCGGTACCTTGAACGGCTTGACTACGTGGATACTGCGATTCCAGTACTCGGCGAAGAACGAGCCGGCGGTCACGTACCAGTCGCCGTCTAGCAGCGCTGCGCGGATGTGGGCCGGCTGCTTTAGCAGCTGGAGCTCGTACTGCGCGACGTACTCCTTGTTTGGATTGTCGTGCAGCTTGGCGGGCATGTAACACCACTTGTGCCAAGCCACAGTGCCATCGGCACGTACGAGCTTGCGCTTCAGTACCACGTTGCCCTTCGGCTCGGGGTCCACGAAGCGTCGCCGGACCCAATTCGGGTCCTTCACCGTGAACGCTTCGCCTTCGTGCCGCATGAGCGGGTTGCTCATTGCTCGAATTCTGAGCATCAGGCGCAGCACAGGGTCAGTCGAGCGAAGCCGCGTGGTCACCTGGTCATACTGCTCTTCTTCGAGTCCAGTCAGCTCATCCACGTAGATGGCGCTGAACTCGAACGACATGTACTGCTCGTAGTCGTGCGGGTCCTTACAGTGACCGAATTGGTACTTGAAACCACTGGAGAACGTCCAGGTCGTCTTGTTCTCATTCCACGTCGCGCCCGGGTCGATGGCCTTGAACATCCTGTGGCTGAGCGTGATGGTGTGCTCGAGCATCTTCACCGTGCGTCTCAAGTGCAACGCCCAGCCGGTCGACGTTCCCCACTCGTGCCAGTGCTTGTGCTTGCGGTTCGCGCAGCGCTCGTGCTCGATGGTGATTTGGTCGACGATGTCCATGAGCAGACAAAAAGTTTTGCCCGGTCCGGCCGCCCCCGCTCCCAGCACTTCGTCTATGCCCATGCGCGCGGTGTCGTGGAACCGCTGCTGCCATGGCGACGGCTGGTAGAGGACCTCGCTCACCGTGACTCCCTGATGAGCCATACGATAAGGCACCCGAGTAGCCACAGCACACACAGTCCGCGCGCCAGAGTTAGCCAGAATACCATCACGCTCATGGCGTCGTGTTGTCCGTGAGGATGCCGGCCTTCTCGCAAATCGCTAGCAGCGCAGTCAGCACCGCAACCGTGGCGCCACCGCGAGAACCGGTGATACTCGGCGGCGTGGGCGGCGCCAGTGCCGCGACCAGCGCCCCCTGCTCTCGCAGATAGGGGATTACCTCGCGCTGCATCGACGACAGTAGCGTCTCCTGCTCTAGCGGCCGTGTCGTGAGTTGCTTACGCGCCATTTCCACCACCAAGAGCCTTCAGCACCGCCTCGTACAGCTCGCGCCTCGGCCCCAGTTTCACCTTCGGTCCGTCCTTCATCCAGTCGCGCCGCTGCTTCTCCGCAAGGTCGAGCCACTGGCGCTGGGCGATGTCGACTTGCCCGAGCGCGCGGCAGCATTCCTTGTCGGCCGCGAACGCGACCATCGCAATCTGGTGCGCGCTGAACAGCGGAACCGCGTCTTCTTCTTTCTTCCACCTCGTCACGTCGAGCGACACGTCGCCAGCGAATGGGCGGTCCCACTTGATTGCCGGCTTGCCGCCGCGCTCGACCATGTAACCGCGGTCGCCCGTCTCCAGGTGCCGGTAGTACACGCGGTCAGCTGGCTTCGGGTCGTTGTGCGCGACTGGCGATTCGGGGCCGAAAGTCATAGCGATGGCTTCCAAAAAAGCAGCACGATGTAGACGCATACGAACGCGCCCAAGAGAACGCTCGCCACGAAGTCTCCGTTCATTCGCTCTCCACTTCCCGCTCTTCAAATTCCGGGAGAGCGTTCGCTGACAAAATTACCTTGCTCACGTTCAAAATTCGCGACCCGCCCTTCTCCGTGGCGTTCGCCTTCATGATGCCGACCGCGACGTTAGCCGCCAGCTTGAGGCCGATGGGCGCGTCGCCACTGGGCAGGCTCGCCAGCACCGCCACGCGGTGCGCTCGTTGAGCACCGGATTGGCCGAGCTCTTTCTCCATCGCCTCGAAAGCCGGGTCGAGCTCGCGCTGCAACGACGGGTCGATGTCCCGGAAGCGCATCGCGTCGCGGAGCACGCCCATCGACTCGCGAAACAGCTCGTCCCGCAGGCCGACCAGCTGTTCGTGCTGGTCGCGCTTGCGGTCGATGGCGCTCGAGCCGGGCGCGGCCAGGACGGACGACTGCACGGGTGCATTGGTCACCTGCTTACCGTCCGTCGTTGGCTTGCGTTCGGCCATTACGCCTCAGCTTAGCGCGGGAATTGTGGTTTGGCGCGGGTCAGCGGCCGGTTGCAGTTTCTCGTCGGCCCAATCCTGGGCTGACACCCAGGCAACGATGCGGTTGCGGCTATCCGGCGGCAACTGCTTCAGGGTGTTCGAGAACGACTGCATGATCGACAATTCGCGGTCACTACCGGTCTTCTTTGTGCGCATCTTTTCCAATCTCTCTTTCCAGCTTGAGCAACATTGCTCCTTTTTCCACCAGTCCGTCTGGTGTGAAATTCACGAGGCATCCAGGGCGCGCCCCCACCTGCCAGTACGCGACGAAACCGAGCACGTGGGCCCACGAATCGCCCTTCATCACGTCGGCGCCCACCAAACTGTCGAAAATCAGCTTGATTCCGCCAGCTGCGATGTTGTCCGGGTCCCGGCGGCGGTCCGATTCGATGAACAAGAACGTGAAGTAGCCGGGGCCCACCGGCTCGACCCTTTTCGCCTGGCAGAGCAGCTTTATCTGACCGTAGTGCCGACGCTTGAGGTCCGCATAGGCGTTCCAATTGCCCTTTTGGCTGGATTTCGCTCCCAACAGGTCGTTGAGACCAGGAAATCGGCCAGGAAGCCACAAAATCACCGGTTCCCGCGCCTATTCTCCTCGGCCTGCGCGCGCTCGAACAACACGGCGCGGCACATCGGGCTCGCGAAGTTGAACCACACGCCCTTCGGGGGCGGCTTCAGCGGACGGTGCGCCTGAATTGCCGCCAGGTCCTCCAGCTGCACGCGTCGGCCACGAAACATGTCGCCCAGGAACCCGCGCGGGTCGTCCGGACTCATGACCGACTCTTCGAGCTTCTTGAAGGCGCGGTCCACGTACATCGGGGACACGCCGAGGTCTCGAACAGGCATGCGGAATTGTACCTGAACGCGCGTTACAGTGCAATACACTTCTGCCACTGGCGCCTTTGCGCAGCGGTTACCTACATGTAGGCGTGACATTCAAAATTGCCACGGCACTTTAATCTCAAATTCGAAAATGCCCCTCTCATATGGTCACAGCTCCGATGAGAAATGAGGCCGTTTTGATGCTGCGCCGTTGTTACCTGTGACGATTTTGATTGACTATTGTGTCACTGTAATGTACGCCGCTCGCGCGCGTCTTCTCTGTCAGGTCTTTCGAAGAAAGAGCTGAATACGAAACGAGCTCGGGAGCTTTAGCTTCTTCGGTCTGCTGCCAAGCAGACGCGCTCTCGGGCGGTAGGCATCTCCGGTCTGCGGAGCAGACGCTTTCTGAGTCTGTGAGGTCGCGAAGGCGTGTGTTCGCAGCTCGGGCGTGTTACACTGTAAGACATGGACGAACCGGCCCTTTGCCCTTGTTGCTCTCGCGCTCTTGCAGAGCCTGGCAGGCACGGCGATGCCGTGCGCGGAACGTGCGGGAACGACGCCGACTGCGCGGATTGCATGATTGACTGCCTCAGGGCCGCACGAGCCAAGGCGTGGGACGACGGATATGCTGCCGGATCACGAGATGGCTACTTCGAAATTGACGACACTTCGGAGGCAGTAAAAAATCCATACAGGCAGGTCGCATCTTGAAGCAGCGAGAGGAGTGGGGTGTGCAAACCAGCACAGATGGGCGCACGTGGGTTTGGCTTCCTCAGCGGTTCCGCTCGCGTTCGATAGCCATACGGTTCTCCGTAGCCGCCTTGCCGAGCGATGCGTGGCGGCGCGTACGGTGCATATCCAGCCCGAAAAAGGCTAAGCGCCGCGCCGGGTCCTACCTGTTGCGCTGATGGCCTGGAAGAGCATCGGCGTGATAGCGCCGCGCTCGGTGCGCGAGTTCATTGGCGAGCCGAAGTACAACCAGTGGCGAGCGCTGCTCAAGCGCGCCGGCCTGGACGGCCCGCTGCCTAAGGAGCTGAACAGCGGTGGAAGCTGGTACATTCCGCGCTACCGCTTCACTCTCGAGGAGGCCAAGCGGCTGCTCGAGCTGCGCTACGCGGAGATTGGTGAGCGGCGGCTCAAGGCGAAGCGTTAGCGGATACCGGCGGCCAGCCAGACGATAACGTTGGCCGGGATGTCAACGCGCCCACTAGCCCCGCTGAATCCCGAGTAGCTCTCCTCGATTTCCAATCCGTCGCGGTTTGCCTGTACGGTTACGTTTTTCCTAGACGCTTCACGCATTGCCCACTCTTCTCCAGGCCACAGCTCTTTGCATTCCCACCCGTCGATTTTCATTCGAGCTCCGCGCCCATGGCGGTGGCTACCGCGAGCAGGCCGTTGTGGGTGAGCACGAGCCCTTGCTTCGAGCCCGGCACAGGGGATTCTTCGAGCAATCCCTTTTGGCGCATCTTCTTCACCCAATGATACACACCCTGCTTGGTGACTCCAATGTCGCGCCCCACGCGCGACAAATGCGGTGGCGCACCCAGTTCGGCCGTAAGGGCCACGATGTCCTGCAAGATGCGCAGCTCGTAGGCGTTCGGCGCGCCAGGCGGCTTGAAGGGCTCGTATTCGAGAATCATCTGGCCAACGCCCCGCTGCGCAGCGCCTGGTGTCTGGCGCTTGGTGCGGCAACCCCCCAAACGCTGACGCTATTCGAAAAATATTCTCTGCGCCAAGCCTCACCACAGTGGCTACACACCATGAAGTCCTTAAATGACACCAGGTGCTGCCGCCCGCACGAGCAGACGAAATCGAATCCACCTATCCTCACGCCCGGCCCACAATACCGCGCCCGATGAACAGGAACGCGCACACCGCCGCCTCGAGTGAGGCGAGCTCGGCATCGACCACCCACAACTCTGGCATCGGTTTCGACTCCTCGTGCACGAGCGACCGCCAAAACGCCAGCTCGGCGTCTCGAAGTTCAGCTACTCGTGCGGCTCGGGTGTTCATTGGAAGACGCTCGGGCTGTTTCATGTCGGACAGACTCAAAAACCGCGTCGCGGAATCTCTCCGCGCACCATGGCACCGAGCGTAACGCATTGTATCACACGTCAAGCGGCCGCGCTAGTCTGCGTTTCCGTGCGTAGGCACGGCGCTGAGCGAGCTCGTGTTCGAGTGCGAAGGCGACCGGAAGCGCCGAAACTGTGCGCGACACGCCGGCCCCGTCGTAGTGAACGCCACCGCCGAGGTTCAGGCAGCTGTCGCAGTCGCAAAAATGGGGATGTTTCATAGCTGGCATCCTAGCTCTCGCGCCACGTCCAGCGCTGAGGGCTGGCAAAAGCACCCCGGACCAGCCCCCGCCTCGAGCCCCTGCCCGCCACGCTCGGCGCACTCCGCGGCGTTCTCTGCCTCCTCGCAGGTAGGACAGCCCTGACGGGCTTCGAAGGAGCACCCGACGAGTAGGAGGCTAAAAAGGAGCGAGGCTTTCCAGAAGACCGAGAAGAACGCCGGCCGCGCTTGCCAGCTGAACCCGGCGCGTTCCTTCGTCCAGACGCTGGGCGTACACTCGGCCGCGCGCTCCGCCCAGGCCTTCTCGATGTCACGCTGCAACTGCTCCTTTGCGGCCAGGGTGATGCCTGGGAAAATCACGGTCGCCCCCAGTGTTCATGCCAAGCGAGCGATGTGAGCTGCTTAGCGGTAATGCCCAGCCGGTAGCGCTCGCGGGCAAAGGCTGTCGGCTCCTCATCCTCGCGCGCGTCGTGGAGCTCTAACTCAGCAGGCGCGAAGTACTTGCGCGCCGTAAGCTCCTTCTCGCCCAGTCGCCAAATCCTACCAGTTCGGAATTTCGCCATTGTCGCCCCCTTCCCACGCATCACCCTTGTTGTCGCCCGGGTCCTGCTCGGGCGGCGGACTCGGGGTGGATTGGAAGCCATCCCACGGAAAAATGGTCGGCTTGTTCGACGGTTGGTTCGCCACGCACTCCGCGTTCCCGCGCGTACCCTTCCATCGGCTGTAAGGGTCGGCCTCGCGGTACGCCACCCAGTACGAGAGCTTCTTGGCCTTGGCCTGGTCCCTCTCGGCGTACTGCGGGCTCGAGCTGACGGAGAACTTGCTGTGCCAGAACTTGAGCGACTCGAGGTCGGTTTCGCTGGCCCACATGAACCCACCCTTGCGTGGAACCTTGAAGTCGTATCGGGGGGCTTTACTCATGACGCATGCACCGGCTTCAGCTGAGCGAACTGCGCCTCTATGTCGGCGTGGAACTTTGCGAGCGCAATCGGGTCTTGCGACAACCCGTGCTCGATAACGGCGACTAAATGGCGCCGGCAAATCTCCAAAATAACCAGCTGCGGCATCGCATCCTGGTCGCAGAAGTCAGACAGGGCTCCAAGCGTATGCTTCGCTCCCTCGTTGACCATCACCTTGAACTCTTGCGGCGAAAGCGCCGACTGCTCCATTGCTACAGAAATTCCCATGCGCTTACCTTAGCACGCTTGACGTGCGTTACAATGTAATACGCTGCTGGTTGGTGCTGAAAATTATGGCTCGTCCACCGGGCAGACGCGAAGGGCAAGGCGGCCTAGCTCAGAGACCGTCCAGTCGCCTCGCTCAAGGCTCAGCACTCGCCCGGACTCAAACAGCTTGTCGAGCGCATCGAATTCAGACTGGTCCTTGGCGACGAAGCCATTGGGTGCGACCAACAACGAGCGCTCCTTCGGGGTGAGGCCTCTCATAGGCCCCACGCTTTCGGTCGTGCAGCCGCCCCTTCGACGAACCGTTCGCCAGGCTTCGGCGCCCGCCTCTCTCCGCCGACCGAACCAGGCCCAGGCGCCGACCCGTCAACCTCGCTCAGTTGCTGCGCCACCCAGAGCCCCCTCGCCCCCTTGGGCGTGATGGCGTATCTGGACTCGAATGGGTCGTGGCTTACCAGCCCAGCCTCCTCCAGGCTCCGCATGGTGGCGGTCAAGGTTGACGGGCCAGCGCGCGTTCCGCGGAACAATTCGCTGAAGCTCATCGACTCGGCGGCCGACAGGAGTCTCAGCACAGCGCTCGACCAGTACAGCCCGAGCGCCCGGAGCGGTGTCATTGGTTTCTTCGAGGCCATAGAGCACAGTAGCACAGCAGCGTAGCAGAGCACAGTAGCAAAGTGCCGTAGTAAAAAATGGGGGTGGAGGTGGCCCCCCTCTCCCTCCTACCCCCTCTCCCCCTGGGGTGGGGTCCAATCGCCTGTGCGCGGAGAGGTGGCGCTGCGCGGATGTTCAGGCTGAACAGGTGGTGAGCGGCGCAGGCACAGGGCTACGAATACGCAGAATTCCCGTGCGTTTAGGGGTGAGCGCATGAGCAGTGGCATCCGTGAGAAGGCGTGAGGGCGGGGGCCTGCTTTTCACCCCACTGCGCAGCAGTGGCAGTCGCCCGGCTTCGACGGCGGAGAGTCCACCGCCACCAGTCCTGTCTACCTTACCGGTGTCCAGTCTATCCTAACCGGGGTTCTGGAGTGGGGATTGGGCTAAAGCCTAACGACACCACAGCCCTATCCGTCGACAGCGACAACGCCTCTTGGAGACCCCTCACGATTGTACGGCCACACGAACAGTGCAACGCGCGCGCCGAACAGTCGTGTGAACACCCGTTCACGGTATCAACCGAGTGTGTAGCCGCCAGTTCACGTAAAGCAATCGGTCGTTTTATCAACAAGAGGCTTGACGTTGGCCTGACGTGGAGCTAGATTGAGTGGTGTCGAAAGGAACCCACATGACCAAAGAAGCACAAGCCGAGCAAGCCCACGAGATTCTGAGCTGCGAGTTCCATGCGCGAGATGTCGCCGAGGCTCGCTCGTTCCTGGAACGGTTTGGCTACACCACGACCGCGCTGGCAGCGTTCGCTCAGGCGGTGCGCGAACTCTGCACTGATGGGCTGCCAGGTGATGCGGCGGCGCCGCAAGCGGACGTGATTGACCGTTGCGTGCGCGAGCTCGCTTTGGTCGAGGCGCTCGAAGTTTAATCCACAGAGCGCTTGACGTCCGCCTGACAGTGCGCTAGATTGAACGAGTCGAAAGGGAACCACCAATGACCAAACTAGGACGATTCGCAGTATCCACGAGCCTTCTGGCTGCTCTGCTGTCGCTGCCTTGCGTGTGTGCGGCGGCTGAGTACGAGGAGCCTGCGCAGCTGTGCCATGACCTGGCGGAGGGCGCCTATCAGCGCGCCAAGGCCATGGGCGATGGCCTGCCAGACGCCACCTACGAGCGCGTGAAGGCCAATTGCGAGTACACGGCATGGCGCGCGCACTTGGTTGCGTCGACAGACGTGTCGCTGAACGAGCTGATTGCGTTCGACCACGATGGCGACAGCTGGCTCTACGAGGGCGTGGCTACGCCGTCCGAGCATGAGATTGACCGACAGGACGCGGCTGAGTGGGCCGCGCGCTGCCCTAACGGCTACTACGACGCCACCACCGACGTTTCGGTGTGCCAATGAACCTCGGCGGCGTGATACGCGCCCTTGTTGCAGCCCTGCTCCTGACCGCATGCGCTGGCCAAGTCGAGCCGCTGGGCAGCGGCTGCAGGGTCGAGTCCGAGAAGGTGCGACTACAGCTCTGCCCGCGCCAATCGGCTGCGGTCGTCTGTTCCGACGTGGCGCAAACGAACCCCATGCCAGACCACTGCGCTGGCCCGGACTGGACCGAAGGTCGCCAGGTAACCGGCAACGTCTGGTGCTGCGATTAGTACTTGACGTTCACTTGACAGAGACTATCCTGTTGATAACGAGGAACCACCATGACGCTTTCAACCCATCATTGCCAATGTCACGAGCTCGAAAGCGGGCTCTGCTACCCGTGCGAGATGTCGCTCGCCGACGAGCTCCACGAGCTAGAAAACTCCACCCACGAATCAATGCGGTCGGAGTTCGACCAGCTGAATCAGCCGAGCGGCTCGGAAGTGTGGCCCCGATGAGCAAGTACATCGCATCGGACCACGCGACTTTCGTTGACGCCCTACGTGCTTGCCTCGGGCTCGCGCCACTGTATGGCGAAACGAAGTCATCGGAGTGGTGGCACGCTGGCTACATGCGTGAGATGTCCAAGTCGGACGGGCAGACACGCAAGAAGGTGGCGACGTGAGCTTCGCGTTCCCTGGTGGCCAGTTGGAGCTGCAGAAGCCAAAGCGTGAGGAGCTAGCACTGAGCGCGAGGCAGTGGGCGACGCGGGTTCGCGAGGAGCTGTTCGACAATCAGGATCGCTTTGCTGTTGGCAATTCGCCAAAGCATATCCGTGGCGCGCTCGACCGACTCGACGCCGTCCTGGTTGAACTGGAGGCAGCGTGTCGCGAGTAGTTGGCTGTTACTGCCGGCGCCCCAATTGCCGCCGCGGCCGTCCACTCTGCCGGCGTAGCGACAACCCGCGGAACCTGACCTGCACTTGTCCGAGCTACCACTACCCTCACCGCATCGGCTCTGGTCGATGCCTGTCCAATCCGAAAGGAGTCGAGCGAATGAACGCTGTAGTCTGGGGTCCCAGTGTCTGACGCGATGGTGCTCATCGCGCTGCTGGCATTCGTGCTGATTGCCGGGAGGCTGCTGTGAGCACATGTGGACGCTTTTGCGGTAGTGCCGAATGTGCGCTGGCGTCAGGTCACACTGGAGAGTGTGACTGGGCAGAAGGGCTGCGGCGGTTTATCGCAGACCGTAATCACGCGATTGTTGGCGGCCCATGTCCGGAAAACGGATGCGATCTGGGATGCGGTCACGACGGGCAGCACATGAGCTCGTGTGACCTATTCGAGGAACGCAACCGCGCGCTGCCACCCGAAGAGCAGCGCGACTGATTCTAGGGGCCGTAGGTCGGGCGCGCATTCGGGTGGTTCCTTTAGCGCGCCTCGCTGGTTCGATTCCAGTGGGCTCCACCGGGCAATGAAGCCCTAGGAGATTCACATGCCAATCAAGAAAACTGTCAAGAAACCCGCCGCTCGCCCTGTCATCGTTACCACCGCACACCGCGGGGTCTTCTTTGGCTACGCGACCAAGACAACTGGGGCGACCGTAAAGCTGACGCGCTCACGCAACTGCCTGTATTGGTCGGCTGACTGCAAAGGGTTCATGGGTCTCGCGGCGAATGGTCCGACCAGCGGTTGCCGAGTCGGGCCGGCGGTGGATTGCGAGCTGCGGAACGTCACTGCGGTGCTCGAGGTGACGGCCGATGCTGCTGCGGCTTGGGAAAAAGGGCCCTGGGCGTGAAGCGCTCTGTCTTGCCGCCGCTGTGCGTGTTGCTGCTTCACCTGGGCGCGTGCGCTGAGGCCATCGAATGGGCCGATGGCAAGCCCATTGCCGCGTCGACACTGGCCGCGTGTGAGCGTGAGGATTGGCGCGCCTGGATTACCGACGCCCTCGGCGTCTCACGCGGCGCCACATTTCCGGAGCTGAATACGGCGGCGTTGAAGGCGCTGTCCGGGGACGGGGACGGGGACGGGTACGGGGACGGGGACGG
>Ga0247768_1000060_pt1 | contig 44572 bp, 33 predicted proteins | sample UWRJL016104C6_FD_179944 | JGI IMG/M metagenome (GOLD analysis project Ga0247768, IMG submission 179944) | Plant litter microbial communities from Arlington Agricultural Research Station in Wisconsin, United States - UWRJ-L016-104C-6 | ecosystem: Environmental > Terrestrial > Plant litter >... | reverse complement strand
GAAATAACACTAATTTGCGGTGACGCTGGCGCGATGTATTCTAGATTTTCGTCTGGCTGTTCCACTGTGTCCCCGATCGCCGTAGAAGCGCTTATCAGCTTTAATTCGTGGTACAAGCTGTGGCCGCGATGCGTGTATTCTTTTTTATGCTCGACTTGAAATAGCTCTCCGTTAAAAGCAATCCGCACGTTTGGCGTTAGATCGCTCAGTTTGAAATCTTTACTTGAGACGCAGGCGATCTGATTGGAGGCGATCGCCCGTACAAACCCGGTGTCGGTCGGGATTGCTATTTTTTGTTCGATAACGTGTCCGCGCAGTCTTCTTTTTGCGTAGCTGACGCCTTTAGGAAATCCGAGTTCGGGCACAGCGAGTTGAGTCTGTGTCGGCGTACACAGTTCGATTTTGTGACCGAGTTCTTCTGAAAGGTACAAGAAATCGTCGGGACTGATATCGTAGTTGCTCATTATTCTATAGATAAGGTATAATAAGAGAAAGCAGTGAAAGCCTGCTGTGTTCTTACAATATACTTTCTTACCGCCCCTACACGGGGCGGTTTTACTATGTCTAATATTTTAGATTTTGAATTTGAGAAGTACGTCGGTCAGCGAGTACATCTTTATCGAAATCTCCATCATCAACATGAGGGAAGGTTCTCGATTCAATGTGATGTTGAAATCGACGGAGAAGTCAAAAAGAAGGTCGTCGGTTACGTGGATCGAGCCATCCTTCGGGATGTAAAATTCTACGTATCCCAAAGTACGAGGGCGCGATCGCTCGCTACAGGGGAAAACGGTCAGCGAACCGTTCACGCCTGGGCGATCGGCTATTTGATCGCTCAGGACTTCGACTTGGAATCGATTCCAGGGGCGATCGAGATTCGCTACAACTACAAAGAGCATACCTCTTTCGTGGTTGCAGCTACGAGCGAACCCGTACATCGCAGCGAGCTTTTCGCAGTGTACGACGGACAAGCTTTTATTACGCGGGCGATCGATTCTCCGTGTTATCCTACTCAGTTATCTTTGTTTGGATAAGAAAAGGCACATCTAATTAATTTAGTTAGATGTGCCTTTTCTTATTTATTTAATTGACTTTGGAGTTGCATGAGTATAACGAGTCAATCGGAATCTTTGCTGAGGTTTTGTACGTCTTCGTTTTTGTTGTAGTAGGTCGAGTCGTCTATTCCGAACTGTCGGATATAATATTTTGACTCTTTTTGGTAGATAGTCCTGCGTTCGCGAAAAACAAAGTAATTCCCAACTTCCAATTTATTGAATTTAACGAATTCGGGCTTTTTGTATTCCCCTCCTAAGTCTTCGACCGTTTCGTTTCTGCAGTACGGAGTAATACCCGTGCCGTTAGCGTATCTAAATTTAAACTGCCCAAGCTTCTGAAGCACTACAGCGCCGTCGTTGTCTTTGCGGACAAAAGTGAAGTAATTCCCGACTGGCAAATCTTTGAATTTCATTGCGTATGCCTCAATTCAATTTATTGTCTTATAATACAGAATTGTATTGATACAGTCAAATTTATATACTACAATTGTCTTGTTGTTTCAAGGAAGAATATATGCCTATTGATGATCGTGATGAGAAAATCTTGTCAGATTTAATGTCTTTATTCGATCGCCACAGTCTTGAAGACGGACCAAATCTTCCGATTGTGGATGCTAGCGATCGACTTGACGAGGCTTTGGTTCGGAAGATGGAAGACTTGATCGACGAAGCGATCTCCTCTTGCGTGTCTGACTGTTTGTTAAGAATTTTTGAGGACAACAGCCTGCTAATGTCTTTGATCGTTAGTTCAGGTGGCAACAACGAGACTCTTTTCACGATGCTTCACGATTCGTTTCAGTTTAGCGAAACACTGCCCGTGAGTCGGCGGGCGATCGGTAAAGCTCGCGGAAATTTACGTTGCACCATGAGTAATTCGATAGACTCCAACAAGTGGTGCTTACTTGCTAGAGTGCACATCGACCCGCACGGAGATTACGATGTTCTGCCCGAATATCAAGCTTTACCGAAGTGGAGCATCCTAAAATACGAAGACGGCGATCGCAAGTGGTATCGATTACATCCGCTGTTGGTCGAAGCAACTGCTTTCCGAAAGGCTGTTGAGGCGATCACGAAATAGATAGACAAGAAAAAACCCGGACAATCTGTTAAAGGTTGTCCGGGTTTTTCTTATTCTACCTCTTCAGGATCTAAATCACCGATCACCTGTCCGTTCGGTAAGACGATTGAAAGATTTATGCGATAATTGTCTGAGGTCCAGGGATTGAACTCCCCTTCTGACGTACAGAACGCTTGGAACATTGGTTGGCAATTTATACCCTTACCTGGTTTGTCGTCATCAAGGTTTCGAGATTCCCAAACGTCGTCGTTATAGATACTACAGCCGACCCACCGCACGTTTAGCGAGTCTACTTTCTCTACGGGATTGCTCCGATAGGCGTTTATTGGAATTTTAAAATCCTCAAATTTAAACTCTATTTCTAGCTGGAATCCCTTGTCCTCTAGCGCGACAATCACGTCTTTCACTAACAACGACAGGAAGACAGCCTCTACTTCTATTTTGTTGTTGGCGTCGTTGTTATCGTCGCCGTATTCTCCTGGGTGGATTTGTACGGTAACGATTTTACCTTTAGTTTCTACCAAAGACTGGTAAGTTAATCCGGCAGCGCTTAGATACCTGTCTCTCCACAGGCGATCGTGCTCTGCTTGGTTTTTGCATTTGTATTCGACCCCGTTTTCGTCAATATAGACATACTCATTAGTCACTGGTTTGGCTCGGAGAAACTACACGCCTACTTTACCACATTGGCGCTGAACGAGATAGTGGAAATCGACTGAGACGAGATCGATATGCAGTCTCGTCAAACTTAGTGCTTTAACCGATCGCACGATACAAATGAATTTCATCTGGGAACACTGCGGAACTTTTAAACTTCATGTTGTAGTATGGGAATTACACAGATCGCGACATTTAGAGGCGATCGCCATTTCCTTGAGAAGATTTCGGCTCTCGTTTTCGAGATGCGTTTGACATGAATAAGCAGCTAACACCAGAAACAAAGCGCAAGCTGTTTGGGATGACCTTCGAGGAGTATCTCGAAGCGCTTGCAGACAACAGAGAAGAATTAGAGTCTTTACGTTTGCCTGCGGACTCGTATTACTACGCGACGGTTGCAGGCAAAACTAAGAGCAATCCCCAGCTAGTTGAAATAGCACCTCAGAACTGAAGCAAGGGTTACTCCAATGAAAAAGCCCAGGCGTTATTGCCTGGGCTTTTTCGTGTGATCGCCCGCTACCTATCACTCACTCAATATTCTCTCAAGGGCAATATGGCATTTTCTAAATTTCTCAGAGTCTATGGTGAAATTTCTCAGCAAATCAGAAAGCCTCTGTTGATAGCTTTCATTATTTGCTTGCGCTTGCCATTCTGCGGGCGAGAACAGATAACGATAAGTTCTACCTCCTCTATCTCGCGGAATTTGCCGCCCTGTCTGGCGATCGAATTTGACCCCAGGGTAGCGTAACACTTTGATATGTTTTGTCCCGATCGCCACAACTTCCGTCAAGGCGTCGTCCTCTATATATCCCTCGTGGACAGCCACTTTAGACCCTACTTTTAGTGAGTTCAAGAATTCTGTATTGTCGTTCATTGGATCGATCTATAGACTACGCATATATATTATCAATATTTGCAATAGAGTTCAAATAAAATTAACTGGCGATCGTCTGCAACTTCTTACAATAAAACCATTACTAATTAATTTTGGTAACGGTTTTATGTATTGCAGGAATAAAGAGTTAAACTAATATTGTGCCGATCGCGGGGCTAGTTCACGCTAGCGTACCCATCGGCAGTACAACCTAACTCACAGGAAAGCACAATGTCCATAATACCTCACAATTTCAACGGTGAAACAATAGAGCAAACAAGTTCAGACACAAACGTTGGTGAACTTGTCGTCCCAAAAGGATATGTAAACCTTAGTCAGATATCGCGAGCTGGAAAGAAAACGCTCAAAAACTACTGGAGGCTTGATGGAACATTAAATTATCTTATAGCCTTGTCCAGAAGCCCAATCTCTGAAACGTATATACAGTACGGCGCTCACTTCCGAGCGTCGTACTGTGACAGGGTTTTGAGTGAGTCGCTGCGAATAGGGCTTGAATCAGGTTTGCTTATACAAGTTAAGGATGCGAGTGGTGGTGATGGTGACATTTACTGTCATATGGAGATAGCGATACACGCTGCCCAGTGGGTTAGTGCCGATTTCGCTGTATGGGCTAATCATGTTTTGCGACTTATTATTAGTGGTGAGTTCAGTGGTTTGACAGCGGAAGCTAAACAAGCGCAGCTCGAACTAGAAAAGATTTGGAAAAAAGTTAGAGCTGCCGGAGTTGTAACACGTCGTAGCTTGACTGATGCAATTCAGAGTTGGTATTACCAACACGGCTCTACAGCTAATCAATCTGAGCATTCTATTTATGCAATTTGTACGAATCAAATTTATCAAGCATTGTGGAATGTTGACGCCCTGGATATTCGGAACTATTTTGGATTGGTTCGTGACAGCCAGAGAACTCGTGATTGTTTGTCGGAACGCGCATTAATGGCGATCGAGAAAGCGGAAGATCGAGTAATTGAAGCGATTGACTATGACAATGCCATCCCTCATGAGAACGCAGTTGCTATTGCTCGAATACGTCCTGCAAAATTTGATTTTAGAGATTAATTGAAATCTACGAATACCCCGCGCATAATCTCGCGGGACATTTTTAACCCGATCGCCCGCCAAATTCTAAATAAAAAAGCCCCGTCACTGGATTCAGTAACGGGGCTTTTTCTTATTGGGGTCTAAATTCGACTTGCGTGATCGGAGCAAGCTTCTGTTCTTCTGTTAACATTCTGCCGACCCAAACTGTTAAACGATCGCCCAGCTTAGGCAAATCATCCGGCAATTCGGATCGGAGTTTTTCGCAAATTTCTTCGATGCCTTCAATGCCTTGAAGCTTTGCTTCGTGGCTTACATCTCTTAATGCTGCGTTGTACCCTCTGGCATATTCTCGATTGAGGCTTATCTGCCATTGGATACGCAGGTTCTCCATGCCTGCTTTTGCAATCTCTTCCTGAGATAGCAATTCTTGAACACTATCGGAAGACTTATCGAGCTGTTTGATTATATCGATTACGCCATAGGCGAAATCTGCAAATCTCTGGCTTGATTTATATTGTTTCTTGATTTCAGCAAAACCTTCTGGTGTTGCCAATCGATATGCTGTGCGGACTGTCGCCGCAATTGGGCACATATCCACTGGAAACAGGCTGTAAGTTTCGTGTGATCTGTGCGATCGCACAAACTCTGCGACTTGTTCGAGTAGTTCCTCAGCTTCCTCCTCGATCGCCCCTGGTTCGGGGATCGGTTCGGCTTGGGCGATCGGATTAACTTCGATCGCTCGGCACTCGAAAGCACCGTTTGTGTCAAGCACTTCCTGAACGAGGGCGTCCGGTAGTGCCTGTTGTTCTTTTCTGAAGCTGATAAAGTGCGGTTCATAGAGAACGCATATTCCAGCTTCGGTTTTGTCGTCGCTGATGCGACACATTTCTGTGTCACTTGTCGGCAGGGCGATCCGAAATCTCGAATCGAGATGCTCGATAATCTCTGCGAGTGCGACGGCGCTCACGTAGCATTTATGCGGTGTGGTGTCGTAACCCTTGTTTTTTGGGGTCAGCTTAACCAATCCGTCGATACCTTGAAAAGTCAAGGCATTGTCTTCCCACCAGATTCGACAGTAGTTGTCAGTTGGATTTCTCCAATTCAGCCACCGTGTCGTTTCTGACAAGGCTTTTATGAATTCGTCTCGATTGAATTCTGCGGGGACTTCCCGACTGATTGGCAGTTCGTGCCAATCGCTAGGATACTCGTTGACATCCATCAATTCACCGCGCAGTGCGGCGCTTTCTGATGTCAATACAAATTCCCCGTTTTCCTTGAAATACAAAGAAACTACTTTGTCGTCATCTGATTGGATTCGACAAAATTCATCGATTCCGCTTTGCGGAACCAGGAACCTTCCTGGCTTGTCGGATCTTCCAAGTTCAGCGCTATAAACGCTAATCCCAGAAAACCCTTTGATTCGGGTATAAGACCCGGTATGGACTTCGATGCCTGTTAAGACATGGTCTGATTGCGATCTGCAAGGCAGACTCGCAACCACTTTGGTCGCAAATCTCATTTTTTTCCATTCTTCTGAAGTGAAATTAATCGTTGCGATCGTAGGAATTGAAGTTTGAACTTTCTTGTCAAAAGCTATCAATTCTCCGTTTCGATGAACGATACGCAGGAGATCGCCCTCCATTAAGCAGACCGAGAGTTCCCAGTCCTTGGATAAAGCTAACTCAATATCTCCTTGAGGGATATTGAGCACTTTAACAGTGCCGTGTTTTTTCGTAACTTTGGTTGTTACCTCTGCGATTTTTTTTGTCGCTTTTAACACGTATCCGTCTTGTTCAAGGCAGTCTTTTTGAACCAGTCTTTGTAACTGCTGGCGATCGAGATAGAACACTTTGAATTGTTCTAATTGAGTCACGATCGCTCTGATCTCGTAAAATTCGCGGGCATAGTTTCCGCTGTATTCGTCGTCTTCTACATCACTGTCATCTTCGCTGAGGTTTTCCTCTATTTGCAAAAACTGAACTGGTGCGTTTTGAACATTTTCTTTCTTTTCTATCACTTGGAGTTTTACCTCCGAGTAAGGACAGTTGGAAGGATTTAGTTTTTCTAGTGCTGCCAGTATCTCGTGGAAATTCACGGTAATCTGAAACACCTGTGTTTGGGTTGCCCCGATCGCAGGTAAGGCGATTGTATACTCACCTTTCTCTGCTAGTTTCTTACCGCTAATAACTACTGAATTCCAACCCCAGTCAATGGTGACTAGATTGGTTCCTAAGCTTGCTATTGCGTTGGCTAACTTTTGAGTTTTCATATTTACATTGAGAAAGACTACTTCATTATTATACTATAAATACATTATATATAGTATAATAATGAAGTAGTCTTTCAAGGTTCAATCATGACTTTTATTAATTTGAAACACTTCAAAGAAAAAATTGCTCAAATTGTCAAAATAGGCGATCGTAACAACCCGTTTGTAAAGTTAACTCTTTCAAAAGGCGGGCAGTTATCATGCCAGGTTTTGTTTGGGATGGATGGTCAAATAAGTGTTGATATTGAATCTCGGACTATTAAAAATAGATCTCAGATTGCCGACAAATCCGTTGTTTTACCAATAGATTTATTCAGCAGGATAGTGAGAAATCTTCCTATTTTATTGGAAGAGGTTAAGTTGGAATTTGTTCCACCAGGGTTGATTATTACTGGTGGATACGGTGAAAAATTGAAGCCACGAGCTAAGGCCGAAGAATCGCTTTATTCTATGCGATACGAGTTAAACGATTGTGTATATTTACACAAGCGTGATTACGACGTTACCGAAGAAAAAGTAGTTTCCTTTGCTACAGGCAGAGAAATCGCTTCGATTTTGACTGATGCCACAAAAATATTACAAAGGGTGTCTAATCCGCAGCTAGATAACTTATTCTTGTCTTGTAAAGAAGACGAGATTCTAGTCTCTGCTACAGACGGAAATCGCATATTTCAAAAATATGTGTACACCCAAAAAACACTCGATAAAGATATTGACCTCGTTGTCAGTTCTGAGCTGGGTGCGGCGATCGGAAAGTTTGCTTTTCAGGTTGCCAATTGGGAGGTCTATCAAAATTTCGTCAAGATAACTCTTGACGATACTGTCGAAATATTCGCATCTCGCCCCCTGATGTCATGGTTCCCTGATTTTCAAAAATGGGGAAATAAGAGTGGCCACACAACTTTGGTGGTCAATGCTAGCGAGCTAAAAACTCGCTTGAATAAGCTCGGCAAAGATGTTTGGCTGTGGTTGTACACAGTTGAAGATCGGTTGGCGATCGAATGTTTTGAAGGAAGCAGTGTTGGCACTTCATGGGTGAAAAACACCTTAAAAGTACCGCCTGCATTAATTATTACCAACAGCAAGTTGCTGTTGGACGTACTCAAGACTGTTAAGAAAGGAACCAGTCAGGTTCGATTCATGCTACCTAAATTGGTCGCAGAAGACGAAGCTGAAGATTTCTTTAACAGCGGCAAAGATGTCCGAAATGTAGCGTATCTAGAGTTTGATAAAAATTCTTATCTCATTGCCGGACGAAAAAAAGCAGGTTTGCAAACACCTCCGGGCGTCTGCGACTGGTTGATCGCTCAAGGGTGGTCAATACTTCCAGAAAGCAAGCCAGCCTCGACTACTGCGAAACCAGTAGTCAAGATTCTCAGCGATCGCTGGACGGGTAAAGGTTGGGAACGACCTGAGCTTGTCGAATGCGACTGCGGAGTTGTTCACGACGACTCAATTTTGCAGCCGCAAATCAAAAGATTGCGGGGCTACTGCGGTTTCTGTGAAGATTACCGCGAACTCGCTTTACACGGCGTTGACTATCGCTGTACAAATCCGACGTGCCACACGTTGAACAAGTCTACAGTTGGTCTTCCGATTTCGGAGCCAGTCTGTATGAACTGCGAGAAAAAAGAATTCACGACCGCACACTATTTAGAGTGCTGTGAATGCGAAAGACCTGTAGAGGTCAAAAACTGCAAAGCTTGTCCCTGTGACGCAATCCTAGAAGAGGATGAGTCAATGTGGCGCTGCGGTGCCTGCGAGTCCACTTTTTTCGTAGACGATATCTGCGACGAAGAAGACTTCAAATATCTGCAAGAAACCGAAGACGAAATTGTCTTTGTTGGATGCCCGTGCTGCGAACGTTTTGACGTAGAACTGACAAGCTCTCCGATGTACTCGTGTTTCGAGTGCGGGTCTATAACGGATGAATCTTTTTATATTCCCGCGATCGAAGCACCTTCGCTTCCTTGTTCGGAATGTAATGAGGACTTAAGTGATGTCCCTCCACAAAAAATAAACGATCCTTTCGTTGTTGGAGGCGTAACTAGATTCTAAAATTAAAAAACCCAGAGGTAAGACTATCTCTGGGTTTTTTAATGTCTAAACATATTTAATTTTCTGGTATAATAAAAGAGTAGAGTTATCTAAATCAAATCATGACAGCAACTAAGAAGTCTACGTTTGAATTGCTAGAAGGGTTAAATTGGTGTTCACGTACCGAGTTCGCGATAGGATTTCTGACTTGGATAGTCAAGTTTGGAATGATATTAAACGAGCCAGATGTCGAGACGCAAAATTTTTTTATAATTATATTTTGGTGTTTTTTCTGGAGCCTATTGGGGGTTCTTGTTCCGAGATGGATTAAGAACATCTTCAAAGGTATTAAATGGATTGCCATCGAAACGATCGCCAAACTTGACAAATAACACGTACAAACAAAAAGCCCCGCAGGATCAATACCCTGCGGGGCTTTTTTTTATTTAGTCTTAGGCTTAGTGACTAGCAACTCCAGCTTCTCGACGAGGTAATCAAAGATGCGCTCGTCAGCGTTGGAAGTTATTACTTTCCCTTGAGGGGTGAGTACGCCGATCGCCAGCCAATCAGCATTAGCTTTCGACCAGTCGATTAGGGACAGACCTTGCAGAATTGCAATTTTGCCTTCGCCTAACGGTTCCGTTGTGGGCATGAACGCACTCCCTAGTTTGCCGATCGCCTTGACTGTAATTGAGTGCGTGGCGATCGTTTCCCTTCTGACGACAACTGGGTCTTGTTCCCAGTCTTTCATGACTTTGGAAATGGCAAGCCAATACTGGCGTACCAACCGCTTTTGATCGTCTATCGGGCTGTTTTTGATGTGCTTGCGAGAAAGCTCGATCGCCTCTTGCAATGTTTTGTACGGGAAGATTTTTTCACTCTTCCCGGTGATTGACGGTTTTCCGTATTCTATGCAGTCTTGCGAAAACACGGGAATGCGCTCGTCATGATCTTGAGCGATGATGTGGGACACGAGGTGCGTCCCCGGATTGCGGTGATCCATCGATTTTGATAAACCGCTTGAAACCTTCGTCTGCTCTTCATTGATATCTCGAAAAGCTTGGCGGCGGGCGATCGTACCTTCTATTCGATAAATCGTAGCCGTTATGTACTCGTCTCCTAGCGTAGGATTTTCTCGCAAGGCAAGGTTAAGTCCTAGCAGTCGGTGCTGTCCATCTAAAGGAAACAGTTTTGTTCCTTCTCTCAGACATAGCTCGCCGTAGCGACCTCCAACTTCAAAGAAATCAAATTCACCTTCAATCACGATAGTGACTGCGGGCAAGATGTAAGAAGCTCTGTTAGCCAAAACGTAAGCCGATAGTTTTTTGACTTTTGGTCCTTTAACTTCGCGCTGAATTCGCTCAGGCTGTGGAACGTCCTTTTCTGAAAAAGTCAACAGTCCTGAGAGTTCACTGATTTTTAACTGAACCGTGTAGAATTCGCGTTCAGCTTGGACGCCTTTTAATGCGTCAAATTTGATCCAGTGGGCGATCGGTTCGATCTCAGGTGATTCTACAGTTTCTGTCAAAACAATTTCGGTATCCTCTGTGGGAACAGATAATACTTTTTTTGTTTCGACTTTCTTTTTGCTGTTTAATGGTTTTCTTACTTGAAATGACATACAGAACCTTAGAACGACTACATTTATGATTTTACTTTATTAATCGCATAAAATCAAATAAAAAGAAACCCACCAACTGTTCAATATAATCAGTTGGTGGGTTTCTTTTTACCACTCGTCTCTTGTTATTTTTAAGATTGATGTGGTGTAGTCGTTGCGTTCCAACAACCAAGCTTCAATCTTATCCCAAGCATGACTTGGGGATTCACACAGAACTGGTAGTGCTTGACCGTTAGATAGTTCTACGCGATGCACTGCCAAATCAGCAGTCCAGTAATCGTTGTAATCTCCATCGGTTTCTATGAACCAAGGGCTTTTCGATTCCTGAGACATCAAATATTCGACAATTGCTACTGCTGTCGTAATTGCGTTGCGAAAGCTAGCAGCTAGCGAAGCGATAGCAGTCAGTTGATTGATGAAATAAATCATTTACTTAACTCCTGGTTTTGTGTGTTGAGGAGGTTTTTTCCTCTTGTATGTACTTATTATACTCTATGTAAATAATAAAAGCAATAGGTGATTCAGGAACACATAAGAACAACCAATCTAATTACAAACAATATTCTCAGAAATACTTGAAATAAAAATAGTTTTTACTTATAGAACGACATAAAAAAACAGCCTCCTGTGTTTGGGAAGCTGTTCGCTCTAGTTGAGGTTGTGTGGGCGATCGCCCTTAGTCTTTAAAACTAATTCTTGCTGGGCGTATCCGAGCTACGACTACTGCGTTTTTGTGGGGTATTGCATCATCAAATTCCATTGCTTCGATTACCCGATCTTCCGCTCTCTCAATAGCTAAAAGAGCTTGCTCTGACAAGTAGTCGCGTGTTGGAGGGATGTTCCCTGGTTTAAGACCAAAATATTCGCGAATATCTGTAGCATTAACTCCCCAGAGAGCTTGGTAGATATGGTTGGTGCATTGCGCGTAAATGACGTGTTCAGGACAGGTAGTTGTTGCTTCGTAAAGACTGTACCAAAGCTTTATTGCATCTGTCAGTGTTCGTCTTGTAACTATCCCTGTAGCCCTCAGCTTGTCCCAAGTCTCGTCAAGTTTCGTTTGTGCTTGCTTCGCTTCTTCCGTTAGTGCTTGAAAATCACCGCGTACAACCAGTAGCAAGGTATAACCTGCCCACGCTTCAAATTCGGAACTGATCCATGTTGCTGCGGAAATAGCGATTTGCGGATGCCCGTAAATATCACCTTTCCCACCAATGGCATTGCTGGTTTCTATAAGTAAACCTGATTCGAGTCCAAAAACTAAACAAGCACCTGAAACGTTGTGGTTGTCAGAGGTGATTATACTCACCTCTGACGGGTTATGGGTTTCGGCTGCTATTATTTTCGCGACACTCTCGAAAAAAGATAATCTTTTCTTATCTTTTTGTAGATAATCTACCAGTCGCTTACCACCAGCCTTGCACATTTGACTGAGGTTCACGTAACCCTTTGGAATCGTCGTGCTGTTGATATGTGTTGCCGAACTAGCTTGCTCGATCGCTTTGCCTTTGAAATTGTGAGATATGATACTCATTAGTTAGCCTGTGATGAAGGTTAGCTCGCGCACCAGAAGTTTCCTCTTCGTGGTGCATTTTAAGTCTACTCCACTTTGATGTATGGATGTGTTCTTTTTAAAATATCTTTGTAACGTGGTAGAACTTTTTGTCGGTAAGCATTCTAGCGTTTTTAGTCGTCATTTTTGTAACGTGGTTTATTTTTGATTTTGCAGTGTGGTGAAAAGCTGCCTGGCTAACGCTTCTAGAGTTTTTAGTTGCTACTTTTGCAGTGTGATTTGATCGCCCCTTCCACTTATCAGGAAGAGTTGTGCGATCGCCCAAAAGGTACAGATTTGCTCAGCTTGAGTGAGAATGGAAGGTGAAAAATAAATTTTCGCCCCACCCCACCAGGCAGCGCCATTGCAGGCGCTTTTTTTATGTCCGACCAGTACGGTTTAGAGTCAAATTTTAAATTTGCTGCCTCCAGCAACTCGTTCGCGCAAATGGATCGGGTGATTGAGCTGTTGGAAGGAATAGAAAAAGCGACCAAGGAAACGGCACAGGCGATCGCCAGCACGAGTATCGGGAAAGACTTGGCGAAGTCGCTCAACGCCGGTGCGGTGCAGCGAGAAGGAAAGGAAATTCAAGGTGCCGTCAAGCAAATCGGGAATGCGCTGAGTCCTTTGAAATCTGAATTCAGAGCTCTGCGGGCGGAGTCTCGGAATATCGATTTCGGTGAGATGACGGACACGACGCAGTTCAAGAAAGCATCGGGTGAAATCAGCGCCTACATCAGGAAACTCAAGGAACTGGAAAATCAAATATCGGGCGAAAGTCCAGCAGACCGAGAATTCAAGGCGAGCTTGCAGTCGCAGCAGCGGATGGCTGGCGACAAAGTGAAGATGGCAAAAGCGAACCGCGATGCTTCGATGGCGGCGGAGCGATTGGGATTTTCGCAGGCGATCGGTAGTGCCGGACAGGGAGTGGTCGATGTCTTTTCCGAGCCTCTGGAATCTGCGATGGAATTGCAGAAGAGTATGGCGGGAATCAAGAAATTGGCGAACGATCTGACCGCTAGTGGCGGTGAGTTGCTGCAAAATCAGGTCTTCAATCTATCCTCAAAATTAGGTGTAGAAGATACTAAAGTTAGCGAAATATTTGAAGATTTAGCTGGTTCGGGAAAGAAATTCAGTGACGAGATGGGCGGTGTCGGCTCCCGTATTGCAGAAGTCGAACAAATATTAAAAAATCAACAAGCATTAGATATTTCTAGCGGTGTTGCAACTCAATTAGACGTAACATTAGGATCGATTTATAAAAATTTAGTATCCAAAGATCCGAACGCGATCGTCGAGCTAAATGCTAGGGTTGCTTCCAGTGTCAACCAGCTTGCTGACAAATTGACTGACGTGCGGATTTCAGCAGAAGACGTTATCCCGGTGATGAACGTCGTTATGAATACAGTGGGTGACGCTGCGAACTTCCCTGTAGATCAGATTGCTGCATATTCTGCGGCGATCGCCTCGCTCGGAACAATTGAGCCGGAAGCGGCAGGGTCGTTTTTCAACCGCATGAGTGCGAAGATGTCTGAAAACACGACAGCCTTTGCTGGCGCTCTGAATATGAGCGTTGAAGATTTTGAAAAAGAACTCAATACCGACAAATTAGGAGTCGTTACGAGGGTTGCAGAAGCTTACAAAAATGTCCAAGGTGGTGAACTGAAACAAGGCGCTTTTTTTGCTTCTCTTGGGGTTGGTTCTGTGCAAGATCAGAAGTTGTTGCAAGGGTTGGCAAACCAACTTGAAGTATTGAAGAGCGCAAGTGTTGTCGCCAAGGGTGGGTTCATGGGCAAAGAAATCCTAGAACTTACAGATCCTAAAACCGGAAAACAGATATTAAGTTTAGGGAAAGATTTAAAAACTTTGTCAGTAGATGAAGAAATTGAAAATGTACTGAGAACCGCTGCTTTCCAGTCGCAAAGATTCGATACTTCCTTAAAAGCTCTTAGAGATACTTTAGGTGTTGCTCTCGTACAAGTAATTACGCCATTTAAGTCCTTAGCTGCCGATCTGATCGGTGTACTTTTGCAGCTTACTCAAGCTGCTCCTGGGTTGACTAAGGTGTTGACTGCATTGGTGTTTGGGCTGGGAACTTTTGCTGTAGCTGCCGGAGCCGCCGGCACTGCATTGTTCGGATTTCAGCAAGCGCAGGCGATCGCCACGACGGCAGCGATCGGGATGCAGCACAGTCTGATTCCGCTGACCGGCTTCTTCGAGACGGCGATGACAGGATTTAAGGGGACGAACCCTTGGGCGGGTATATTCAAACAGTCAACTGTCATGGCTGATGAGTTCACGGATGCTGCCGGTCTTGCAAAAGGCATGGTAGCTGGTGAACTTCGGACTGCTTTTATCGCATTGCGTACTCAAGTCATGATGACGAGCCAAGCAGCTCTGAGTATGGGACGAGCATTTTTGCTGTCACCGCTGGGATTGGCGATCGGATCGTTCTTGTTGTTAGACCAGTTGCTCCAGCGGGCGAATCCCCAAGTGCGACTGCTCGGAACTCTGTTTAGCGTGTTCAGTTCCGCGGTCGGTTTTGCGTTCGGGATTCTTGAAGGGTTTGTCAGTGCATTTCTCAAGCTGTTGAAAGTCCCTGTCGGAGCCGCCGGCGGACTGCTTTCTTCACCGTTTACCGCGATCGCCCAAGCTTTGGAATTTGCGATGGAAAGCTTTAAAAATTGGGAGCGATCGGGTAAGCATATTGGTGAAAGCATCTTCAATATTTTGGCAAGTCCCTTCATCTTTGCTGCCAGTGCAACTGCTGGGGCTTGGGACAGGACAATCTCATTTATTGCAGGATTACTAAAACCGCTGGCAGACCTTGCGGCGTACATCGGTCACTTCATCCAGGGTTCTCTATCAGAGGCGTCTCCCGGACCTTCTTTGATGACGCGAGTTAACTGGGCTTTCACCGCCGCTCAAGTTGCCGGTAGCTTTGTGTTGATGCAAATTTCGTCAGCAATCGCCGGCTTAAAAATCCAAGAAGCTATGAGTGCTGCCGCGACCTGGGTTGCAGCGACTTGGCAAACAACTGTCGAGAAAGTTACGGCTTTCTTTGCTGGATTAACCTTGCCCGACACCCTCACCAATTTCGCTACAGAAATTGGGAGCGTTTGGAGCAACACCTTTGGGATGATGGCGAGCGGCTGGATCAATTTTGTTGACGTGTTTGCGTCCACAACGCCTGATTTTGGCGGTTTGGCTTTTGCTGGTATGGCAGCGATGAAACCGCTGCTTGCTTGGGGTTTGCCCGATATCGTTTCTGACGGCTTCGATAAAATAACGCAACCCCGATCGCCCGAAATTGTCCCCAAGATATTTCCACCTGCAACGCAACCGCAGCAGTCAGATCCGATTGCCCAGATTGCAGGGCAAGCAACAGTTCAAGCCGAAGAAAGCCAGACGATCTGGCAGCAAATATGGGATCGAATGGGAGATGTTGCGGAACAGGGCTTGGCAAGAGTTCGAGGGGCGATCGAAACAAACCTCGGTGCGGGGACACTTGCATTTTTAGACAAAGTTGGGACGATCGCCGGAAATACCGTGCAAAACGTCACCAATGCGTTCAACCGATTCGCGACAGAAGGAGCCACAGGAATTCAAGTTGCGGTTGGTGTGGGCGCGGCCTTGTTTGAACTCGTCAAGGGATTGGGTTCGCTGAGTAAAACTTTTATGGGAATAGAGGAAAGTTTTTTCCATAGAGCGATTGAAAACTTCAACTTACTCGGTTTTGCTGCGTTGATGACCTCCTCAATGCTGATGAATCTGGTCACAGTACCGTTTGAAGCACTTAAAAAATTGCCGTTGGTCGGCTTAGGCGTTAGTTGGATTACGTCGTTCTTTGGACTCGGCAACGAAAAACTTCTGGAAGAAGGAGCTAGCAAGTACGTCAATTTCCTCAAAGTATTCGATCGCCCAGGAATAGGAACAGCTCTTGCTAAAGGTTTGCCGGGAATCACAGCAGTGTTGATGGGACTCGATATCTTTGGCAAGTTGACAGAAAACTGGACTGCGACACTGATCGATTGGTCGAACCGTTTGCCTGAACTGCTGTCGGGAGTAGTTAACAACATTTTTCCCGCCGGTCCGATGCGCGACGACGTAAATGCCATGCTCGGTGAAGTCGGTGGGATGCTGGCAACTTTCTGGCAAGACTTAGCCAGTTCGGCAGATCGCGTCGGTAATTTTATCAAGCCGATCTTCGAGGCGATCGCGTCAATGAAGGTTTTAACAGTTCCCCAACTTTTTGCCGACTACATGGGATTCGGCGAGGCGTTGCAACCTATTACCGATTTCATTCACAGTTTGCCTTTGCTGGGGATGCCGATTGGGGAATTCGTAGTAATTGAAGCGGCAGCTAGCGCTTTCATTGATGTCCTTAGAAGTCCTACGCTTGCAGGATTTGTCGGTTTCTTGACAGGTCCTTTGTTCAATGCTGTCGTTGCAGTCGGGGGCGTGTTTTTGAACCTCGGTCGCACGATCGCCACAGCTTTTGTCGGACTGCCGTTTGCAATGATTGCGGTCGCCGTTAAAAATGCTGCAACTGCGGGCGGAACTGCAATTAAAGGAAGCTTGATAACTCCGATAAAAACGTTCATTATCGAACAGGCAAAACTCATTCCCGGCTTGATTTCTGTCGGTGTAACTCAACTGCTCAACCTGTTGCGCCGGATTCCAATGATTGGGAATTTTGTTGCCAATGTATTTGAGTCGGCGATCGGCGGAATTAACAATTTACTCGGATTAGCGAGGGAGGCATTGCCCGGATACTTCGCAATGGTACGAACCGAACTCAATATTCTCGGTACTGCGCTTCGGGGATTGCTGCCCGTATTCGCGGCTCTGGGCGCAAGCTTGGCGGCGGGTGCTCGTTACATAGTAAATGAAGCTTTTGCACCTTTAATACAGGCGATCGGATTTTTTGCTAGCGGTGGATTCAATAAACTTTACGTACAAACAAAGGGGATGCAAGGTGTCACCAAAGGCGTTAACCCAATAGACGTAGGGGTTGCTTGGTTGGACGACGCAATTGTAGGCATTCAAGATAAATTAGGCTTTTTCAAAGGTCTAGAAGGAGATGCGCGGAAAGATGCGATGGGCGCGTCGCGCTGGATTAGAAATGGAATGTTTGAACTGTATAAAACCTATCAAGCTTCAGCGAAAGAAGTTGGTCCCCAGATAGCTGCGGTATCGGGCAGCGTCGGCGGTGCAGTAGGAAATGTAGTTAAAGAAACTTTCCCAATCAGTATCTTAGGTAAAAAATTAAAAGAGGTTAGAGAGGCATATTTGGGCGGTGTTGCAGCTATGCGCGTAGCCAAAGGATACGATCGCTCGTTTACCCTCGGTCCAATTAACGAAGGCTTTATTCTGTTTAGAGCTGTAGCTCCGTCGGTAATACAGTTGTTGGCTCGCGCAGCTTTTGCTTGGATGACGTATTACACGGTATTGGACGCGATCAAACCAGCGCTTTTGGGCAATATCGATGCTTTTGCCAGGACGCACAAAGAGCTAGGTGTATTCGCTAACGTTATTTTTGCATTCACCAATGTAATTCGAGTTTTGCGTTTTTTATTAGTAGATAGCGTCAATGCCGTTGCTGCTTTCTCTGTTGGATTTTTTCAAGCATTTCAAATTCTCGCTCCGATCGCCGGAAAAACTGCTGGAATTATTGCCTACGGAATTGGACTGATCGTTAAGGGTGCAACTTTAGGTGTACAGGCTCTGACCGCTGTGATGTTGTTGCCCGTCGTTGCAGTCAGTAAAGTGATGCAAGGAATTCTGATTGCTGTCAAATATGTCACTCAGCAAATAGCAGCAGAGTTCATGTCAATCATCAACGTCCTTATAGATCTCGGCTCTGCAATATTAAAAGGTGACGCTCTTGGCGCTTTTCGGGCAATCGGTCGTTTAATTCCTACGATCATTCAAGCCGCTATTGGGTTTGGGTTTTTCAAAATAGGTCGCGTCATGACTGCGGGAATAATCGGACTTGCAGGCGTAGCTCGACGGATTGTCCAGGATGCAATTCCTTTCTTGATATCTCAGGTAATTCCCTATGTCGCTAGGAAGGCTTACGCGATCGGGCTGGCGATCGTTCAGGGGATTGTTCAGGGCATACAAGCTGGATTTAAATTGCTGGTTGCAGCTACTTTGGGGATTTTTTACATATTAGATCAGTCTTTAATAACAGTCGGTCGTAACGTTTCGAGGGGAATGGGCATTGCTTTAACGAGTTTAAATCAGATGCGGGCGTTTGGAGCTGGCGTTTTTGCTGTATTTGCTAGTCTTATTTGGGTTTTAGCAACCATTAACCAACGAGTACATTTTGTTGGTATCGGTTTTAGATGGCTGCTGTCACTGATGTCAGGGACAGTGAGTTTACCGCTCGTCGCAGGTTTGGGGGCTGCGTTATTTTTGGCAATACAAGTGGCGGATGGATTCAAAGAACTCAACGCAATGATTGATGCGCTCAACCATCCGATGCAGTGGCTGCAAAATACTTTGTCTAACATTTCTAAGACTTTTTCTGGCGGAATAAATACCGACTGGATCGCCTTCTTTGTTGAAAAACTAATCCGCGTCATTCCGATTGTCCTCGGCGGTATCTTTTTGCTCGGTTTTGCAGTCAAGAAGCACATCTTTGGTGGTTTCATGCTGGTGTGGGATGTCGTTAAAGGAATTGCTAACAGTTTGATTGCTGTTGTGCGATCGGCTAAAGCAATCCCGAACGCTGTGATGGGCATCGGTACGGAAGGGCGGGTTTTAGAAGGCGTTCACAAGACGCGATCAACACTGGGACTTTACAAAGATCCGCAAGCAAAAGCTGCGCGGGAAGACGAGTTCAAGCTTGCCAAAGAATCTGCAATGTTCCGTCAAAAAGTCATGGAACGATCGCAGGCTCAGATCGTAACTTTGGCTCAGCAGCAAAAGACAGATTACGGTCACATGGCGCAAGAGGTTGAAGTTAAAAAAGGAGGCTTCTTCGGCATCGGTGCGCGAACCACAAAAGAATGGCAGTTGACTGGTGCTGGTGAAGAGTACCAGAAGAAGCGCATGGCTGAAGATCTCAATGCAAAAGTTGGAGTCTTTGGAGATCAGTCAATGAAAGGAATTGCCAAAGGTGTTTCACCAGCACGCTTGGGATTGATGGCGGGCGATCAACTCCGGGCGATCGTTGAAAAAGACAGACCCGACCTTGCTGAGTTAGGACGGGCTTTGGAAACTATCAAAACCCAGAATGTCGCCGTGATGAACGTAGCCAAGATGAATGGCGGCGTTGAAGACAAGAAAAATGCAGGACAAATTCAGTACAGTCGAGAGTTTCTTGAAAGACTAAATGTTCAAGGCTTGGATCGAAATCGCAATAGTTTTACTGCTGACAATCTCAGCTTCAAGCAGCTTCATGAAGCTGCCGCAGGTTCTGGTATTGACGACAAAAATTTAACTAGGAGTTATGAAGAATTTAATACTCTTAGCGACAGCGCACAAAAAATGGTTCGCAAACTGATGCAGTTTCAGCTTGCAGCAGGTACGGGCAAAATAGACAACTCTAAAGCTAAAGGGGTTGCCGGTACGACTGAATTACATAGCCTACTGAGGCATACACCAGATGACAGAACCGCCATGAGCGGTGCTAATACAGCAGCACTAGAAGCTAGTCTCAATACAAAAATAGGAAATCTCAAGAACAGCGGCTTTTCTGCATTAGAGAATTTTGATCATAGAAAAGTTATAGATCAGTTGAAAGAATCAGCTAATCCACAAGATTATAATCGAAAATTAAAAGCCATTGTCGAGCAGATGATGGATTACCAGCTAAGGCAAGTTAGGAATGCCACTGAAATTGATCCTAAATATTTTACCGATCTCGAAGCTCAACTAGAGTCTCAAACCGATGCGCCTGACAGGATTTCTCAAGGGTTAAAAGGAATTCTGGGCGATACGATTAGCGGAATTCGGCAGGCGATCGTCAACGCAACCAAAAAACTACCAGGCAATCAAGAAGGTCTTTCTGTTGCTGCTATTCGAGGTATCGAGCGAAAAATCGCGGGTGCAAACTTAACAGGTACTCAAGCAGAGCAAGATAAGCAGCGGGCGCGACTTGCGAATTATCAGGCTAGCTTGCGATCTGGGGAACTAACTTCAGAAGCGCAACAGAAAGTTATTCGCAAAATTGCCGACATATTGAAGCGAGATGTTTACGAAATCTCGCATCCGTTGATGCCAGTTGCTCGGTTAAACAGTCAACTCGAACAGGCGCGAACCACAAGAGCTAAGCTTTTCGATATTAGGAACGTTGAAAACAAAGAATTCAAGGCTTGGTTGAGCAAGTTTAATAGAGAAGAACAAGCGGCTATCTTACTTCAATTAAAGCAAGGTAACTTTAGAGGAGGTGCTTTGAGGCAGCGCAGTACGCAACAAGAAGCGTACATTGATGACGCTACTGGTCAACAAAAATTCCGAGACACCTACGTCAATCACGAAGCTAGCTTAGCCCGATCGCTAGGCTTCGCGAATATCGATCAAGTAGAGCAATCTTTGTCTACCGAATCAATATTGAGCGGTGCCAAAGAAAGTTGGAAAACTCAACTACTAAAAATAATTGGGATTAACAACGAAGCCAAACTTTATAACAGACAAATTGACGACCTCCGCACCGAAATAGACCGCAGAGTTGCCAGACAAGCTGAAGGTTTCGCACAGAGGGAAGCTCGCCGCGCAGTAGCTACAGCCAAGAGAGAAGCGGGAGTTATGGCGCAGCTCAATGAAGTCAATTTAAGCCGTCAAGCATTTATGGCGCGACTAGATGCGGATCAAACAAAAGTGTTTAATTCGTTTTTGCAGACTGGAAAGTTTCAAACCGAAATTCCCGAAACTAAATTCGCTGATATGGCAACCAAAATGGGTTTTGCTAATGCTGGCGAATTCAAGAGATTTCAAGAAATCTTGGCTAGATCGGAAAATCAAGAAATGGCTCAGTATTTCAAAAATGCGATGCGTCATACAGGCGAGTTCACTACCGGTTCTGCACTTGAAACCGTCGAGCATGGCGGAGAGGCCGTGCTCAAGGTCGATCGTTTGGCGCAGATTGTTGCTCAAGCAAAAGGACACCAACCCGGCGATCAACGAGCAGAACGGAGAGCGTCGGATATGATAGACGCTCTTGCTGGACAAGTAGATAGAGATAAAGCGAATGCGTCTGATACAGCGCTATGGGATGATATCAACGATTTTATCAACACAGGTCGCAACGCTACCGAATTAACAAATGAACAGATTGCTGCAATCGGACGCCAAATGCAGCTACAAGGTAGCAACGAACAAGTTGCAGCTCAATTGCGATCGATCGCCAATCAAAGAAGCACTGGTTTCGGCATGATTACCAACAGTATCAAGCGTTTCCTGAAAAATATAGAAACTGATGCTGGAACTTTAGAAGAATACATCCACAACCGATTGACGGACATGAGTTCGTTCAGCGTTTTAGGAGTTCGCCCGCTTGCAACAATTAGCGACGTACTGCGAAATGTTCTCTTTGAACCGATGGTGTCCTTGGTCAAGGGGACGTGGAAGTGGTTGGGCAATGCGATGAACAATCTAGGGGCAAACGCCACTCTGATGAAAAACAGGAGTATGCGCGCGCTGGCAAAAATGCCAGGTGTTCGGCAGTTTGCAGAAGCCCGCAAACGACGCGAAGCCGACAGTCAAAACAGCCTGCAAAGCTTGAGCGCCAAGATGGGTTATTCCAATCAAGAAGCTTTTGCCGAAAGCTTCAGACAACAACTTGCAACGCGAGGGATTACAGAGGGGCACGTTCAGAATAGAGCTTTGCAAGCGGTACTCAATAGCAGGCGATCGGCAGGCGTCGGCGAAAGCTTGAGAACCAGTCGATTCCAAGAAGTCTCAAGCAACAGCGACCAAATCGGTCAAGCTCTGGCAGCTACGCTTGGAATCGATCGAGGGACAGATATTGTAAAACTTTTGAATCCGGGCGGTTTTACAACAAGCGCCTTAGCACCACTCAGGAATTATTTGATTAAAGCTGTAATTCCGGCGATCGTCGATGTGGGCATGGCTCCCCTAAAAATGATATGGAAAATTGTCCGCAACCCAGGCGTCTCGCTGGCAGCGCTCAAAACTAAGACGGGTCAAATTGCGGATGCTGTTGCAGACTTTTTGGTTTCTTCTTACACGACGATCCGCAGAGTATTTTCCTCCGCAGCGACGCAGCTCGGTAAAGTTCCGCTGTTCCGCAATATATGGGGCGCAGTTACTGGCTTCTTTGGCAAAATTGCATCGAAGATTCAAGGAATGGCAGCACCTGCTACGACTCAAAGGCTGCGAAACCTACAGAACCAGCGACAAATAGCAGCGCGTGGTTCGGCACTGACTTCTGCTCGTGCAGGCGAAATCGAACCCGATCAAATAGCGCGCGTGGCTGGCGCGAGAGAAGAATCAACAACTGGAGTAATAGGACAACTCAACGCACGAATCGCTACTTTGTCACAAGCTAGGAGCCAGCAGATTTCTGCAACACTTAACCCGTTCCAAAAATTACTCGTCTTCGCTACAACCGCTGCAAGGGGAGCTAAAAATGCGTGGGCGCAAACAGCGCAAGAAATCTCAGAGGGAGGCTGGCGCGGACTGATCGCCCGCTTTAAACGCTTCGGTTACTTGATGAAGCGCAACATATCAGAAGGATCGCCCGGACCTTCTGCCGACACTCGCGCCAACTGGGAACATACCCAACAATCCGTCGGGCAAAATATGGGCGAGATTGCACAGAGCGCCCACGTTGCAGGTCAGCAGATTCAAGGAGATATGCAGCGCACAGCTCGCCGTTCTGCTGGTTTCCTCGGAGCGCTAGGCGGTGCAGTGGCAGGTGCGGGCAAAGCAGGTATGGCCGTCGGCGGTGCAATTACGGCGATCGGATTTGCAGCGCAAACGGCAAGCTATTCGCTCGTCAACATGGGTCTTTTAGACGAATCCAGCGCTGCGGGACTCAACAAGTTTCTCGAAATCTTTACCCTCGTCGGTGCGGTCGGCGGGTTGATGGCTCCAGTGATGGGCGCGATCGTCTCTAGCGTTACGGCGATCGGTTCGGCATTTGCTTTGATTTTTAACCCGGTCACTTTGACGATGGCTGCGATTACCGGAGGCATCTTACTCGCAAACGAAGGGTTGAAGCGGTTTGCGGGAATCGATTTGCTCGGTCCTTTGTTTGCAAACGTGCAGGAACCGATTCAGGGAACGATCGCCTTTATCCAAGGAAAGATCGACGAAGTATTCCTGTGGATGACGGATAAATTCGGTACGCAACTGAGTCCGATCCTCGAACCGATGACTGCTGCTGTCAATACAATTCAAGGAGCTTGGCAGGGTTTTGTGAATTGGTTCGTCGCGATGCCTTTAGTGCAGACGGCGATCGATATCGGCACGGGATTGATCAATGCGCTCAATCATAACCCGACAGTTCAGATTCCGCTGGCGTGGGAAGGAGCGGTCGAACAGATTAAAGGAATGCTGTTCAACTTGCCTTTTGTGGGCGACTTGATCGCCAGCTTGTTGAAAGACTCTCTCGATCCGGGCAAAATTCTCGGCAATTTGTTCCAAGGATTTCAGTCGATGCTCGACCAGTTTGAAAATAGTGGGCTGGCTCGATTCGGCGGCGGTAAATTGCTCGACGGCCTGCGCGGTTTTTTGGGAGGGTTCGGGAAAAAGAGTGAAATAAAAACCGAAATTCCCGTAGAAGCTGGAGTCAAGCTCAACTACAAAGAAGCTTTGGAAGCGGCGGTGCGCCAAGCAGATTTTGACGCTCGGTCCGGCTCTGCTCGATCGCAGGAAGCGTCGGCAAGCTTGCAGTACCAATTAAAAACAACCGGCGGTCAGATGGATGCGAGTCAGTTGGGCGCTGCTTACCAAGGACCGGGCGGAAAGTTTCTGCAAAAGGCGATCGCCAAAGAGAACAACCGACTGTTCCTCGAACAAGGTGCAGCAGCGAAACAGAAGCGGGAAGGACTGCAAGAAGACATCCAGAATTTGAACCGACAAGAAGTCGATTTGCAGTCGAAATACACCGAGGCGATCGCCAAGGTACAGGAAGCGGCAGCAGCTCCGGCGCCGATTAAATTTTTCCAAGATTTGACCGGTCGCGGCGCTGCTAAATTTGCAGCCGAAGCAGCAACTGTTTCCCGAACGATGATTTCGCTAGAAGAGCAGCGCACCGATTTGCAAAAACAAGCTGCTGCCGCCAGTACGACTTTTGATGTCGGCACCGACCAAATGCTTAAGAACATGGGAATCGATCCGGCCGGACTCAAGGTTGCCGTTGCAGAATCCAAAGCAGCGATCGCCGCGGGAATTAAAGAAGTCGGTTTGGCGGTTTCCGATCGCTGGCGCTATCTCGAACGCAGTAACGGCGGGAATCTCGGTTACATGATGGCGACCGATCTTCAAAAAGCAGGAGGCGCGTTCCGCATCCTCAAAGGCGATGTTGCCGACTTCGCCCAAAAAGCTGCAACTTCCCTGATGAAGATGGACTGGGAAGGGTTTAAGTCCGCAGCAGGCGATTTCTGGGGGAACGTAACTTTTGGCTTGGGTCAAATGAGTTCTGGTTTTGTAGGAGCTGGATTGAGCGCTGCACTATTCTTGATTCACCTGTCTCCGATCGCCTTCATCATGGCGGGAGTTGCTCTGGCAGCGCTGGCGATCGCCACCAATTTCCTGGGATTGAGAACGGTTCTCATGGGAATGTGGAAAGTCTTTACAGGCTTTGCTCAGGTTGCAACGTCTAGCGTGATGATGGTTATCAACGTCATTCGCGGGTTGGTAACAATAGCAGGCGGAGTCTCTGACGCTGTGCGGGGAGACTTTACCAAGATAGGCGAGGGTGCGGAAATCGTCTGGAACGGAATCAAGGAAGGAGCGCGAGGCTTGCTCCGAGGACTCGGTTCGATCTTTGGCGGCGGGCTAGAAGTTCTAGAAGGCTTGTTCCAGGGATTAAAGCAAACGATTTCTATCGTATTCGGACCCGCACTTCTTAACTCTGCACGGGAAGCAGTTGCTTCGATCGAGCAACTGTTCCGTTCCGCTGGGGAAACGATCGCCAGTTCGCTCAAAAAACCGGGGCAGGTTTTGGAAAATATTGCAAATCGGTTCCGCAAAGGAAAAGAGCAAGTTGCCGACTCTCCGATCGGTCGAACAGTTGGAGCGATCGCCGACGTTGCTACCGGTAAAGCTCCAAATATGGATGCAGCCAGAGTTGCCCACGACTTTGACATGAAGATGCGCGGCAAAGACCCCGATGCTCAACTGACGGCGGCAGATCGGGCGCGGTTGGCTCAAAGCCAGATGGAAGGAGTTGTCAATCAAGCTTTCAATACTTCGCGGGGCTTGGGTGCGGATCTCGTTCGCCCGACTAACAACCAAGGAGTGCTCAGCGAAATAGACAACGAGCTGAGGCGGGCGGAAGCAGGACTGGGAAGCATGAAAAACCGCAGCGTTTCCGCTGCCGACGCTGCTAACGACGCGCTTTCTTCGCTGGGTATCGCCCTCAGCTCTTTTGCTCCGGCCTTAGCCGCTCCTATCTTCATGGTGGGCGATCTGCTGAGCGGGTTTACCGGACTTTCGATGGCGCTGCCGCAGCTCGGCGCGATGTTCCCAGGAGTTGCAGGGGCGATCGGTACGTTTACAACGGCGGTAACGACAGGCACCTTGACTGTTTCCGGCGCGATCGCCGGATTCGGTACGCTGTTTGCAGGGGTGATGACAGCTATCAGCTCTGCTGCTTCGACTGCGTGGGTAGCAATCAGCGGTCCGATGTTCCCGATCTTTATTCTGGTCGGCGCTTTAGCTGCGGGGTTCTTGTTGTTTAAGGCGAATTTCCTAGGTTTTGCCGACATCGTTTCCGGCGTCTTCGACGGAGTTAAAGACGTATTCTCCGGCATTTGGGACACTGTAACCGACGGAATCCGGGATGTCGGCTCTTTAATAGGCAGGATCGGCGGATACCTGATCGAACCGATCGCCCCTTTGCTGCAACTCTTTGGCGTAGATGTCGGGAACGCCGGCGCTCAGTTGCAGACTGCGTTCGTCCACCAGGCCGTTACCGCTTTGCTGCTGCCGATCCGGGCGATCGGGTTAGTCATTCGCGGGATCGTTTGGAGCGTGTTCGCCGTCACAAAATCGCTGCTGTGGTTGGGCGGACTTGTAGTGCGAGTCGTTTTGACTCCGATAACGCTCGTATCGAACGCGGTTGCAGCGATCGTCAGGGGATTCCAAACTCTCGGTTCCATCCTTGCTACCGTACTGCTTGCGCCGTTCCAGTTCTTGCAAAATGTCGTGAACTGGATTTGGGGCAAACTGACGCAACTGCCGGCATTTTTGACTCAGGCATTAGCGAGCGTTCCTTTGATTGGGCCGCTGCTTCAAAATCTGGGCAATACTATTTTCCAAAGCGGAGCGCAAACTCCCGTGCAGCAGTTCGCCTCTGGCGGTGCGGTTGTCGGACCCGGTTCCGGCACCGCCGACAGGATACCTGCTCTGCTTTCAAACGGAGAATTCGTAGTATCCGCAAAACCGGCTCAAGAAAATATGGGCCTGCTGACCGCAATGAATGAAGGTCGCAGCGTCGAAGTAATGCCGATGCCGGCACCGACGAGAATACCGCTGACTTTGGCCGGAAGCGGCGAAGCAGTACAAGCCGACAGCGCGCCAAAGCAGATGCCTCCTGTTGAAATCAATATCAACTTGCAAGGCGATATCGTATTAGCGGGAACTAATTCAGCATCAGACGCGCAAGAATTTCTCACAAAAATAGAACCGTATTTGCAGCAAGCCGTATGGGGGTATTTCCGAAATTGGGTTGATTTTAGCCGTTAATTGTAATACAAATAGTTGATTTTATACTACAAATGTAGTATTATATATTTATGCCCAAATTCTATACATAAACGGGCATTAAAAATTATGCAATTAACAATGAATAACGACCAAGTTTCAGTTCCTGCTAAAACGAATCGCATTTTTTCATGGCTTAGTAGCGCAGCACAAAAAGTAGCTGCGTTATTCACTAAAAAAGAAAATCCTGCGATCGACAAGAAAGTAACTGAAGCGATCGAGTTTATTGAATGGCGTACTTGGTACGACCAGCAGCGCATCACTCGTTACATTTACACGGAATCTTTTAGGAAGAACCATCTAGGGCTTTACCAAGTCTTGGAAATGGTTCTTCCAATTAAGAGTCCCGTATGTGGTGACAGTGTGGTAAACATCCAAATAACAGATAATTCGTTCGAGCGTAGGCTCGTTCGATACTTTGGGAATTTAAGACCCGCAACCAAGCTGTTGTTAGATGGCAAAACAACGAAAGCTCAGCGCTTTGCCAGAAAAAGTCGTCGATTAATGGAACTTTATATAGATAAGGTTTCAGAGATGACGGCAAACAAATCGCTGAATTTAAACGGGTACGAGCGACAAATAGTAAACGAGTTAATCTCGCAAATCACAGTTCATATCCCGACAACTACTCAGTTGCAGTTCTCTAAAGCGACTGATTCGGTCGAACCCGAAGAGGTGGCTATCGAAGTGTTACTTGAAGCACCAGTGGAAAACACAAAGCCACTGACTGATACTGAACCAGCGTTACCCAGTGTAATCGCTAACAAAAAGAGTGTCAACGAACTAACCATCAAAGAATTAAAAGCTTACGCCAAAGTGCGTGGAATTCGGATTCCAGGTTCGGTAACAAAAATTAGAAAAATGAAAGAAATTGTAGTAGCTGCTCAAAATGGCAGTACCAGAATTATCAAGTAACTAACAAGCAGTCCGCAACTCAAGAAACAGACGGAGTAATGAGGGCTAAATTACAAGCGTAAAACGCGGTATATTTAGCTAGAGGACAAACAAAAAAAGGCGATCGAATCAATGTATTCGATCGCCTTTTTTATTGTTTGTCCTCATACGTAATCAATGATACAATTAATATGTAGTTGTTCTAGTGACCATCATGATGATAGAAGAGTTTATTTGTAAAGGCATTCTGCATCAACAAAAAGATGTAATTGCACGACACCTCAAAGAAATTCAACTTGACCTACGTGAGAACCACAAGAAAGAAGAGTTGATCGTCAAAGACAATCATTCGACTTTTTTTGGAGATTCTGGTATTTGGGTGAGACTTCGCTACGATTATCGTTGTCGCTCTTGGTCTTTATATCGTGGAGACGAATCCAAAGAGCCTTGGCGCAATTGGGTTGGTCACGCCTTTCTGTACTACGAAGATTGCGATTTCGATGATTTGGCTTACGAATTAGTCGAGAAAGTGATTCAAAATGCTATCGAAGAGTATCAATTAGAATACTCTTAAGATGAAAAAGGGCGATCGAATTAATGTATTCGATCGCCCTCTTTATTTGTTTACTTGCTCGTACAAATATGGTAAATTAATAGTGTAGTCGTTTGGATAGATTATTATGTCAGAACCTAAAAGTGAATTAGAAGTAAGCTTGCTTGCTGACAAAGAAGATATCGCTTTGGAACTTCACTTCGAGTGGTTATCTATGAAGTCAAGTTTCAAGAGAGACGAATTAGAAGCAGAAGACGATAATGCTGGCATAGATATCAGACTTGCCGTCGAAGATGGCTCTTGGGAGATCCTTACGGGAGACTCTCAATTTGATACCTTCCAGGGCGATTACTGCGCTAGCGGTTTTCTCGATTATGATTGGGAAGAATCAGAAGCAGAAGAGTTATGCAATACTCTCGCTAAAGAGTTAATTGAATCAATAGTAGAGGAAGAGGCGTGGTCTTAACGATATAAATAAAGAGGGCGATCGAATATATCAATTCGATCGCCCTCTTTATTTTGTTTATCTGTCTCACACAATACTGTAGAATATAAGCATTCATTACGAAGGTGAACAAATGCCATTCAGAGAAATGTATCAAGACTTATCCGATCTTCAGATTTTAGAATTCGCGATCGGATGGTACGAAAAACACACAAGCAATTCACTAGATTGCGATCGCAAAAAGAAACGTTTTTGTGAACATTGGCAACGCAAGGTGATCCAGGAATTGATTGGAAACTCTACCTTGCTAGAAATGTTTGTGAAACTCAATAATTATGAGGAGCCACCTGCGACGCGGAACGAGCTTTATAAGGAATGGCTTGAATTTCTCCTCAACGAGTGGGATCTTGCTGTCCCTACGCTGTGCGAACATCTTTATTTGTTACACAGTGACAAGCGAGAGATTCTGGCTGAAGCGGCTGCACACATCCATGAATTGAAATCCATAGATCGCATCGCCCGTCACTTGATCTCTGAATCAGACTTAACAAAAATAGTGTTGGAGCAATTGCAGCGAAAAGGTGTGGATGACTCCTATGTGGCTCAGCAAATTATCGGACAAATGAAATTACGAGACAACGTGCTCTATGAAGCTGGCGAAGGCTACTTCGGATTCGCTCACCAGCGTTTTTTTGAATACTGCCTGGCACAGTATTTTATGTATCGGTTCTGGAAGTGGGATTTAACAATGGACGATATTTGTCAAGTGTTTGTAAACCACGTTGATAACGATCGCTGGCACGGTATGCTAACGCTACTAGCTGGGGCGATTGACATCTCCTTTGTTCCAAAAATAATTGACACGCTCCTATACTTGGATGGCGGTGGACGAAAGTACCGTAACGTATTTTTGGCTGCTCGATGCGTCATAGAGCGCAAATGGTGGAACGAAATTTCGGAATCTGTTAGTGTCTTACAATCGATCTTGCAAAACTTGACGAGTAATCCAGAATTTCGACTAGAAGCTCTAGAATTGCTTACTGAAATTGAAAGGCATCGACTTCAAGTGAAGTTCTAGATAAATAAAAGCGGGCGATCGGAATCAACCGATCGCCCTCTTTTTATTGGTTCAAGTCCGTCCCATCATTCCAATCGTCAAATCTGTTGAAAGCATTGCTACACAAGGGTTGGTAGTCTCACTAAAATTGGAGCGAATTATATTGGTGGTGATCGACAGGTAACGACAGATTTTCAGTTCGTCAAGATAACGTACAAAAAGACTCCAAAACCTTACTGGGAGCTACCTTTCAGTTTTTCAAAACTCGAACAGATCTCGCTGCCTGATAGGGCCGCTCAAAAGAAAGTTATTCGAGACTAGGATATCTCATAATAGATTTTTGTCTGTAAGTCTACTAAAAAGAGGGCGATCGGTTTATTCCGATCACCCTCTTTTATGTGTTTATTTTTTGGTATAATTAGAAGATCGGCCGACAGGGTGTTGGAAGCACCCTCTTAACATCGGCAGTTTACCTAGCTGGGATAGGCAAGCATGAATATTGTAACGTATTACTTCAATTGTAGACAAGGCGTCTGTTTTTTGAGTCCAATACGCTCAGATTCTTGTTTTGGTGCATCCTGTCCTCACGATCGAACCTAAACAATGTAGTAATGAGCGCAATCAAAATGTCAAAAACAAACGAGCCAGTAAAAGCAGTATCTGCCACAGTCCAACTGAGCGAGGCTTTGGAAATTGATGGGTATATGATGCCTGACGGCGAATTTCGGGCGGGCATCACTGGAGCCTCTGTGCTACTGGGATATCAAAAGGACTGGTTTTTGGTACTACCCTCCAAGGCTCCAAATAAGCTAAAAGCTTTGGAGGAAAAGGGTTATAGGCACGACCCTGTGCCAGTAAACATTCAAAGGCGAGGTCGAGGCGGTGCAACAAAAGCCCAGACAATTAGCCTAAAAGAGTTGACGATCGTAATTGCGATTGAGGCCCAATTTTTGAATAAGCGGGCTATCGCTATTCAATCGGCGTTTACGTTTGAAGGGTTTGATTCACGTTTCCGCGATGCGTTCGGCATTAACCAATTGTCTTCAGCGGAAAAACGTAAATTTTTTGGAATGACACACGACGAGTTTTTAGTGGCACTTGCTGAAAACAGAGCTGAATTAGAAACGTTGCGCCTGCCTATGGATTCGTACTATTACGGCTTCGACGAAGAAGAGTAAATAAAAAGAGGGCGATCGAGATAAACCGATCGCCCTCTTTCTTGTTTAATTCCAAGCTAGATTTACAATATTAAAGTCGTTTCTTTTTGTCTATCCATGTATTTCGCTAATCAGTATCCTCTTTCGCAATATCTCACTACTGCTGTCAAAAGTGAAGTTGCAGAGCTGTTAACCCGTTTTGATTCTTTGCTGTTAGATCCAACTACGAAACGCATCAAGCTGTTGCCTACGTCGGTATATTCGGAACTCGATCGCCAAGAACTCCGAATCTGGTGTCACTACCGCGCTCGCTACCTCTTACCTACGATCGAGCTGGTTGATTGGTTGAAAGAGCGGATTGACGGGCGATCGGCGATCGAGATTGGTGCTGGCAACGGCGACCTCGGCTACCATCTCGGAATCCCAGCATTTGACAATGCTTGCCAGCAGTACGAAAATGTTAAAGTCGCGTACCTGTTAGCAGGTCAAGTTCCAACAAATCCACCTTTCGACGTGATTCGGATCGACGCAATCCAAGCTGTTCACGATTACAGACCGGAGGTGGCGATCGGGGCATGGATTACCGACAAGTTTGTTGAGAGCAACGTCGGAGAAAATATGTACGGTCCCGACGACCATCAAATAATCCAAAACGTTGAATACATTCGCATCGGTACGGAAAAAATTCACGGCAGGAGTAAGCTTTTGGAGTTTCCTCACGAAACAGTTAAAGCTCCGGGGCTGGTGTCGAGGACAAGCGTGAATCCGCCTGACGATATCGTTCATGTTTGGAAAAAATTGACATAAAAAAGACCGACCAATTAAATTTGATTAATTGGTCGGTCTTTTTCTGTAGCCCTCTAGTCGAGCGAGCCGCGTTTTACGCTTGCTACCCTACCCTCGTTACTCCGTTTGTTTTACGAGTTGCGGACTGTTGCGGTTACATACCGCTGATGCTAGCCTTGAAACCAGCTATAAATCCATCGATGAATGGACAGTTGGTGACAGCTAGTGCGACACTCCATGTGAAAAGACTCCACAAGAAATAATAAGAGTGTCTTTGGTCTGCGGTTATTGCCGCATAAAATTGCGTTAATTTGTCGAAGGCGACACAGAATAGCTCAAGCAACAGCTTGAGTAAAATCAAGTATTCTAAAGTCGTCAATGATGCTTCGGGCATCGTGTATGCCGTAAGTAGCAACAAATTGCTTACGACACATAGCTCGAAAATCCATCGAGGTGATGCTAATGTAAGAAAAGAGGCTACCACCGTTACTCCTATATACCAAGGAGGAATACCAACCGCATAGGCTGCACTCGCACTGAGTGCAAGCGAAATTAATTTGTTTGGTATGCTTCCGTGGTAGAGAGCAATCGTTGCCCCTAAATCTAAAGTTGCGAAATCGATAAGCTGTTTTTTCTCTTTTTCCGTTGTTCGGCTGAAAGAGAATTCATGGAATTTGTTAATCGCTGTGTTTTTAACAGAAATGATTTTGCTTAGAATAGACATATTTTTGTTGGACACCCTGGTTGTTAATTGAATTTTGGGTGTTTTTCTCCTTACATATAATATATCAGTATTTATACTTAAAGTCAAGCATAAATATATACACACCAGGTTTTCGTGTATAGCAATAAAAAACGAGGGATCTTTTGCAGACCCCTCGTGAGTATTTTACCTGTGCGCTTCAAACCAACACTTCATGATATGAATAAACGTCGGCCGTAGTTTTCGGTATTCTGATTGCGCTTCACTTAAAGCTTGCATTGTGGCAAAATCTAAATCAGATTCTGCTTTATCCTTTAGTAGCCAGCGAGATTTTTCGATCGCCCGTTCAACGGCGTAAACAACGCGGATAGATTCAACTCGATCGACGTTTCTAATGAAAGTACGAAATAGCTCTTGCAGCACTTCGATCGTTAGTTGAGCGTATTCACTAAAGTACCATCGGGAGAATCCTTCACTATCAAACATATAATCCAGGGTATCTAAAGCCACTGCATACTGTTGCATTCGAGTTAAGCTGCTGTAAATTTCAGACAGCGTACAAAGACCGTCTGCATTTTTGCGGGCAATTCCCATTCTTTGGTAGGCGACTGTTTTGCACTTGATATATTTTTGAAGCATTTGCGATCGATTGATAACTACACGCTTAATATATCAAAAGATTGCAGTTAAGTCAAAAGGATTGATTGCAATTACTTCAAAATAACACCCAATTGTACCGTGATCGCCAGAATAATGCGCCTCATTTCATCTGACAAATCTTCCCTGTTGTGAGGCGCAAAGTCTCCTTCGCAAAAAGTTCTGGTAGCGATCCGATATATAGCGTCGTCACCGCATCTAGCGATCGACCTTGCTTGCTGCTTGCAATAGTCCAAGGTTGCCGAGTCCATTCTTTGGATTTTTTGTTTCGCAGCCTGAATTTCGTATGCAGTGAGGTTGAGCATTTTGTATTTAGACAGCAATGCCAGTAAGCTGGCGTTCTGCTCGACCGTCACTAATCTGATAGAGTTCTCCTCTCGATGATATTCGAGGACCCTGAAAACTCGATTTTTATTGTCTCTGTACGGTAAAAATCTCATAAGACTGCCTTGGTATTAGTTTGTTTTAGTATATCGCGAATGATATAATCTGTTTGTTGTTTCATTATAAATAACATGAATTCACAAATAACTCTTTATGTCGATCGATCCGCGATCGGATCGCGGCAACAAAGCAGATCGTCGATTCGGTTCAGAAAGAAAGCTGTTAAATATATCAATGGCTTTACTGATGGTGGAATAGTACGTTACGGGAGGCGCGACGAATACGGGACTGTCAAGATCGGTTCAAAAAAAGTAACCGTTACTTGGGATGACGGGACAGTAAGAAGCTACTCCGCATTTTATGACGAAGAAACGCAAACTCATTATTCTGCGGTAGAAATAGCTCAGTTATGGGGCTGCATGAAGCCAGTCCCTTGGTTTATAGCAGGACAGACGATCGTAATTATTCCGCGACCTGACGGCTCGATCGCCCGTCCCGAATGCGAATACCGAGTTGTCTCGGTAGACAGTGAATGGATAGAAGTCAGGCAAGTATCGAGCGATCGCGTCGATCGATACCCGATCGGCGAACTACCAGGATTTCCGTTTCTGAACGATGTCGTCATTAAAGAGCGACCTCTGTTGCCGATTCCTCCGCGTCACGAGTTAAAATTTGCTAGCAGACATTACTTGTGGCACAAAAACAATCTCGCCGATCTCGTCGGCCAAAAACAAAAGCTGTACGAAGTTTTCAGGAAAGAACAATCTCATTGGAGTATTTTTGAGGAAGATTTCGTCTGGGCTTGGGAAAAAGAGTGGGAGCAGCACACGAAAATCGTGGCAACAAATCGGGGTCACGGAGGAAAAAAGATCGGGACGAGGCTTTATATAGAAGGGGCGATCGAAACGATTTCTGATTTCGATACAGAAACTTTTGAGTTTATAACTGATTGCGACAAGCGCATTCCGCTGTTGCAGCTATACCTTTATCCAGAGCTGGTGATCGAAAAGCTAGCTGACAATTTTGTTATCCTCAAGGCGGATGAATATATAGAGGCTCGTATTGGTTTCAATAATAAACAGAAAGCCAAAAAACAAGAAGTGTCGATCAAGCGACTGTCCGGCTGCAAACGTCCAACTTTGGTTGCCGGGGGATACACGGGGTACACTTATGAGTGGTTGTTGACAAATCCATTTAAAAAAGAAGAAACGTTTATGAAACACTTGAAAGATCTTTCGGCGCAACTACCAAAATAAGCAAAACCCGTAACATATAGTGTGTTGCGGGTTTTCTTTGCTTGTCAACCTTGTGTATGCTATTGTCAAATAATCGTATGTTATGTAGTAGTCATGAAATTTACAATCAATCAATCGATTTTCAATGAAGTTTTGTCGTCGGCGAACAGAGCGATTTCTGGCAGACCGACACATCCGGTTTTAGTCTGCTTTTTAATCGAAGCAGAGGCGACGCAAGGTACGGTAAACGTTACAGGGTTCGATTTGGCAGTAGGTATTAGTACGAACATTTCGGCAACGGTTGAGAAAGGTGGAACTTGTGCCGTGCCTGCAAAGCTGCTGATGGACATAGTTTCTCGCTTGCCTGAAGGTGAACTCGTCTTTGAAGAGTCTGAAATGCTGCTGACCCTGACAAGCCTCTCAGGAAGTTACGAAGTCCGGACTATGCAGCCTGACGAGTACCCCAGTCTTCCCGATGTCGCAAAAGATCCGCTCCAGCAAATTGAGTTCAATCCAGAAGGACTCGCCGCAGGAATTAAAAATACTGCTTTCGCCGCCTCTACGGATGAAGCTAAACAGGTTTTAGCGGGAATACATTTGAAGGTAGACGAAAACGGTCTAGAGTTTGCAGCGACAGACGGCCATCGACTTTCTATGACTTCTGTCTCTCCACAGGATTCAGATGACGATAGAGAAGCAGGCGCTGAGCTTTTTGAAGTGACAATTCCGCTGCGCGTCATGCGCGAGTTTGAAAGATTGCTTCACAAATATTCGGAACCAGTTGTTCTGAACTTTTCCAAAGACCAGGTAATGTTGAGAACCCGTAGCAATGGAAGTGCTACCACGATAGTTGCCAGAACGCTCGACGGTACTTATCCCAACTACCCAGATCTGCTGCCCAAATCTTTTGCTCGGAAAATCACGATTAACAGAAAAGCTTTACTTCCCTGTCTTGAGCGCATCAGCGTATTCGCAGTAGGGAAGTTGCTGCACTGCCACTTTGCCGTATCAGAAGGTGATCAAGGAATTGTCGTTTCGACCGAAACCCAAGACATCGGGCAAGGACGAGAGTTTATCGAGGCTCAAGTCACTGGAGGAGATATAACCTACGGGTTTAATATCAAGTATCTTCTCGATATATTAAGGACGGCGCAGTCGGATGAGATTGAACTACAGGGCAACGTACCTCTAGCTCCTGTAGTATTCAAGCCTGTGGGCGATCCGAACGTCACGTTTTTGATGATGCCGACGCAGATTAGAGGTCGTCAATAAATTTACCGATCGCCGATCAAATAAAAACGCCAGGAACTCCACCTGGCGTTTTTTTATTGGGACTTCAAGTCTCGCTGAGTTTTTAGATCAGAGAATTCTTCTTTTATCCACGGGACAGTGTTCTCGAATATTTGAGCGAGCTGATCGCTCATAGCAAACCGATCTCGGTTAATTTCCAAGCTTCTTTCAATATCTCCGTCTGCGTGTCGCCGACTTGCTGCGATCCAGTCGATCAGCATTTCCAGCAAGTCGAACAGGGTCATACTGTTAACCGAGCTGGTGTGCTTGAGCTGCTGGCGGTTCAGGCGATCGATTAATTTCTGGCAGTCTGCCGCTGTCTTTTCGTCTGTATCTGCGGATCTTGCCAAGCGGTGTACGGTAGCAATACAGTCGTTAAGCTCTTCATCTTCGTGGCGGGATTCGTCTTTGAAAAATTCTGGATGGTGCCGATTGTGGGAATAATGGTGTCCGAGTGCAGTCGAAAGCATTTCCTTCCGGCAGTTTTCATATTCTGGCGAGCCGTAAGTGAGTCCTTTCAATCGGTGAGTTACCTCGGCGAACATTTCAACTTCTGGGGAAGTTAACTTGGAGCGATCGTGCGTAGCAGCTCGACGCATCAGTTCTAGCGCGGCACTCATCAAAAATCGGGATACCAGATCGATGTGTTTAACTGTTTCGACGTAAGCCTCAAATGCTTGCTCGGTTTTGTTGGCTGTCATTTGTGAGAGACTGTTATTTACAAGAGCTGGTGCACTGATTATTATAGATTCAGGAATCCGATATTTTTTATGAGTTTAGACGACTTATCCAACCGAGCCTCTCTTTTTCCGATCGCCCAGTGGGGAGCTTCTCTACCGAGGGAAACCGTGAGGCGAGTTATTTACAAGCCGCCGTTAACTAAATTCTTGGAGGATAATGGATGCCCTTTGGACATCCAAGCATTCCTGTGGTTAAATAAAACTACAGCGTTTAATCTAGAAGCAGGAACTTTAGTTAAACTAATTACAGATTAATCAATAAAATTTTACCGATCCAAGACCAACCCTAGCCAAGAGGTCGAGCCAAAAGCTCGGCCTCTTTTTTTGTGGATTTTTATGAACAATTCAATTGAAGCAGCAGGTGCAGTCCTGTCTCAAAAGAATTCGAGCACCGTTAAGAATGCGTGGCAAGCTCTTACAGACCTCTTGCTCGCGTCTGGGAATTTGACTTTTGCCGATATTCCTAAAGAGCTGATCAGCGCTCAAAGTGTTTACGAAGCTCAGAAAAAAGACATCAGCGCTTCGGGTAGGCTGACTGACTGCGTAAACCGAGAAACCTGGCAGACGCGGTTGCGGACAGTGATGGATCATTTTGGGTCTATGTTTTATCAGGCGGTTTGCTACGGCGAAAAATCTGAAAAAGACGCAATGATTTCCGAATTGACTTCGGATTTTTTAGTGATAGTCAAAGATTTAGCAGCAAACGCACCAGAGATAGCCAGACCGTCAAACATGGTCTATGCAAGCGGTTCCCCGGAAGAAGCGGAACCTCCAGAAAAGGCGATCGCGCCAGAAGCACCAGAAGCACCAGAGCCGGCAGCAAAACCAGAAGATGTTCCGAAAGGCGTTCCTTCTGAAGCTTCTTCCGAGCCGGAAAACCAACCTGCTGTGAGCGATTTAGAAAAACTGTTTCAGCAGTCGATAGCTCTAGAGCAAGAAGCGGAACCTAAACCCTTGCCTGTGGCTGAACCGACTCCGGTACAAGCGGCAGGTCAATTGCTGTCGTTTTCGGTTTTAGAAGAAGACAATCCCCTAATTCTTCAGATCGAGGCGAAAGCTCGTATGGAGCTTTCTGCAACGAACGAACGGGTAGTCGGAGGTGTCTTGTTCAAGATCGATCGACCGAGCGAAGCGATTCCGAGTGTCGGTCCCGGACTTCCTCTGTACATTCCCCGCAGCGTTGCGGTAGAGGCTTTGGCTTGTTTGGATTTTACAAGACCGAAACCGATCGACGCACACGATACGCTCTCGAAACACGCTTCGACAGAAATTGTCGGTGCGATGACGAGCGCTCGGATCGACGGCGACGATTTCTGCGTGACGGGCGTTCTGTGGGATTACAACCAACCTCAAAAAGTTGAAGCAATTTCTGCATCCCAAGACCAATTAGGGATGTCGGTCAACGCGACAGCGGAGGGTCATCCCGCAGAAGTAGACGGGCGATCGGTGTGGCAGATCGATCGCCTGCGGATTCTGGGAGCCAATATCCTTTTCTCTGAAAAGGCAACTTTCAAGAAAACCAGAACCAATGTTTTAGCCAGTTCCGATTCCGGAGATCTGATTCCGGTACTGGCATCTGCCGACGATTTTGAATTAGAAAACCTCACTTCTGATATTCCCGAAACTATGGACACTTCTGCTATTGCCGCTCAAATCCGCGAACTCAGCGAAAGCGTTGCCTCGATGCACTCCGAAGTAAAAAATCGATTGAACACTCTGGAACCGACAGTGAAAGAACTGGCCTCGCAAATGGGCGAGATCCAAGCTGCCGCTAGAGAAGCCAAGAATCAGGAACTACAAGCTGCTGCGATGCAGGCCGAACAGCAAAAACAAGCTCAACTTCTTCAAGCCATGACGCAAGTGATGGAAGAAAAACTGGCAACGATCGCTCCCAAAGCAGGTCCGAAATATCCCCGCCAACACCTTCCGCTGGCTGCTTCCGGCACTGCCCCCACAACTGGCGCAACTGCAGTTCAGCTAGAACTGGCTTCGCTCAACGGTCAAATTATGGCGATGGAGCAGAACCCGAACTCTGACTTCGGCAAAGTGTTCGAGCTGATGGACCGCCGCAAGACGCTAGAAAGTCAAATCGGTCAATCCCGCGAATAATTTCTTCCGCTCCCATCAGTAAATACACAAAAAGTCAATGTCAACAGCCCCCCCAAGCAATACTTCCGTATTCGGATTTCAGTCCGAGCAAATTCAAGCAGAGGCCGCCGTCGCCTACGACGGTTTTTACGTCCGCCAAGATTTCGATCCCGTTATCGGCAAGTACCTGCGAAGTGCCGACGATATAATGCTCTGGCCCCTGCTCCGCAAGCTGCCGGCAGAAGCCGACGTGATCCGGGAAATGGTCGAGAACGACGATCCGGCAGTCGGTTTCATGCAAAAGAATACCCTGGTTGCGGTTGAAAACCCTACAACTTACAACGCGCTTAAAACTCTCGACGGCGGTCAACAAATTAAGAGTTTGGGAGGCGTAATCAATATCGGCTATTACTCCCAGTCTTTGTGGGAACAGCAGGGCAGGCCTTACGGTCCGCAGCTCGCGATGAAGACCGAAAAAGGCATGAGCGCTACGTTAAAAGCGCTGGAAAGATGTTTGTTTCGGGGCAACGCAACGCTCAATCCTTTGGAGTTCAACGGATTGGAATCCCTGATCGCCCAGGATCACTCATTTGTTGTAGATATTGCAGACGGCAAGAAAATCGCGTCTTTGCTGCGAGCGATCGTCAGGCTGGCAATCACCGACGAGCAGATTTTGCGCGGAGTCACCCACATTTTTACGTCTGCACTGGGCATCGAGCTAATTGAAGAGCAGACCGATTCGCAGATGCAGTACATGAATTTAGAACGGGTCACTCCCGGTCTGAGGGTGCCGTCTGTCATCACCCAGCGCGGGCAAACTCCTTTGATGAGTTCTCCGTTTATCCGCGACACTCCAGCAGATCCGGCCGAAGGTCGCGATTACGACCTCGTTCATTACTGGCTTCTGGATTTGAATCAGTTGTCGTGGAGGGGCGTCATCCCTAAAGGCGGCACTCCCGATAATTTCAATCCGCAGATTTTCGACGTTTCTAAATATGCGTACCACGCAGGTTTAGAGCATTACATGGTTGACAAGCGATTTATCTTGCAGTTCGGCACTTTGTTTGCCGGTAACAACGGCGAATCGATCTGGAAGCTTTCGCTCAAAGTTCCCGCCGGCACTATCGGTTCTATCGGAACTTTATAAAATGCTCGTTCAACCTACAGATAAGTGGATCAATTCGATCGCCGTCCCGAACTGCGGAATTGTTCGCAAACCTTTCAACTCCAAATTCGCAGACGTTTCGGATGATGTCGGCAATTGGCTCGTCGAAGCGGGTTTTGCTGCGGTGGTAGCAACAGAAGAAACAGAAGGGGCGATCGAACCTGTTCGATCGAGCGGTGACGGACTTCTCCCGACAGGAGAGGACGATCCCCTAACACCGCCGGAAAAACCCGCAGAACCGATTAAGTCCAAAAAATCTTCCAAGTTATTTGGAAATCCCGGAGAAAGCTGATTGATTGGGGCATTGATGCCCCAAGTACAGCTCACGTTCCATCGCACACCTTCGCAAAAGAATTTTTGAAATGGTTAATCCTTTGCCCGTAGGTCTTGCCCTAAGCAAGATGGCTGATGCAATAACGCATCAGGCACCGAAATCGGTGGTGTTTTCGTTTATTAGACCTGCAAATACGACGACTTACGCTATTGGCGACGTTGTTTATCCAGCAGTGCCCGCAGGCCCTCTCGTTCAAGTAAAGGCACTGAAATTTCAAGATGCACTTCCATTTGGCAGTTCGGGTTTTATCGTAGAAGCGCAGCTCAAACTGTTTTCAACTCAGAGTACAAAACTTAGCGCAGATCTGTACTTATTTACCTCGCCTCTAGCCGCTACTCCACTTGACAACGATCCATTCGCAATTACCGCGAACGAGATGATGAATCACGTCAATACAATTTCGTTCCCGGATTCCGCAGCCGAGTCTTTGGCTGGATTTACAAGATACGCGGTTGCTCCGAACAAAGTGGTAAGCGCCGCCAGCGGTTCTACTAGCTTGTACGGTATTTTGGTCGCTAAAAATGCCTACGTGCCGATCGCCAGCGAAAAAATCGTCATTCAGCTCGGCATCGTCCCGCGCGTCGTCATTCCTTAAACTTATGTATTTGACGCCTTTAGAAGTACGGCAGCAGTTAATCTCGATCGGTTCTTATACGGTCGAGACTGTTCCCTCTTTGGAGCAGTTGGCTTACGTACTCGAAGGAATAGAAGAACGCCTCGATATTTGGCTCGGCTACCATCCCGGCAGGAAGACTTATGTAGAGGATTACCGCAGTTCGCGAAACGGAACGGTAGTCCTCGCTCAATATCCGGTAATAGTGGTGAGGCGCGTCGAGGTTTACAATTTTACAGATCCCTCTTTCCCTCCTCTCTACGCAACCGAGAATATCATGTCAAACTGGCTGCAAGGGGCAATCTTGAAAGTTGGTTATCCGGAATGCGCGGTTAAGGTCATCTACGATGCCGGTTACGATCCTTTGCCGAAGCGGTTCCAACGGGCCGCTTTTTCGCTGCTAAGAAAAAGCTTGGAGACGAGCGGTCTGACTGGAGATTTGAGTTTCCTCGAAGAACCAATTCGAGACGTGAGTTCGATTTCAATACCGGGAATCTCTAAGTCGTTTCGGCTCGGCGACAGCAAAGGAACCAAGAACGGCGGCGCAGCGAGTTCCGCCCTCGACCGCGAACTGGCTGCTTTGCAAGAGTCTGGCGATCGTCGAAGTTTTATCTTTCCCCGGACGTGAGATCTTCGATGCCTTACGACAGCGCTTATGAAGTCTTGAAAAGCTCCACTGCAACAGCTTCAGAATGCGCCGACGCGATTGAAGAGTTGGGTATACAGTACGGATATATTCTCGGCTCGGTATCGTTTGGAATTAGAAAAGATGCGGATGCCGAAACCGATCTCGTTCGCATAAAAGTTTTGGTTGCCGCTTTAAAGTTTAGGATCTCCGAGCTGTCGAATTAAGAATGTATGTCGTTAGAAAATTGCTACGTCCAAGCCCAAATAGATCTTCTGGAGCTGCATCTTGCTTTAGCAGGTGATGATCCCAAACGGTCTGGGGATTTTGAAACAACTTACAAAACAAAAAGTGGGCAGGAAATAGCAGTTAAGCGATCGCCAGACGGCAAGTTTGCCAATAAAAACGGCGGTAGTTCTGAGGTCGTGAATAGATCTGTCTTGCCGAAAAGTGCGCGTTTAGAAGATCCCGATTACAAAACCTTGGCTCAAGCCGACGAAGCATTAGCTAAAACATCGGAAAAATTTCAGGCACAGCTTCGCACCTTGATGTTTGATAGTGAATTAAGTAAAGGTATTGCTGAAACTGTAAAATCAATTGTTGACAAAATTGGAGATCCGAATCTTGCGGCAGGATTCAATTTAGGGCAGCGTATTAATGCTGAGTTAGCTAAAAAACCTTTTTCTGAATTCGGTCGGACGATCACTGACAAATTTGCAGAGTTCCGGAAAGAGTTACCTCAGAAAACAGACGATTTGAAAAAAGAAATTGTCAGAATCGCCAAAGATCCGAACACGTCGATAATCGTAACGGCGGGAGCGCTAATGGCGCTAGCGGGTTGCTTGCATCTTAGTGCTGTGGCGACTGTCTGGAGAGCTGGTGCCATTGGAGCGAGCGTTGACGGAACTGCTTTTACTAAAAACATCCTTGCAGCAGTGCTTGCAAGTCGCGCAGGACGTATAATTCTAGCTCGCACAAAAATCAATGCGGCAGTAGAAAACGATCGTTTGAGACAAGAGATCCTGGCAAAAAAAGAACAATCTGACGCTCTGACCCGGCAACAACAAGCGCAGCAAGCAAAAGACGCCGAAACCAGAAGGAAGATACTTGACGAACTGTCAAAAGGGATGCCGAGAAAACCGGAGGATATAAAACCAAACAAGCCTGAAACATTAGCCGGACTGCCGAGAATAAATATTAACCTGACAGACAAAGAAGAAGAATTTGCAGCAGATCCAAAACACCGCGAGCAACTACTTACCAAAGCCTACAATGACAAAGAATTCCTGAAATTGGCATTTACTTACAAGGAAGCACAAGGACTAGCTCTTATCGCCTCTTTTACCGACAAAGCGATAGAAAAACGGTTTTCTAAAATAATGGAACAGACAGACAAAGCGATCGATAACAGAATAACCGCTGTAATTAAAGATGAAATTAAGCGCATCCAGGCGATCGAGGCTCAATAATTTTTAGACAAAGTAGTAAATCATATGGATAATTCAGATTTTCTGTTTTTTAAAATGCAAACTCAAGTAATCGAATTGAACTTACAGCTAGCAGAATCTGACGAGAAGCTAAAACGCAGTAGCGATTTCGAGACAACCTATAAAAACGGAAGCGGTAAGGAGATAGTCGTCAAAAGATCGCCCGATGGAAAGTTTGCATCCAAAAATAACGGATCTCCTGCTGTGATCCTAGAACCAAAAACTATTCCGCCAATAGATTCCGAAGTTGCACGAGCCAATGGCAAAGCGGTTAGAGATGTACTGGCGGGCAAGACTGGCGACGATCTGAAGAAAGACTTAGCAGCAGATTTCAAACACAGACCCGACATCCAACAGGCGATCGAAAGAGTCGATCTAGCTGAAATTACAAAGGGCGATAAGGATGCTTTAAGTAACATTAGTGATTTTATAAAAAAGACTTTTGAAAAAGCCGTAAATGCTACTTCTCAAAACGCACAAGAGTTATCCGCAGTGGCGATCGCAGTTGCCCGTCACATAGCAAGTTCGCTGTTAGGGTGGGCAGCGTTTGGAGGCACAATGATATTGGGAGGTATTGGATATGCGAGTCTCAAAGAAGGGATAAGACCTGACAAGGCAGCGAAGTTAATAGGTCCAGAGATAGCTAAAAGTATTTTCACTAAAGAACTTGCGGGGCGGATTGCTAAAAGAGCTTTGATATTTGAACTGATTCTTGCAGCAATTAGGCTTGCCCGACACCAACAAGGAAAAAATGAACCACCACTGGTGGAGCCGGAGGTAGACAAGGAAATTGAAAAATCGTTGTCTGGAGATACTGGTGAAAAACTTAAATTAAAATTAATTTCTGGTGCCGCTCAAAATCCTGGTATTGCAGAAGGCATCAAGAATACAAGGATTGACGATGCAATTAAAGGTACTAAAGATACATTTGGGAACGCCGTTGACTTTATGCACTCCCAAATCGAAAAAGCAGCAAGCGCAGTTTCTGAACATCAAGAAGAACTGGCGATCGGAGCTGCTGTCGTTGGCGTTGGCATCATTGGCTCCGTAATTGGACTAGCAGTTGGCGCAACTGCTGTTGCATTAGTTGGAGATAGTGTTACAGAACTTATAGCTGGAAAAGGAATACTTGAGGCTGCGAAATTGGGTCTGAAAAATATGTCGGCTGGACGCACGGCCAATCTTTTGTCGGATGCAAGTTTTATCTCACGTTTAGTAGTCGGAATTGCAGTTTTAGATACGATTACCAATGT